>Ga0180218_1000667_pt1 | contig 27983 bp, 23 predicted proteins | sample eDN3rd37CKraftBY_FD_151334 | JGI IMG/M metagenome (GOLD analysis project Ga0180218, IMG submission 151334) | Enriched backyard soil microbial communities from Emeryville, California, USA - eDNA 3rd pass 37_C Kraft BY (version 2) (version 2) | ecosystem: Environmental > Terrestrial > Soil >... | reverse complement strand
CTGGCGAATCTGAACGATGCGCTCGGGTGTCGCAAACAAGCCGACGACGAGAGGCTTGGCGGCAGTCTCGAGTTCGGCGGGCGGATCAACTTCGGGGACAAGCGGGATGTTCAACGTCTTGATGCCGCGATTGGCAAGATAGATGCTGGTCGGCGTTTTCGACGTGCGCGATACGCCCACGAGCACGACATCGGCCTGCTCGATATCCTCGATATGCTGGCCGTCGTCATGCATCATCGTAAAATTGAGCGCGTCGATGCGCCGGAAATAGCCGGCGTTCAGCATATGCTGGCCGCCGATGATCGGCGTCGTTTCAGTGCCGAGGTAGCTGTGAAACAGCGCCAAAAGCGGCCCCAGCACCGACAAACAGGGAACGCCGAGTTCGCGGCAACGGGTCAGCAGGCGATTGCCGAGCGCTTCATCGACCAGCGTATAAAGGACGATGCCGGGATTATCCTCGATTTCGGCAAGCGCGTGTTCGAGCTGCTTCGGGTTTCGGATCAGCGGGAAGACATGCTCGAGCGGCACGACGGTCGGAAACTGCGCGGCGGCAGCCCGGCCAACGGCGAGCAGCGTCTCGCCGGTCGAGTCCGACACGAGATGCAAGTGAAAGTAGCTCTCGGTATTCCGGGCTTTGGGCGCCACGTTGTCCCGCGACTTTGTGGATAAATTGCTTCGGATTCACCCTACCATGCTTCGAAGCCGGAAGGCTGGGGAGAAACGGCAGCGCTCTCCACAAGGCTTGGATGAGGAATAAGTCGGTCGCGGTAGATTATGAAAAGCGGGAAGAATGAACTTCGCCATATATTACAGGTTCATTGACCACGTTGAAGTGGATGCCGCCCTTGGATGAAGTGTGTACAAGCGGTGGATGATTGTGAACACCACAATCCACGGTCAAACAGACTCAAACAAAGATTCTAACAAGGATCGGATCGAAGAGATGCGGGGGAGAGAAAATGCGTAACCCCATCCTCGGCGTACTCGGAGGAGAAAGCCAGGCAAGACCTCCGATCTGGATGATGCGGCAAGCGGGCCGTTATCTTCCCGAATACCGCGCGGTGCGAGCAAAAGCAGGCGATTTCGTCACGCTTTGTCTTACTCCTGAGCTCGCCGCCGAGGTAACGTTGCAACCGATCAGAAGGTTTCCCTTCGATGCAGCGATTATTTTCTCCGACATCCTAATTGTTCCTTACGCGCTGGGCATAAAGCTGTGGTTTGAGGAAGGTGAGGGCCCGCGCCTCGAGCCCGTTGCGACGGAAGCCGCAGCGCAAGCAATGCGCCGGGATCTCGACCGCAATGTCGTGACCCGCGTTTACGAGGCGATCGGCAGGGTGCGCGCTGATCTGCCGAAGGAAACCGCTTTGATCGGCTTTTGCGGTGCGCCGTGGACGGTCGCGAGCTACATGGTGGCAGGACGTGGCACGCCCGATCAGGGGCCGGCGCGAAAGCTTGCCGGATCCGATCCGGAACTGTTCCAGGCGATTATTGAGCGGCTCGTCGATGCGACGGCTGAACATCTGATCGGACAGCTGGATGCGGGGGCTGATTTTCTGCAGTTATTCGATACCTGGGCAGGGGTTCTCGACGATCAGGCGTTTGAACAATGGTGCGTGAAACCATCGGCAGAAATTGTCCGGCGGGTGCGGGCAAAAAAGCCCGATGCCAAGATCATCCTGTTCCCGAAGGGGATTTCCGTTGCCAATATGGAAAAGATCGTCGCGGCCTGTGGGGGCGATGCAATCAGCATAGACATGCAGGCTGATCGGAAAGCCGTCCGGGCAAGGCTTTCCGATCGCTGCGCCGTTCAGGGCAATCTCGATCCGGATATTCTGATCGAAGGCGGGCCGGCGCTCGACCGCGCTATCGATGCGATTCTCGAAGATTTCGGCGGCATCCGCCATATTTTTAATCTAGGTCATGGCATCAAGCCGCAAACGCCGATTGAAAACGTCGAGCGGATGATTGCGCGGGTCAAAGGCTGATGACTGCAGGCGAGCAAAAATCTTTTGCGAAGAAGTGGCTGTGGGCGATCGCGCTTGCCGTCGTGGCCGCCGGCGCCATCGCGCTGATCCTGTGGCTGCCGCAGGAGCTCTACCTCTGGCTCAAGGCTTTTCACATCATCGCCGTGATCTCGTGGATGGCCGGGATGCTCTATCTGCCGCGGCTTTTCGTCTATCACTGCGACGCGCCGAAGGGATCAAAACAGTCGGAGACCTTCAAGGTCATGGAGCGCAAGCTCCTCACCGTCATCATCAATCCGGCCATGACCCTGACCTGGATTCTCGGCCTGTGGCTTGCCTGGGACAGCGGATTTTATCGCGAGCACTGGCTGCAGGCGAAATTCGTGCTGGTGATCATACTCTCGGCCCTGCATGGTTCGATGGTGCGCTGGTATCGCGATTTCGAGGCCGACCGGAATACGCGCCCTGCCCGGTTCTACCGAATCGTCAACGAAGTCCCGGCGGTGTTGATGATCCTGATCGTGCTTCTGGTGGTGTTGAAGCCGTTCTAGGCCACAAAAGCTACCGGCTTGCGCGGGGCTACGGTTTTACCTATTGTGATTCCACTTCCTCCCAACGCAGGCGCTCGCGCCAATGTCGGCGGCCTCCCGGTCGCTCAGCGCGTGGAGCAAGGCAAGCAACCTTCGCCCTTCACGACCTGCGAACCCTCCCCCTCCAGAATGCGGACGCAATTCATCCGTCCGAAGGTTTGAAATACAATGGCGGAAATCTCGCTACAGGAATTGAAAAAGAAATCGCCGGCGGAGCTTTTGGCGTTCGCCGAAGAACATCAGGTCGAGAGCGCCTCGACCATGCGCAAGCAGGAACTGATGTTCGCCATCCTCAAGCAGCTCGCGTCGAAAGAGGTCGATATTATCGGCCAGGGCGTCGTCGAAGTGCTGCAGGATGGCTTCGGCTTCCTGCGCTCGCCGGACGCGAATTACCTCGCGGGTCCCGACGACATCTATATTTCGCCCTCGCAGATCCGGCGCTTTTCATTGCGCACCGGCGACACCGTCGAAGGCCACATCCGCGGACCGAAAGACGGCGAGCGTTATTTCGCGCTTCTGAAAGTCAGCGCAATCAACTTCGAAGATCCCGAGAAGATCAAGCACAAGGTTCACTTCGACAACCTGACGCCGCTCTATCCCGACGAGCGGATCAAGATGGAAATCGAAGACCCGACCCGCAAGGATTTCTCCAACCGCATCATCGATATCGTCGCCCCCTTGGGCAAAGGCCAGCGCGCCTTGATCGTCGCGCCGCCGCGCACCGGCAAGACGGTGCTGTTGCAGAACATCGCGCACTCGATCACTGCCAATCATCCGGAGTGCTATCTGATCGTGCTCCTGATCGACGAGCGCCCGGAAGAAGTCACGGACATGCAGCGCTCGGTGAAGGGCGAGGTCATTTCCTCGACCTTCGACGAGCCGGCCTCGCGCCATGTGCAGGTTTCCGAGATGGTGATCGAGAAGGCCAAACGCCTCGTCGAGCACAAGCGCGATGTGGTGATCCTGCTCGATTCCATCACCCGTCTCGGCCGCGCCTACAACACCGTTGTTCCCTCATCGGGCAAGGTGCTGACGGGCGGTGTCGATGCCAATGCGCTGCAGCGTCCGAAACGCTTCTTCGGTGCCGCGCGCAACATCGAGGAAGGCGGCTCGCTCACCATCATCGCGACGGCGCTGATCGATACCGGCTCGCGCATGGACGAAGTGATCTTCGAAGAGTTCAAGGGCACGGGTAACTCCGAGCTCATCCTCGACCGGAAAGTTTCCGACAAGCGCGTCTTCCCGGCGATGGACATCACGCGCTCGGGCACCCGCAAGGAAGAGCTGCTGGTCGATCCGGTCACGCTCAAGAAGATGTATGTGCTGCGGCGCATCCTCAATCCGATGGGCACGGTCGATGCGATCGAGTTCCTGCTCGACAAATTGCGCCAGACCAAGAACAACGGCGAATTCTTCGAGAGCATGAATACGTAGAGCCGCGATTTGCGGAGCAAAATGGAAAGCCGGGCCTTGTGCCCGGCTTTTTTGTTCTTCAGCCTTCGGAGGAAACGAAGGCAGGGTCAAAATCTTCCGCATGGCGGGTGCGGCGGAATCGGGCGATAGCCGATTATGCCGCTCCATTTTTCCAATGTCTCGCTCTCCTACGCTCTCCTCGTCGGGCTGGTGTTTTTCTTCGCGGGCACCGTGAAGGGCATCACCGGGATGGGGCTGCCGACGGTGTCGATGGCGCTCCTGGGCGCGATCATGCCGCCGGTAACGGCAGCCGGGCTTCTGATCATCCCTTCCTTCGTCACCAATGTCTGGCAGCTCGTGACGGGGCCGAATTTCGGCGCGCTGGCTGTACGGCTGTGGCTGATGATGGCCGGTGTCACCGTCGGTACCGTCGCGGGCTCATGGATGCTCACCAGCGATACCTCGGGCTGGACGACGATGGGGCTTGGCCTCGCGCTGATGGTCTATTCGGCCTTCACGCTGTTCGCGCGCCAGCTCTCGGTGCCAAAGCGCCTTGAGGGCAGGCTCTCGCCGTGGATCGGTCTTTCGACCGGGCTCGTGACCGGCGGAACGGGTGTCTTCGTCATTCCGGCGGTGCCGTATCTGCAGGCGCTCGGGCTCGATAAGGACGATCTCATCCAGGCGCTTGGCCTCTCGTTCACGGTCTCGACGATCGCGCTTGCCATCGGACTCACCGGCGGCGGTGCGTTCCGATTGGAGAATGCCGCGGCTTCGCTGCTGGCCATCGTGCCGGCGCTCGCCGGGATGGGCTTGGGGCAGGTCATTCGGGCGCGGGTGAGCGCCGCGGTGTTCCGGCGCTGGTTCCTGATCTGCCTGTTTTTGCTCGGCGTGCAGCTTTTGATCCGGCCCTTTTTGTAGCCGTGAGCGGATAAGAATATAATCCTTTATCGTGAAGCGGCGAAATTTGCGGCCGCCGCCGCGAGTTTGTCCGGCTCGGTTACCGGCAGCGAGCAGCGTTCGCCCTGACAGACGAAGGCGGCAGCCTCGCCTTTCAACGCGTCGAGCTTGGTGCGCGCGGGATGCGAAGTCGGCAGCGCATCCGCATTCGTGACGCGAAGGAGTGTGCGATCGAGGAATGAAATTTTCAGCGCGGCCTTCGCGAATTCCTCCGCGCGGTTTCCGGCGGCGACGATTTCGAGATGCCGCAGGCGAAGGTCGAGCGCGGACAGGAGCGTCATGTGGTTGAACACGCTCTCGGCTGCGAGCGGTAAAAGACCTTCGAGCAATTTGTCGGCGCGCGCGCGATAGCTGTCGTCGCCGGCGAGCAGTGCGAGGCGGATCAGGTTCTGCGCCTGCACGCCGTTCGGGTTCGGTAATGCATCGTCGCGGGTGAGTGCGGGCCGCACGATCAGCCCCTCGGCGTCGTCGGCGGTGAGGAAGTAGCCGTGCGTTTCGGAATCGTAGTGATGCTCTTCGAGCGCGGCCGACCAGCGCCGCGCGTGATCGAGATAGTCCTGCTTGCCGGTGACCTGGTGGAGCGTGATCGCGGCGCGAATCATCGCGGCGAAGTCCGACGACAAACCGGGGAACAGCGAGCGGCCCGCACGCCACGAATGGCCGAGACGATCGCCCTTCGTCATGTTCGCCGCGATGAAAGCGAAAGCCTTCTCGCCGCGTGCGATCCACTCAGGTTCGTTCATCAGCGCGCCGGCGTTGGCGAGCGCGGCGATCATCAGCCCGTTCCAGTCGGCGAGCACCTTGTCGTCCAGACCGGGCCGGACTCGCCTGGCGCGCACCTCAAGCAATTTCGCGCGCAGGTTCGCGAGACGCGTTTCGTCGTCATTGCTGCGCGAAGGATTTTCCTTGCTGCGCGGTAAGCGATTCAGACGATTCAGAATATTGGCGTGCTCGAAATTGCCGTCTTCGCTGACGTCGTAATGTACGGCGAAAAATTCGCCGTCTTTGTCGCCGAGCGCGTCGCGGATTTGCTGCACAGACCAGAGGTAGAATTTTCCCTCCTCGCCTTCGGAGTCGGCATCGAGTGACGAGGCGAAGGCGCCTTCGGGCGTCGTCATCTCGCGGGCGAGCCATTCGACTGTCTCGCGGGCGCGGTCGCGAAACAGAATGTCGCCGGTGCGCGCGAAGGCGAGCGCGAGCAGCTCGAGAATCTGCGCGTTGTCGTAGAGCATTTTTTCGAAGTGCGGCGCGAGCCAGCGCTCGTCGACCGAATAGCGCGCATAGCCGCCGCCAAGATGGTCGTAGATGCCGCCCTGGCTCATGCGGTCGAGTGTGCGCTCGGCAACGGCGTAGTAGCGCTCCTCGCCGGTGCGCTCGCCCGCGCGCCAGAGAAATTCGAGCATCGCGCATTGCGGGAATTTCGGTGCGCCGCGCAGGCCGCCGTGGACGGGATCGAACAGGCCGCCGATCTGCTCGGCTGCGCGATTGAGTTCGGGGATGCCGAGCTTGACCGCGCCGCTCACGCGGGCCCGCTCCTGCAGCGCCTTGGCGAGCTGCTTGCGGTTCTCCTCGACCTTGCCCGGCTCGTTATGGAAAACGCGCGATACGGTCTTCAGCACGTCCTGAAAACCGGGCCGGCCGTAGCTCGCCTGTTTGGGAAAATACGTGCCGCCCCAGAACGGCTCGGCATCGGGTGTGAGAAACATCGTCAGCGGCCAGCCGCCCTGCTCGCCCATGAGCTGGAGTGCGCGCATGTAGATCTCGTCGATGTCGGGGCGCTCCTCGCGGTCGACTTTGATGTTGACGTAAAGCTCGTTCATCACCGCCGCCGTCGCTTCATCCTCGAAGCTTTCGTGCGCCATGACGTGGCACCAGTGGCAGGCGGCGTAACCGATCGAGAGCAGGATCGGCTTGCCCGTGCGCTTGGCCTCAGCGAGCGCCTCCGGTCCCCATGGCCGCCAGGCAACCGGATTATCCTTGTGTTGAATGAGATACGGGCTGGTTTCCTGGGCTAATCTGTTCTGTGACATGACATGGAAACTAGCATGCGGAAATCAGCATGAACGATACGATCTACGCCCTTTCGAGCGGGCGGCTGCCGGCGGCGATCGCCGTTATCCGGATTTCGGGGCCGAAGGCGAGCGAAGGGCTGATGGCCCTCACCGGCAAGGTGCCCGAACCACGCAAAGCGGCTTACGCGGTGTTCAGGAATCCGGATTCACGTGAAACACTCGATGACGGTCTTGCGGTCTGGGTGCCGGGGCCCAAAAGCGAAACCGGCGAGGACATGGCGGAACTGCATATCCATGGCGGCCGCGCCATCGTCAGCTCGATCTTTTCCGTATTCGGCAAGATTGCAGGCTTTCGGCCCGCCGGCCCCGGCGAGTTCACCAAACGGGCGCTCCTGAACGGCAAGATCGACGTCGCGCGTGTCGAGGGCCTTGGCGATCTCATCGCAGCCGAAACCGAGACGCAGCGCCGCCAGGCGGTGCTGCAGTTCCGCGGCGGGCTTTCCAAGAAGGTCGAGGCGTGGCGGGAGAAGCTCCTGTCGATCCAGGCCGAGGTGACGGCGGCGATCGACTTTTCGGACGAGGGCGATGTGCCGAAGGATCTTCTGCATTCGGCCCGCAATGCTGCGGCATCCCTGGTCGCGGAGATCCGCATCGCGCTTCGGGATGCCAAGCGCGGCGAGCGGCTGCGCGAAGGTTTCATGGTGGCGATCGCGGGCGCCCCGAACGTCGGCAAATCGACGCTCATCAACTGCCTCGCCGAGCGCGAAGTCGCCATCGTTTCCGATATTCCCGGCACGACGCGCGATGTCATCGAGGTGGCGCTCGATCTCAATGGCGTGCCGGTGGTGCTGACTGATACCGCGGGCATCCGGGAAACATCGGATCCCGTGGAGCTCGAAGGCGTGAAGCGCGCCCGCGCCCGTGCGGAAGCTGCCGATCTCGTGCTTTGGCTCGCCGACGATGATCGGGAGATCCGGGTGAAGGACCCGGCCCGCGAATGGGTGATACGCACCAAAAGCGATCTGCGTTCGGTGCCGCCGGGCGAATTCGCGATTTCGGCTAAGACCGGGGCGGGGATGAGTGCATTGATCGCTAGACTCGCGGAAGTTGCAGGCAAGCTCGCAGGCGAGCCCGCGCTCGTCACGCATGCGCGGCAGCGTCAGGCGCTCGAGGCAGCGGTTACGCATCTTGTCGCGCTCTCAAACCCTGCGATATCGGGCCGCGAGGAATTGTTCGCGGAAGAACTGCGATGTGCGGCCGATGCGCTCGGCCGAATCACCGGCAAGATCGGCATCGAGGACGTGCTGGGCGAAATCTTCAAAAACTTCTGCGTTGGTAAATGAAAGGTTAATGGCACCTGTTTCACGTGAAACCGGCGCGAGGCCGGGCGCGGAATGATTCACGTGAAACACTCCCCCGAACGCTCCCTGCCCCGATCGCTGATCCGATGATTCACGTGAAACACTTCCGATCGCTCAGCGCCGCGATTGATTCACGTGAAACGTTTTGACGCCGGTTCGAATCCGCGCGAAGAACGCCGCCATGGAGACCTTCGATGTCATCGTTGTCGGCGGCGGTCACGCCGGATGCGAAGCGGCGCATGCTTCGGCGCGCATGGGCGCGCGGACGGCGCTTGTCACGCATCAGGCAAATACGATTGGCGCGATGTCGTGCAATCCGGCAATCGGCGGCATGGGCAAGGGCCATCTCGTGCGCGAGATCGATGCGCTCGACGGCTTGATGGGCCGTGTGGCGGACAAGGGCGGCATTCAGTTTCGCGTGCTCAACCGCCGCAAAGGCCCTGCGGTGCGCGGGCCGCGGACACAGGCGGATCGCAGGCTCTATGCGGCGGCGATGCAGTCGGAGATCGCCGCGACTGAGAACCTCGAAGTCATCGAAGCGGAAGTCGATGATCTGATCGTGCAGGGCGGCGCCGTCGCCGGCGTTAAACTTGTCGATGGCCGCGAGATGGCGGCAGGCGCGGTAGTGCTGACGACCGGGACGTTTCTTTCGGGGTTGATCCATATCGGCGAGAAGCAGATTCCTGCCGGCCGCGCCGGCGAGCAGCCCGCGCTCGGTCTTTCGAAGACGCTCAATCGTTTCGGTTTCATGCTCGGCCGCCTCAAGACCGGCACGCCCCCTCGCCTCGACGGCAAAACGATCGACTGGGACTCGCTGGAGTTGCAGCAGGCGGACGATGAGCCCGAGCCCTTCTCGACGCTGACCGAAACAATCACCAATCCGCAGATCGCTTGCGGCATCACGCGGACGACGGCGGCGACGCACGAAGTGATCCGCGCGAATGTTCATCGCTCGCCGATGTATTCCGGCCAGATCAAGAGCAAGGGGCCGCGCTACTGCCCGTCGGTCGAAGACAAGATCATGCGCTTCGGCGATCGCGACGGGCACCAGATCTTCCTCGAGCCCGAAGGGCTGGAAGATGACACCGTCTATCCGAACGGCATCTCGACGGCGCTCCCCGAAGACGCGCAGCGCGCCCTCGTCGCGACGATCCCCGGACTCGCCAGGGTTGAAATTCTTCGTCCCGGCTATGCCATCGAATACGATTATGTCGATCCGCGCGAACTGACGCATACCCTCGAGACCAAACGCCTTCCCGGTCTCTTCCTTGCCGGCCAGATCAACGGCACGACCGGTTATGAGGAAGCGGGTGCGCAAGGGTTGCTTGCCGGTTTGAACGCTGCGAAACGCGCTGGCGGCGGCGAGGGCGCGGTGTTCGATCGCGCCGAAGCGTATCTTGGGGTGATGATCGACGATCTTGTCACACGCGGCGTTGCCGAGCCCTACCGCATGTTCACCTCGCGCGCTGAATATCGCCTCACCCTGCGCGCCGACAACGCAGATCAGCGCCTCACGCAAAAAGGCATCCAGCTGGGCTGTGTCGGCACCACGCGGTGTGCGGCGTTCAATGCCAAGCTCGGTAAGCTCGACGCGGCCCGCGTCTGGGCAAAGTCGCACTCGGTGACGCCGAATGAGGCGCATGGTTTCGGCATCGCGCTCAAACTCGATGGCGTTCGGCGGACGGCCTTCGATATTCTCTCGTATCCGGCATTCGGCGCCGCCGATGTCGCGCGCATCTGGCCGGAGTTCGCGAACTTCGATCCGAAGATCATCGCGCAGCTCGAGACCGATGCGAAATACGCGGTCTATCTCGAACGTCAGGCCGAGGACGTCGCACGCTTTCGCCAGGAAGAAGCGCTCGCGATTCCTGATGCCCTCGACTACGACAACATTCCCGGTCTTTCGCTCGAGCTTCGGCACAAGCTGGGCACCGTGCGGCCGCGCACCATCGGTCATGCCAACCGCATCGAGGGCATGACGCCGGCGGCGCTGGCGCTCGTCGCGCTACATGCGCGGCGCGCCGGATGAGTGCGAAAGACCTTGCCGCGGATCGCGCCGCCGCGCTCAAACTCACACCCGTTTCACGTGAAACGGCGGCGCGGCTTGATGCGTTTGTCGAGTTGCTGATGAAGTGGCAGCGCGCCGTTCAGCTCGTCTCGACGCCGTCGCTTTCGCAGCTCTGGACCCGGCATATCGCCGACAGCCTTCAGCTTTTCGATCTCGCGCCCTACGCGAAAGTCTGGGCCGATCTCGGCTCCGGCGGCGGTTTCCCGGGTCTTGTTATTGCGATCGCGCTAAAAGATCGCGCAGGCGCCAAAGTGCATTTGATCGAGAGCGATCAGCGCAAGAGCGCTTTTCTGCGCGAAGCGGCGCGGGCGCTGGAATTGCCTGCAATGATTCACGTGAAACGTATCGAGACGGTGACGCCTGACGCCCTGCCCGGTCTTGAGGTCGTTACGGCGCGCGCGCTTGCGCCGCTTTCGGAGCTTCTCAATCTCGCCTCTCCACTCCTGCAAAATGGCGCCATTGCCCTGTTTATGAAGGGGGCAAATCTAGATAACGAATTGACCGCGGCCACTAAATCTTGGAACATCCGCTCGACCACCGTGCCGAGTAAAACCGATGCCGAGGGTCGCATACTCCTCGTCGATCAGGTTTTTAAGAAAAATTAACCACGCTCGGAATTAGGCCATGACCTTGCGTACAGAAACCCCGCGTTCGGAGCCCCGCCACCGCCCGCGCGTTCTTGCCCTCGCCAACCAGAAAGGCGGCGTCGGCAAAACAACGACCGCGATCAATCTCGGCACCGCGCTTGCCGCGATCAACGAGCGCGTCTTGATCGTCGACCTCGATCCGCAGGGCAACGCCTCGACCGGACTCGGTGTCGAGCACAAGAACCGCCGCCGCTCGACCTACGACGTGCTGGTCGGCGACGCCAAGCTTTCCGAGGTCATTCAGGAGACGGCGATCCCTCGCCTCTTCATCGCGCCTTCGACGATGGATCTATCGGGCATCGAACTCGAACTCGCGAACGAGCGCGAGCGCAACTATCGTCTGCGCAATGCGCTGCTCACCCTCGCCGGCTCGGATCAGCTCGATGGCTTCGGCTACGTGCTGATCGACTGTCCGCCGTCACTCAACGTGCTGACGGTGAACGCGATGGCCGCCGCCGACTCGATCCTCGTGCCGCTGCAATGCGAGTTCTTCGCACTCGAAGGCTTGTCGCAACTTTTGAAAACGGTTGAGCAGGTCAAGACGACGCTCAATCCGAAGCTCTCGATCCACGGCATCGTGCTGACGATGTACGACGCGCGCAACAACCTGTCGGATCAAGTCGTCGCTGACGTGAAGCAGTTCATGGGCGACAAGGTTTATCAGACGATCATTCCGCGCAACGTTCGCGTCTCGGAAGCGCCGTCCTACGGCAAGCCGGTGCTGCTGTACGACTTCAAGTGCACGGGCAGCCAGGCTTACTTGCGGCTCGCATCGGAGGTCGTGAAGCGCGAGCGCGGCATCGCGGCGTGAGTTCAGGCCGGGAATCCGGCCCATGATTAAATTCCTATCGTGATGACAGCTTAAGAACAGCGTGAAGGCGGAGATGGCGGCGACGGAACGATCGAGATTGGGGCGGGGTCTTGCGGCACTGATCGGCGATGCCGGTGACGAAAGCGCGGCGCTCGAGCGCGCGCGCGGCGTCCGCCGCATCCCGATCGAGCTCGTGCGCGCCAATCCGCGCAACCCGCGCCGCAAGTTCGTTGAGGAAGACCTCGCCGACCTCACCGCTTCGGTAAAAGAAAAAGGCGTGCTCCAGCCTATTCTCGTGCGCGGCGTGCCGGGCAAGGCCGACCAGTACGAAATCATTGCCGGCGAGCGTCGCTGGCGCGCGGCGCAGAAAGCCGGCCTTCGCGACCTGCCCGTATTGCAGCTTGAGATCGATGATCGCGAAGCACTCGAAATTGCCATCGTCGAGAATGTCCAGCGCGCCGATCTCAACGCGCTCGAAGAGGCGGCGGGTTATGAGTCGCTGATCGAGGAATTCAAATATACGCAGAACGATCTCGCGCGTGTCGTCGGCAAAAGCCGCAGCCATGTCGCGAATACGCTGCGGCTGCAGAAGCTTCCCGCCAGCGTGAAGAAATATCTCGCGGAAGGAAAACTCACCGCCGGTCACGCACGGGCACTGCTTGCGCATGAAGATCCCGAAGGGCTCGCGAAGCTTATTGTCGAAGAGGGCCTCAATGTGCGCGAAGCGGAAGCACGCGCACAGGATCGCCCGGCGGCGGCCAAGGGCAAGGGCGGCCGCAAGAAGACCAAGGCCGCGAAAAGCGCCGACATTCGCGCACTCGAGCGCCAGCTTTCCGATGCGCTCGGCCTTTCGGTGGAAATCCACCCGCGCGGACAGAGCGGTCAAAGCGGCGAAGTGCGCGTGCGCTACAAGACGCTCGAACAGTTCGAGGCCGTATCGCGAAGACTCGCGGGCCGTCGTTAAAAACCGCTATTCAGTAAGTAAAATCAGCCGCGCCGAGACCCGATTTGCTTGCCGCTTTTGGCAAGCCGAAGAATCGCGCGTTCGGTGATGATGGCGGCGAGCGCCGCATCCTTGCGCGCCGCGAGTGAGGCATCGGAGAGGGCGACGATCTCGCGAGCAAGAAGCTCGCTGCCATAGCGATTGAGAGCGCGCTCGAAATACGGGCGGCGGCGGAAGAACACCGGCGGCCGGGCATATTCGACGACGCGGGCAGGGTTGTCGCCGGCGTCGACAGCGAGTTTCAGCCGATGCAGTTGTGTCACGTGGCGGATCGCGGCGTTGAGAATGGCCGCAGGCTGGGTACCCGCGGCATAAGCCTTGTTGAGCGCGACGAGAGCCGCTTCGGCGTCGCCCGTCGCGGCAAAATCCATTACGTCGTCGAGCGCCAATGCCGAAGCGTCGGCGATCACTGCGCGAACATTCTCAACGCTGACTTTGCCGCCGTTGCCTTGTGCATAGAGCGCAAGTTTTTCGATCTCGGCACGGGTTGAGAGGCGATCGGCGCCCAACAGCGCGGCCAGCTCCTCGCGAGCGCCGGGTTCAAATGCGAGCTTGGAATCCGAAATCAGGCGCGCGAGATCGCGCTCGTTATCGGCATAGCAGGGGATGACGGCGGCGGCCTGCGATTTCTCGCAAATCGAGCGCAGCGGCGAGGTGGGACGCAGATCGCCGGCCTCGATCACGACGGTCGCCTGCGGCGGATCGGCAAGCAGCGTTTCGACGGCCGATGCGAAGTTTTTGGCTCCGGCGCGGACGCGGAGCACCCGATGGTTGCCGAACAACCCGATGGTCTGCGCTTCATCAATCAGCTTGCCCGGATCGCCGGCGACGATATCGCCATCGAGCTGGACGAGCGAAAACGGATCGGCATTTTCGCCCGCCATCTTGCGAACAAGGACGCCGGCGCGCTCGCTCACAAGCCCGCTGTCGGGCCCGTAGACGAGAACGACGGGTTTCTTCGGATCGGGCTGGGAGAGGAAGCGGTCGATATCGCCGGCGCGCAGAACGGTCACGGCTGCGCAGGGTCAGGTCTTGATCAGGAAATAGGAGGCGATGCGCGAGCGGATCTGCTCGGAGATGACCTGCGCCGCCTTGTTCTCGGCGTCACGGATGGCGCGCAGCCGCGCATAGCGTTGCGCGGTGGTGTCAACGGTGACACGGGCGGTCGCCTTGTCGGTCATGACGAACTTGTCGTTCGAAACGTCCTTGAGGCGATAGGTGACATCGAATGCGACGGTTTCCGCCTGGCCGAGGCCCGACACCGGATCGAGGATGGCGCTGAAGCTGTTGGTCGCGACGGTGAGGTGCAGCCGGTAGGGCGCGCCGACCGGATTGCCCGCGCCGCCGCCGAGTTCGAAGATGAGGTCGTTGCGCAATTCCTGGCCGACGCGGCCTTCGATCGGCGCGATCTCGACGTCGCGCAGGGCGTTGCGCAAATTGGTGCCGGTGCCGCCGATGTTGCGGTCGCCGTACATCGGCTCGAAGCAGCCGCCGAGCGCCAAAAGCGCCGCGAGCGTAAACGCGCGGCGGGAGATACCGGTCAGCCTGGATTCGTTACGCGACGACATTCACAATCCTTTGCGGGACGATAATAACACGTTTCGGGGCGCGGTTTCCAAGCTCGCGCCGGACCGGCTCAAGGGCAAGCACGGCCGCCTCGATTTCAGGGTTACCGGCATCGCGCGGAACCGTGACATCGGCCCGTTTTTTGCCGTTTACCTGCACCGGTAATGTGATGGTTTCCTCGACCAGAAGGGCGCTTTCGAGCACCGGCCAGGGCTGTTCGGCGGCAAGCGACTTATGGCCGAGCGCCGCCCAGCATTCTTCCGCAAGGTGCGGCATCATGGGCGCGGCCAGCCGCACGAGGATTTCGCCGGCCTCGCGGAAGGCCCAGGCGAGATCGCCGGCGATCTTTTTGCCGTCTTCTTTCGCCTTGCCCGCGGCCTCGGCCAGCGAATTCGTCGCCTGATACACCTGGGCGATGGCGCTGTTGAAGCGCAGCCGCTCGATATGCTCGCTGACATTCTTGAGCGCGGCATGGGCATGCTTGCGCACGCTCAATGCGCTGTCCGAAAATTGCGCGGGCTTTGCCGTGCCCGAAGGGGCGGCGAGTTCGGCGAGATCGTTCGTCAGCCGCCACAGGCGCTGTACGAAACGCGTCGCGCCCTGCACGCCTTCCTCGGTCCAGATCACGTCACGGTCGGGGGGAGAATCGGAAAGCATGAACCAGCGCGCGGTGTCCGCCCCGTAGCTCGACAGGATGTCGTCGGGGTCCACCGTATTGCGCTTCGATTTGGACATCTTTTCGATGGGGCCGACGTCGATTTTTTCGCCGGTTTTCGAGAAGGTTACGACCCGCTCGCCGTTCACCATCTCGATCTTGATCTCGGCCGGCGAGGCATAGGTGCCGTCGGGCTTCCTGTAGGTCTCGTGAACGACCATGCCTTGCGTGAACAGGCCCTTGAACGGCTCGTCGATATTGGCGTGGCCGGTTTCCTTCATCGCGCGGGTGAAGAAGCGCGAATAAAGAAGGTGCAGAATCGCGTGCTCGATGCCGCCGATATATTGATCGACCGGCATCCAATAATTCACCGCCTTGAGATCGGTCGGGCTCGCCGCGTCCGGCGCGGTGAAGCGCAGGAAGTACCATGACGAATCGACGAAGGTATCCATCGTGTCGGTTTCGCGCCGCGCATCGCCCCCGCAGGAAGGACACTTCACATTCTTCCATGTCGGGTGATGATCGAGCGGATTGCCCGGCTTGTCGAAGGTGACATCCTCGGGGAGCTTCACCGGCAAATCCTTGTCGGGTACCGGCACGACGCCGCATTTTTCGCAGTGAATGATCGGAATAGGGCAGCCCCAGTAGCGCTGGCGCGAGACGCCCCAATCGCGCAGGCGGAACTGAACCTGCCGCTTGGCGACCGGGCGGTTGCCGCGCGTCTCGCTCTCGAGGCGCCTGGCGACTTCCTCTTTCGCCGCGGGAACGCTCAACCCGTCGAGGAAGCGGGAATTGGCGAGCTTGCCGTCCTCGACATAGGCTTCGTCACCGACCTCGAAGGTCTTCGGATCGGCGCCTTCGGGAATGACGACCGGCGTGACCTTCAAATTATATTTGCGCGCAAAATCGAGGTCACGCTGGTCATGCGCCGGGCAACCGAACACAGCCCCGGTGCCGTAGCTGGAAAGCACGAAATTGGCGACGTAAACCGGCAGCTCCCAGCTCGGATCGAACGGGTGCTGCGCGCGCAGGCCGGTATCGACGCCCTTCTTCTCGGCCTTGTCGATGGCTTCCTGCGCGGTGCCCGTGCGCTTGCATTCCTCGATGAAGGAAGCAAGCGCGGGATTCTTTTTTGCGGTTTCGGTCGCGAGCGGATGATCGGGCGCGAGCGCGACGAACGAAGCGCCGAACAGCGTGTCGGGGCGCGTTGTGAAAACCTCGACCTCGCCGGCGTTATCGCTGTTCGCGGCGAGCATGAAGCGCATCAGCAGTCCCTCGGACTTGCCGATCCAGTTCTTCTGCATCAACCGGACTTTCTCCGGCCAGCGATCGAGCGTATCGATGGCGCTTAAGAGATCGTCGGAGAATTTGGTGATCTTGAAGAACCACTGCGTCAGTTCGCGCTGCTCGACGAGTGCGCCCGAGCGCCAGCCGCGGCCGTCAATCACCTGCTCGTTGGCAAGCACGGTGTGATCGACCGGGTCCCAGTTGACCTTCGACATCTTGCGCTCGACAAGCCCGGCTTTCAGGAAGTCGAGGAAGAGTTTCTGCTGGTGCTGGTAATATTCCGGATCGCAGGTCGCGATCTCGCGGCTCCAGTCGAGGGAAAGCCCCATCGACTTGAGCTGCTTTCTCATCGTCGCGATGTTTTCGTAGGTCCAGCTCTTGGGATGGATCTTGTTTTGCGCGGCGGCGTTCTCGGCCGGAAGGCCGAAGGCGTCCCAGCCCATCGGGTGCAGGACGTTGTGGCCCTTGGCGCGCATGTAGCGTGCGACGACGTCGCCCATCGCGTAGTTGCGCACATGCCCCATGTGGATGCGCCCCGACGGATAGGGGAACATCTCGAGGACGTAGTATTTCGGGCGCGGGTCGTCGTTCGACGTCTTGTAGATGCCGCGTTCTTCCCAAATCTTTTGCCAGCGCGGCTCGGCCTCGCGGGCGTTGTAGCGTTCGTTTTTCATTGATTTCACCGCAGATTGACCGGAAAGGACACGAAAAGACCCGCCGGGTCAATGCTTTGGCATTGAGGGCTTCTACCCGCCGGGCTATGCGGAAGGCCAGAGGAAATCATGGTTTCAGCAAGCGAAAATCCCGCCTCGAAATCCGCCGACAATGCCGTCGAGCGGCTTGCCTTCGTGCGCAGCGAGATTCGCAAGGCGGCGCTCGGCAACCACCGCAAGCCGGAAGACGTGACCCTGATCGCGGTCAGCAAAACCTTTCCGGCCGAGGCCATTATGCCGGTGCTGGATGCCGGCCAGCGCATCTTTGGTGAAAATCGCGTGCAGGAGGCCAAAGCGAAGTGGCCGGGCTTGCGCCAGCGTTATGCAGGCATTGAGCTGCATCTCATCGGGCCGCTGCAATCGAACAAGGCGAAGGAAGCAGTGGCGCTGTTCGATGCGATTCACACCGTGGACAGGCCGAAGATCGCCGAGGCGTTGGCGGCCGAGATCGTGAAGCAGGGCCGCAAGCCCAAACTTTTTATCGAAGTGAATACCGGCGGCGAGCCGCAGAAAGCCGGCGTGCTGCCGGAAGAAGCCGACGCTTTCATTCTGAAATGCCGTGAGCGGTATGGCCTTGCGATCGAAGGCCTGATGTGCATTCCGCCGTTCGACCAGCCGCCGGCGCCGCATTTTGCGCTTCTGGCGAAGATTGCCGCGCGCAACAGGCTGGAAAAGCTCTCGATGGGCATGAGCGCGGATTATCCGAGCGCGATCGCTCTTGGCGCGACGCATGTTCGCGTCGGCAGCGCGATCTTCGGCGAGCGGGACTACACGAAATAATTCGGGCTAGAGAATCCGGATCACGGTCTTCTTGTTCAGCCGCGCCACCAGCCGTTTCAGATCGGCGAGCGGCATGGCGATACAGCCCGCCGTCGGCTTCAATCCTTCGCGCGCAAGGTGAATGAACACGGCGCTGCCGCGATTGGCGACGCGCGGCCGGGTGTTGTGGTCGATTTCGACGATCAGATCGTAAAGGTGGTCGGCGCGCTTCAGCCGGTCGCCCGTCCCGCCTTCGTTTAATAGGAACGGCCGATTATAGCGGCGATCCCTGGGGTCTTCGCACCAGGCGTCGTTCGGCCCGATGCGGCGGAGCGGCAGATGCGTACGCGGCCGGGGCAGACGGTCGCCGCGCCACCAGATGCGCAGCGGATGAAAGCGTCCGCGGGGCGTCGTGCCGTCGCCTTCAGTTTTATTCGCAGCGATCCCGCTCCGGCCGAGCGCCACGCGGTGGCTTCTCGCACCGTAGCGAAGAATACCGAGCGTCCGCTCACCGGGGGCTCGCGTAACCGTGATGATCGGAGACGGTCTATTCATCGCCTTGCTCTTGCCCGCTTGTCCCGCACGGGTCTAGGTCCAAAGACCGCCGGGATTCCCCCTGATTTCAGTACCTGTAAGGCTTTGGCCTGTTGTAGAGTCGTGATTGCAGGAGCGTTTATGGCGAATACGCGAAAAATCCTAGTGGTCGACGATGACGCCGAATTGCGTAGCGCACTGAACGAGCAGCTTGCGCTGCACGAAGAGTTCGACGTCGAGGCCGCCGAAAATGCGCAGGCCGCGATTCAGCTTGCGAAGAGCGGTCATTTCGATCTCGTCATCATGGATGTCGGGCTGCCGGACATGGACGGCCGCGAAGCGGTGCGCGTGCTGCGCAAGAACGGTTTCAAATCGCCGATCATCATGCTGACCGGGCACGACGCCGACTCCGACACCATTCTTGGCCTTGAGGCGGGCGCCAACGATTACGTCACCAAGCCGTTTCGTTTTGCGGTCCTGCTCGCGCGCATCCGCGCGCAGCTCAGGAGCCACGAGGCTAGCGAGGACGCCGTGTTCCCGATCGGGCCCTACAGCTTTCATCCGGGCACGAAGCTCCTCGTCAACGAGCGCGGCTCGAAAGTGCGGCTGACCGAGAAGGAAACCGCGATTTTGCGGTATCTTTACCGTTCGGGCGAAAAACCCGTGTCGCGGGAAGTTCTGCTGCAGGAGGTCTGGGGCTATAACTCCGGCGTGACGACGCATACGCTGGAAACCCATATCTACCGGCTGCGGCAGAAGATCGAACAGGATCCGGCGAACGCCGCGCTTCTTGTGACGGAAGCCGGCGGCTACAAGCTCGTACCCTGACGGAATGGCCCTCGAAGACGACATCAATTTTCTCGACCGCGTGCCGACCTTGCACCTTCTCGGGCGCGAGGCGCTGCGGCTTTTGGCGATCAGCGTCGAGACGATGAAGCTCTCGCGCGGCGATATCCTGTTCGAGGAAGGCCAGCCCGCCGACGGCGGCTATGTCGTGGTGAACGGTGAACTGGTGTTGCAGAGCGCCAACGATCGCAAGGGCGAGACGCCGCTGAAAGCGCGGCGCGGCATGCTCGTCGGCGAGACGGCGATGATCACCGATACCGTGCGGCCTTCGACGGCGGTCGCGACCGAATCGACGATCGTCTTTCGCATCCCGCGCGTCGTCTTCATGCGCATTCTCGAAGGCGAGCCGCGGGCGGCGGTGGCGCTGCAGCGGCTCGTCGCAACGCGCGTTTCGCGCGTGCTGAACGATCTCGACGTGGTGCGGCCGCTGTTCGAGGAAGCGGGCGAGGATTATCGCTAGGTTTAAAGATCGAACGCGACCGTCACCGGCACGTGGTCGGAAGGCTGCGTCCAGCCGCGCGCTTTTTTCAGGATGCTCATTTCAACCGCGGTCTTGTCGAGCGCGGGGCTGACCAGCACGTGATCGAGCCGGCGGCCGCGGTCGGCGGCGGCCCAGTCGGCGGCGCGATAGCTCCACCAGGTGTAGAGCTTTTGTTCCGGCGGCACGAACGAGCGCATGACGTCGATCCAGCCGCCCGACTGGCGGAACGCCTCGAACTTCTCGACCTCGACCGGGGTGTGGCTGACGACACGCAGCATTTGTTTGTGGCTCCAGACATCGTGCTCCAAGGGCGCGACGTTGAGGTCGCCGACCAGAATGGAGCGCGCGCCGTTCTTCGCGTCGCGCGAAATCGTATGCGCGGCAAGCTCATCGAGAAACGAAAGCTTGTGCGCGAATTTTACGTTGATGGCGGGATCGGGCTCGTCGCCGCCGGCCGGCACATAGAAATTATGGATCGCAAGCGGTTTCTTCAGTCCGGCCTGTTTGCCGAAATTCGCCGCGAGATGGCGGCAGTCTTCTTTCTGGCAGAAATTTTCCTTCTGCATGCTTTCGATCGGCACGCGCGAGATCGTCGCGACGCCGTGATAGCCCTTCTGCCCGTAGATCGCGACATGCGGGTAGCCGATCTTCTCGAATTCCTTGCGCGGGAATTTGTCGTCGGGGCACTTGGTTTCCTGCAGGCACAGGACGTCGGGCGCGTGCTTTTGCAGGAAGCGCTTGACCAGCGGCAGGCGGAGGCGAACGGAGTTGATGTTCCAGGTCGAAACGACAAAACGCATGCGGCGGAGCGATCAGCGCAGCATGCGCTCGTAGTTGATCTTGAAGAGCCGCGGGTCGGGCTTCTTCGAGGAATCGAGATTGGAGACGGCGACGGTGGTGTCGTAGCCCTGCGGATCGGTGACGGTCCACTGCTTCAACTGATGATCCTTCGCGCCGAACATGATCATCAGGCGATTGGTGCCGGCGACCAGACTCTTCTCCTCGATCACGACCGTGATGAACAGTTCGTCGCTATAGACGTTGATGACGTTGGTATCTTTCAGAAGGTCGAGCTTGTCGGAGAGCAGAAAGCGGAGCGGCGTCTGCGACAGCGGGTAGATGTCTTGCGTGGCGAGCTTGCGGTCGCGCACGGCGACGGCGTCACCGTCGGCGATCAGCTCGATCGGGCTCGGCTCGTCGTATTCGAAGCGAACTTTGCCGGGCTTCGACATGTAGAAATCGCCCTGCGTCTTCGAACCGTCGGGGCCGACCTGCACGAATTTGCCGGTGAGGTTCGTGATCGAGTTGAAATAGGTGTTGATCTTCTCGAGTTGCTGGCGCTGGTCGCGATCGAAGCTCCGGCGCGTCGTCGGCGCGGAGGTGAAAGGCGGCGCGGCCAAGACGGGACCCGCCACGCAGAGGGCGAGAACGGCAAGGCCGGGGCGGGACAGCATTCGAATCATTGTTCCTCCAGCCGGAGTGCCGGCTTGGGCTTGCGCTTTGTTTGGCGTGATCTTTTCCGAAAATCGGGTGCCATTTTCGGAACCACGCCCTAGCGGGCAGTTATGGCGATTTGGCGACTCAAGGCTGGCCGATCAATAGGGGTCTTCCGCGCCTTCGACGAGAATCTCGCGTTTGCCCGCGTGATTCGCGGCTCCCACGATACCCTCTTTTTCCATTCGCTCAATAATTGTGGCGGCCCGATTATAGCCGATCGATAACCGTCTTTGGATGTAGCTGGTCGAGGCCTTGCGGTCGCGGAGCACGATCTGCACGGCCTGCCGGTAGAGATCGGCGCCGTCGTCGTTGGCGCCGAAATCGCCCTTGTCGAAGACCGCGCCGCCATCGGCACCCTCTTCCTCTTCGGCTGTGACCGCCTCGAGATATTCCGGCGTACCCTGCGATTTCAGGTGCTTGACGACCTGCTCGACCTCGCGGTCTGAAACGAAGGGGCCGTGGACACGGGAGATGCGGCCGCCGCCGGCCATGTAGAGCATGTCGCCCTGGCCAAGGAGCTGCTCGGCGCCCTGCTCGCCCAGAATGGTGCGGCTGTCGATCTTAGACGTCACCTGGAACGAGATGCGGGTCGGGAAGTTCGCCTTGATGGTGCCGGTGATGACGTCCACGGAAGGCCGCTGCGTCGCCATCACGAGGTGGATGCCGGCGGCGCGCGCCATCTGGGCGAGGCGCTGGATCGCGCCTTCGATATCCTTGCCGGCGACCATCATGAGGTCGGCCATCTCGTCGACGACGACGACGATGAAGGGGAGCGGCTCAAGCTCCATCTCCTGATGCTCGTAGATCGCTTCGCCGGTTTCGCGGTCGAAGCCGGTCTGCACCGTGCGGGTGATTGTCTCGCCTTTCTCGCGGGCTTCGGCCACGCGCGCGTTGAAGCCGTCGATGTTGCGCACGCCGACCTTCGACATCTTCTTGTAGCGGTCTTCCATCTCGCGCACCGTCCACTTGAGCGCGATGATGGCTTTGCGCGGATCGGTGACGACCGGCGCGAGAAGGTGCGGGATGCCGTCGTAAACCGACAGCTCGAGCATCTTCGGGTCGATCAGGATCAGGCGGCATTCCTCCGGCCGGTGATGGTAGAGGAGCGACAGGATCATCGTGTTGATCGCGACCGATTTGCCCGAGCCTGTGGTACCGGCGATCAGAAGGTGCGGCATGCGCGCGAGATCCGCGATCACCGGCTCGCCGCCGATGGTCTTGCCGAGGCAAAGCGGCAGCGCGGCGGTGCCCTTGATGAATTCCTTGGAGGAGAGCTGCTCGCGCAGAATGACTTTCTCGCGCTTCGGGTTCGGCAGTTCGATGCCGATGGCGTTGCGGCCGGGGACGACGGCAACGCGGGCCGAGACCGCGCTCATCGAGCGGGCGATATCGTCGGCAAGGCCGATGACACGCGACGATTTGATGCCGGGCGCCGGCTCGAGCTCGTAGAGCGTGACGACCGGGCCGGGGCGGGCATTGACGATCTCGCCCTTGACGCCGAAGTCGTCGAGCACGGTCTCTAATGTGCGGGAATTCTCTTCGAGCGCAGCAGGGGACAGCGCGGGCGCACGCTCTTTCGGAGGGGCGGCGAGAAGGTCGAGCGGCGGGAAGTCGTAGCGGCCGCGCGAGCGGCGCTTTTTCGGCGCGGGCGCAACCGCGGCCGGCTGCCGTGCGCGGCGCGGGGCGGGTTCTTCGTCCTCTTCCTCGTCTTCTTCGTAATCATCCTCGGCGGCGGATGCGCCGGACTGGCCGAGTCGAAACATCGGCTCCTTGCGCGAACCCGGAGCGATCGGCGCGGGCTCGTCGTTGCGGAACATCTCGCGCAGCAGCGCCATGACACCGGCACCGCGCGGGTTGAGAATTCGCGCCTTAAGGCCAAGGAAGGCGTGCGTGATCGCGCCGAAGGAAACGACAATGCGGCTGAAAAAGCCGTCGGCGGGCTCGCCGCTTTCGTCGTCGTCCTGGTCTTCCTCGATTTCTTCACGCTCGGTCTGGAAGCCAAAGCCAAACGCAACCGCAAGCACTGCCGCTGCCAGCGCGCCGAAGAACAGTGCCAGTGCGAGCCGCACAGTAAGTGAATGCCCGGCAAGCCATAGCGGCAGTTTCAGCAGGAGATCGCCGACAACGCCGCCGAGCCCGGCGGAGAGCGGCCAGCTGGCGGTCGGCGTAAAGCAGGCGGCAAAGCCGGCGGCGAGAATCGGGCTTGCAAGCCACGCGGCAATCCGAATGCGCATGCGCTTCAGCCAGCGATGCGTGATGAAGCGCCAGCCCCAGACCGCCACCGGAAGAATGAAGACGACGGCTGCAAGCCCAAAGACCTGCATCAGGCAGTCGGCGAAAATCGCGCCGGGACGCCCGAATAGATTATGAGCCTTGGTTTCGACGGCGTGATTGAAACTCGGGTCGAGGGCCGACCAGGTGGCGAGTGCCGCCATGCCGGCACCGGCGAGCGCCACCAGCAGCAATCCGCCAAGCTCGGCTACGCGCCGCCGCATGGCGCCGGCAATGCCGTCGGCAAGATCAATAGATGCGCGTGTGCTGGTGTTCCGCATGAGCCGTCCCCTCACGAGGAACTTAGAAACGAGCTGGTTAAGGTCTCCTTAACCATCGGCATTTGCAGGCAGGGAGAAGAAGAGAAGGCCCCGGTTTCCCGGGGCCTTCGAGTATTCAGGCGGAGGAGGACGCCTGCGGGTTATGCGTTATAGGCACGCTCGCCATGGTCGGAGATATCCAGGCCTTCGCGCTCCCGGTCAGGCGCGGGCCTGAGGCCGACGACGAGATCGACGAACTTCCAAATGATCGCCGAGCCGATGCCGGACCACAGGATGGTGACGCCGACGCCTTTCAGCTGCGCGACGACCTGCGTGACGAAATCGTAGTCACCGACCTTGTTCGCCACGTAATCGAACACGCCGGTACCGCCGAGCGCGGGGTCGACCAGAATGCCGGTCGCGATGGCACCCGTGATGCCGCCGATGCAGTGGACGCCGAAGACGTCGAGTGCGTCGTCGTATTTGAAGGTGTTCTTCACCGTCGTACAGAAGAAGAAGCAGATGACGCCGGCGACAAGCCCGAGCACGAGCGAACCCATTGGGCCCGCAAAGCCCGAGGCAGGGGTCACGGCGACAAGGCCCGCGACCGCACCCGAGACGATGCCGAGCATCGAGGGCTTACCCTTCACGATCCATTCGACGAACATCCACGACAGCGCGCAGGCTGCAGTCGCAACGAAGGTGTTGACGAAGGCGACGACGGCGGAGCCGGTGGCTTCCAGGTTCGAGCCGGCATTGAAGCCGAACCAGCCGAACCACAGGAGGCAGGCGCCGATCATCGTCATGGTCAGCGAGTGCGGCGCCATGACATCGCGGCCGTAGCCGAGGCGCTTGCCGACAATCAGACAGCCGACGAGACCGGCAATGCCCGAGTTGATGTGCACGACGGTGCCGCCGGCGAAATCGATGGCGCCGGCCTTAAAGAGGTACCCGCCGTCCGCCATCACGGCATCGAGCGCTTCCTGGGCCTTGGCCTTCGCCGCCGGATCGGTCGCGGCGGCGAGCGCCTTGGCAGCGGCATCCACCGCGTCCGGACCCGCCCAGTACCAGACCATGTGCGCAATCGGGAAATAAATGAAGGTGATCCAGAGCGGGATGAAGAGCGCGATCGCCGAGAACTTCGTGCGCTCCGCGACCGAGCCCAGGATCAGCGCCGCGGTGATGCCGGCGAAGGTCATCTGGAACATCACGAACACCAGTTCCGGAATCGCAACGCCGACGGTGAAGGTGCCGCCCGCGGTATCAGGCGCGATTCCGCCGAGGAACGCCTTCGAGAAGCCGCCGATGAAGTCGGAGCCGCCGGTGAAGACGAGGCTGTAGCCGTAGAGCACCCACAGGACGAACACGGCGCACACCGTGTAGAAAACCTGCGTCAGCATTGAGAGCATATTCTTCTGGCGAACAAGACCGCCGTAGAACAGCGAGAGGCCCGGCACCGTCATCACCAGCACGAGGACGGTCGCCGTCATCATCCAGGTGGTGTCGCCCTTGTTGATGGTTGGCGCGGCCGTCTGGGCGAGCGCCGGAGCCGCGGTGAAAGCCACCGCGAGCAGCGCGGGCAGGCCCGCGCGAATGAGGTTGAGGAATTTCATGGAAAACTTCTCCGTCACGGTTTGGCTAAGATCGTTGTGAAATTCAGAGAGCGTCGGCATCGGTTTCGCCCGTGCGGATGCGAACGGCGTGTTCGAGGGAGACGACGAAAATCTTGCCGTCGCCGATCTGGCCGGTTTTGGCGGCGCTGGTGATGGCGTTGATTACTTTCGTGACCTCGCTGGAGTCGACGGCGACCTCGATCTTCAGCTTCGGCAGGAAATTCACGGCGTATTCGGCGCCGCGATAGATTTCGGTGTGTCCCTTCTGTCTTCCGTAGCCGCGGACCTCGGTGACGGTCAGTCCGTGTACGCCGATGCCGGTGAGGGCATCGCGCACCTCTTCCAGCTTGAACGGCTTGATGATGGCCGTAACGATTTTCATGTGGCTCCTGTCCCCGCTTTGTTACGCAGGCGGCCTTTGCCGCCGGATCGGGCTGGGCGGAGCCGAACAAAGCTGCCGGACGCCAAGCCGGACAAGGAAGAGTCAAAACCCGTGCCAAGCTGGTAGTGGCTGGCTAATCGTTTGTCAGATCAGCGATTTTGGAGAGTTGACGGCACGCCGCGATGGTATGCGACGAATACCCGCTTAGACGCGCGGCAGGCCTGCCTAATAACTGGGCGCCTTTTGCAGCGCGCGATAGCTTTGGCTAATTCGTGAGCAAGCTGGCGATCAGCGTTTCTCCACAGCGCGATTTTCGCGAATCAGACCTTCCTGCGCGACCGTCGCGACGTGGGTGCCGTCGCGGGCGAAGATCAGGCCGCGCGAAATTCCGCGGGCGCCAAATGCATTTGGCGTGTCCTGCGCATAAAGCAGCCACTCGTCGGCGCGGAACGGCCGGTGGAACCACAGCGCATGATCGAGACTCGCGGCCTGTATGGACTTGTCGAACACCGTACGGCCATGGGGAATGAGCGCGGTATCCAGAAGCGTCATGTCGGACGCGTAGGCGAGGACGCATTGATGGACGGCGGGATCGGCAGGAAGCTTTGCTGTCGCCCGAATCCACACATGAAACTTCGGATCGCGGTGGTCGCGTGAAATGTAGCGGCGAAACTCCACCGGGCGCAGTTCGATCGGCCGCTCGCGCTCGTAATAGATGCGCACGGCCTCGGGCATGCTCGGGAGAATATTCTTGCGGATCTCCTCGTCGCTCGGCAGCTCTTCCGGCCCGGGGACATCCGGCATCGGCGAGGAATGATCGAAGCCGGGTTCGTCCTGGTGAAACGACACCAGCATCGAGAAGATGGCGCGGCCGTGCTGAATGGCGCGCACGCCGCGCGTCGTGAAACTCCTGCCATCGCGCAAGCGATCGACCTCGTAAACGATCGGCACCCTGGGATCGCCCGGCAGCATGAAGTAGCCGTGCAGCGAATGAACCGGCCGCGCATCCACCGTGCGCGTCGCCGCGACGAGCGCCTGGCCGATGACCTGTCCGCCGAAGACGCGCTGCCAGCCGGCTTGCGGCGAGCGGCCGCGAAACAGATTCACTTCGAGCGGCTCGAGATCGAGAATTTCGAGGAGGCTTTGAACGGCTTGGGACATGAGCTTTTGGATAATCCTGAAAGGCAATAAGACAGTATATAAGAGGATCGTCATGCGCCAACCGCAGCAGACCGAGGTCGCGATCGCGGGCGCCGGCATCGCCGGGGTTACGCTGGCGCTTGCGCTGGCGCAGGCGCTCAAGCCCGGCTTTGCCGTTACGTTATGCGATCCGGCATTGGCCGCGCCGCCTGCGGCGGATGATCGCGTCTCGGCGATCACGGCGAGCGCGCGGCGGATGCTGGAAGCGCTCAAGGTCTGGCCCGAGATCGCGGCCCATGCGCAAGCCGTGCACCGCATGGAGATCACCGACAGCAAACTTGCCGACGCCGTGCGGCCGTCGTTTCTGGAGTTCGGCGAAGCCGAGGACGGCGCGCCGCTCGCGCATATCGTCGAGCATCAGGCGCTCGCGCGCGCGCTGCGCGCGGCGGCCGAGCGCGAAGGCGTGCGCTTCCTGGCCAAGCCCGCGGCGAATTTCTCGCAGGCCGGCGAAACGATCGAAGTCGAGACCGGAGACGGCCTTCTTGCCGCCAGGCTTCTCGTCGCCGCCGACGGCGCGCGCTCGCAGCTGCGCGCCCGCGCCAAAATCCAGACCGTCACCACCGACTACAGGCAGATGGGCATCGTCGCGACCATCGGCCACGAACGCGATCATGAGGGCGTCGCCGTCCAGCATTTTCTGCCGGCCGGCACCTTCGCGATTTTGCCGCTCACCGGCAAGCGCTCGTCCATCGTCTGGGTCGAATCTCCCGAAGAAGCGCAGCGCCTCCTTGCGCTGCCGCCCGCCGGATTTCATGAGGAGCTGCTGCGCCGTTTCGGCCGCAAGCTCGGCGACATCGAAGTGCTCTCGAAGCCGCGGGCCTATCCGCTGATGCTATCCATCGCGCGCAGCTTCGCCGGCGAGCGGCTGGCGCTGCTTGGCGATGCCGCGCATGTCGTGCATCCGCTCGCCGGGCAGGGGCTCAATCTTGGCCTCCGCGATGCCGCGGCGCTTGCCGAATGCGTGTCCGACGCCGCGCGCGCCGGGCTCGATCCCGGCAGTCCCGATGTCTTGAGGCGCTACGAGCGCTGGCGGCGCACCGACGCGGTGATGCTGGCGGGCACCACCGATGGTCTCAACCGTCTGTTCTCGAAC
>Ga0180218_1000666_pt1 | contig 27984 bp, 23 predicted proteins | sample eDN3rd37CKraftBY_FD_151334 | JGI IMG/M metagenome (GOLD analysis project Ga0180218, IMG submission 151334) | Enriched backyard soil microbial communities from Emeryville, California, USA - eDNA 3rd pass 37_C Kraft BY (version 2) (version 2) | ecosystem: Environmental > Terrestrial > Soil >... | reverse complement strand
GGATGCAGGCGCATACCAACAACCGGCCGGCCACCGTGTTCAGCCTGATTTCGCTGACCCTCAAGGCCGGCATGGTGGCGCTGCTGTTCACCGCCGGCAGCCGCGCCGCACCGGCGTTTGCCAGCGCCTTCGCGGTCGAGGCGGTAGTGCTGGCGCTGCTGCTTGCCGGCTACTACCTGAGCCGCGTGCCGCACCGGCGCATCGCGGTCGACTCCACGCTGGCGGGCCAGCTGCTGCGCGGCGGCACGCTGTTCTGGGCCAGCTTCATGATGATGATGGCCGCGCGCCGCGTCGATCAGCTGATCCTGCAGCCGCTGGTGCCGCTCGCCGACTTCGGCGCCTATGCCGCGACGATGCAGATCCTCGACAACTACGCGGCCGCCGCCACCATCATCGCGGCCGGCGCCGCGCCGGTCTATGTCTACGGGCAAGCGGATCCCGTCCCGGCACGACGCAATGTCGGACGACTGGCGCTGCTGCTCGGCGCGGTGGGCCTGGCCGGCGCAGCGGTGATCGCCGCTGCCGCCGACTGGATCATCCATCTGCTCTATGGCGAACAGTTCGGCGTGGCCGTCGGGCTGCTGCGCGTCGCCGCATTCGCCACCGCGCTGGTGTTCGTCGATGTCGGCCTGACCCTGCTGCCGGTGTATCTGCGCAAGCCCGAATGGGTCGCGCTGAAATGGGCCGGCACGCTGGCGATGATCCTGGTCTTCGACCTGATCGCGGTGCCGCGTTATGGCATCTGGGGGGCGGTTGCGGGGTATGCGTTGGCCAACGGATTCGCGGTCGTCATCGGGCTCGCGCTGTGGTGGCGCTGCCGGACGGCTGCGTTCCTGCAAACGGCAAGGGCAGCGCATGAGCACTAAGCCGACCCTGTGCTTCCTGACCGGAACGCTGAACGCGTTCGCCGGCGCCGAGCGCATGACCGCGGTGATCGCCAACGAGCTTGCGCGGCGGGGGTACACGGTGCATATCCTGAGCCTGTGGGACGCCGCGAGCTGTTTCGAACTCGAACCGGCGGTGCGACACGATGCGCTGTTCGCGCAGCGGCCTTCGTTCAGGACGCGGTATCTGTCGACGGTCCTCGGTATTCGCCGGTATCTGAAGCGGCATCGGATCGAGGTGTTGATCGAGGTCGATACGATGCTGACGTTGTTTGCGCTGCCGGCATGCCTCTTTCTGCAGGTACAACGGGTCGCCTGGGAGCATTGCGATCTGACGCAGGATCTCGGCAAGCCAGCACGTCGGCTGGCGCGCCGGCTTGCGGTGCGAAGCTGCACCCGCGTCGTCGTGCTGACAGAGCGGGACCGCAAGCGGTGGCACGAGCGCCTGAGCCCGGCAGCAGGACGTGTGATCGCTATCCCGAACGCCTTGCCGTTCCCCTATCCGATTGAGGCCGCACAGCGCGGCACGCGCACGGTCCTTGCCGTCGGGCGATTGACCCCGGCGAAAGGGTTCGACATCCTGCTGCGCGCGTGGGCACGCATCCACGGGGAGCTTCCCGGCTGGCGCCTGCGTATCGTCGGAGATGGCGAGGAGCGCGATACGCTGCTTCTTCTACGCGAGCGCCTCGGCATCGCTCACTGCGCGTCGCTCGAGCCCGCTCGCGCCGACGTCGATGGCGTCTATCGCGAAGCCAGCCTGTTCTGCCTGAGCTCGCGATACGAGGGCTTCGGTCTGGTGCTGATCGAAGCGATGTCGTACGGCGTGCCCGTGCTTTCCACCGCCTGCGAAACCGGGCCGGTGGCGCTGCTGCGGCACAACGACAATGCGTGGCTGGTGCCGCCCGAAGATGATCGCGCGCTGGCCGAAGCGCTGCGGCAGTTGGCGATGGATGACGAACGGATGGACCGCCTGGCGGCTGCGGCGCGCACCAGCGCCGCGCGCTTCGCCATGCCCGAGGTCGCGTCGGAGTGGGAGCGGCTGCTCGCAGGCCTTTCGCGCCCCGCTGCAGCGCACTGACGGTGCAGGTCGCCGCAGCCGCTAGGAAGCCGGCGAGTAAGGCCCGGTAACGCCGGCGATACCGTCCCGACAGCCTCGCAGGATCATGCGTCGCTGCTCGCGGCTGTTCTCGACGCACAGGGAATAGAACACCCCCTTCAGCAGCAAACGGTATCCGTCGTTCAAGCGCCAGCGCAGTGGAATATAGCCACGCGTGTAGAGCCGCAACGCATTGCGGAAGTGGTAGTAGTGCCGCAGCGGCGAGTGCATCGGGACGCGCAGGCGTCCACCGAAGTAGCGGCGTGGTGGGTCGCCGAGATCGTGCTCCATGTGGGCATCGAACACGCCCAGGTTGACGTAGCCCTTGGCGCGCGCACGCAAGCCCCATTCAATGTCGATATAGTCGATGAACAGCTCGTCTTCCATGCCGCCGACCGCATCGAGCGCGGCCAACGGGACCAGGCAACCTGAGGTGATCAGGTAGTCCGCCAGGCAATAGCTCGGCTCCCCCTGTGCACCGGTCCGGTCCGGCTCGCGGACCCGCTCGATCTTCCAGCCGGCGAGCCGGATGAAGGGGTAAACGGTGCCGTCGCGGGGGTCACGGAACGACGGCCCGGCGCTCGCCACCCGGTCGCCACGTGCGGTGGCATCGACTACCGCGGCCATCAGTCGCGCGACCATGTCCGGCGCAGGCAGACTGTCCTGGTCGAACAGGATGGCATGCGTGGCACCGCGGGCGCGAACGGCCGTGATGCCGGCGTTGTGGCCGCGCGCCACGCCAAAGTTGCCGCCCATCGCGTAATGCACAAGGCGTTCGTCGGTACGCGGTGCCAGCCAGTTCTGCAGCCGCTCGTCCGGTCCGTTGTCGACCACGACGATGCCGGCGACCTGGTGCTGCAACGCCTCGAGAAGACGGCCCAGCTGGCCGAGGTCGGGGCGATAGCAGACGACCACCGCCCAGACCACATCGCCGCCATCGTGCGAGCTCCCGCTCATCGCAGGCTCTCCAGCACGTACCGACCCAATCGCAGATTGCGGGCTACGGTCGCCGGCACGCGGTCCAGCATCGCGTCGACGCGATAGCGCCACTTGGTCGACGGGCGTTGGGCCAACCGCTGCTGCTCGGCGCTCGCATACGCGTCCATCGCCTGCCGGTTCATTGTCTCGACCTCTTCGCGGCCAACGCGCGGCGCGTCCATGAAGGCGTCCAGGGCCTGCAGGAAGACCCGCGACGCGGTATCCCAGTCCGGCCAGGCCGCCGCGGTTTCGCGCGCCCCCTGCTTCAGCGCCCTCAGCAGGTCCGGCTCTCGCTGCAGCCGCCGCACCGCGTCGATTACGCCGCTCTCGTCATCGCGCCGCACCACAAGCGCGTTGCGGCCGTCGACGATGTACTCGTCGTGCCCCGTAACGTCATAGACGATTGCCGTGCCGCCGCAGTGAAACATTTCCAGCGGCGGGCCGAACATGCCTTCCACATAGCTGAGCTTCACGATCACGTCACAGGACCGGTAGATCTCCGGCACGGCCTGGATCGGAATGCGCGAGAACAGGCGGTCCACGCCGGGATACCACGACACGTCCGACGAGGTCAGCAACCAGGTCTGCGCCGGCGCGGCCTTGCGCATCAGCTTCAGCGAGCGGCCTACGTTCTTGAAGAAAACGCCGAACGGACCTTCCACCAGCACGCGCAATTGCCCCGGCGGGAGCGGATCGGCGGCCCGTGCCCCCACCTCGGCATACAGGTCCTTGCGGATACCATTGCGGGCCAGGTGGTATTCGTGCCCATAGTTGGCCGCCAGATAGTCGCGAATCCACGTCGCCTCAGTCACGCCGGGCAACGGCAGGCGGTAGGTGCTGTCGACCAGTTCACGCAGCGGGCCTTCGCCCTCGGGATAGAAGCGCGACTCGATCGACTGCACGAAATAGGCGTATTGCGAGGCCTGCAGGCGGTGCAGTTCGGTTGCGGTCTTCCACCATGTCGCAATCGCGAGGTCGAACCGTTCGTTCGCGTCGAGATCGTCGACATGGACGATTCGCAGCACACTGGTGGCAGGGTGCCATGCGAGCTGACTCGGCAGGAAGCGGTACTGCGCCACGATCGTCACATCGTGGCCGCTGGCATGCGCGTACAGCGCATGCTGATAGATGACATACGAGCCGCCGCTGATATCGACCGAGCCCAGGAAAAAGGCAATCTTCATGCTTTCAGGAGTAGATGGAGAGGCCGCCGCGGCATCAGCGCAAGCGGTACAGTCGGTAAGCGGTGGCCACCAGCTGGCCGCCCCGCTGGCGGCAACTGAGCCAGGGCCAGAAGCCAAGGTCCATGCGGCCACGCAGGCGCAGCAGCGCCCAGATGAAGCGCAACTGGTCGACCATGCGCGTGCGGTCCTCACGGCTGCGAAACTCCGAGCGTTCGAACACGCCGAAATTCTCCACGTGGTAGACCCCGGTGAACCAGTCGATCTCGCGGCTGTCGGGCGAGAACACCATGCGCGCATGCTGGCGCGCCGCCAGGTCGGCCAGCCACTCCGCCCCGTAGTAGCGATGTGCCAGCAGCGTGTCGATGCGCTCGAAGGTCGCCATCAGCCGTTGTCGGGCGGGCCGCACCTGGGATTCGAACAGGCTCTGTTCGCTGAACTCGCCGCGCACGGGCGCACCGCTGCCGTCCGGCAGCAATCGATAGCCGCGCGCGGAGCCGTGATCGGCGCCGAGCATCACCTCGAACAGCGCGCGGTTTTCATTGAAGATGTGATAGCGCGGCGTCGCCGCGTCGTTCACCGAGAACAACACGCCGTGCTTGCGATTGTGCGGCCCGGCGTTGCCATGGGCGACCAGCCCAAGGTAGTAGCCATCGAGGTCGACCAGCGGGCGGCCCAGCTCGGCATGCGCGTGCCGCAGCAGCCGATACAGGTTGTCCTGGATCGTGCCCTTCCAGCCGACGTCGACCAGCGCCAGCACACTGGACGGCTCCTGCCGCGGGAAACCGTCGAGGTAGGCCAGCAGCGCGCGCCGGCCTTCGCTGCGCGCCTGCTCGTAGGCCTGCTGGAAGGTCCGATTGGCAAGCAGATGCCGGTAGACCGTGCTGGTCGGCAGGTCCTCCTCGCGCTGGCGCAGGTCGACATCGCCCAGCTCGCGTCGCAGGTCATCCTGCAGTTGCGGCAACAGTGCTTCGAGCCCCAGGTTCAGCAGGAACTCCTCGACCGAAATACGGCGGTATTGCCGGAACAGCGTCTCGAAGTCTTCTTCATCCAGCGGTCCGAGCGACGGCAGGAAAGTGGCTCGGCGTGACACCTCCAGGTAGTGCGCGCGGATCGCCACGTCCGGCGTCGTCACGCGCGTACGCTGGTAGTGCTCGAACATCGCCTTCAACAGCTGGCCCTCGCGCGCAAGGAAAAAGACGTCGCGCACGCCCTTGCCCAGCAATTGCCAGTAGAGCCGCTCGGTGAAGGCAAACAGCGTCAGCGAGAGCTCGGGAAACGGCCCGTCGTCCTGCGCCACGATGCCGGCGAGCGTTCGCTCGCAACCGCTGCGATCGGCACAGACCTTGGCCAGGCGCTGATACTCGGCGTGGCGCTCGGTACGGTCGATCAGCACCGCGTGCATGCCGTGGCGCTGCGGCTGCCGCACGTCCGCCTCGGGGTTGTCGCCGATCATCAGCGCCTGCGAAGGTTCGACGCCCGCCCATCGCAGGATGTCGGGGAAGGTCCGTCCCGAGCGCTTGGTGGTCAGCGTATCGGCGGAGACGAACACCGCCTCGAACAGGTCCTCGATGCCGTGGAAGCGCAGCATCCGGCAGAACGCCTGCGAGGGCAGATAGAAATCGCTGACCAGCACGACGCGGCGGCCGGCGTCACGCGCCTGCCGCAGCCAGTCGACCAGTGGCACATCGAGCTGCTGCACCGAACATTCGATCGATACTTCGAGCTCCAACGCCAGCTTGCGGAACAACTCGCGCGCGGGCCGGGATGCCGGCAGGCCGTCCCACAGCGCATCGTAGCAATCAAGGACATCGAACTCGGGATCCTTGCCGCACGACGCATTGCTTTCGCACAGTGTCCGCTCAACCTGTGCGCGGCGGGCATACATATCGCCTTCGTCGAGACCGAGGTCCAGCGCATGAACCATGCGTTCGGCCCAGAGGCGCTTGACGTCCTCGGGATGGACGGTACGCGACACCAGCGTATCGAAATAGTCGGTGCAAATCAGACTGATCTGTTCAGGGATCTCGCGCAATGCATTCACGATTCCCACTCCTTTGAAGATGGCGCGCGCGTTCGCCGCCTCCCCCATTCGTAGACCGCCATGGCGGGCAACAGAAAACCCAGCACATGCATGTCGAACAGGTAGAGGAAGACGTCAGCGGGCGCAAAGAAAAAGAACACCGCCGCTCGCGCGAGCAGGGCAAGCGAGAGCACCGCAGCCACTGGCACCCATCTCGCGCAGAACAGCAACACGATACAGATCGCCAATTGCGGCAGCGTGGTCGCAACCGCGTTGACGAACCGATGCAAGCGCTCGGACAACGCCGGCCAGGGCCGCAAGCTCAGGTCGAAGCCGAGCAGCCTGGCAGTGGCGACGGACTCCGGATCGTTCGGGATCCGAATGCGGTCAAGGAGTACCGGAGCGACCCGCTCCCCCTGCACTGGCGGCACGGAGATCCACTTATGTCCGAGGGTGGACAGGAACATCGCGCTGCGCATTCTCAAGAAGCGGAGCGGATCCTCCAGCATCGTGCCAACGTAGTGCCGTTGCAGCGCAGCGATCTGGTCCGCCGATGGCGGCGGCCTGCCTGTCACGGACTGGTGCCACCAGATGACATGATCGGGTTGCCATTCGCGAATCGCCGCCGGCAAGTCGAACAGCGGCGCCAGGTCGCGGGCCAGCGCCGCCTTGCGTTCGGGGGACAGCCGGCTGTCAGGATCCACGAGGTAACCGACGAGCGGACTGACAAAGGCAGTCTGCTTGTAGGAGTTCTTCTCCGCTATCAGCGCTTCGCGGGAACCAAATACCGCGCGTTCCATCGCCGCGTTGATCAGCAGGCATAGCGCCAGCACGGCGACCGCGAACACGGCGGCGCGCCGTCGCGCACCCGGTGCGAACAGTGGCACCGCGGCAAGCGTCAGACCGAGGAACGCGAGGTCGTCGACGCGCAGTAACACCAGACCGAGTGCCAACAGCGCCAATAACGCCAGTGCGAACCCGCGTTGCGCGCGCCCCCAGCGATCGCCGTCCACCATCGTATAGAACCAGCCGACGCCGAACAGCGCCATGAGCGTGCCGTTCATCGCGTCACGCAGATGCACGGTGGCGCCGAAGGCGACGACGGTCAATGGCATCAGCAGGCAGGTTGCCAGCCCCACCCAACGCAATGACCGCGGAGTGTCCAGCGTGCGGACCGTCACAGCCTGCACCACAAGCGCCATCACGACACACTGGCTCAGGGCGATCACCGAGGGTGCCATGAGCAGCGAGAGCGCAGCGATCACCAACGGATAGCCGATGCCGTACCACAGCGTTACCGTGCCGGCGTGCATCTGGATGTACGGTGAGAAGGCATCCCAGCCGACCGTGCCGGGCCATTGCACCGCCAGTGTGGCGGCAACCCACAGGGGCGGCAGCGCGTAGCACAGCAGCGCCAGCGCGCGCGTGCCGGAGACCCAATGGCGCCGGAAGACCGCCAGATTGGTTGCCGCCAGCCAAAGCAGCGCGGGCAGCAAGGCGACCAGCGCCGCTGCCAATACCTTCTCGATCACCACGGCCCGGGTATCTGGACGGACGAAGCGATGCGGGACGTAGGCACCGTCACCGGCGGCGTCCAACGTGACAAAGCCCGATGGACGTTCGCCCGACAACTGCAACAACGGCAGGCTGTGCCCGTCGCTGCTGCGGGCCCGGACCTGACGGACTTGCCACCATGGCTGAGACCAGGGGCTGATGGCGATGTGGGCCGTGGTCGTGAAGAGCTGCACCGAAGCGCCGTCGCACACGACCACGACATAGGCCGGCGTGCGTGCCGACGCGATCGCAGGCGTGTTGGATAGCGAGATGTGCTGCCCCTCGCCATCGAGGCGCAGAGGACCCGATCGATCGCCAATCCACTGAAACACTTGCACGCGCTGACCGCCGGCGCAGACGCTTTCCCCGTCCGGTCCACTCCGGACGATTTGCAGCGCCGGCTGGCTCAGCTCGCGAACGGGCTGCAGGTCGCCGGTGGCAGCACGCAGACGAAGCGGCGCGCCGTCGGGATTGCGTGCGGACGTCCCGGCGGCGCGCCCACCGACGGCAGAGCCGATCGGAATGTCGAACATGCCGTGGCCGATATCGGCCTCCAGCTTCGTCAATTCTCCATCGCCATACGCCAGCAGCTCCAGCTCGCCTGGAAACGACCGGGAATGCAAATGCACCAGCGTGGCCGTGCCCAGCACCGTGCCGGCAACGAGCAGCAGCGGCCAGGGCCGCGGCAGACGCAGCAGTGCACCACCCATGGCGAGTAGCAGCAGCACCGGGAGCGCGCCATGCAAGACGGCCCGCGCAGGCGTTGCCGCGGGTGCGGGCAGGGTCACAGCAACCGCGCCTTGCTGGGGCGAGTACAGATCGATGCGCTGGCGATAGTTGCCGACGTGCAGCTCCACCACGCCCGACTGCGGATGCGTGGTGAGCCGCAGCACATCACCTTCACGCCACGGCCCGCGCAGCGTTGCCGTATTCGGCTGCGATTGCCAGGACACCGAGACACGATCGTCGCGCCGCTCCCAGCCCGGGCCCTCGAAATAGACGCGACCTGGCACGACATCGGGGACCCAGACCTCGCTCCCGCCGGCCTTGGGACTGTGTTCACCGGTGGCGGTAAGGCGAATCTGCTGGCCGTCGTCCCGCCCCGGGGGCAACAAGGTGGCGATCGCGATACCGCACAAAGCCATCAGTGCGAGCGCGACGCCCTGCCGGCGCGTTCGGCAACCGGCCACGGCAAATCCGCACCCCGTGCCGATCGCCAGTGCGATCGCCGCCAGCGCCAGCCGTGGCACGCTGACCTCGAGGCTGTCGATCAGCTCCCGCGCGGCGAAATACACCACGCCAGCGACGAGCAGGACGAATGCCGCCATCATCGCGCGGCGCGGCCCCCATGACGCGGAGTTCCCCACGCTCATCGCCTCACTGGCGAGCGGCGACGTTGGCGTCGAGCTGCGGCACCGGCTGCGCCTGGAACGCTTCGACGTCGGCTGGGGTGCCGAGCGGAATCACGGCCTCGAGAGGAATGCGGTGCAGATAGACCGGATGGCCGTGCGCAATCATGTCGTTGTACATCGGAGCGATATAGCGCTCGCCCTTGGCCAGGTTGGACGGGTCGGCAAAGAAGCGGTGATAGATCGTCTCGTACAGCGTGAATGACGAGAACCAGTAGAGCCCGACGGTCGCGTCCCCCGAGATACGCTCCTTTTCCCGCAGCATGGCGATACGGCCGTCCGCGTCGGCCTTGGCGAAGCTCCATGCGGCGCCCGCGCCCGGGAAGCATGGCACCCAGCCGTCGCCCCGCACTGCCTGGGCGGGCAGCGTGCGCGGGTCGACATAGGTATCGATGTTGTAAACCAGCATCGGCTGATCCGGCGCCGTGACCTGCGGCTTGGCCAGCAGTGCGCTGGTAGCCTGCCCGTCGGTCAGCGCGTCGAGTTCCACCACATCGTACGAAGCGATGCCGAGCAGACGGCATTGTTCACCAATGAAGGTCCGTGCCTGATCTTCGGCGCGCACGACGAAGATGCAGCGTGCTCCCTCGGCCAGGAACGCCTGCAGGCTCAGCAGAGACCACGCAAACAAGGTGCGCCCGTGCGCTTCGATCCTGTACTTGGGGCGGTCGTAGCCCGCATCCAGAAATCGCTTGCCCATGCCGGCCATGGTGATGATGATGGTGGTCGTCATAGTTCCCCCTTCATTGACCGCTTTCGTCTTCGGGCGAGATGATCTTCAGCACCTCGTCATAGCTGTGGCGCAGGAACTCGTCGGGCCGGATCGCCTTGTCGTCGACATAGAAGCCACCGCGACCGACCCAGGGCTTGCCAAGATGCAGTTCGTCGTGCGGAATGTCGTGTTTTTCGAGCCAGTTCAGCAATACCTTCGCGGTGTTCGCATTGATCAGCCCGAGGTTGCCCTCGTAGGTCTTCATGTTCCGCGAGGAGTACAGAATCACGTAGAAGCCCATCTCCCGGTATTCGCGGATGCGCTGCACCATCTCGGGAAACGGCTGCAGGTCTTCGTAGCTCTCGTTCGTCCCACGGGTCGGAACGATGGTGCCGTCGATATCGAGCACCAGGCATTTGTCCTTGTGAATCATGAAATCCTCTTGATGCGGCCGCTCAGCGGGCGCGGAGTTCGTCGAGAATGGCCGACGCGTTCAAGACGAACGCCAGCACCTTCTTCGGCAGGTCGATATGCAGCGGCAGCATGCTGATGAACAGCGACGCTTCACAGAGCCGCACCAGTCCGGCGTCGTATCCGTGCCGCTCCAGCATCGTCCGGAACTGGTCACGTGCCCACGGGCGCTCCCCTTCGTCGGTGATCAGCGCCATCTCCAGCCCTGTGCCGAAATCGATGCTGAAACGGCCGCTATTGATGAAGTCGTACCCGCCCTGGATCGAGTGCGACAGCTTCGCGATGTCGTAGTACGGGTCGGTGTACAGCTCATCCGCATGGTCCGCGCCACGCGGGTCGATGAAGCGCAGCAACTGTGTGGACTTGCTGTACAGCACATTCGAAAAGCAAAGATCGCCGTGTCCGATCGCCAAATGATCGAGCGGAAAGCGCTCGCGCGCCGCGAAGTACATGTCGTGATAGCGGGACAGCAGGGCGTCGATGCCTCCCACGGCCTGGTCGATCAAGGGCCGGAGGCGGGCATACTCGGGCAACCGTTTCAGCTTCTCGATCCGTTCCGCAACCTTCCCCCAGTAGAGCCGGTCCATTTCGGCCAGCGCCGTGGCGCGATCCACCGGCCGGCGCGGGCGAACGGCGATGAAATGGAACACCCGATCCAGGAAGCGTTGGAATTCGTCCGGCCGAATCGCGTCATGGACCCACTGGATCGCCATGTCGGGCAGGAACAGCCGTTCCATCCGGTAGCTGGCATGGTCGGGCTTCTGCTGGAAGTCGAACGGCTGCACGAAGAACATCTGGACTTCGGCGGGGAGCAGTCCGTAATAGTTGTACTCGCGCCGCAGCTTCGCCACATCGGTCGAGCGCTTCACGATGGTGAAGTTCTCGTTGACGATCGCATTGAAGTGGCGGACGTCGAAATTGCTGGTCAGGAAGATCAGGAACTGCGCCTGGTCGCGCAGATCGGTGAAGCTGATGCAGTTGTCGATCGTCGCGATGTCGGCGCCGTGGCGGGCGATGAAGTCGGCCGCGGTCTCCCCGTTGGCGATCGATCGCAGGTAGCGGCGCGCCAGCGGCGCATCGAGCCGCAGCAGCCCGGACCAGTCGGCGCCACGCGACACCGGCAGCTGGATGTTTTGCGCGGCGTACCGCAGCTGACGCAGCAGCGTGACGAGTTCCGACCGCGGCGTCATCGCCACGATATTGGTCGAGATCACGAGGAAGGACGCCTGCCAGTCTTCGTGCGCGAGTCGCTGCTCGAGATCGGCTGCCGCGGCGCGCGATGCCACGACCATCGGCGCGGGCATTCCCGCCTGTGCGGCGGCCTCCTCCAGATGCTGGACAAGCGTCCGGCGCCGATAAAGCAGTCGGCCGAAGTTCGACACGCCCGTCAGGCCGGCGATCTCGTCCGAGACGCGTACCGTATCGTCGACGATCAGATAGAAGCTCACGGTGCAGTTCCGTTGTTGAGAGAGTCGCCGCGCGCTCGCAGGCCGGCGCGCATCCGCGCCGGTGCATACATCGCGCCGAGCAGCAGCGCACAGGCAAACAGCGGCAGCCTGGTCAGCACGCCATAGACAAAGACCATGACCGGAAAAGCCAGTAACGAGTCCGCGCCATTCCCATAGACCGGATACCACTCCGCCGCGCCAAAGGATGCGGTCGAGACATAGGCGAGGAACGAGGTCAGCAACGGCTCCGCGGTGGGACCGATGGCCGCAACGATGACGCCGAACGACGCGACCTCCAGCGCCCAGATAAAGGCCGACACCGCCCCGACCGCTCCCTGCTTGTGGCGTACCAGTTGCCGGCCGCTTTCAACGAAGCGCAGCGCGCCGTCGAGCAGGCGCAGAACAGTGACGGCGCGCTCCGAGCGATAGCGGCGAATCACGAACAGAGAGACGGCCCGCAGGTTGGCGGGAAGGACGACGAAGATCGTGAGCGTCAGCACGATGAACAGGGCCGCCGCCGCCGACAGCGGCGCAAACACGGCAGCGGCCCCGGCCGGGGCGAACGCGACGATCAGCATCATCACGACCAGCGCGGCGACGTCGAACGCGCGCTCCAGCCACACCGTCTGCACGGCGCGGCGCAGGCTGCCGATGACCTGCCTCAACTCAAAGACCCGATACAGCTCGCCGAGCTTGAACGGCAGCAGCAGACTGACGCCAGCGGTGACGAAGTGGACCAGCGTAAGGCGGCGCAAGCTGATCTCGTGTCCCCCGGCGATGATCGCCAGCCGCAGCGCGCGCAGTATGTGCGCCCCGAGGTAGCCGAGAATGCCGACCGCGGCGAGCGCGCCCCCGTCCGACAGCCGAGCGAGCACGCGCATGAAATACGGCAGAGACATCGCCGTATGCGCGACCAGTGCCAGCATGGCGAGCGCGAACAATACCCGGCCGGCCATCTCGACCCGCGCGGTCCAGCCGGAGCTGGCCCGCTGTGTCGTCGATACCCGCGCGGGCGTCGTCACGGCGCGGACTCCGCCACGACGGTAGACTGGTATTGCTGGTCCGGCTTGCCGCTATGATCGGTTTCCAGGAACCAGCGCCGGCGGAAAAAGAACGACGCCACCAGGCCAAGCGTCTTGCGCGCTTGCTTGAAGAGCTTGACGTTCGAGATCTGGTCGTCCTCGCGCCACGAGATCGGGAAGAACTCGATGCGCCAGCCCGCCGCGACGGTGCCCAGGATCATGTAGTAGTTGAAGGTCAGGTCGTTGGCATACCGGTGGTAGGGGATGCGCGACAGCGCCGCGACCGAATACAGGTTCAGGCCCGAACCAAGGTCGTACAGGCGCTTGCCGGCCGCGATCGAAAAGATCCAGTTGAACACCTCGTTGCCGAAGGTACGGAAGCGCGAGTAGTTCTGCAGGCGGGCCCCGCGCATGAAGCGCGCGCCCAGCAGGCCGTCCACGCCGAGGTGCCGACCCTGCTGCAGCAGCGGCACCAGATCGTGAATATCGCCCTGGTCATCGCCGTGCAGCACGATGACGTGCGTAAAGCCGTTCGCGCGCGCATAGTCGAAAGCCACCTTGTGCGAGCCGCCCAAGCCGTAGTTCCCGACGTTTTCCAGCAAGCTCACCGGCACGCCGCGCACCCCCTCCATCGCCTTGCGGGCGGCCGCCTGGCTGCCATCGGGACTGCGGTTGTCGACCACGATGACAGCGTCAATCACCTGCCGGGCGCGCTCGTCGAGCTGGGCCAGCACGCGGCCGATCTGCCGTTCGCAGTTGTACATCGGGATAAAAAGCAAGACCCTTGTTTCTTTCATCGTGATTCCCGCAGTCAGTTAGATCCGCAGCCGCTCGGCGGTCAACTTGCCGACGGCGAAGTTGCTGAGCATGAGCACAGGCGTGATCGCAATCTTGGCGAGCACGACGGCGTGGCCTCGGCCCATCCAGGCCATCAGCCAGGGCACAAGCTGGCCCATCACCCACGAAGCGGCAATGATCATCAGCGCGTTGTAGGTCAAATAAAAGGCCAGCTTGCCGATCAGCAGGCCGTCGCCGCGACGAAAGACGTAGCGGGCCGAGATCGTGAACGCGGTTCCCGCCGCGATCGTGGAACTGATCAGGTTGCCGGTCAGCGCCGAAAAGCCAAGCCCCAGCGTAAGCAACAGCAGCACGACGAAATCCAGCACCCAGCACAGGCCGGAGATGCCGGCGAACGCGAGGAACTGCCGAAGAATAGAACGGACGTGATGGTTGTCCACACTGCTACCTTCAAAAAATCCCCGGCGTGGGATGCTCAGCCGCTCAATGCCATTGTCGGATACCCCATCTTCAGCTCAGTGGCGCCGTGCTCATTGCAAACCGAAACGCCGGCTAGCAAACGAGTCCTTGAAGCGGAACGTTGCCTATACCAGTTCGCTAGCGACCACCGGCCGTCGCATAGCCGATAGCTTTGGCGCTAGCATGCTGTCGAAGAAGTCGCCGAATTTCCGTGCCTGATTTGCCCATGACCAGTGCTGGATCGAGGACAGATTTTCATCGGACAGGACCCGCATGGTGTGCGGCTGCTTTAGAATTTCCCGAAGCTTGTCCATCAGCGCTTCCTTTGAACGCTCCGGCAATACGAACCGTCTTTGCTGTTCACCGAAAACCTGTGGGACGATGCCCACGTCCGTGGTGACCACGGGAACGCCGCAAGCCATGGCTTCCAGCACTGGATTCGGAGTGCCCTCGATCTTGGATACGCATACATACAAATCGATCTGGGCATAGTAATCCGGCATGGCATGGTGAGGGATAAAGCGTTCCTGCCGGTCGGCAAAATGTGCCCGCACCTTCCAGCCCTCCGCCTGCAAGCCCTCTAACGCCGGTTTCAAGAGCGTGTGCAACCCCTTAAAATCTTCCTTGAGCTCGGAGGCCCATTTGCTGTTTCCAACCCAGCCGATCACAATTTCGCGCTCGCCAATATCATCAAATCGATTCAGACGTTTCGGCCTGAAAAGATCCAGATCGACGCCATCTTCGACAACCGCCGCTGGCGAACGATAGTTGGGGATGGACCTATAGATCGAGGCGAGCCGTTCCGAAGAGACCGTATAACCTGCGATCAGCTCATTGATGATAGGCTGGCGCTCGCGCAGTTCCTCGGCATCGAGCAAGAGATGGTCGTACACGCTCGTTGTGATCTTTTTACTCTTCACATAACGGCGCTCGAATTCCGCGTAATTGATGCCAAACTGCTCCACATAGCTGCGATAGTACGGAGTGCCAATCAGGCGTAGATGCTCCCGCCAGAAGAAATGTACCAAGTCGCAGTCAGCGGCCATCATCAGTACATGGTCAATATTGTCGACCACGTCCATAGGAATCAGCTCGAAGCAATAGCGGTCCGAAAGGTGGAAAACGAGCTGCCGGGCAATGTTTCCGAACGCCCAATCGTCAGTATCCAATACTAGGCCGATCTTCCGCTTCTTCTGACGTGTCGCGTCGGTGCTGGAACTGTTGACGGCAAGCGCATCAGACGATGCGATGTTCAATTCCTGCTGTCGCGATGCGAGCCATTCATCAACTGCCTCGCTCCACACCTTGAATCCGTGCTTTTCCTCCAGATGCATCGCCGACTCATACAGGACCTGCCTTGAGAAACGTTCACGTTCGTAATCTTTGTCCGACTTGGTCTGGGGCTTTGGGTGGTCGTGAACGAGCGCAAGGGTCGCAGCAGAACCGACTTTGTAACCTCGTTGGAACAAGCGAATGGAAAAATCGATATCTTCGAACCCGACGAACATAGCTTCGTCGTAGCCGCCCACATCCAGAAATGTGCTGCATTTTAGGATGCAAGCACCGCCAAACAAAAAAGTGCACAGGAATGGCCGCGGCTCATCCTCGTCGATCAGCGTTTCCTGGCGACAGGCGCTGCCCGCGCCAATATAGAGTTCGCCCTGCTCGAAGTGGACGTACAGATGACCGCCTCGCGCAAATACGGTGTTCCGATCCGGGTCCAGCAACGGCAGGCTAACGAAATGGCAACCCATCTCGGCAATATCTTTTTGCAGCCGGGGCAGCGGATTCTCGATAAAATAGATGTCGTTGTCGAGACACATCAGCCACTCGGTTTTGACGTGTGGAATGGTGCGATTGCGCCCGCCTGCGACTCCATAATTGCGCCCCAATTCGACGATGCGAGACCGATACGGCTGCTGTGCGCACACGCCGCGAAGATATGCAAGCTCGTCCGACGTCGAACCGTTGTCTATCACCAAAACTTCGCCAGCAAAAGACGGCATGAAATGCGTGATGGAACGAAGCAGCTTTTCCGATAGTTGGGCGCGGTTCATCGATAAAAAGCTGATGGTGAGATTCTCACCATTGACGCCGATATTTGCCCCTCGTGCCTCATGCAGATCATTGGCCAGCCAGGCGTGCTTCGAGTCAAACACATAACTCAACTCGGAGACGCCGGGCACCAGCGGATGATTTCCCTTATCCATGTCTGATTCTCCGCAATGTCCGCACTGTCAGAAGAACAAACCCACGTAGTTTGGACGGAATGATGTTGCGAAGTCTGTAATACCGGTTCGCCACGACTTCCAACCGTGCGTTTTGCGCGCCTAGTTCAGCGACCGCGTTCTCGAGCTTCGTAACGGTGCTCATGAGTTCGCTGCGTTCCCTCTGCAGGTTCGCGGAGCCCTCGCGAATCAAATCGTTCTCAGCTATCAACGCTTGGTTCCGCAGTTTTACTTTTCGGATTTCGCTTGCCGTGGCTTGCTTGGATTCCCGGACCTGTTGTTCCAGTTCCAAGATCCTCTGGTGGAGTTCCTCCAGACGCTCACTCTTCTGGGCGAGCTCCACGTCGCTATCCGCCAGCTTCCTTTGCAGAGTTTCAAAATCCCGGATGTGTCCTTGAAACATGCCGCCCCGGAATGCGTCCATCGACATTGGCATGTACGCGGACGTGTAGCCCTCCCCCAGCTCATTCGGTGGGCACCATACGCCAATGAAATAACTTGCGTTCGTCTCCCTCGGTCCAGAACTCAGCTCCGCGGGCAAGGCAAAGCTGTCGGAGTTCCTGGCTTTCTGCATTAGGATCTGACTGCTATCCACGGTGGCTTCGAGATAACTGAATGCTGGAACATTACCGAAGCCGAATATTGGTCCACCGAAGAACCATCCAGCGGCATTGCCGAGTACGGATTCGCTAGCGGACTTGAAATCGGCAAAATGATATTTGCGCAGGTGGAAGGGGTTGCTCTGGTCCGCTGTCGGGTAGTACCACCAGTCGTTCGGGCAACTAACCACAAGCTTCCCGCCCGGCTTCAGCAGCCGTTTGACCGCAAGCAGGAAGGCCTCTTGGTCCGCCACGTGCTCGATCGTCTCGAATGAAACGATCAGGTCGAAACTGTGTGGCTCGAACAGCGAATCGATGCTCTCAGCGTCATGCCGGTGAAACGAGACATGCGGCGTGGAGAAGTATTTCTGTGCGTGCACGATGGCGTCCATGGAAATATCGACGCCATGAACTTCTCTCGCGCCCCATTCGGCCATCAGTGACGAGCCATACCCCTCGCCGCAGGCGATATCAAGAACGCGCTTGCCTTCACAATCCCGACGCACGAAGGAATATCGGGCAATATGGATAGCCGCCTCGAGACCATCGTAGCCAGTTCTGTCAAAACTCAGTCTTTCAATATGCATGATTTCTCTTACTTGCTGGCGACGCTTTCGACCATATGCCAACACCGGTCCAAATGGACCAATCCGACGGAGCGAAAGTTATCTACAACCCTGAAATGACAGACATCTTTAGCCTCGGCGTGAACGATGAAGCCGCCGGCATCATTGATGGCAACACGCCATTTGTAGCTGCCGTTCAGCAGCGGAAATTTTGGGAACAGCACTGAAAACTCGCCTTCGGGCGTACCCTGGCTGGGCGAGTGTCCGTCCATCAGCGTGGTGGAGCCGCAGACATAGGACCCGTCGTGCCGATACAAGTTGAAGACGAAGCTGATTTGCTCCGGAATCCTGGCGGAAGTGGCGGCATAGCGTACGCAGAGTCGGATGTCGTCACCGGAGACGACCTCCTCTATTGGAACTCCATTGCTATCGAGCAGCGCAACGTCGGTAATCCGGAATAGCTTTTCGGGCTCGCCCCCCCTCTCTGCCAGACCTTCGCCGGCTACGGCAATGACCTTGTCAGAATCCGCGTCAATTTTCCTATCTGTGGCAATCTGCGGCGCACCAGCAACCATCGTTGCGGCGGATGCGGTTTCGATATCGATCGAATACTGGTCGATGACGCGACCCGCCTCTCCGAACATTCGCTGCACACCGTGATCCAGATACAGCGCGCGCTGGCAGATAGACTTGACTTGATATTGATCGTGGGAAACAAAAAGGATTGTGCAACCGCCTGCACGAATTTCATAAAACTTCTGCAAACAGCGTCGCTGAAATGCGGCATCGCCAACGGCTAGTATTTCGTCGACGATCAGAATATCCGGGTCGACATGAACCGCAACGGAGAATGCCAATCGCGCGAACATACCACTCGAATACTGTTTAACGGGCGACTCGATAAAGTCGCCGATGTCGGCAAAAGCGGCGATACTATCGAAGCGAAGGTCAACTTCGTCACGTGTAAGCCCCAGCAGCGCCGCATTCAGATATACGTTTTCGCGGCCGGTGAACTCCGGATTGAAACCCGCGCCAAGTTCAAGCAGGGCCGCCACGCGGCCATTGGTCCGGATCGAGCCGGTGGTCGGCGACACGGTGCCGCAAATCATCTGCAGCAGCGTCGACTTGCCGGATCCATTACGCCCGATGATGCCGACCGTCTCGCCGCGCCGGACGTCAAAGCTGACATCCCGCAGCGCCCAGAACTCGCGCGCGTAGCTGCGCGGGGAAGCGCCGACCAGACGGCGCATCCTCGGCACGATCGATTGCTTGAGCCGGTCATGTGGCCGGTCATAGATCTGGTAGCACTTGCCCAGATTTTCGACGTGAATAGCGAGATCGTCAGAGGACATCGGCAAACCCCTTTCGTGTCTTCTGGAACCAAAGCAGACCCAACAGCGCGATGACCAGCCCGCCGGCGCAATACAGCCCCCACTCGGGCCAGTTCACGTGCCGGCCGAACACCACGACGTTGCGGGCTTCCTCGATGACATACGTCAGCGGATTGAGCTTCATCCACACCTGAAAGCGCTCCGGCAAGGCCGAGATCGGGTAGAAGATCGGCGACACGAACGCCAGGATCGTCGTAAAGAGCCCGGTGGCCTGCGCAATGTCGCGCACGTAGACGCCAAGCGCCGCGAGGAACCACGCCACGCCGATGGTCGCCAGCATCAGGGGAAGGAACACCACCGGCACATAGACAATCGTCCAGGGCACCCGCCCCATGATGGCGTACTCGGCCAGCAGCAGCACGATGAAGCTGACGCACAGATGGAACAGCGCGGAACCGAGCGCGACGACCGGCAGGATCTCCAGCGGAAACACCACCTTCTTTACATAGGTGACGTTGTTCAGGATCAGCGTGGGCGCCCGGTTCACGCACTCGGCGAACAGTCCGTGCACCATCATGCCGACAAACAGAATCACCGCGAACTCGGCATGGGTCGCCTGTCCGTCGCCGGTCCCCCAGCGGGCCTTGAACACGACGGAGAAAACGAAGGTATAGACGACCAGCAGCAGCAGCGGATTGAAGAAGGACCACGCGAGGCCCATCACCGAGCCGCGGTAGCGGCCCAACACCTCCCGCTTCACCATCTGCATGATCAGACTGCGGTTCCTGTTCAGGCCCCACAGCGCGGTAGCAATTGCAGTCAAGACAACAAACCCCTCATGATTCGGATGTTCCCCCGGGGCCAGACCCGGGAGATGGATTGGACGGCTTCGGGCGCCGCGCCAGCAAGCGACGCCCGAAGCGAATAAAGCGCCAGGCATTGCGTGTCGCCATCAGGTGAACCAGCGCGATCGCCAGGAACAGCAGGAACAGCACTTGTTCCGACAGACCGGCCTTCCAACCCGCGACGCCTATCAGGCCCATTACAAAGTTGCTGGCCAGAATGATCCATACGATGGCTTCCGGCTTCAGGTCCAGCCGCAGCAAAATGTGGTGCAGATGCGTGCGGTCGGCCGAGAACGGATTCTTCCCCTTGGCCATGCGCCGGATGACCACCGCCAGCAGGTCGATCAGCACGAAGCCGAGGACCCACAGCATCAGCACCGGCGGCACGTGCTGCGGCCGGCCCTGAGACGGTTGGGTCAGATCCACCGAGAACCAGACGATGGCATAGCCAAGCATCAAGCTGCCCGCATCGCCCAGGAACACCCGCTTGCGCCCCCGCAGCGGATTGCGGATGTTGAACAGCAGGAAGGCCGCGATCGCACCGCAGAAGATGATGCAGATCCGCTGTGTCGGCACATCGCCGATCAGACGTGACAGATAGGCAAACCAGCCGAAGATCACCAGCGAGAGCCCGCCGGCCAGACCGTCCATGCCATCGCACATGTTCATCGCATTGATCACCGCGACCGCGGCGAACAGCGTGATCGGAATCCCCCAGTTGGCCAGCAGGATTTCCCGACGCCCGAACAGGTCGCCCAGCGTCGTCAGATAGTTGCCGCCCCACGAAGTCATCAGGATGGCGGCGAATATCTGCAACACCAGCTTGGTCATCGGCGGCACGTCGATCAGGTCGTCCATCACGCCGATGGCCACCAGCAACGTCAGCCCCGCCAGCAGCGGCACGAAGGTGTCCGGCAGGTAGACGAACAGCATGCCGGTAACCGTGACGGAAATCAGCACCGCGATGCCGCCCACAAGCGGGACTTCGCCATCGTGCCGTTTGCGAGCACTGGGACGGTCGACCAGACCGGTCACCTGCGCGAGCGGGCGCAGCATCAGAATGGCGAGCACGCACAGCAGGAATGCCAGAGACGGCACCCAGAAGTACTCGAACATGGCTGGCGAGGCAGTCAATGGCATGCTTGTCGGGCCTTCATGCGGAAGCGCCAATACGTTGGCGAACAGAGCAGCCGTACCAGGCTCTCCACATGCCAGGCGAGGTAGCGCCAGCGTCGGTGGCTGGTGCGCTGGGCGTCGTGGATCACGACCGCGCGTTGCACCCATGTGACACCAAGCCCCGCCAGATGCATGCGCAGGCAGAGATCGACGTCCTCGCAGTAAAGCCAGAAGGTTTCGTCGAAGCCGCCAACGCGGGCGAAGCTGTCACGGTCGAACACCATGCACATGCCGGCGATCCAGTCGACCTGCTGTTCCGACTGGTCGGTCGGATACTCGGCTTCGAAGCGGCCGGCGCACCAGCGACGCAGCAGGCGGAACACCGATGGCACTTGCCGGGCGCTGTCCTCGACGGTGCCGCGCGGCGACACCACCCGAGGGCCGGCGACGCCAGGACGGCTGGCCACCACGTTCGCCAGTTCGGACAGGCTGCCCGGTTCGAGCCGCAAATCCGGATTCAGTACACAGAAACAGGCACTGCGACAGTGCGCAAACGCACGGTTGTGATTGGCGCCGAAGCCGCAAGGCCGCTCGTTCCTCAGCCACGTCACGCGAAAGCGCTCGCTCTCCGCCAGCGCCGGTTGCTCTTCAGGCAGGTTCAGCGTGATGACGACATGCAACGGCACATGCGCCGACATCTGCTGGAGCTGGGCCAGCAGCGGCAGCATCAGCGGCATCTGCCCGTGACTGACGATGGACACGGTCAGGCCGGTCGACGGGGCCTGCGCCCCACGAGGAAAATCCGCGATGGTTGCCATCAGCGCCCCTCATCAGTGACGTCTGGTGACGCACCGAACACGTCGGCGTCGCGCAACGCCGTCCCCAGGGCATCCTTCTGCGACACGATCGGGACCCCGGCAAGCGGCCAGTCCACCCCGATATCCGCATCGTTCCAGATGATGCAGCGCTCGTCGTCGGCAAACCAGTAGTCCGTCGTCTTGTAGAGGACCTCCGCATGCTCCTCGCCGATAGCGACGAAGCCATGGGCAAAGCCCTCGGGCACCCACAGCTGCCGCCGGTTCTCCATTGACAGCCGCACGCCGACCCACTGCCCGAATCGGGGCGATTCCCTTCGCAGATCGACTGCCACGTCGAAGATCTCGCCGGCGATCACGCGCACCAGCTTGCCCTGCGGATGATGCAGTTGATAGTGCAGTCCGCGTACGACATCGGGCTTGGAGCGGGAATGATTGTCCTGCACGAACGACACGTCGCGGCCGATCGCCTCGCCGAACTCGCGCGCGTTGAAGCTCTCGAAAAAGAATCCACGCTCGTCGCTGTAGACGGTGGGCTCGAGGATCAGCACCTCGGGCAGGCGGGTTGCCGTCACCTTCAGCCGCTTGCTCACAGGACAGCCTCCGTCAGGATGCGTTGCAGGTAGCGTCCGTAGCCGTTGTCGGGCAACGCCGCGGCCAGCGCACCGACATCGTCGGCACTGATCCAGCCATTTCGGAACGCCACCTCTTCGGGACAGGCAACCATCAGGCCCTGCCGCTTCTGCAGTGTCGCGATGAAGCTGGACGCCTCGAGCAGCGAGTCATGCGTACCGGTATCGAGCCACGCATACCCGCGGCCCATCACTTCCACACGCAGCTGCTCCTGTTGCAGATAGCGGTTGTTGACGTCGGTAATCTCCAGCTCTCCACGTCGGGACGGCCGCATCTCGGCCGCGATGTCGCAGACCTGCTCGTCGTAGAAGTAGAGTCCGGTCACGGCATAGTGGGACCGTGGCAACGCGGGCTTCTCCTCGAGCGACACCGCCCTGCCTTGCGCATCGAATTCGACCACGCCGTACCGTTCCGGGTCCTGCACGTGATAGGCGAATACGGTGGCGCAGTCCTCGTTGGCGTTGGCACTCGCCAGCAGACCGACCAGGTCGTGGCCGTGGAAGATGTTGTCGCCAAGGATCAGCGCCGAGGGATGGCCTCCGACGAACTCCCGCCCGATGATGAAGGCCTGCGCCAGACCATCCGGCGAAGGCTGTACCGCGTATTGCAGCTGGATGCCCCACTGGCTGCCATCGCCGAGCATGTCGGCGAAGCGCGGCGTGTCCTGCGGCGTCGAGATGATCAGGATGTCCCGGATGCCCGCCAGCATCAGCGTCGACAGCGGGTAATAGATCATCGGCTTGTCGTAGACCGGCAGCAGCTGCTTCGACACCGAGCGCGTGATCGGGTAGAGCCGGGTGCCCGAGCCGCCGGCGAGGATTATCCCTTTGCGCACGCGACCTCCCCATAGAGCATCTGGTCGAGCAGCAGCCGCACGCTATCCTCCCAATCGGGCAGGTGGATGCCGAATGCTTGTCGGAGCTTGGTGGTGTCCAACCGCGAGTTCGCCGGCCGGGCCGCCGCGGTGGCATAGGCCGATGCCGGTATCGGTTCGATCCGCTCCGGACTCACGGTCAGCGCGATGCCGGCCGCGGCCGCGTGGCGCAACACCGTGGTCGCGTAGCCGTGCCAGCTGGTCTCGCCGGCGGCCGCCAGGTGATACAGGCCGGCGGGAAACCGTTCGCGATCGGCGTCCAGCCAATGGCGCCCCAGGATCTGCGCCGTCACGTCGGCGATAAGCGCGGCGGTCGTCGGAGCGCCAGTTTGATCGGCGACCACCCGCAGCGTGTCTCGCTGACGCGCCAAGGTCAGGATCGTCCGTGCAAAGTTGGTTCCGTGGGCGCCTGCCACCCAGCTGGTGCGCAGTACCAGCGCGGCCGTCGCCCGCTCGAGCACGGCCTGTTCGCCCGCCAGCTTGCTGCGCCCGTAGACCGAGAGCGGCGCCGTCGCATCGTTCTCGCAATAGGGCGAGTCCTTGCGGCCGTCGAATACGTAGTCGGTCGAGTAGTGAACCAGCAGCGCACCGCTGCGCGCCGCCTCCTCCGCCAGCACCCCGGGCGCCTCGGCATTGACGGCAAACGCCAGCTCGGCCTCGGTTTCGGCACGGTCCACGGCGGTGTAGGCGGCCGCATTGACGACAATGTCCGGCCGCACCGTCTGCATCAGTGCGCGCACCTGCGCAGCGTCGGCGAGATCGCACCGCGCGCGGTCGACCGCGCTTACCCGGCCGAGCGGCGCAAGGCTGCGGCGCAGCTCGAACCCGAGCTGGCCTTGGGAACCAGTGAGGAGGATGGCCGGAACGGCGCCGGCGTTACGACGCATAGTGGTGCGCGGCCCATGTTTGATACGCCCCGGATGCGACATTGCGCACCCAGTCCGGATTGTCCAGATACCAACGTACGGTCTTGCGGAGCCCTGTCACGAAGGTCTCGGCCGGCGTCCAGCCGATCTCGCGAGCGATCTTGCCGGCGTCGATTGCATAGCGGCGATCGTGGCCGGGACGGTCGGGCACGAAGCGGATCTGCTCGCGATACGAGCCTGCGGCGCGCGGGCGCAGTTCATCGAGCAGATCGCAAATCGTGTGGACTACGTCGAGGTTCGGCATTTCGTTGCATCCGCCGATGTTATAGGTCTCGCCGACGCGCCCGTGGGCCAGCACCTGCCGTACGGCCGTGCAGTGATCGTGCACGAACAGCCAGTCGCGCACGTTCATGCCATCGCCATAGACCGGCAACGGTTTGCCTTCCAGCGCCCGGAAGATCATCAGCGGGATGAGCTTCTCGGGGAACTGGTAAGGGCCGTAGTTGTTCGAGCAATTGGTGGTCAGGGTGGGCAGGCCGTAGGTATGGTGGTAGGCGCGTACCAGATGGTCGGACGCCGCCTTCGAGGCAGCGTACGGGCTGTTCGGCGCGTAGGGCGTGGTTTCGCTGAAGGCAGGGGCATCCGACTCCAGCGAGCCATATACCTCGTCGGTGGACACATGCAGAAAGCGGAATGCCGCGCGGCGCGCGGCGTCGAGTCCGGACCACCAATTGCGCACCGCTTCCAGCAGCGTGAAGGTGCCGACCACATTGGTCTGGACAAAGTCCGCAGGACCCTCGATCGACCGGTCAACATGGCTCTCGGCCGCAAAATGGATGACTGCGCGGGGTTGGTGCTCGACGAGGAGCGCCCGCATCGCTTCGGCATCGCCGATGTCGGCGCGCACGAAGCGGTGCCGCGATTCGCCGCACAAGGAGGCGAGGCTCTGCAGATTACCGGCGTAGGTCAACTTGTCGACGTTCACCACCCGTTCGGCGTGGGGGTCACGAAGCCATTCCATTACGAAATTGGCTCCAATAAAGCCGGCGCCACCAGTAACCATTATTTGCGGCAAACCCCTTTCTCCCTAACTATCGATATGTTTCGAAAACGGGACAATAGCCCGGCGCCCGCCTTGATCCGTTTGGGGGACGGCAGGATCATCAGTGTTCTCAGAAGTGGCGGTATTCTATCCGAGCGCCCCCCCGGGATTACCCGGGCCGGTCATCTTTTTGTAGCCTGTTGTAACGGCTCACGCCCCCCCTCTTTACAATCGACAAAAAGCCGCCTTCGGCTCTCTTTTTTACCTCTATGCCCCATTCCTCGGTGCCAGCGCCCTACCCCTACGCCGTCGGCGACCTGCAAGGTTGCGACCCTTCCCTGGAACAACTTGTCACCAAAATCCCCGACGATGCGCCACTTCGCTTCGTCGGGGATCTGGTAAACCGCGGGCCGGCTTCGCTGGCGACACTGCGCCGGGTGCGGGCGATGGGCGAGCGGGCCGAGTCGGTGCTGGGCAACCACGATATCCATCTATTAGCGGTCGCCGCGGGCGTGCGCAATCCGGGTTCGTCTGACACGCTCGACGACATCCTGCAGGCGCCGGACCGCGAGGAACTGCTGCAGTGGCTGCGCCATCGACCGCTGGCGCTGCATCAGGACGGTTTCCTGCTGATCCATGCCGGGGTGCTGCCGCAATGGACGGTGGAGCAAACGCTGGAACTGGCCGGCGAAGTCGAGCGCGAATTGCGGGGACCGGGCTGGAAAGCATTTCTCGCGGATATCTTTGGCAATGCGGCGAACCGCTGGCACGAGGGGCTGCGTGGCATCGAGCGGCACCGGGTCGTGATCAACGCCCTGACCCGGTTGCGCTTCTGTACCGTTGACGGAGTGATGGACCTCAAGACCAAGGAGGGACTGGGCAAGGCGCCCGACGGCCTCCTGCCGTGGTTCGATGTGCCGGCACGCCGCACCCGGGACACCACGATCGTTTGCGGCCACTGGTCGACGCTGGGGCTGGTGATGCGGCCCGACCTGATGGCGCTCGATACCGGCTGCGTCTGGGGCGGCCAGCTGACCGCCGCCCGCATGGCGCCCGAACCGGCGGACCGCGAGGTCATCCAGGTCGATTGCCCCCAATATTGTGATCCTTTAGGCTGATATTGTCATCCCCTTGCCGGGGATGGCGGTGCGCTGGCGCACCGACGATCAGGCCGGATTGCCGGTTGCCGTGGTTTGCGCTGGCGTGCCCGACGGCTCGCCGGCCGGCGACACCGCTTCACCCTTCAACTCAACCTCCAGTTCGCCTTCGCCCTCCAGCTGCCGGCACAGCGCAAGCACCGCTTCGCGCGATTGCTCGGCCAAGGCACGCCGCTCGCACTCGCCCGCCTGAAGAGGCAGGCCGAATGCGACCTGCGCCGTGATCGGCGGCGCCTGCAGGATCGCGTCGAGGGTCTGCAGCAACGTGAGGTCGCCGATATAGGCCGGCGCCACCGTGCGTTCGCCGGTGGCGGCGTCGCAATAGCGCAGCGCCACCGGCAACACCGGCAGGCCCGCGGAGATCGGCGCCTGCATCAGGTTGGCGTGGAAGGGCAGCACGTCGGTGCCGTCGGTGGTCGTGCCTTCCGGGAACACGCAAACGCGGTCGCCCTGCAGCATGCAGTCGGTGATGTCGTGCAGCACCCGATGCGCATCGCGTTTGCGGCCGCGTTCGATGAACAGCGTGCCGGTCTGCGCGCACAGCCAGCCGATCAGCGGCCAGTCGCGGATCTCGGACTTGGCAACGAAACGGGCCGGCTCCCAGCTGTGCATCACGAAGATATCAAGCCAGGAGATATGGTTGGCGACGACCATGGCGCCGCGCCCGGTCTCCGGCACCGGCCCGATCAGCTCGATGTCGACGCCGCAGATCCGCAGCAGCCGGCGCGACCAGCGGCGGATATGCCATTGGCGCGATGCCTTGCCCAGCCACGGGAACAGGACCGCGCAGGTCAGCAGGCCGCGCAGCAGGTGCAGGCAGAGGGCGAGCTTGCGCAGGGCGATCATGCCGGGAAGGGGAATGTCGGCGTCATGGGGTCGGTGGCGGTTTGCCAGCAACTGTTGCCCTCTCCTGCGGGCGCCCTCTCCCGCGCCATGCGGGCGAGGGGCGTCGGCAGGCGAAGGGCGTCGCGGCGCCGTGACGTCAACGGGCGGCCTGCGCCTCGCCGTTGCGCGACTGGCCGGCCAACTCGTACACCAGCTGGCCGCCGACCAGCGTGGCTGTGACGCGGCCGCGCATCTCGTAGCCCAGCCACGGCGAGTTCTTGCCCTGGCTCTTCAGCGTGCGCCGCTCGACCTTCCACACCGCCTCGGGGTCGAACAGGCAGACGTCGGCCGCGCCGCCGACCGTCAGGCGACCGGCCGGCAGGCCGATCACCCGCGCCGGCTCGCTGGTGATGCGGCCCAGCGCCTTGACCAGCGGCACCTTGTGCTCGTCGGCCCAGCGCAGCGTCAGCGGCAGCAGCAGTTCCAGGCCGGTCGCGCCCGGCGAGGCCTCGGCGAACGGCAGCAGCTTCTCGTCGTCGTCGACCGGCGTATGGTCGGAGCACAGCGCGTCGATGGTGCCGTCGGCCAGCGCGGCGACGATGGCGTCGCGATCGCGCCCGCTGCGCAGCGGCGGCGAAAACCGCATCTGCGAGTTGAAGTAGCCGATGTCCATGTCGGTCAGGCCGACATGATGGATGTTTACGTCGCAGGTGACCGCCAGACCTTCGCGCTTGGCCTGGCGCACCAGCTCAAGCCCGGCCGCCGACGACAGGCGGCACAGGTGGACGCGCGCGCCGGTGGAGCGCATCAGCTCGAAGATCGTATGCAGCCGCACGGTCTCGGCGATCACCGAGACGCCGGACAGGCCGAGCCGCGACGCCACCGCGCCGCTGGCCGCGACGCCGCCGCCGAGAAATGGGTCTTCCGGCCGCAGCCAGACGGTGAAGCCGAAAGTCTGCGCATACTGCAGCGAGCGCAGCAGCACCTGGGTGTTGCGGATCGGCGCCTCGGCCTGCGAGAAGCCGACGCAGCCGGCTTCCGTCAGCTGCGAC
>Ga0180218_1000664_pt1 | contig 28018 bp, 30 predicted proteins | sample eDN3rd37CKraftBY_FD_151334 | JGI IMG/M metagenome (GOLD analysis project Ga0180218, IMG submission 151334) | Enriched backyard soil microbial communities from Emeryville, California, USA - eDNA 3rd pass 37_C Kraft BY (version 2) (version 2) | ecosystem: Environmental > Terrestrial > Soil >... | reverse complement strand
CCGAAGGTCGCCGACAATTCATGGCCCTTGGTCGGGTCAAGGTAGGTGTAGCCGACGCCGCCATCCCACGCATTGAAACCGAGACCCGTGTTGGCGAGCCGCGTTGAATCGTAGCTGCCAACCCGAATGTTGGTGGTCCCGTATATCATCAGGTTATGCACGCCGTTATTCCAGCGCAGGTTGGCCTGCGGCAGGATGTCGGTGAAGGCGGTGATCGATTCCGTGATCGACCCCTGCCGTGTCACCGAAAGCGGTCCGAGCGATGCGGTCAGCGTACCGTCCAGCGATGCGGAGTTGCGGCCGTAGCCGGCGACCATAGCCAGCGCGAATTGACCTCCGAAGATTTTCTGCTCGAACACATATTGAGGGATGACGAATCCGAGATCGCCGCGGCCCTGCAGGTTGATGTCAAGATTGGCTGCTGCGTTCGGGCGCAACCGTCCGATTTCGACCTGCCTTGCTGCGGCCAGACTACCGCTCGCTTCGACCGAGGTGTGATAATAGACGCTCGATAGGCTCCAGCCCGGCACCAGCGGAGACGCGGCGAAGCTGCCGAAAAATCCGGGGATCCAGAAGCTGACACCGCCCTGATCCGCCGATGCCGGCATGGGCGCGGCCAATGCCGATGCTACCAACGTCGCGGCGGCGATACGAGTCGTGAACCGTCCACCTCGTCCCGACATGGACGCCCCCATCCGCACGACGTTGAGTCCCGGAACTATCGCAACTTCCGGGGGCTTGAGGAATGACCTTTCCGCAACAGGTCTGTGGATTGTCTCCTAACCTCAGTACCGCCAGACGTAGTTCAAGATCACGATTGCCGCGGCAGCACCTTGCGGATGACGTGAGCGACCGCACACCGGGCCGGCTTCCGGTCGCGTGAAGCCAAGCCCCTCCCGCTTTACTTCGCGGCGGTCAGATCCTTCGGATCGACCCGTCGCCATGATGGATCGGGATCGAACGCAGTCATCCGCGACGCGATGCGCGCAGTGTTCGGACCAAGATCCTTCTGCAGCACGACGCCCGAGTGGTTGACGATGAAGCTCATCACACCCGAGTTGCCGTATTCAGCGGGATAAGCCACGAGCCCAAAGCCGCCGATCAGGTTGCCCTTCACGAGGTAATTCATCGCGCCGCCGGGCGCGTTCGGTCCCTGCGCGGTCAGAACCTTGTAGCAATAGCCGTGATACGGGATCTGCTGTTCGCCCGGTCGATAACCCTGCACCGTCGCAGCGGCGAATGCCTCGCCCAGCGGGCTTTGCGGTTCATTGGCGGCCGTCGGCCAGTACAGGCCGTCCTTCTTGCCGGGACTGGAGACGATGCGCTGCGCGTAGCTGTCGACCTTCAGCCCCGCCGGGTTCATCGAGGCGTATTCGTTCTGCGCATCGACATAGGCGAGCGATGTCTGAATCGCTGCGAGTTCGTTGCGCCCGATCCGGCGAAGCAGAACTTCGCGGCGTCCGGCTTCCGCATCGAATTGCCAGGCGCCACCTTTTTGCGCCAGTGGAATCGGAAGCTGCCAATCGTTGTTGCCAATCACGAGCTCGGCGCGATCGTCGTCCTTCTTCACGATCTGATGTTTCAGGTCATAAGCGATCAGGAAGGCCGCGCGCGCCGTCTGGTCGGCGACCGGATCGCCCGAGATCACGATGTCGCGGCCGTGCTGACCGAGCACCATGATCATGTCCCGTACATTGTCGGCGCGCACTGCTGCAACCAATGCCGACACGGCATCCTCCGGCGTCTTGAATCTCTGCTGGGCGTGAGACGTTCCGGCGAACGACATCAGCGCAAGCATCGCAAGCAGGAACAGGCGGGAACGGTGTTTCATGGCATCCTCTCGAAATGTGCTTGAGGTGTCAGGCGTCAGCGTCGACCGCGTCCGCCACCGCCGCCTCGCCCGCCCCCGCCGCGAGGCCCTCCTCCTCCGCCGCCACCGATTTGCCGCCCGCCACCACCGCCGTGGCTGACCCGCGGGCCCCCACCTCCGCCGCCACCAGCGCGTGGACCGCCCCCACCACGCGGGCCCAGGCTAGCCTGACCGCGGGCGCGATCATGTCCGCCGCCGCGATTGACGTTGTCGAACCCCCCGCCCCGCTGTGGGCCCTGCGGTCGCGCCTGAGGACGGTCGCCGCCAGGCCGCTTGTCGCCACCGGGTCGGGCATCCTTGCCGGGGCGATCACCTCCCGGGCGGGTATCCTTGCCGGGACGATCGCCACCCGGACGCGTATCCTTGCCACCAGCACCAGGACGATCACCCGGACGTGCGTCAGGGCGATTGCCAGGACGATCTCCGGGCCGATCCGAGCCGGGCTTCAATACCTGCTGACCGTCGCGGCCGCGAAAGTCCATCCGGTTGTCGCGATTGCCGATATCGGCCTTCGAGAATTTCTGGCGCACGTCGTAGTTCGTGTAGCGCACGCCGTGGCGATGATCCGGATTGTGCACCCAGTTGTTGCGCTTGTTGATGTCGATATCGTTGTTGATGTTGATGTTGTTGTTGCCCCAGTTGACGTTGCCGCCCCACCAGCTGCCGCCACGTGCCCAGGCGCCGACCGCGTAACCGGCCCCGAAAGCAAGACCGGTCGCAAGCAAACCGCCCGCGATGTAACCGGGCGCTCCGAAGTAATAAGGCGGGTAGGCTGGATACGGCCAGTCGCCGTAGACCACGGCAGGATCGTAATACGGCACGTAAACCGTGTTCGGTTCGGTCGGCTCGATGGCGATGTATTGCCGATTGTTCTGCGTCGAGGTCGTGACCTTCTGCTGCTTCGTGGTCTTCAGCTTGTCGTTGGCTTGCGCTTTCTGACGAAGGCGCTGGATCGCATCCATCACATCGGCTTGCTGCGCGAGCACCGCGTCGCCGAGCTTTTGCGTCCAGTCGAGCTTGTCTGACATCATCCCGAGCACGTCGGGCGTCGCGGTCAGCGACTTGACGCTGTCATCCCACTTCTTCTGGTCGACCGCCTTCTTGAGGGCATCGCCTTTCAGGTTGGCGTTCTGCTTTACCCAGCGCTCCGCCTCGACCACCTCGAGCGGATAGGTGGAAGCGATCAGCACCTGCGACAGCAGCGTGTCGGGATAGAGCGCGATCGGCGCAACGAGCTGATCGAGTTCTTCCGGCTTGGCTGTGGACGATGATGATTGCGCGTGTGCCGGAACGACTGCCAGCGATCCAAGACCAATCATGATCAGGGCGGTCAGCAACTTTCGCATGGCGTCACCTCCATACTCACACCGCGTCCACGCCTCGCTGAGGACTGGACTTGGGCAGCGCTTATTTCTCGGGCGGAAAAATCACCTTCCAGTCGCGCTTCATCGAGATCACCGGCCATCCCCATTTCGGAGCTTCGTCGAGACCCTTGTCGAGCCTCCCGATCCGGGTCTTGCGGTCATAGGCATATTCCCGCTCGGCATCGTCATGATGGACGTAGAGCCCAAGCCGCGCGCCGGACCCGGACGTCGTGTATTGAAGCATCTGCAAATCGCCGTCGGAATTACCGAAAGATATAATCGGCCAGCGCCCGATATTACGGTAGATGCCGATCGGCTTGCCTGGCCCGTCATCGACGAAATCGACCTTCGCCGTCTTGAACAGATAGGCCTTGCCGTCCTTGTTGAGCCGAAACTCCGTCACGCCGGACGACCCGACCACCTGCTCGGGCGGTATTCCGTAGACCCGCTCGGTCCAGGGCCGCATGAAGTCAATGCCGCCGCCAGACACGATGAAGGTCTTGAAGCCGTTGGCACGCAGATATTGCATCACCTCCAGCATCGGCTGATAGACAAGCTGATCGTAGGGCCGCTTGAAGCGCGGATGCCGGGCGGTCTTCATCCACTCGCGCACGATGTCCTCGAATGCCGTCACGGTCATGCCGCTATGCGTCGCGGCGATGACGGCCAGCAGCCCCTTCATGCCCCCCTTCACAGCGGCCGCGACATCGCCTTTCAGCAGCGACCGGAACGGCTCCTTTGTCTTCCATTCGGGATGCTGCGGCGCCATCGCCTTCACGCGGTCGAACGCAAACGCCACCTCGAAATAGAACGGATGCTCGCACCACAAGGTGCCATCGTTGTCGAAGGTCGCAATCCGCGCATCGGCCGGGACGAAATCCGGCGAGCCTTGCGTCGTCACGCGCGTGACGAAATCGACGAGGGCTTTTTTCGGAGCGCCCTCGTTCCAGGAGGGCAACGGATCGCCTTGTGCAAACGCCGTGGTCCATGCCGCCGCCAGCACGGCGGCCACGAGCGTCATCACCTTGAACAAACCACGCCACTGCATCATCGCCTCCTAGGAAGGCTGGGAGTCGCGTTGCCGCTCGCGCACGTCAGCGAGGTCGCGCTCCAGAAAGAAATTCAGGAATGTCCGGATCACGGCGGTCGCGCCGACCTTGGCGACCTCCTCCCAGGACGGTGTAATCGACGTCTCGAGAATGTCGGCGGCAAGCTGAAACGTGAGGCCGGCCACGAGCCACCGCGCATAGCGCAGCCACACGTCCCTTCGTTCGTGCCCGGATCGGGACGAGACCAGGACCCACCCGCCACGGATGAATGCCTCGAACGTCCCGACCACGATGACAATCAGCGCCATCAGGTCGATGACCACCACTGCCTGCTGCGTCGCGACGATGAGCCAATCCTTGAGCACGTGAGCCGTCACCCTTGCTCAAAAGTTGCGATCCGTTCTGACCTGCGACGCAAATTCTCCGCTGCAGTGAACGATGCTGGGTTCCGCCCTGTTGAAAATGCGAACAAGCTCTGCAAGGCAGCGCCTTTCCTGCATTGATTGAGGACAATTGCGAAACTTGTATTGCGCACGCGCATTGAGCTAGCACCATACGACAGAGCAACTTCTGACCTTGAGGAACCCTTGGCTTTCGATCCCATGCCGGCGGGCGGCAGTGGCCCGCATGGTCCGTTCTGCGCGAGCTGCAATGAGCCTATCGCGAAGGGAGAGCGCAGTGTGCGCATCCACTTCAACAACGACCCACATGGGCACCGCGGACTGAGCGGGCTTTATCACGAGCAATGCGGCAAGCCGTTCGCTTCGCTGGCGCACGTGGTCAACGTCACCTCGTTCAAACCCTTCTGACCGGAATGTCATTGCCCGGCTCCGGCAGGCGGCGGGAAAGCTCCCGCCGCCCGCGGATCGGTTAACCGCCGCCGGCCGTTTCTTTCATCTTCTCGATTGCGTCATCGATCGTGAAGGTGTTCGGCTTCTGGATTGGTGGGAAGTCCTTGAAGGTTTCAGCCCATTTGGCCGCGATCATGTTGATCGAGAAAACGATATAGTCGCGGCGGATGAACCACTCCCAATAGGTGTTTGACGTGATGTCTGCGAACTCATAGGGGTCGGTTCGCAGATTGTAGAGCTTCGGAAGCCTGAGCTTCGTGAAAGGCTCGGCCCAGACCTGCAGAGTGCCCTTGCAACGCTGCTCCATGAACACGCACTTCCAGTTGTCGTAACGCAGCGCGATGATGTCGCCGTCGTCGCTGATATAGACGAACAGCTTGCGCGGAGATTCCTTCTCCTGTCCGGTCAAGTGCGGCGCCAGGTTGTATCCATCGATGTGGTTCTTGTAGGTGCGGCCGCAGGCCTTGTAGCCCTTCTTGGCCTTCTCCACGATGTCAGGCTCGCCGGCGATCGCGAGGAAGGTTGGGAACCAGTCATGGTGCTGGACGATTCCATTCGAAACCTGGCCCGGCTTGATCTTGCCCGGCCAGCGCACGAGCATGGGAATGCGGAACGCGCCTTCCCAGTTGGTGTTCTTCTCCGAACGGAATGGGGTCATGCCGCCATCCGGCCAGGTGTTGCGGTGCGGACCGTTATCAGTCGAATATTGCACGAACGTATTGCCGGCGAGACCCATCTCGTCGAGGAAGTCGAGCATTTGGCCCACGTTCTTGTCATGGTCGATCATGGTGTCGTGATAGGGCGATTGCCAGCGGCCCGCCTGGCCGAGGCTTTCCTTCTTGGTATGCGTGTAAAGATGCATGTGCGTGGTGTTGAGCCACACGAACCACGGCTTGCCCTCGGCCTCGGCGCGCTTGATGAAATCCTTGGCCGCGGCGACGAATTCGTCGTCGCAGGATTCCATGCGCTTGCGGTTCAGTGGACCGGTATCCGTGATCTTCTGCTTGCCGACCTTGCCCCAGCGGGGCTCGACGGTCGCATCGTCCTTGTCGGTCGCCCATGAGTGGATGACCCCGCGCGGACCGTAATTCTTGCGGTAGTTCGGGAAGTCCTTCTCCGGCGGGTAGTCGTACATCTCCGGCTCTTCCTCGGCATTGAGATGATAGAGATTGCCGAAGAACTCGTCGAAGCCGTGATTGGTCGGCAGCATGTGGTTCAGGTCGCCGAGATGGTTCTTGCCGAACTGTCCGGTGGCATAACCCTGGTTCTTCAGCGCGCCGGCGATGGTGAGCGCCTTCTCGGTCATGCCGATTGGCGCACCGGGAAATCCGACCTTCGAGAGGCCGGTGCGCAGCACACTTTGTCCTGTAATGAAGGACGAGCGTCCGGCGGTGCAGGATTGTTCGCCGTAGGAATCGGTGAACATCATGCCTTCCTTGGCGATGCGGTCGATATTGGGCGTCTGGTAGCCCATCAGACCATGCGAGTAGCAACTCAGATTCGAGATGCCGATATCATCGCCCCAGATGACGAGGATATTGGGCTTTCCGGACTTGGCCATAGGCTTTCTCCTTCCCGTGACGCTGTTGCTTTGTCGTCCTGGAACCGGCATTTGCCGCAGCCTTGTTGGTGGGCGCCCTACGCGCCGGTGCTTGAACCTCCTCTCTTCTTCGTTGCCTTCTCGGTTGCCTCCCCGGCCATGCGTATCACCCGAACGGCCCAATGCTGAACAACATGCTGACGATCGCCACGATCCCGACGACGAGCAGGATGATCGCCGTGAGCAGAGTCAGAGAAACTGGAAACTGGCTCTCGCCATGCACGAGGCCGGCTTCCATCATCGCTGCTCTCTGATGGCGCAGATGCAGCATGAATTGCGCGTGATAGATGATCCCGCCGATCAGCATGAGGATGCCGAGCGCCACCAAGGTGACGCCGAAATTGCGCGCCGCGCCTGCATGCATGATCGTGCCGCTCTCGCGCAACTTCTCGAACACCTGGAAGATCGTGAAGCCGAAGCTGATCAGCGACAATGACGTGCGGATGACGGACATCAGCGTTCGGTCCGCGCTCATGCGGGTGCGCTGGAACGACATGCCGGTTCGGCGCGATGACAGCTCGACGGAGATTTCGTCTGCTTTCGAATGGATGGTGACGGGCGCCATCGGTCTATCCATGTGAGTGCGATTGCGGATGCCGCGTCATCCGCCACCGCGCGATGCGGGTGACGATGTCGCGCAATACGATGTAAGGAATAACTGCGAGGATCAGAGTGATCACCACCGCTTCCCCCGGATAGAACGTCCCGAGCACGCGCCACTGGTAGATCGTGTCCATCACAAACCCGAGCAGGATGATGCGCGAGATCGAGATGAGGCCCTCATTGAGGCGGGCACCACGGTTGTCAGCATCGTGGATGATGGTGTGCAGATAGGGAGTGCGGTGGGATCGCGCGTCGCGCGTGCCGTCATGCAGCGCGGCGATTGCCGCCATGGTCGGCTGCAGGAAGAACCGGAACGTCATCGGACCGTGCGAGCGATCGATCACATCGCGCCATAGCCGCGCCTGGGTTTCCCAGGACAGCCCGTCGTGCACGAGCCCATAGATCACGAACCCGGCGGTCAGAATGACGACCAGCCAGGCCATGATGCGGGCCATACTCGACGCGGCACCTGAACTCACGATCGCTCTCCCGGGCGACGCAGTTCGCATCGAAGCCTTCAGATCGGCCTCAAGTTTTGTGATCGCTCTTTATTTTGTTGGACGTGCTCGATGTCGTCCGCAAGACACGTCATCAATCATCAACCTGCAGCATGACGGACGCTAATGCATATTGCGCGACCCTGCCCTCAACTTTTCGTGGCAGCGCCGTCGCGGCGCGGTGTGCGGCGGTATCTGAACGCCGCTGTCGATCGGAAACGCTACGCCGTAAAATTTGCAGTCAGGAACGTTGTCGCATGACGCAACGAAAGCCGACGTGACTCGTCGAGGTGTCGATCGGCTCCGGATGCCGCGCGGCAGGACGATAGCGCCGGCAGTAATTCGGCGCGCAGAGATGCGATCCGCCCTTGAGGACTTTTCGAGGGATTCTGACATTTGGCTGGCAGGGATCGTAGCTCTGGTCCTCCCGCGCACCGCGCGGGTTTTCCGGAATGCAGCAGGCCTTTGCGACATCGGCCTCGTGCCGCGCCGCGTACCAGTCCGAGGTCCACTCCCAGACATTGCCGATCATGTCCTGGACGCCGTAGCCGTTGGGCGGGAATGCCGTCACCGGCGATGTCCGCGTGAAGCCGTCGTGCGCAAGATTTTCATGCGGGAAATCGCCCTGCCAGGTGTTGGCGCGATGCTCGCCGCCCGGCGTGAATTCATCGCCCCAGGCATACTCGGCGCCGTCCAGTCCACCCCGCGCCGCGAATTCCCACTCCGCTTCCGTCGGCAGATCCTTGCCGGCCCAGCGCGCATAGGCGAGCGCGTCCGTATAGGCGACGTGAACCACCGGATGATTGTCGAGGCCGTTGATGTTGCTCTTCGGTCCGTATGGATGACGCCAATCGGCTCCTTTCAGGAAAGTCCACCACTGGCCCCAGTTGCGCAAATCCACCGGCCCTTGCGGAGGCGAGAACACCAGCGAGCCCGCGTAGAGCATGTGCGGCAATGCGCCGGGATAGTCTTTCGGGTCGGGCGGAATTTCGGCGAATGTCGTGTGACCGGTCGCCTTCACGAAGTCCTTGAACTGGCGATTGGTCACCGGCGTCCGGTCGATCCAGAATCCGTCGACCGTCACACGATGCACCGGCGCTTCTTCCACATAATGGCGGTCCGAACCCATGCGGAAGGTGCCGCCTTCGATGCGGATCATTCCGGGGAACGACGCCGAGCCGGTCCCAGACGCCGACGCCTCGGCCAGGTCAGCCATGTCCGGTCTCCAGACGGCACCGCTGCAGACGCGCCATCGTCGCAGTCTCGCGCCGCGAGGCGGAGGTGACTATGCAGAACCGGCAAAATTACGCCAGACCCCTCACTCGTGTTTGAAGCGATCGCCGGAGGCCGCTATATGGGCGGTGCGAAGGCCGGTCGGCCTCCGGCACCGCCAGGAATGGCGTTCAAGGCCCCGTAGCTCAACTGGATAGAGCATCGGATTTCTAATCCGGCGGTTGGATGTTCGAGTCATCCCGGGGTCGCCATGCCGGGGTCGCCATGCCGGGCGCGGAGCCGTCCAAGACCTCGCTGGCCCTCCCCGATCCCGAAGAATTGAATCGAAACCTGCCGGCATCGCCGGGTCACCGGGGTTTGTCCCTGTAACTGGCGAGGAGACGCTTATGTTCGTTCGTCTGGCGGTTTGCGCAATGGCCGGGGCTGCGATCCTGTTCGCCGGGCTGTCATCGGACGCGCAATCGGCGACGGCGACCGCCCTGTCGAAGGCTCCGGCACTGGATTTGTCAGCCGCAAAGAAACAGCGCCGCACTGTCCGGCATCCCGTGCGCCCGCCATCCTATCCCTATCGCGTGCCGGCCTATGGGCGGCTGAACGACCCCTCGCTCAGCCCTAGCGGCCTTCCCTATCGCCGACCAAGCAATCTCGGCGGCTGCGTCTTCGACGAAGGCTACGGACGTTTCAGCGCCTGTCCGAACGAGTGAGAAGTCGTGTCACGTGACGTCGCATTAGACGGGTCATCGCACGTCATTGATGGTCACGATCTCGTAGCGAGCGGCCTCGCCCTCTCCGGTCTCGCGCAACCACATATTGCGAGGGCCGTCGCCGACCATGAGACCCTGCCAGTTCTCGAACACGCGTTCGGGGTCCTGCATCAGAACGGCGCTGCGTAACCGATCGGAAACGATGGCGTCGTAGTTGCGCAGAAAGTCATTTCGATTGCGGATCACCGCGATCGTGCGCCCGTGATAGCGCAACGGGTAGCTGACATGATCGGCGAGCCATGCACGGTCGTGCTCGCGCAGGGCGCGCTGCAATTCGCGCACGGCAGCAGGCTTCGCCGGAACATCGGTCTGTGCCCGCGCGCCGCCGGCCAGAATCGCGACAAGCATCAGGCTCGCCGCCAGCCGACAAATGAGCCCGCGCATCGCGCCACCCGCCCCCTATTCCGCCAGCATCACCACCGCTTCGACTTCGAACAGCGCCCCTTCGAGCGCGAATTTCGAAATCTCGACAGTGGTCGACGCCGGGGGCGCCGATACGTTGACGTACTTGTCGCGTACCTCGCGCAGGATCGGCAGGTGCGACATGTCCTTCAGGTAATTGTTGAGCTTGACGATATCGCCGAACGCAGCCCCCACCGACTCAAGAGCATATTTCAGATTTTCGAAGGCCTGGGTCGATTGCGCGCGAAAGTCTCCCGCAGCGCCGGCCAGCTTGCCTTGTGCGTCGAGGCCGAGCTGGCCCGCGATATAGACGATGCGGCCGGGTCCCCTGACCTCAACGACATGGCTGTAGCCCGGCGGCTTGTACAGGGTCGGCGGATTCAGAAAGCGCGGTTTCGCCATGGCGATCCTCCAGCCGGGCTTGTCGAGGCCTCATCACGCGACGCGATCACGCCGCGCGACGAAATATGACCGCTGCCGCGCCGACTGGAAATGCCGGTGGCGAAGCCTCAGTGCGTCCAGAGACCGCGGCGCTGGAAAGAAAAGTTGTCAGCGTAGGCGATGGTGCGTCGCACCGGCTCTTTCGGCTCGAAGACCTGATATGGAATTCCTTCGCGCTCGCAATAGGCCACCGCCTCCTCACGCGTCGCGAAGCGCATCCGGACCTGGCTCTTCATGTCCGTCGAGGACGTCCAGCCCATCAATGGCTCGACCACGCGCGGCGCTTCCGGCTCGAAATCCAGAACCCAGTCCTTGGTCTTCGCGGTACCGGACTGCATCGCGTTGCGGGCCGGCTTGTAGATGCGTGCGGTCATCGACAGTTCCCTTGCGGCGGAGCGGATGGTCGGGGCAGCAGGATTCGAACCTGCGACCCTCTGCTCCCAAAGCAGATGCGCTACCAGGCTGCGCTATGCCCCGATCCGGCCGATACGGGCGCATGAATAGGGATTTTGCCGCCGCGCCGCAAGCCAAAGCGGGCGGCGGTTGCTGCCGCCTTTCGGCCACTTCCTTGACCAGGCGGTCGGTCCCAATCTTTGCTTCCGACCTTGGCGGCTGCGACGCCGGAGGGCGCCGCTACTGGCCTGAAAACAGCGGGTGAGCGACCTTGTCCCCGGCCTTGATGCCGAGCTTCTTCGCCGTGCCGCCGATCACCTCAAGCACGCCGCGCACCGGTCCGCCGGACGGGATGGTCCGCTCCGACAAGGGCTCGGTGTTTTCTGCGATGCGCCGGATGGTGCCGTCGCCATTGATGAACAGCATGTCGAGCGGGATGTAGGTGTTCCGCATCCACATCGAGACATCCTGATCCGGCTTGAAGTCGAACAGCATGCCGCGGCCTTCCGGCAGCTCCTTGCGGAACATCAGGCCCTTCTGACGCTCCTCGTTGGTCCGTGCCATCTCGATGGTGAAGACGTGGACGCCGTCCTTGGTGACGATTTCCAGCATCGACTCGTCGGCCGCCTGCGCGGCCGCGCCTGCGGCCAGCACCAGCATAAAGACGGCGGCAGCGAACACGCCCCGCCAGGAAGCCAGTCGAGATACCGAAGCGATGTGTCGAGATTTCACGCGAACCGCCTTGCCGCGCAACCAATCGCGCAAGACAGACCGTCTGCGGCGATGTTGCCTAGTGAGAGGCGGGTCCGTGCGATCCGCCATCGGGCTGCACTTCCGCAGCCATCATGCCCTTGGGTCCCGGACCGAAACGAACGAGCACGGTCTGGCCGGGGCGGAGCTCGGTCATGCCATAGCGGCGGAGGGTTTCCATGTGGACGAAGATGTCCTCGGTCCCCTCGCCGCGGGTGAGGAAGCCGAACCCGCGCAGCCGATTGAACCATTTGACTACCGCGCGCTCAAGGCCCGAGGTCGGGGTCACGGTGACGTGAGTGCGAGGTGGAGGAAGCTGCGCCGGATGGATCGCCGTCGTCTCGTCCATCGACAGGATGCGGAAGGCCTGCATCCCCTTGGGACGCGACAGCGCTTCGCACACAACGCGAGCGCCCTCATAGGCAGTCTGATATCCATCGCGCCGCAGGCAGGTGACGTGCAGCAGCACATCCGCGGAGCCATCATCAGGGATGATGAAGCCGAAGCCTTTGGAGACATCGAACCATTTGATGGTGCCCGAAATCTCTACAAGGTCGGTAGCGGATTCTTCCGCTCCCCCTGTGTGACGATCTGGCCCCAGATCGTAACCTGCACCGGACAACTTTGGCCCCATTTCGCCCGACGCCATGACCGTCGCGCCGTTTCAATTAAGCGTCTCTTCCGGACGCTTGAGACGAATCTCTTACGCTCAAGAGTAACACTGGCACGTGTTTGTAAAAGGGGAAAATGCAGCCCGCAAACGATTACCCGGGCCCCTGTGCAAAAGTTGCATCAGGTGAATCAATGCGAAATCAAAGGTGAAAGAGCGTCCCCGATATCGTTGCGAATCACGAGATCGGCGATCGAATCGAACTCCGTCGGCTCTCGATTGACGATTATGAGTCGCGCACCGCTCTTTTTGGCCTGCAAGGGCAAGCTCGCCGCGGGCCAGACCACGAGCGAGGAGCCGATCGCGATGAAAAGATCGCAATCCATCGCCCAGCTTTGCGCGCGGCGCATCGCCTCCTCCGGCATGGATTGCCCAAAAGACACGGTGGCGGTCTTGATGAAGCCGCCGCAATCACAATCGGGTGCGTGACCGTTGGCGGCTTCGAATTTCTGCTTGACGTCGACTAATTCGTAACGCCTTGCGCAATCGAGGCACGTCGCGAAAGTGGTGTTACCATGCAGTTCCACCACGTCCTGCGGCGGCACGCCGGCGGATTGATGCAGGTTGTCGATGTTCTGAGTGATCACACCCGGCGCCTTGCCGGCGCGATACAATGAAGCCAGCGCGAGATGCCCGCGCGTCGGCCTGGCCTTCCCGAAATACTCCTCCATCGCGAAGCGACGCCGCCAGGATTCGTCGCGCATCTCGCGACTGGCGATGAACAGATCGAACGGGATCGGCTGCGTCTTCGTCCACAAGCCGCCGGGCGAACGAAAATCGGGAATGCCGCTCTCGGTGGAGATGCCGGCACCGGTGAAGGGCACCACGCGTTCGGATTCGTCGATCATCTCGCGCAGCATTGTTGTCGCCGTGGCAAGATCGGGCGCGATCATTTCTCAGTCTCTCGTTATCCAGCCGATAACACTTCGGCAGATATTGCGTGCGCTAGGCGCACGGCGCAACGAACTTGACCTCGCCCCGCCCGCGACTACCTGATAGGTCGCCCGTATCATTCAGGATCTGGAACCGGACCATGCGCTACCTGCACACCATGCTGCGCGTACGCGACCTCGACGCGGCGCTCGACTTCTACTGCAACAAGCTCGGTCTGAAGGAATCATTCCGCCGTGAGGATCCGAAGGGCCGCTATACCCTCGTGTTCCTGATGGCGCCGGGCGATCAGGCGGTCGTCGATCAGTCCAAGCGCTACGGCCGATCCGGTCCTCTGCTGGAACTGACCTACAATTGGGACCCGGAGGATTACGGCGAGGCGCGGCATTTCGGTCACCTCGCCTTCGAGGTCGACAATATTTACGAGACCTGCGAGCGGCTCATGAAGGCTGGCGTCACCATCAACCGGCCGCCCCGGGACGGCCAGATGGCCTTCGTCCGCTCCCCGGACCGGCAGTCGATCGAGCTCCTGCAAAAGGGCAATGCACTCGCGCCGCGTGAGCCCTGGGCCTCGATGCCCAATTCCGGCCACTGGTAACGCCGGCGAACAGATTTTCGTCCTGGCGGCTCACTGTGCTTGCCTCGCCGCCGATCCGTCACTATACAACGCCCGGCTCTCGCGAGCCGGTCAGCGCCCATCGTCTAGCGGTCTAGGACGTCGCCCTTTCACGGCGAAAACAGGGGTTCGAGTCCCCTTGGGCGCGCCACCTTGCTCACCCGAGCGGCCGAGCACTTCCAAAGCCCGATACCCGCCCGAAGCGTCGCGTCATGATAGCGTGTGGCGTCAATTCGCTTCGCCCGGTCCGCGCAGACCGGGCGCGCGCCGGCGCCGTATGCACCCTGCGGGCCGGTTCTGGGACAGGGAGTCTGGGAATGGCGGCCGCAACCGACGCGCTGATCAAGTGCCTGCCGAAATGCGAACTTCACATCCACATCGAGGGCAGCCTGGAGCCGGACATGATGTTCGCGCTTGCACGACGCAATGGCGTCGCCCTGCCCTACGCCTCGGTTGAAGAGATCCGGAACGCGTACCGCTTCCGCAACCTGCAGGACTTTCTCGACGTCTATTACCTCGGCATGTCGGTGCTGATCACCGAACAGGATTTCTACGATCTGGCCTTCGCCTATCTGCTGCGCGCGCAGGCTGACAATGTCCGTCACGTCGAGATGTTCTTCGATCCGCAAGGCCATACCGGCCGCGGCATCGCGTTCGAAACCGTGATCGACGGCCTGTCGCGCGCGATCGCGGATGCACGGCAGGCGCTCGGTGTGTCGGCCAGCCTGATCATGTGCTTCCTGCGGCACCTGGACGAGGCAAGCGCGCAGAAGACGCTGGATGCCGCGTTGCCGTTCCGCGACCGCATTGCGGGCGTCGGACTGGATTCATCCGAGGCTGGCAACCCGCCGGCGAAGTTCGCGCGGGTCTTCGCCCGCGCCCGCGATGCAGGCTTCTTTCTGACAGCCCATGCCGGCGAAGAAGGTCCTGCGAGCTATGTCTGGGAGGCGCTCGATGTCCTGGGCGTCATGCGGGTCGACCACGGCAACCACGCGATGGATGACGACGTTCTCGTGGAACGGCTGGCGCGGGACAAGATGGCGCTGACCGTATGCCCGCTCTCGAACCTGCGGCTGCGGGTCATCGACGATCTGCGCCATCATCCCCTGCGGCGCATGATGGACAAGGGGCTGAGGGTCACCGTCAATTCGGACGATCCGGCCTATTTCGGCGGCTATGTGAACCAGAATTACCGCGCCGTATCGGACGCGCTCACGCTCGACCGCGACGAGATCGCAGCCATCGTGCGCAACGGCTTCCACGCGTCCCTGATGAGCGAAGCGGAAAAAGCCGAGGCACTGGCCGAGATCGACCGCGCGCTGGCAACGATGCCCTGATCTGGCCGAGGCAGGCCTCGCTCAGAATTCCTTGCGCGCACCCGCGACGCTGCAGTCGACCCCCTTCGAGTCGTTGCTGACAAATCCGAGCGATACGTTGCGGATCGTCCGTTCGGTGCGGGGGTGGATGATGTCGTAGACGCCCTGCGCGTGCTCTTCCAGCGAACCGTCCTTGTTGCGGAAGCGGCAACTGATGCGATCGACGCGAACGACGTAGCTGTTGTTGTTGCGCACCGACACGTCGGCCGTCGCCGTCAGTCCAAAGCCTTCGCGCCGCCAGTCGACCTTTACGACGTTCATTGCCGTCCGCGGGTCGGTATCAAGGGCCACTCGCGATGCCGCGACGCTTCCGGTCACGACCGCCCGGTCCGTACCAGCGAAATTCATGTAGCCGACGACGCCGACAGCCGCGCACCCGAGCAGGACCGCAACCACGACCGGTTTCATACGCACACCCGCGGAGAACGCGCGCAACCGGGCTATGGCTGCGCTCACCGTAAGGTTAGCGCAAAGGGATTAATCAAATTCTAAGGATGTCTGCGGACGGTTGCCCGAGCGGGCCTCAGCACCCGCATCCGGCTCCGGCCGGCAATCCGATCCGGTGGATCCCGCATTCGCTGCGGTTCTGGTTGCGCCAGCGCCCCGCCCGCGGCGCCTCGCCTTCAAGCGTGCGGCTGGTGCAGGGCATACAGCCGACCGACGAGAAGCCCAATTTCTCCAGCGGATGGCGAGGCAAGCCCTCCGTCTCGAAGACCGTGTCCATGTCCTTCCGGCTCAGGGCTGCCAGCGGATTGAACTTCAGCAGCCGGCCGTCGGCTTCGACGTGCGGAATCGACGCGCGCGCGTCGCCGTGGAAGCGCTTGCGGCCGTTGACCCAGCCATCGAAGGCGCCGAGCGCGTCCGAAAGCGGACGAACCTTGCGGATGTGGCAGCAACTGTCGGTATCGCTCAGCCACAAGTCCCGATCAGGGTCACGCCGCTCGACGAGGTCGATCTGTGGCTTGAGCGAGCGGACATCGGTGAGACCTAAAAAGTCGACCAGCCGGTCGCGGTAGTCGAGCGTTTCCTCGAACAACATGCCGGTGTCCAGAAACAGCACAGGCAAGCCGGGGTCGACATCCGAGACGTATTTCAGAAGGACCGCCGATTCCGTACCGAACGAGGACACGATCGCGAGCCGGCCCGCCGGCACCATCCTGATCGCGGTCTCGATGACCTCGACCGGCGATGCCGATTCAAGCGTAGTGCTGAGATGGGCCGCGCGGCTGCCCAGCGTTTCGATCACGCTCATCAGGCAATCTCGGTCAATGTCCGGCGCTGCGATGCACGAGGCGCGAGCCGCTGGCGCAAGGCGCTGACGTCGCCGTCCGCCGCGGGTTGATAGAAGACGTCGTAACGCTGCAGCGCTTCGCAGAAGGCCGCAGCATCCGCAGGCTTTTTCACTTCGAAGGCGTCGAAGCCGGAGCGATGCAGATACACGAACTGGTCGCGCAGCACGTCACCGGTCGCACGCAACTCGCCGCGAAAATGGAGGCGTTCGCGGAGCGTTCGCGCCTGGCTATACGCGCGCCCATCCTTGAAGGTCGGAAAGACAAGCGCCACCAGCGACAGGCGGTTGAGTAACGGCGCCAGTTCCGACACGTCGCGATCGTTGGGCCAGATCACCCCGGTGGCGCCGGGACGCCCGGCAATGCGTTCAGGGGCAGCGAGCAGCCGGCTGGCCGGCAACAACACCGCGCCTTCTTCGGGCACCGGCGCGTCGTCAGGGATGCGCAGGTAACGGTCTTCGGTCAGTTCGCCGTTGCTAATGAGCGGCATAGACGCGCTCCTTGAAAGGTTCGACCCCGATCCGCTTGACCGTGTCGATGAACAATTCGTCCGGACGGGACCGCAGCTCGACATAAGCCGCGACGACGTCTTCGATCACATCGGCGACCTGCTCGTACGGCACCGCCGGCCCGAGCAATGTGCCGAGCTTCGCATCCTCGTCGGCGCGGCCGCCGAGCGTGATCTGGTAGAATTCCTCGCCATTCTTCTCGACGCCGAGAATGCCGATATGGCCGACATGGTGATGGCCGCAGGCATTGATGCAGCCTGAAATATTGATGTGGAGCCGGCCGATATTGTGCGCCGACTCGATATTCCGAAACCGGCGCGTCAGCTCCTGCGCAACCGGGATCGAGCGCGTGTTGGCGAGGCTGCAATAGTCGAGCCCGGGGCACGCGATGATGTCGGAGACGAGCCAGACATTCGGCGTCGCCACCCCGATCGCGTCGAGCGCTGCAAACAGGGCCGTCAGATCGCGCTGGCGCACATGCGGCAGGACAAGGTTCTGCTCGTGCCCGACCCGGATTTCTCCGAATGAATAGCGATCGGCCAGATCGGCGATTGCATCCATCTGGTCCGCGGTGGCATCGCCCGGCGGCGCGCCGACCGGTTTCAGTGACAATGTCACGATCGCATGGCCACGCACCTTGTGCGGCGCGACCGAATTGCCATACCAGGTATCGAACTTGCGATCTGCAGCGCGCTGCGCCTTCAGTGCATCGCTTTCGTCACGCAAGCTTTCGTAATCCGGATAACGGAAGCGCGCGGCAATGTCTGCGATGATGGCGTCGTCGAGTACGAGTGCGCCGTCCTTGATCGCCGCCCATTCCTCCTCGACCGCAGCCGCGAATGCTTCCGCGCCGAGTTCATGCACGAGGATCTTGATGCGCGCCTTGTAGATGTTGTCCCGCCGTCCGGACAGGTTGTAGACGCGCAGAACCGCCTCGATATAGCTGAGCAGATCGCGTTTCGGCAGGAAGGCCTTGATCGTCTTGCCAATAAACGGGGTGCGGCCGAGCCCGCCGCCGACCACAACCTCGAAGCCGATCTCGCCCGCCTCGTTGCGGTGCAGCCGCAATCCGATGTCATGCACGCGGATGGCCGCACGGTCGTGATCGGCCGCCGTCACCGCGATCTTGAACTTGCGCGGCAGATACGAAAATTCCGGATGCATGGTCGAGTGCTGGCGCAGGATCTCGGCATAGACCCGCGGGTCCTCCACTTCGTCCGGCGCGACGCCCGCCCATTGGTCGCTCGTGACGTTCCGGATGCAATTGCCGCTGGTCTGCATCGCGTGCAGATGGGTTTCCGCAAGCGTCTCCAGCACCTTCGGCATGTCTTCGAGCTTGATCCAGTTGAACTGGATGTTCTGACGCGTGGTGAAATGGCCGTAGCCGCGGTCGTAGCGGCGCGCGACATGCGCCAGCGTTCGCAACTGATCGGACGACAGCGAGCCATACGGGATCGCAACGCGCAGCATATAGGCGTGCAGTTGCAGATAGACGCCGTTCATCAGCCGCAGCGGCTTGAACTCGTCCTCCGTCAGCGCGCCCGACAGTCGCCGCTCGACCTGGTCGCGAAATTCGGCGACCCGTTCGGCGACCACGGCGCGGTCGAATTCGTCGTAGAGATACATGACTCTAGGCCGCCCCGCTGCCCGGAAGTGCAAAGGTCGGCCCGGCAACGCGAATGCGTTCCCGCAGATTGCCCGGCCGGATTTCGCCACCGTCGAGAATGACCGGGGCCACATACGCGCCGACCGCCTCGAGATCGCTTGCGTTCGCGTCCTTCAGCAGCGCGGTCGCTTCCTCCGCCGTGGTAGTCACCAGAGCGTCGCTCAGTGCGTGCGACCAGCCGCGTTCGGCCGTGCGGTACACCACCGCGCCGTCGCCGAGACGATTTCCGGTGATCACCACCGGCCCTTTGACTTTCAGCTTCTGCTGCTGCGGAGCGGTCATTCGGCGGCCTCCAGAAGTTCGACCGCGTCCTTCCATGCGCGGGAATGCGCGACCACGTCGCCGACCACGATAAGCGCAGGACCCTCGCCTGCTCCGGCCGCGAGCGACGGCAGTTGCGACAGCGCGCCGGTGATGCTGCGGGAATCTGGCCGCGTGCCGCGCGCCAGCACCGCGACCGGCGTCTGCGGATCGCGGCCGGCCGCCACCAGGCCGTTTCGTACGGCGGCCGCGGCGGTCAGTCCCATGTAAATCGCAACCGTGGTCGTGCGGTCCGCGAGGCCGGACCAGTCGATCTTGTCCGCTCCGTCCGCGGTGTTCGCAGTGACGATGGAGAGCCGCGTCGCCTCCTTGCGCAGCGTCAGCGGCACGCCGGCTTCAGCCGCGCAGCCAAGCGCCGCGGTGATGCCCGGGATGACCGTGACAGCGATGCCTTCGGCTTCCAGCGCCTCGCGCTCCTCGCCACCACGTCCGAAAATGAAAGGATCGCCGCCCTTGAGGCGCACGACATTGCGGCCGGCTTTCGCCTCCGCGATCAGACGGCGGTTGATGGCCTCCTGGCCGATGCCGGGATGGCCCTTGCGCTTGCCGACGTGAACGATTTCTGCATCCCGTCTGATCCGGGAGAGGATCTCAGACGACACCAGATCGTCTGTCAGAACAATGTCCGCCGATTGCAGGGCATGAAACGCCTTCAGCGTCAGAAGATCGGGATCGCCGGGACCGGCGCCGACGATCTGCACATGCCCCTGGCGCGGCGCGCCCTGTCCGGCGCGCTCGACCTCGATGATAAGCGCGGCTTCCGCCTTTGCACTCCGCCCGGCGAGAAACAGCGCACCGATCGGCCCGTCGATCACGCGCTCCCAAAACTCACGCGTCGAAAATCCGCGGTGACGCAGCGCGTGCAGCCGATCGCGATACCGCCCCATCAACGCAGCGAACTCTCCGATGCGCTCGGGAAGAATCTGCTCGATCTGCTCACGCAGACGGCGCGCCAGAACGGGTGACGTACCGCCCGTCCCGATCGCGACCACGACGTCGCCGCGATCGACAATCGACGGAAAGATGAAGGTGGAGAGATCCGGCCGGTCTACGATGTTGACCGGTACATTCATCGCGCGCGCCTGCGCGGCCAGTTGCTGGTCGATATCCCTGCCCGCTGAGGCAACGAGCGCGACCACGCCAAGAAGATCCTCGTCGTTCGGCAACCCGATCCGCACTTCGACATCCTGCGCCTCGGGCTCGTCTGCCACTTCCTGTGACAGGACATGCCAGCGAACACGCGCGCCGGCCGCTTTGAGGATGCGCAGCTTCGCGAGGGCTTCGCGGCCGTCGCCCACGAGAATGACCGGACCAGATGCCAGATCGAAAAACAACGGCAGGAAACGCATTGAGGCTCCGTTTGCGGTTGCGCGCCATACTCTTCCGATGTCCGCCTGTATGACATTGCACCTGCGAAATGTGCTGCCGAAGTTGAAGCGGAAGTTGGAAATCCCCTCTCCGAAACAGCGCCCGGACGAAAGAAACCTGTTCGACAGAGCCCGTCAGCCCGCGACTCGTAGAAAAAATGCATCGCGCAACGAAAAAGCCCCGGCCGAGGCCGGGGCTGTTCCCGCTGGTAAAACATCTCGCGGTTACTGGTTCGGACTGGCCGGACGAGGCGGAGCGGTGCGCTCGGCCGGAGGTGCCGGATTTGCTTTCGGCATTGGCGCCGGGGCCGATTGCGTCGGCGCGGCCTGACCGGTCGTCGCGGGGCGCTGGCCGGTATCGGCGGTGCGGTCATCGCGACCGATAAAGCTCAAGGCAACGATTAGAACTACAAGTGCCGCGATGCCACCGATGATCCAGTTCCAGTTGAAACCGCGATCGTCGGCATATCCATATCCGGGCTCGTTCGAGGGGCGCCGGTTCGGGTCCATCCGATTGGGATCGTAGTCGGACATGAGAGGTTCTCCCTTGCTGCGAGTGCCGGATCCGCGGCACACCTCACGCGACAACCACGCAGCACCGCCATCGTTCCTGCGTTTTTCCTTCTGCGCGTGCGGCGCCGTTAAGCCGCAGCACTTGCGATTGCAGGAACCTATCACCGGCAGAAACGTTGCCGCGCCATCGGAATTATCGTCTCGCCGCGCTCGCAAGTCTCGCATAACGGCGGGCCAATCTCGGAACGGGAGAACTTGGATGAACAGGATTGTTGTCGCTGCGACCGCTCTCTTGATTGCTGCATCGACTGCATCGGCGCAGAAAGATGAAGGACGCGGCGACGGAAACAAGGACCTGACCAATTGTCCGCCCGCCAGCTCGCAACAGACCACCGGCTCCGCCTCCGACGATGCAAATGCCGTGGAGAAAAGCGCAATTCTTCCATCCGCGGAGGGCCATGAGAAGTCGGCGGCGCCGACGGTTCAGCGCGATGGCCAATCGGTCGAAGCACGTACTGATTGCCCGCAGGATTCCGGACAGCCAAAGCCGAATGGCTGACGCTACCTGACCGACCGAATTGCCACAGCGGCCGCGGATTCCTCAAGGATTCGCGGCCTTTTTACCGCGCTGCGCGCAGAATCCGGTTTCATCCCCCGCACGATGGCGTTTAGATCGCTCCGCAATTGGAGTAGCGCACGTTGCGGATTTTTGCCGTCCTTAGCCTGATCGGTGTGCTGACCGGTACCGCCGTTGCGACTGCCGAAACGTGGCCGGTCGCGCAAACGGAATCGTTCACGGCGGATTGGTCGGCGGCGCGTGCGGCCCTGCCTGCTATTCAAGACGCCGGCCCGCAGACCGATGCGCTGGCGGTCGCAACAGCGTCCGCATCGAAGCGCTTCCCGGCGATTGCCGACAGCCCGGTGCCGGTTCTCCTGCCGCTCTCGCCTGTCGAGGCCACAGATCGCCGCGCCGATGACGTCAACCGGGTCGAGAACGACTCCGCCGGATTCGAACCAACCAAATTCTTATACGTCGGCCCGACCGGCTATGACGCGACATTCGTGTTTCGCACCGGGGACGTGTCGGGCTTCAACGACATTCTCTTCCGGGATCCCGTGGTGGTGCAGATCTCGGCATTCACGCTTCTCTACCAATTGCCGGAAGCGAAGGGCGCGACGATCCAGCAACCGGGCGACATCGCCAAGGACTTCCCCGGTATCCGCAAGCAGATCCTCGAGCACACGCTGCGCTACAGCTTCGAGCGTTTCGGCATTCCTTATGTCGTCTCGGTCCAGTGTTTCGACGGACCCCAGCGTCGTACGCGCCTTGCCTGTCGCAATGCCGACCGGATCGCGCTGCGTTTCCTGCGCGCGCTCCGCGTGGTTGGCGGCAATCCGGCGGCGTCGGTTGCAACAGCAGCAACGGAACCAATCAAGCGACCCGAAACGCAATCCGAAGCGTTCCGTTATTACCCGGTCGGCAAGCTGGTCCCCGGCTCGGGCATGCGCGCACCCGCAGGCGATCCCGATCGTACCGTTTATGCGCGGATCCGCTTCCCGGCGGCCGTTGCACCGGCCTATGTCAACACGCAAACCTTCCGCCGGCGCAGCGCTCTCGCGATCCGACGGACACCCCCGGCCTCACCGGGTGACAAGACAGATCACGATTCACAGCAGGAAACAGCCGTCTATACGTGGCGCGACAATTTCTGTGAGCGCCGCGATTTCGGCGTCGGTCAATGTCCGTCCGGCCGCGGTCATCAGGGACAGGACATTCTCGGCGTGACCTGCGAACCGGGGCCGCGCAAGCGTGACTGCACCGCCAATCGTGATGCCGTGGTCGCAGCGCGTGAGGGCATGATCCTGCGCGAGAGCTGGAATGACTCATTCTTCCTCGTCACCAATGCGCAGGGTGAGCGCGTGCGCTTTCGTTACCTGCACATGCATCCACGCCGACTGGACGACGACAACATTTTCAGCGGGCGCCTCGTCAAGGAGGGCGATCCTCTCGGTACCATCGGAAATTATAATCGCCGGCCGGGCATGACTACGACGCATCTGCATTTCGAACTTCAGGTGCCGACGCGCGACGGCTATGTGCGCGTCAATCCGTATGTGACGCTCCTCGCCGCCTATGAGCATCTGATCGGCGCGCGCGGCCGTGAGGTGATCCAGCCTTCGCCCGGTGACGCTGCCGACGCTTCAACCGAGGCCGGTGCGTCGGCGCTCGCAGTGGCCGCCACGCACCCCGACGCGAAGATCGTAGCCGGCTCGGCAAACAAGAATCAGGCGAAGGCCCGGCACAGGGCCAGGGTCCGCCTTGCGAAGATGCACGGGCGCAAGCGACGTTAGGGCGCACCCGCCGATCACGCGGCGGTAATCCGGCAGATTGCCGCCAATCCCGCATCCGATAGAATCGCGGCATGGTCCCGACCCGCGATTCGATGATCGACCGGCGCCGCCTCTTGCAAGGCGCCTTCGCCGCCACCGCCTCGCTGGCGCTGCCCTCGGAATTGCAGGCGCAGCGCGCGTCGCAACCCTTCGATCAATGGATCGCGTCGTTTCGCACAAAGGCGACAGCACGCGGCATTTCCGGATCGACCTACGACCGCGTCATGTCCCGCCTGAAGCCCGATATGGCGGTGTTCGCGTTGCAGCGGTCGCAACCCGAATTCAAGGAACAGCTCTGGCAATATCTCAATCGTCGCGTTTCGGAATGGCGAATTGTCACCGGCCGCGAACGCGCGAAGCAATATGCGTCGCTGCTCAACAGGCTCGAAGCGGACTTCGGCGTCTCACGTGTAACACTGCTCGGACTGTGGGGCATGGAAACGGCCTACGGCGATCCGATCGTGTTTCAGAACCACATGCGTCCGGTCTTTCCGTGCCTTGCCGCACTCGCCTGGGGCGAGCCGCGACGACGCGCCTATTGGGAGACCGAACTGCTCAACGCTTTGCGCATCGTCGAGCGCGGCTGGAGCACCCCGGCCGAGATGCGCGGTTCCTGGGCTGGTGCGATGGGGCATACGCAGTGGATGCCGGAAGTCTGGCTGAATATCGGCTCCGACTATGACGGCGACGGTCGCGCCAATCCGTTCGGCCGGCCCGACGATGCGCTTGCCGGCACGTGCCGGTATCTCCTTCAGCGTGGTGGCTATCGTCGCGGCGAACCCTGGGGCTGCGAGGTGAAAGGACCCTCACCGAGGGGGGCGCGCACATATGCCGAATGGGAAAGGGCCGGCGTCGTACGCGCCGACGGCAAGCCCTATCCGGTGCCCGGAGCGCGTGCGAGAGGTTGGGTGCCGGTTCCGGGAGGGCCGAAATTCCTTATCGGCGCCAATTTCGATGCGGTGAAGAGTTACAACCCGTCGATGAGCTATGCGCTTGCCATCTGCCATCTCGGCGATTGCGTGACCGGCGGCGGGCCCTTCGTGCAGGCATTCCCGAACAGCGAACGCGCACCCACGCTTGCGGAGGTGCAGGAGATCCAGCGGCGTCTGACCGCGCTCGGCTTCGATACGGGAGGCACCGACGGTCGCGTCGGGCTCGAGACCATGCGGGCCGTGGCGAACTTTCAGCGCAAGGCGAAGATGGAGCCCGACGGCTATGCCGGCGTGAAGTTGCTCGCGCGCCTGCGGCAGGCCAGCTAGCGAGCAGCCGCCGACGTCAGGTTGCCGCCGCGCGACGCGATCCATTCGGTCAGGAATGACACGAAGGCTTTGACCTTCAACGGCGTCTCCGGAGAACGGGGATAGACTGCAATCAGCGGACGCGCAGCCACGCGGTATCTCGAAAACAGCGGCACGAGATTTCCGGACGCGAGATCGTCCGCAACCACATAGCGCGGCAGCAGCGCCGCACCGAGCCCAGCGATCGCGGCCTTGCGCAAGGCCAGCGCGCTGTTCGAGGAAAAGGTGCCCGTCACCTTCACGGTCACCGGTCCGCGCGGGCCCTCGAAACGCCAGAGCCGGTCATTCGGCAACGCGCTCTCGTGCAGCAGGCATGGAAATCGCGCGAGATCGGCAGGTACCCCCGGCCTTCCCTCGCGGATCAGAACCGAGGGCGCGGCGCATACAAGCCAGTCCATTGGCGCAATCGGTGTCTCCGTCAGCGACGCATTGCGCGCGGGCGCGAATTGCAGGACCACATCGAAGCCGCGCTTGCCGAAATCGGTCGGACGGAACGACACATTCTCCAGAATGACCTGGACATGCAGCTTCGGCTGCGCGCGAGCGAAGGCGATGATGGCGTCCGACAAATGCAGCGCGCCGAACGACTTCGGCGCGGCAAGACGCAAAGTGCCGGACGGCTCCGCCGGTGTTTCGACCAGCGCCCGCTCCTGCCCCTCGATGTCACGAAACATCTGCTCGCAGAAGGTGAGATACGAACGCCCCTCGTCCGTGAGATCCAGAGATCGCGTGGTGCGATGCAATAACGGCACACCGAGCCGATCTTCCAGCGCTCCCACATGACGCGAGACGAGTGCGCGCGACAGACCGAGCTGCTTCGCAGCGACAGTGAAGCTGCCGGATCGCGCGACGCGCACGAAGGTTTCCATGGTCCGGAAGCGATCCATCGTATTGTTCACTGTCATGCAACAATGTGGTTCGCATCTAGCGGCTTTTATGAACCAATGTCAAAGTGCTATGGTGGATTCAAAGAACGCGGGCACGAAAGCCCGCTCACATCAGGGACGGACGCCGCTCAGCGCAATGCGCACCAATTGGATTTCTCGATGAACAAGTACGCGACGCCCGCAACCAGCGCGGCGCAGGTTGAAACGCCCGTTCCCGCAGGCGTGAATGCGCCAGGATTCGGCAGCGATGTCGTGGCCGAGACGCTGCGCGCGCTGGACATTCCCTATATCGCGCTGAACCCGGGCGCGAGCTATCGCGGCCTGCATGACTCGCTCGTCAACTATCTCGGCAACGAGCGGCCGCAGATGCTGCTCTGCCTGCATGAAGAGAGCGCCGTCGCGATTGCACAGGGCTACGCCAAGGTAACCGGTCGGGCGATGGGCGCAATCGTGCATTCCAATGTCGGGCTGATGCACGCGACCATGGCAATCTTCAACGCGTGGTGCGATCGCATGCCTGTCGTCGTGCTCGGCGCCACGGGCCCTGTGGATGCCAACAAGCGCCGGCCCTGGATCGACTGGATCCACACCGCGCGCGATCAGGGCGCGCTCGTTCGCGGCTATGTCAAATGGGACGACCAGCCCGCCTCTCCTGCCGCCGCCCGTGAAGCGCTGATCCGGGCCACCAACATCGCCAACGCGATGCCCCAGGGCCCGGTCTATGTGAATCTCGACGCCGAGATGCAGGAAGCGAAGCTTCCCGAACCGCTGCCGCCGATCGACGTGGCGCGTTATCGGCCACGCATTTCGACGGGGCCGGGTTCGCAGATGCTGAACGAAGCGGCCGACCGTCTGCGAAAGGCGAAGCATCCGGTGATCCTTGCCGGCCGCGCGTCGCGCAGGCTCGACGCGTGGAACGCGCGTATCGCGCTCGCAGAAGCACTGAATGCGAGTGTCCTGACCGATCTGAAGATCGGCGCATCATTTCCGGGCGATCATCCGCTCCATGTCGGAGCACCCGGAATGATCCTCCCGGACGCTGACGGGCTCAAGGCGCTTGCCGAGGCCGATGTTATCCTCAGCCTCGACTGGGTGGAACTCGGTGGCGCCCTGAAGGCTGCAAAGACCGACGCGTTCGTGATTTCAGCATCGCTCGATCAGCACATCCACAATGGCTGGAGCATGGATCATCAGGCACTGCCGCCTGTCGACATGCTGATCTCCGCCGATCCCGACGAAGTCGCGATCGCGCTTTCGAAGGCAATCGGCGCACCGGCAAAGCCTGTCGCGCTTCCGGCTGCACCGCGCGCGATGGCGAAGCCGGTCAAGAGCGACAAGCTTCAGGTCGAGCACCTTGCCTATGCTGTACGTGAAGCCGTCGGCAATCGCGAAATATCTCTCACGCATCTGCCGCTGTCATGGAATGGCGCGTGGTGGCCGTTCCGGCACCCGCTCGACTTTCTCGGCTCGGACGGGGGTGGCGGCGTCGGCGGCGGGCCCGGCATTTCCGTCGGCGCAGCGTTGGCGCTTAAAGGATCCGGACGGCTGCCGGTCGCAATCTGCGGCGACGGCGATTACCTTATGGGCGTGACCGCACTCTGGACAGCGGCGCATTACCGCATTCCGCTGCTGGTGGTGATCGCGAACAATCGCTCCTTCTTCAATGACGAATTGCATCAGGAGCGCGTCGCTCGCATGCGCAACCGTCCGGTCGAGAACCGCTGGATAGGTCAGCGCATGTCCGACCCCGACATCGATCTTGCAGCCATGGCCAGAGCGCAAGGCGCGGAAGGCTTCGGCCCGGTACATACCGAGAGCGAACTTGCAACTGCGCTGAAATCGGCCATCGCCGCCGTCGAAGGCGGTGCAGTCGCCGTGGTCGATGTCCGGGTCGAACCGGGCTATGCTCCGTCGATGACGGCCATCATGACAAGAAAATCGGAATAGCCGCCGGGAGGAAACCTTGGGGAAGACATGTCAGCAACCGTGACCGCGATCCGACCCGCCCCTGCATCATCCGGCGACGACGGCATTCTGGTCGTCAAGGACGTGACCAAGCGTTTTGGAACGCCCGACGGCGTCGTAACCGCCGTGGACCATGTCTCGCTCTCCGTGCGTCAAGGCGAATTCCTCGCTGTGATCGGTCCGTCCGGCTGCGGCAAGTCCACATTGTTCAACGTGGTCGGTGGCCTGCTCGGCGATTACGAGGGCGAGGTCACCGTCGCCGGTGAGCGCATCACCGGACCACATGCATCTGTCGGCATGGTCTTTCAGGAAGAGTCCACATTCCCCTGGCGCACCGTGATCGAGAACGTCTCGTTCCCACTCGAGATCGAAGGCATGCCGAAGGCCAAGCGTCACGACAAAGCGCGGCATTTCATCAACATGGTCGGGCTGAGCGGCTTCG
>Ga0180218_1000663_pt1 | contig 28096 bp, 25 predicted proteins | sample eDN3rd37CKraftBY_FD_151334 | JGI IMG/M metagenome (GOLD analysis project Ga0180218, IMG submission 151334) | Enriched backyard soil microbial communities from Emeryville, California, USA - eDNA 3rd pass 37_C Kraft BY (version 2) (version 2) | ecosystem: Environmental > Terrestrial > Soil >... | reverse complement strand
CGGCATGATGGCGACGGTCGGCGTCGATCTTGCCCAAGGCAAAATGCCCTACAAGGACAGTTGGGAGCTCAAGGCCCCGCTCGCCTTTTTTCCGTATTCGGTGGCGTGGCTCCTGTTCGGCAACACCATGTGGGGCGTCCGAATTGTCGATTTGCTCATCCTGGTCCCGCTTCTCTTGCTCTATATGCGCGAGTTGCGGCAGCAGTCAGATTTCACGATCGCTGCGCTTGCGGCGCTCCTCGTCTTTCTCTGGTTCGCGCATCAGGGCTGGTTCTTCACGGCCCAACCTGATCCTTGGGCTTCGATGCTGGCAGCGGTTGCCGTATGCATGACGTTCCCGAGAGCCGATAACACGCGCCCGAGGCCGCTTATCTACTACTGTTCGGGCCTATTGATCGGAATGGCGGCCCTCATCAAGCCCGTTTATCTTGGCATGGGCTTGGCGCCCCTCATTTCGGCAGCGTTCGCACCCTCTGACTTCAGTTCCAGATGGCGAACCGTGCTGCGCGATGCGTCTCTTCTGGGGGCAGGAACCGCAACCGCTGCCGCCATCTGTTTGCTGTATCTGGCCGCTGGTGGCGCGCTTGGGGATGCGATCGAGTCCCAGTTTTATTACAATATCGGCACGTATGCTAAGGCAGACCGCGTCAGCCCAACCATCGCATTCTTCAGGGTCTTATCGTTCTTTACTCAAGGCCATGTCACAATTCTCCTACTGTTCGCGTCGCTCGTCTTTTGGGCACGACCGCATGAGAAAGTGCTCATCGCCCAGCTTCTCGCCTGGCTCGTGGCCGGGTTGGTGGCAGTTGTCGTCCAAGCGAAGTACTATCAATCGCATTGGGCCGCTCTCTTTCCCGCACTCGTTGCCTGCGCAGCCTTGGGCGCGCACCAAGTGGTTCAGGGGCCTCCCGCTTCTTCGGCTGTCCGCAAGCTCGCCGCGATCGGTTTCGCGCTCGTTGTCTTGCAATTGGGCGTCGAACTCGCCCGAGATATTCGTCGATGGACGATTCTCGTCGTGAATGGATCGACCGCGGACTATTATCGCAAGTACGAAAAATTCTATACGGAAGCTTGGTGGTTCACGCCGGCGCATCAGGTTGAGGCCGCGGATCACATTAGAAAAAATTCTGCGCCGGACGACGGCTTGTACATCTGGGGCAACGAGGCGATCATTCGATTTCTCGCAGACCGGCCCTCGCCTACTCGCTTTGGGTTCAATCTCCCCCTGGTTCTCGACGGCCCGTATCTCGCGGCCTACCGCGCGGAGGTCATGGCAGACCTCAAAAGTGCACCACCTCGATACATCGTCATAGGCCTCTCCTGGGAAGGGGGGCGCAAAGAGACCTCCCTTGCGAAATTTCCCGAGTTCAAGGACTTCCTTGCAAAGCACTATGCCTTCGAAATCGCTTTCGGGACGGTCCACCTCTATCGCAGGCGGGACGTTCCGAACTAGCTCCTATATTGCGCGCTAGATTGAACGGTCCGCGCTGTTCGTTCCCGTCTCGATCGGCAGCTAGGATGCTCAATCCTGCAATGGTGCGGAATCGCTTACGCTGATCCCACCTCTCGTGGACTGAACATCTAGGGCATTGCGCGACGCCGCGGACGTGCCGCAATATGTATGGACTTAAGCAAGAACGATCGCAGGGAGCGCCGCAGGATACGCCCATGAAACTGATCGATGCGGCGCGGGTCATCCGATCCAAGAACGCCGGGCCGACCCAGGTCACGCTCGACCTCATGTTCGACAGCCGCGAGATGTACGAGCGGGCGCTGGCCGCGCCGAGCCTCAAGGCTGCCGTGATCGCCCAGCGCTTCAATGTCGCCGAGGCCGAGATCATCCCCTATCCGGCAGCGAACGCGATCAAGATCGTGCTTCCCCGCCGCATCATCGCCGGCACACCTGGCGACACCGACGTCTACGGCGCGCAGCAGCATCGCCCCATTCTGGATCTCGAGATATGAGCGCCTTCGCCTCGACCATCGACGCCTGGAAGCGCGAGAAAGGGCCGCTGCGCATCCTTTCGGCTTCCGGCCAGCTCGGCTATGGCATTCCGGAGCCCGCATTCCGCGCGGGGCTCGCGCGAAAGCCGCATCTCATCGGCGCCGATATGGGCTCGGTCGATCCCGGGCCGTACTACCTTGGCGCGGGCAAGCTCGCGACGGCGCGGCGCTCCTCGAAGCGAGATCTCGGCCTGGCCATTGTTGGCGCCGTGAGGAACCGTATTCCCTTCATCCTCGGCACGGCCGGCACCGGCGGCGGCGATCCCCACCTCGCCGAAACCATGGAGATCATTCGCGAGATCGCGCGCGAGAACGACCTCAACTTCCGCGTCGCGAACATCGGCGCCGAGATGCCGCGCGACGTGGTGAAGGCCGCCGTGCGCGCCGGCAAGGTCACGCCGATCGGTCCGATCGGTGCGCTCACGGAAGCCGACGTCGACAGCGCCGCACGCATTGTCGGCCAGATGGGCATGGAGGCTTTCCAGCGCGCCATCGATCTCGAGCCCGACATCATCATCGCCGGCCGCGCCTGCGATACGGCCATCTACGCGACACTGCCACAGCGGCTCGGCTTCCCGGTCGGTCCTGCCCTGCAGATGGCCAAGATCATCGAATGCGCCTCGCTCTGCTGCGAGGGCGGCGGACGCGACGCCATGCTCGGCACGCTCGAAGGCGAGAGCTTCGTGCTCGAAAGCATGAACCCCAACCGCCGCGCGACACCCATGTCGGTCGCTGCGCACAGTCTCTACGAGCAGGCCGATCCGCTGTCGGTCGCCGAACCCGAGGGCGTGCTCTATCTTGCGGATGCCAAATACGAGGCCGTCGACGAGCGCCGCGTGCGCGTTTCCGGCGGCCGCTGGGAGCCGGCCACGCAGTTCTCGGTGAAGATCGAGGGCGCGGCGCGGCTCGGCGCGCGTGCCGTACTCGTTGCCGGCTCTACGGACCCGGTGTTCATCGCCAAGGCGCAGGAGATTGCCGCCAGCGTCGAAGCCATGGTGCGCGAGCTCGTGCCGCCCAATCCGAAGCGGCCGTACGAGCTGTTCTTCCGCTTCTACGGTCTCGGCGTCGTTGGCGGCCAGCCGGTGACGACCGTTCCGGAAGAGGTGGGCGTACTCGTCGAATGCATCGGTGAGACCGAAGAAGAAGCCCGCGCCGTCGCGGCCACAGCGAAGCAGTATCTCTTGCACGCGCCCTTCCCGGGCCGCATCTCGACCGCCGGCAATCTCGGTTTCCCGTTCACCCCGCCGGAGATGACGGCCGGCGATGCTTACCGCTTCAGCGTCTATCACATCATGCAGGTCGACGACCTCGCGCCGCTCTTTCCCGTCTCGATCGAAACCATCGGCCGCTAACGCCGCAAGAAAATCACCGGGAGGAATGACATGGACCTGCAGCTTGCCGGTAAGAAGGTTCTCGTCACCGGCGGATCGAAGGGCATCGGCCTCGCCATAGGCGAAGCCTTTGCCGCCGAGGGCGCCGACGTCATCCTCGTCTCGCGCAGCGCCGACACCCTCAATGCCGCCGCCGATGGCATCCGCTCGCGCCATCAGGCCAATGTCACCACGCACGCCGCCGATCTCTCGCAGGAGGCCGCGCGCGAAGCCACGATAGCGCGCTTCCCCGACATCGACATTCTCGTGAACAATGCGGGTGCGATCCCCGGCGGCAGCATCCTCGACATGAGCATGGCCAAGTGGACCGAGGCCTGGTCGCTCAAGGTCATGGGCTATGTGCACATGACGCAACTCGCACTGAAGCAGATGCAGCCGCGCAAGGCGGGTACCATCATCAACATCATCGGCATGGCCGGTCCGGCCCCGCGGTGGGACTACATCTGCGGATCCATGGGCAATGCCGGCCTCAATGCCTTCACGAAAGGAGTCGGCGCCGGCGCCGCCGACTTCGGCGTGCGCGTGTTCGGCATCAACCCGGCGGCAACGCGCACGGACCGCATCATGACCCTCTCCAAGGCGCGCGCGAAGACGACCTTCGGCGATGAAAGCCGATGGGAGGAGCTGCTCAGCGGCCTGCCTTTCGGCCGCCTCAAAGAACCGCAAGAAGTAGCAGCGCTGACGGTCATGCTCGCGGCGCCGCAAGTCGCGTATCTCTCGGGCACGGTCATCGACATGGACGGGGGTGGCCAGTATCGGCGCTAGCCGCGTACTGGTTGGGGGACGCGCACGGGGTGGCTCTCATGGCCATCGACACGACACGCACGCTCGAGATCAGGCTTTCGCCCTGGCGGATGATCGGGGTGATCGCCGTCGGCCTCGGCTTCGTCCTGCTCTCGCTCTTCATCACACCGGCACACGGCTTCACCGGGCAAGTCGTCGGCGGCTTCGGCGTCACCTTCTTCGGCTTTATCGCGCTCGTTGCGGTGTGGCGACTGTTCGCGCTGCGCGGCCCCATCGTCACGGTCTCGCCGAGCGGTATCCGCGATGTGCGGCTGACCGGCAGGGTCGTGCCGTGGTCCGCTATCCGAAGCGTGTCGACCTGGTCCGCCTACAATCAGCCGGCGATCGTGCTCGGCGTCGATCCGGCCTACGAGCGCGCGCTGAAGCTGACGACGCTCGCCCGGCTGACACGCCCGCTCAATGCGGCTGTCGGCGCGGACGGGCTCTGCATTGCTTCGCAGGGCCTGAAAATGGGGCACGAGGCCCTCCTCGAGACCATCACGGCCTACTGGCAAGGTGCGCGCGGCGATCGGGCTTAGGACCACCCGCGTCAGCCTACTGGACGTGCCCGCCCCGGCCCCCTAAGACAGCCCGCAACGCGGTTCCACCACACCCGTCAGGGCACCCATCATGTTTGACATCCGAGCCATTCGCGACAACCCCGCTGCCTTCGACGCGGGCCTCAAGCGCCGCGGGCTGGAGCCTCTCTCGTCCGCCATCATCGCGAAGGACGAGGAGCTGCGCGCGATCAAGACGCGGCTCCAGGAAGTCCAGGCGCGGCGCAATGCGGCCTCGAAGGAGATCGGCAAGGCCAAGGGCGCCAAGGACGAGGCGCTGGCGAGCAAGCTCATGGCAGAGGTCGGCGCCCTGAAAGACCAGCTTCAGGCGGATGAGGACAAGCAGCGCGAGCTGGAAGCCGCGCTCGAGCGCGAGCTGGCCGTGCTGCCGAATATCCCGCTCGCCGACGTGCCGGACGGCGTCGACGAGACCGCCAACGTCGAGGTGCGCCGCTGGGGCGATCCGAAGGGCGTGCCCGCGGCCAGCCTGAACAAGCCGAAGCAGCACTTCGAGATCGGCGAAGCGCTCGGCCTCATGGATTTCGAAGCCGCCGCGCGCATGTCGGGCGCCCGCTTCGTCGTGCTCAAGGGTGCGCTCGCGCGTCTCGAGCGCGCGCTCGCCATGTTCATGCTCGACATCCACACTGGCGAATTCGGCTACGCGGAATGCCAGGTGCCGCTGCTCGTGCGCGATCAAGCCGTCTATGGGACGGCGCAGTTGCCGAAGTTCGAGGAGGATCTGTTTCAGACGACCGGAGAGAACCGCCTCTGGCTCATCCCCACCGCCGAAGTCTCCCTGACCAACCTCGCGCGCGAGCAGATCATCGACGAGGCCAAGCTGCCGCTCCGCTATACGGCGTGGTCGCCGTGCTTCCGCTCGGAAGCGGGCGCGGCCGGACGCGACACGCGCGGCATGATCCGCCAGCATCAGTTCTATAAGGTCGAGCTCGTCTCCATCACGACGCCGGAACAGTCCCTCGCCGAGCACGTGCGCATGACCAACTGCGCCGAGACGATCCTCCAGCGCCTTGGCCTGCCCCATCGCACGATTGTGCTGTGCACGGGCGATATGGGCTTCTCCGCTCAAAAGACCTACGACATCGAGGTCTGGCTGCCGGGTCAGAATGCGTATCGCGAGATTTCGTCGTGTTCAGTGTGCGGCGACTTCCAGGCCCGGCGCATGGGCGCGCGCTTCCGTCCGGCCGGCGGCAAGGGCACCGAGTTCGTCCATACACTGAACGGCTCCGGCCTCGCCGTAGGCCGCACGCTCATCGCGATCCTGGAAAACTACCAGCAGGCCGATGGCTCGGTGCTCATCCCTGAGCCGCTGCGCCCCTACATGGGCGGGCTCGACCGGATTAAGCAGCCTTAAGGAATCCGCAAGCGTGCGTTGAGTGTTAGCGGATCCCTAACATCGCCAAAATTACATACTCGACGGGGAACGTCTTTGGCTCGGCTCGGTTCATTGTACTGAGGAGCATGAGCCATGGAGAAACTCACACTGAAGAGACTGGGGCGTCAGCTACGCAATGAAATTGTGCCGTTGGAAGATCTTCCGTTCCCCATGCGGGAGGCTTTGCGCAAGCTCGCGGAAAAATACGACCTGCGCGAACCGGCGACATCGGACAACGACAATGAAACACGCGCCGGCAACTGCGGCGGTCCCAACCAGCCGTCGTGTTCGTCACTCTCGAAGCACTGATTTCAGGCGGCCGGCTTCTTGCCCCGCGACTTCTGTTTAGTACCCGTGGAGCCGAAGCCGCCCGCGCCGCGTTCCGTTTCTGAGACCACCTTGACCTCGACCAGCATCGCCTGGACAACCGGCGCGACGATGATCTGCGCAATGCGCTCGCCGCGCTCGATGGTCACCGGCTCCGCGCCGAGGTTGATCAGCATGACCATGACCTCGCCGCGATAGTCGCTGTCGATCGTGCCGGGTGAATTGAGCAGCGTAATGCCGTGGCGAATCGCAAGCCCCGAACGCGGGCGGACCTGCACTTCATATCCTTCGGGAATTTGGAGTACGAGACCGGTCGGCACGAGCTTGCGGGCGCCGGGAGGCAATTCCATCGGCGCGCCGTCGGGCACGGCAGCGACGAGATCCATGCCGGCCGCACCAGCTGACTGGTAAGCAGGCAACTCCAGTCCCTGCCCGTGCGGCAGGCGCATGACCCCGATCGTGACTTTCCCCATATGCGCCCCCGCTAGTTCCCGTCAGCCGAAATCCCCCTCCCCCTTGTGGGGAGGAATCTGTGGGGCCCGCGGCGAGGGTCAGGTCTTTCCACACGCCGCGCCCACGCGTTGTCAGGCTTGGCTCGTGTTTTCTTCGAGCCATTCCACCACGCGATCCATCAAGCGACGCGCGACATCACTCTTGTCGAGGTCCGGCCAGCTCTCGACGCCTCCGGCACCCACAATGTGCACGGCATTGCGATCCCCGCCCATGATTCCCGTCGCCGGCGACACGTCATTGGCGACGATCCAGTCCGCGGCCTTGCTCTTGCGCTTCTTCTTGGCGTTCTCAATGACGTTCTCGGTCTCGGCCGCAAAGCCGATCACCAGCGGCGGACGCTTGCCGGCCTTCAAGTGACCGACCGTCTTCAGGATGTCCGGGTTCTCGACGAGCGTGAGCGTCGGCGACGATTGCTTGGCGTCCTTCTTGATTTTCTGATCGCTCGCATCGGCGACGCGCCAGTCGGCGACGGCTGCCGCGAAGATACCGACGTCCGCCGGCAAAGCCGCTTCCACCGTCTTCAGCATTTCGCGTGCGGATTCGACACGGACGACAAATACACCGTGCGGAATAGGCAGGTCCGTCGGCCCCGAGACGAGCGTCACGCGGGCGCCGAGCGCTCGCGCCGCTGCTGCGAGCGCATAGCCCTGCTTGCCCGACGAGCGATTGGCGATGTAGCGCACGGGATCGATTGGCTCGTGCGTCGGGCCCGCCGTGATCAGCACGTGACGGCCGGCGAGCGGCCCTTTCGCGCCGATGTTCGCCGTCTCGTTACCCCAGAGCTTCTCGATGGCGGCGAGGATTTCGTGCGGCTCCGCCATGCGGCCGAGACCGGCTTCATTGCGCTCAGCCATCTCGCCCGCATTGGGACCGACGAAGTGAATACCGTCCGCTTGGAGCATCGCGACGTTGCGTTGCGTCGCCGCGTGCTGCCACATGCGCGGGTTCATGGCCGGCGCGACGAGCACGGGCTTGTCGGTCGCGAGCAGGACGGCCGTCGCTAGGTCGTCCGCATGACCGCCGGCCATCTTCGCCATGAGGTCGGCCGTCGCCGGCGCGACAACGATCAGATCAGCCTCGCGCGAGAGGCGGATGTGCCCGATCTCACGCTCCTCGTCGACGTCGAAAAGCGCCGTCAGCACGCGCTCATTCGAGATCGCGCTCACCGAGAGCGGCGTCACGAAGGCCTCGGCCGCCTTGGTCATCACCGTGCGCACGGCAAAGCCGCGCTCGCGCGCGCGCCGGATCAGCTCCAGGCACTTGTAGGCGGCAATGCCACCGCCGATGATGAGAAGCAGGCGTCGCTCGCGCACGTCCCTAGTGTCCCGATTCCGAAGTTCGCCAAACCTCGCTGCTAGCGTCCCGAGCGAACTTCGGAATCAAAAGGGACACTAGAGGCTTAAATTTGCTCGTGTGATTCAGATCGAGAAATTCGCTACGAAGATCACCGCAAACACCGGCGAATTTCTCGATCATCACACGAGGCTCCGAGTTTCAGGACGGGCATCCTAACACGCCCGCCCCCGAGCCCTAAGCGGCGTCAGGAATTACGCTTTCCGGACATATACTCGGGAAGCCAGGACGCGTGCCCCTTGCGGAGCTGGGCCAAAGGCAGGGCGGCCTCCCCCTTGAGTTGTATGGCATCGCCGCCCGTGCGACCAATGATGCGCACGGCGAGCCCGAGAAGCCGCGCGCGCTCGGCAATTTCCTCGGCAATCGAGGGCGCGGCGGCAAGCACATAGCGGCCCTGGTCCTCACCGAACCAGACAGCGTGCGGCGGCAACTTGCCCTCGTAGGGGAACAGCTCGACGCCACGATTGCCCGCGAGCGCCATCTCCGCGGCCGCGACCAGCAGGCCGCCGTCGCTCACGTCATGAACCGCAGAGACCTTCTCCTCGCGGATGAGCGCGCGCACGAGATTGCCAGCCTTGATCTCGTCTTCGAGATCGACCGGCGGCGGCGCACCCTCGCTCTTGCCCGTGACATGAAGCTGGTAAAGCGACTGCCCAAGATGACCTTCCTCGTGCCCGATCAGGATCAGCAGATGGCCGTCGTGCTTGAGCTTGATGTCGGCCGTCTTCGACCAGTCCGGAATGAGGCCCACGCCGCCGATGGCCGGCGTCGGCGGAATGCCCTTACCGTTCGTCTCGTTGTAGAGCGAGACGTTGCCCGAGACGACCGGATACCCGAGCGCGCGGCACGCTTCGCCCATGCCTTCGACCGAGCCGACGAACTGGCCCATGATCTCGGGGCGCTCGGGATTGCCGAAGTTCATGTTGTCCGTGATCGCGATCGGGTCGGCACCGACCGCCGTCAGATTGCGCCACGTCTCGACAACCGCTTGCTTGGTGCCCATGACCGGATCGGCGAGACAGTAGCGCGGTGTCACATCACAGCTCGCCGCGATCGCCTTCTTCGTGCCGGGGAGCCGCACGACAGCCGCGTCGCCGCCCGGCCGCCCGAGGGTCTGGCCCATGACGAGATGATCGTACTGCTCCCAGATCCAGCGGCGCGAGGCGAGATGCGGGCCACTCATCATGGCTTCGAGCGTTTCCGTGAGGCTCGCCGGCGCCGGCACCCACTCGGCGAGAATGGTCTTCGGCGGCACCGTCGGCTCCCAGGGCCGCTGATAGAGCGGCGCGGAGTTCGCGAGCTTGTCGACGGGCAGGTCCGCCTCGACCTTGCCCTTGTGCTTGACGATCATACGTCCCGTGTCGGTCGTCTTGCCGATGATCGCGAAATCCAGGCCCCATTTGCGGAAAATACGCTCGCCCTCGGCCTCCGAGCCGGGCTTGAGGATCATGAGCATCCGCTCCTGGCTCTCCGAGAGCATCATCTCGTAGGCCGTCATGCCCGGCTCGCGCTGCGGCACATGGTCGAGATCAAGCTCAATGCCGACGCCGCCCTTGTCGGCCATCTCCGAGGTCGATGACGTGAGCCCCGCCGCGCCCATGTCCTGGATGGCAATGATCGCGTCCGACGCCATCAGCTCGAGACACGCCTCGATCAGCAGCTTCTCGGTGAAGGGATCCCCGACCTGCACGGTCGGCCGCTTCTCCGCGCTCTTGTCGTCGAATTCGGCCGACGCCATGGTCGCACCGTGGATGCCGTCGCGGCCCGTCTTCGAGCCGACGTAAACCACCGACAGCCCAACGCCTTTCGCCGCTGAGTAGAAGATCTTGTCCGAGCGCGCGAGGCCGATGCACATCGCGTTGACGAGGATATTGCCGTTGTAGCCGGGATCGAAGTTCGTCTCGCCGCCGACCGTCGGCACGCCGACGCAGTTACCGTAGCCGCCTATCCCTGCGACGACACCCGACACGAGATGGCGCGTCTTCGGGTGCGTGGGATCGCCGAAGCGCAGCGCATTCAGATTCGCGATCGGCCGCGCCCCCATGGTGAACACGTCGCGCATGATGCCGCCGACGCCCGTCGCCGCGCCCTGGTAGGGCTCGATATAGCTCGGGTGGTTGTGGCTCTCCATCTTGAACACGGCGCAGTCGCCGTCGCCGAGATCGACGACACCCGCGTTCTCACCCGGCCCCTGGATGACCTTCGGCCCCGATGTCGGGAGCTGCTTGAGCCAGTAGCGGCTCGACTTGTACGAGCAGTGCTCGGACCACATGACCGAGAAGATGCCGAGTTCCAGGAACGTCGGCTGACGGCCGAGGATGCCGAGCAGGCGGTCGTATTCGTCACCCTTGAAGCCGTGGCTGGCGATCACTTCGGGCGTGATCTGGGGGTAGCGCGGCATGTCGTCGGTTCGGCTCTCGGTTCGGCTCATGGGCGGGTCCGGGTTGCTTAGGCCTTTCGGGGCCTTCCGGGGCCTTATAGCCGCCTACGCCGAGGCTGTCTCGCCAGGGATGCAGGGTGAGGCGAAGCGGATTGGGGAGAAGGGCCCGTCTCACGAGGTGGGCCGCTGCCACGACTCCAGAACAGCGCGCGCGAGAAGCAACAGCAGGCGGAAAAACGTTGCGATCCAGGCCGCAAGCGCCACGTACACCGTCAATCGAGGGATCGCTTCCAGGAAGGGCAGATCAAGCGCCCGCGAGAGCTGGAAGGTCCCGGTCGTGTACATGCCCAGGGGAAACACCATGCCCCACAACTGCGGCTCGTAGCGGAGCCTGTCGCGCCGGAAAAGGTATCGCCAGCCCATCAGCGCAACCAGGAACGGGATCCACCAAGTGGCTGCTGCCCAGAAGAAGACGGTGAAGCCCTTCAGAAACGGCCGAAACTCCTGCAGGACTGGCCAGTCCTTCGTGTGAAACAAGAGGACCGAGCCGGCCAACGTCGAGATGGCCACCGCACCCATGTTGATCCAATAGGGAGGCGTGAAGTCATACGTGGAGAGCCGCACGAAGGTGAGCCGGTAGAAAATCAGCGGGATGATCGCGAGATAGAGCATGCAGCCGATCATGAACATCGCCAAGCAGAGGAACTGGAATTCAGGCGACGGGATGGTTGCGGCCTTGATCGTTCCCTTGAGCACGACGATCGATTGCGTGGCTACGGCAGCAATCAGCCAAGCGCCGTTGATGCCGGTGGCGAACGAAGGCTTGTTCTCACGGATCGTGACGGCGGTGAAGAACGTGTACATCACGACGCACCACAGCCCCAGTCCGAGGAACAAGAGTGCGTTGGCAATACTCTGGGCGTTGATGACGACGGCGTTCTGCGTACCGAGAACGCAGGTTCCGGCGACGATCGTGAAGAAGCCCGGCGCACGCTGATGGCTGGAAAGGTCGGCCACGACATTGCCGGGAAAGCGGCATACCCGTAGCAGCGTCAGCGCCCACAAAACAATGTAGGCGACCCAGTTGACGCCAACCAGCGCGTACGCAACGACCGGCATGGCCAGCAGATAGCACGCGATGGATATGACGCCTGTCGCCATCACCAGCGCGAAATACCCCGGAAACAGGTTCTCTGCCGCGCGGAAGACGACCGCGCGCAAGCCGCCGGCAGGAGGTAGCGTCGACGCACCAGTGCTGCTCATAGCGTGTCCGGAGTGCTCAGGCCCCTTTTGGCCTTATAGCGGCGCGCGACCGGACTGTCTCGCCGGGATGCGGAGCGAGGCGAGAGTGGCGGGGGATGAGAGGCCGTCGTGCAATGCCAGCGGCCCTTAGGTCAGTTTCGCAGGCGAGCCTGGCTTATTGCCGCCAACGCACGCCTTCGGCGCACGGCTGCGCCGTCAGATGAGAAACTTGCGGATGCGGGAGCTCAACAGGTCGATCAAGGAAACCGTGACGACGACGATGATGATGATCGACGCTGTTTCGGCGTACTGGAAGCTGCGGATGTTCTCATAGAGCGGCTGGCCGATGCCGCCGGCGCCGACGATGCCGAGCACGGTCGCCGAGCGCACATTGGTTTCAAATCGATAGAGCGTGAATGAGCTCCAGAGCGGCATAACCTGGGGCAGGATGCCATGGACCACTTCCTGCAGTCGCGAAGCCCCCGTCGCACGGATCCCCTCGACGGGTCGAGGATCGGTCGCTTCGACCGCCTCCGAGAACAGCTTGGCGATGATGCCGATGTTGTGCACGGCGAGAGCGAGTACGCCAGCGAGCGGACCGAGGCCCACCGCAACGACGAACACCAGCGCGAAGACGATCTCGTTGATGGCGCGTGAAGCATCCATGAGCCGGCGTACCGGCTGAACGACCCAGACCGGGCAGACGTTGGATGACGCGAGAATGGCGAACGGCGATCCGATGACGACGGCGAGCGCGGTTCCCCAGACAGCGATCTGCACCGTCTCGACCATCGCAGCGGCGTAAACTCTCCAGTCACGGAAGTTCGGCTGCATGAAGCCCGAGAGCAGATCCACCATGTTCCGCCAGTCGGTGATGAGCGACGTCGATTTGCTCATCTCCACGGGCCCCCAGCTCCACGCCAGCAGGCCGGCAATGACCAGCATGGCTGTCGGTACGCGCCAGCGCTCGACCAGCGTGTGCCGAGGGATGACGATGCTCGCGAGGTCGCGTGCGGCGTCAGGTCTCGACGTGTCGACGGCCATATCTCATCCCCATCAGAGATGCGGCGGCACCGCCGCAACAAGGCCCGCGCAGGCATCCAAATGCCTGCGCGGGATCAACACTGAAGCGATCCGATCAATCAGCCCCGCGGCAGTGCCGCGATCTTCTTGCCGAGCTCGTCGAACTGCGCCTGCAGGGGCGCGATCTTCGCCTTCTTGTCGGCATCGGAGAGCGAAGCATCCGACTTGATCTTGGCGATGGCCTTGTTCACTTCCATCTGGCGAATGGGAAGGAGCTGGTTGTCGTCCGACTTGCGGAACGGCGCCCAGCCAAGTGCGGCAATGACTTTCCGCTCTTGCTCGGACTTGGTGCCGTAGCTCAGGATGAACTCGGCAATCTTCTTTTTCGCTGCGTCGTCGAGATCCTTGCGCCAGACGAGCGGATCGGACGGGATCAGCGGCGATGTCCAGATGACGCGAATTTCTGCGGCTTTGGCCGGAGCCGTCTGCTTCAGGCGGGCGAGGCTTTCGCTGTTGTTGGTCGCCACGTTCACGAGCTTGTTGGCGACCGCCAGTCCATTGGCCTCGTGATTGGCGTTGCGCACCGTCTTGAAGCAGGTCTTGGGATCGATGCTTCGTGCCGAGAAAATGAAGGTAGTCGGCACGAGGAAGCCCGAGGTCGAGTTCGGATCGCCAATGCCGAAGTCGAGCGTGCGGTCGCACTTGAGGACGTCATCGAGCGTTTTGAAGGGCGAATCCTTGTGCACGATGATGTGCGACCAGTAGCCGGGGTTGCCGTCCTTGTCGACGGTCTGCGCAAAGACTTCGCCATTGGCGCGATCGACGGCTTCCATGGCCGACTTGTTGCCGAACCAGGCGATATCGACCTTCTTGAACCGCATACCCTCGATGACGCCGGCATAGTCCGAGGCGAAGAAACCCTTCACCTTGAGACCCGTCTTCTTCTCCATGTCGGCGAGGAAGGGATCCCAAACCTGCTTCAGGTTCGCAGACGACTCGGTCGAGATGATGCCGAAGTTGAGTTCCTGCGCGAACGCCCCCGTCGCTGTAAGAGCGAGGGCGCCGGCTACGGCTAGCGTCTTGATTGATCGTTTGAGCATTGAGATCTCCGTCCAAGCTTCAGGCTCGTTGAAACGTTTGATTGCCGCATATGCTGTCCCCCCCCCCGCTCGCTGCGGCGGCCCTGGCGGGGTGTTCATGTTCCGATGACGGTCAGGCCGTGCCGCCAGCCAGGGCGAGATCGCGCGCGTAGCCGGCCTGCGACCCGGCAAGCCAGTCCTCTCGTTCCGGCGTCGTATCGCTCGCCTGTTCGCCGACGCGCGGCAGGAATAGTTCCTCGCTCTCGGCGCCGTAGAGCTCGCTGAGGAACGCAGGCGTCAGTGCGCTCGAGGGGCCGTCATAGACGACCTCGCCATTGCGGAGCGCGATGGTCCGCGGGCAGTAGTTGAGCGCGTACTCGACCTGATGCAGCGAGACCAGGATGGTGATGCCATCGACGCGATTGAGCTCGGCGAGAATGTCCATCACGCGGCGCGCGGAGCTCGGATCGAGCGATGCGATAGGCTCGTCCGCGATCAGGATCTCGGAGCCTTGCACCAGGGAGCGGGCAATGGCCGCCCGCTGCTGCTGGCCGCCCGAGAGCTGGGAACCGCGCTTCAACGCCTGCTCGGCGATCCCGACGCGAGCGAGCGCCTGCATCGCCCGCTTTTTTTCCGTCTGAGAGAACCAGCCGAACGTGCCGCGCCAGCGTGGCACCTGCCCGAGGAAGCCCAGACAGACGTTCGTGAGAACGGACAACCGCGGCACCAGGTTGAATTGCTGGAATATGATCCCGACGCGCGATCGCAGCCCGCTAGCGTGCTCGGTGACGCGGCCCTGCCGTTGCATCGGCGTGCCGAGGATGAGAATCTCGCCACCGGAGCCGTCCGAGCCGCGTCTCTTGCCCCCATCGACCGCAACGAGGCCGCCTATGGTACGGATCAGTGTCGACTTGCCGGAACCAGATGCGCCGATAAGCGCGACCATCTCTCCGCGCCGAAGGCTTAGCGATATGTCCTTCAGCACTTTTTTGCCGGTCTGAAAGGATTTGCTGACGTCCCGGACCTCGATGGATGCTGCTTGCACGTGTGGCTCCTCGCGGTTTCCCTTGAGGCCCCACTAGCAAGCCTGAATGACAGCTATTGAAAGCTTTTGTGACAACCACACGATCCATGTTGGCGAATGCCAATATTGACCCGCCATCGAACCGAGCGGAGCCGCCAAACGGAGCCCCACAATGCATCGCAGGATCGCCCTCCGCGCCTCCGGCAGCCTCCTGATCCTGGGCGCTCTCCTCTTCTCGTCCACCCTCTCCATCGCCTCGGACTGCTGCGACCCCGAAAGCCCGTTCCGGGAGGGCGAGGGCTGGGCAGACAAGCCTGCCACCTGCGAGGACATCGCCCACTGGGCCGATCGCGCGCCGAAGACGGATGCGCGGATCAGCCTCTCCATCAAAGGCAAGCTCACGGAGGTGCACTGGACGGGCGCGATCGCCTACCTCGTCATGTGCGATCCGGACGTCATGCAGGTCGTTTGCGTGACGTACGAGACGAACGACATGCGCGCGGGCGAAGAGGTCTCGTTCGGCGGCGGCTTCTTCCGCAGGGGCGACAAGCAGATTTTCATGGACCCCTGCCTCGCCTTCAGGGAATGATCGCGTAGCCTCATGCCACGCGGTCCTTGGCCATGGTGAACATCATCAGAGCAAACGGACGCGCCGCCCCGCTCCTGGCTCTACTGGCGGCCCTCGGTTGGAGCGGCACGGCGGTCAGTGCCGACGTGCCGGCGCCTCAGAGCCGACCGCCGGCCGACACCCGCCAGCAAGGCTCGTCGTGGTGCCTCGCCAAGTGCGATGAACTCGAAGGGGCGTGCAAGGAATTCGAAAACCGCTACCCGAGCTGCTCGCCTGCCGACATCTGCCTCGATGAGAAGCTCCAGTGCGAGGCCACGTGCCGGCCGAGGGTGAAGCTCGGCCGCACGGCCCGCCTGTCATGCGGCAGGAGCGGGAAATTCACGCGCGCGCCTTGGCCTCCACATAGCGCTTGAAGCTGTCGAGGATGGATTGCCAGCCCTCGCGCTGCATATCGGCGGGGTTTTCCTGCTCTGGATCGAAAGAAACGCGCACGTGCACGCCCTTGCCCTCCGGCGCGAATTCGATTTCGGCCGTGCGGTCGCCGAACTCATAGGCAATGAGCTTGTGATCGACGATCTTCGTATAGGTGCCGGCGAAGTCGAACCCCATGCTGCCGTCCTTGGCCTCCATGCGCGACGAGAACGCGCCGCCTTCGCGCAGATCCACCGTGGCCGACGGCGTGTGCCAGTCGTCGGACGCCGCGTTCCACCGCTTGATGTCGTCGGGGCTCGTGTAGGCCTTCCAGACCTCGGCGATCGGCGCATTGATCGTGTTCTCGACGGTAATTCTCATCGCTGTCCTCGTCTGGTTTGGCATGGGACATCTGCCCGTTGGTCAGCAGGTGCCATGTCCCGAGGACGATGATGTGACCGCGCGCCCGACATTGGGCACGAAAAATTCCTCAAACAGAAAAGGCCCGGCAAAATGCCGGGCCTCCTTGCTTGATGCCAATTCCGGTTTACGCGGCGCAGGGCCGGGCCGAGACCGAGCACTTGAACATGCCCTGCCACTTGCAGTCGACCTTCCGGTCCTTGGAATTATGGTAGTTCGAGTACTTCTTGCCCATGAGCTTCCTTACCGACGCCTCCCAGGCAAGCCAGGCTGTCGTGATACCGCCCGCCCGCGTCGCAGCCAGATGGCGGTCGGCCGTAATCCTCTGGTTCGAGCATTGCGACACCGGCTTGCCACCGCCGGACGGCTTGCCATGCCCGGAGGGCAACGGCTTGCCGCCGCCTTGCGGCAGAGGCTTTCCACCGCCCTGCGGAATCGGCTTGCCGTCATCCTTGTCCTTGTTGAGCTCGCTGATGTGGCGGCCGACCTTCTTGTATCCGGTCGTCTGTGGCGCCTTGCCGAGGCAGGCTTCCTTCAGCGGCACCCAGTTCGAGACTTTGGACGATCCCTTCACTTCCGCCATGTACCGCGTATCGACGCTCGTCGTGATCTTGATCTCGCGCGTCAGCGTCGCCATCCAGTTGCCGGCCGGACCCTTCACCGCATTCACTGGTAGGGCACCCGTCTTGATGCCGTTGCTGTTGCGGATGACGAAATTGACCACGCCCGGCCCATCGACGTGTGCCCAGACCTTCATGGTGGCAATGCGGGGGCAGAGATGGCTGCCCGAATCCGTGAAACCCATTTGCAAGCTGGTCACGTTCGCCGCGGAGGCGCCCCCGGCGAGTGCAGCCAGGGACACGGCAGCGATGCCCGATTTCATCATCGAACGCCTAATGAGCTTAGAGTACATGGTTTCTCTCCGTCGTAATCCAGCGGCCGAGGTAGATCCCTGCGGCTCCTGGCGCTTCGGTCGCGACGCGACGGAAAAAGGTTCAAAGCCACCGTTTCCCCTCTGCACCAGCCCATGAGCCCCCTCCCTTTTCAGGTGCTTGACCTCCCCTCACCAGCCGCCCATCCTGCTGCCCATCAGGCCCCGCAGAAGAATGAACAAGGGCGGGCCCGGTCGAGGAGAACGGGGATGAAACGCAAGATCGCGATCGTGGGCGCGGGTGCGCTCGGCGGCCACGTGGGCGGCTACCTCGCCAAAGCCGGACAGGACGTGACGCTGATTGATCCCTGGCCCGAGCACGTCGAGGCCATGCGCCGTGACGGCCTGACGCTGCGCGGCCAGACGGCGCCGGAGAATTTCACGGTCCCCGTCAACGCGATCCACATCACCGAGTTGCAGAAGACCGGCAGCCAGCGTCCCTTCGACATCGCTTTCGTGTCGATGAAGTCCTACGACACGGTCTGGGCGACGCAGATGATCGCCCAGTATCTCGCCGCCGACGGCTATGTCGTCTCGCTGCAGAACTCGATCAACGAGGAGCGCATTGCCTCCGTCGTCGGCTGGGGCAAGACGGTCGGCTGCATTGCCTCGACAATCTCGGTCGAGCTGGTCGGGCCGGCGAAAGTTCAGCGCAATGTTGCGCTCGGCGGATCGCGCCACACCGTCTTCCGCGTCGGCGAGCCACACGGGCGCATCTCGCCCCGCGTGAAGGAAATCGCGGAGATGGTGAGCATCGTCGACAGCGCGAAGACGACAACCAATCTCTGGGGCGAGCGCTGGTCCAAGCTGATCGTGAACGCCATGCGCAATCCGGTCTCGGCGGCGACGGGACGCGGCGGCAACGGCAATGACCGCGATCCCATGACGCGCTGGCTCGCCATCCGGATTGCGGCCGAGGCCATCAAGGTCGGCCTTGCGCACGGCTATGCGCTCGAACCGGTCTATCACATCCCGCCGGAGAAGCTGCTCGCCGCGGGCGAGGGCGACAAGGCGGCGCGCGAGGAATGCGAGGGCATCCTGCTCGAGCAGGTCAAGCACCGGAACGACGAGCAGCGCCCCTCCATGGGCCAGGACATCATGAAGGGCCGGCGCACGGAGATCGACTACATCAACGGCCTCGTCGCTTCGAAGGGCGCGGAGCTGAAGATCGCAACGCCCGCCAACAGCCGCATCGTCGAGGTCGTACGGCGCGTCGAGCGCGGCGAGATCGCTCCGAGCCCCGAAGCCGTTGCCCACATCTGAGTTCCGGAGAGATAACGCAACATGCCCTCGCGCTGGACCGATCGCCGCCAGAAGTTCCGCAGCTATCTTGCAGGCAAGAACTGCTATCACCCGGGCTCGGTGCACGATCCCATATCGGCGCGCATTGCCTCCGAGATCGGCTTCGAGATCGGCATGTTCGCGGGCTCGACGGGCTCGCTCGGCGTGCTCTCGGCGCCCGATCTCATCATCCTCACGCTCACCGAGTTCGCCGACCAGGCGCTGCGCATCAACCGTGCCATGGAGCTGCCGCTGATGGTCGACGCCGACCACGGCTATGGCAATGCGCTCTCGGTCATGCGCACGGTGGAGGAGCTGGAGATTGCCGGCGTCAGCGGCATGTCGATCGAGGATACGGCCCTGCCGCAGCCCTTCGGCACGACGGAGAAGCCGCAGATTCTGAGCATCGAGGAAGGGATCGGCAAGATGAAGGCGGCTCTCGCCGCGCGCCGCGATTCCGACCTCTGCATTGCCGGACGCACGAGCGCGCCGATCATCACCGGGCTAGAGGACACGATCAAACGCGCACAGGCGTACGAGAAATGCGGGGTCGATGCGATCTTCCTCGTCGGCGTCAAGACGCGCGCCGAACTCGACGCCATCGCGCCGGCCGTAAAGATTCCACTCATCCTCGGCACGGCGACGCCGGAGCTATCCGACCTCGCCTATCTCGCCTCGCGCGGCGTGCGCGTGTGCCTGCAGGGACATCAGCCCATCCAGGCTGCCATCCAGGCCATTTATGATACGCTCAAGGCGTTGCGTGATGGCACCGCACCCAAGGACCTCAAGGGGCTCGCTTCGGCCGACCTCGTCAAGCGCGTGACACGCGCGGCTGACTATGACCGCTGGACCAAGGACTACCTGGCCACGAAGCCCTGAGCTGATCGGAGGAGGCCGATCGCGATGCTGACCTTGACGCTCTTTCGACATGCGAAGTCGAGCTGGGACATCTCCGGCCTCGATGACCGCGAGCGTCCGCTCAACGCGCGGGGTCTCGCTGCGGCGCCGATGATGGGCGCCTTTCTGAGACAGCACGGCCTCAAGCCCGATCTCGTGCTCTGCTCGCCGTCCGTGCGCACGCGCCAGACCTTCGAGCTTGCGAGTGGCGGATGGGAGCCCGAACCGCGGACGAAATACGAGGGTGGGCTCTATCTCGCCGAACCGATCGGCCTTCTCGAACGCGTGCGCCGGACGCCGGGGACGGTCAAGCATCTCATGATCGTCGGCCACAATCCGGGCCTGCAGATCCTTGCCATCGAGCTGATCGGCACCGGTGATCCGACCCAGATCGCCATCCTCTCGGAGAAGCTGCCGACGGCCGGCGTCGTCGTGCTGAAGTTCGAGGGCAAGAGCTGGAAGGACGTCGGTCCGCGCAAGGGCCATCTCGTGCACTTCGCGACGCCGAAGATGCTCGCGACGGCCGCGGCCTGAGAGGCCGGACCGCCGCGTTACGCTTTCAGCTATCTCAAGCCGCCTTCGACGAGCCATCTCCCGAGCAGGCCGAGCACATCTCGCCCACATGACGGTGATCGGTACCGCAACAGCCGCCGATTACGCGGATCTGCGGAAAGGCACGCAGCAGGTCACGGTACTGCCCGCCAAGCTCGACCGGATCGCCGGCATCGAGATCAGGCGCTGAATCGAGCTCGGCATGGCTCCGGCGCGAGGCATTCGCACGAACGCCGCGGATGCGCTCGATCCAGCGGCCGCCGCCGCTGAGCGTCGTCTCGAAGTGCGTCGGGTGCGCACAGTTGATCATGTAGTACGCCGGGCCGTCGCGGGTCACAGCATCGACCGTCTCGATGGCCTCCTTGAGCGTTGCGCCGCTCGGCAGGCGGCCGTCGGTCTCGAGCGTGAATGAGATCACGACCGGCATGTTGTGCCGCTGGGCTGCGATCGCGATACCGAGCGCCTCGCTGACATTGGTCATCGTGAAGGCGGCCACCATATCGGCGGCGGTGTCCGCGAAGACGGCAATCTGCTCGCCGTGGTAGTCCGCAGCGGCTTCGACCGTCATCTCCGCGCCCGCCACGTAACCGTCGCCGCGCGGGCCGATGTTGCCGCTGATCACCATCGGCGTATCGCGCGTCTCATGGGCGAAACGCAGCTCCTCCATGAGCGCGATGCCCATGCGATTGACGTCAGCCAGTGTCTCGCGCGTGTAGCCGAGCTTGGCACCCCAGTCCGGATTGGCGCGCCACGTCGGCGCCTCGAGAACGAAACCGAGCTTTGCTCGACGCGCCGTCTCGATGTACGGCGCAAAGTATTCCGTGAGCACGTCGCGTCCTGCCTGGCTGCGCAGCAGCTCGCAGGAGGCGAAGTAGGGGAGGTCGATGCCGTTCTGGAAGATCAGCGTGGTTTCGAGCCCGCCGTCCGTGAGAAACAGTCGCGAACCGAGCTGCGGCAATGCATTGCGATATTTGCTCATGATCATCTCCAAGTTATGTTTGGCCTTATCCTGCCGAACGGAACCTCCCGATCTCGGCGCCGGACTTGTACGTGGCATCGCCACATGCCTCTAGAAGGCGCGTGGTGCAGTTGCACCGTCTTTAGAATTCGTGTTAAAAGACAAACGCTTAAGCGCGATTCAATGATTAATCGACTGCCATTGCCGGCACAGTTACTTGCGTAACTTGACCATAGGTACAGTTCGCCATGCCGACGCCCGCCGCTCAGACGAGGAAGAAGGGTGACGCGCGCGAGCGCATTCTCGATGTCGCCGAGAGCTCAGTGCTCGCGAAAGGCTTCGATGCGACGTCGATCGACGAGCTGATCGCCGCGGTCGGCATCACCAAAAGCGGGTTCTTCTACCACTTCCGCGACAAGACCGAGCTCGCCCGCGTGCTGCTCGAGCGCTATATCGCCCGCGAAACGGCCATGTTCGACGAGCTGTTCGCGCGCGCCGACGAACTGAACGAGGACCCGCTGCACGGCTTCCTCGTCGGCCTCAAGATGCTGGCCGAAATGCTCGCCGACCTGCCGAACGGCCATCCCGGCTGCCTGATCGCTGCCTGCTGCTATCAGGATCGCCTGTTCGACCAGCGGGTCCGTGACCTGAATACCGAGGCCGTCATCCTGTGGCGAAAGCGCTTCCGCACGCGCCTCGATGCCATCGCGGCGCGCTACCCGCCGCGCATCCAGGTCGATCTGGACGATCTCGCCGACATGCTCTCCGTCGTCGCCGATGGCGGCATTGTTCTCTCGAAGGCGCTCCACGATCCGCCGGCGCTCGCGCGCCAGATGCTCCTCTACCGCGAATTCGTGAAGACCGTGTTCCTCGGCACGTAGGCGCCTCCGAGCCGCCTTGACGCCTAAGCGCTGTCCGCGTAAGCCAAATCCATGCTTCTGCTCATCGATAACTACGACAGCTTCACGTACAATCTCGTCCACTTCCTGGGCGAGCTTGGTGCTGAATGCGAGGTCGTCCGCAACGACAAGATCACTGTCGCCGAGGCCGTCCGCATGGCACCGCAGGCGATCGTGCTTTCGCCCGGCCCCTGCACGCCCAACGAAGCCGGCATCTGCCTCGAGCTGATCAAGGAAGCCGGCCCCAAGATCCCGCTGCTCGGCGTATGCCTCGGCCATCAGGCGATCGGGCAAGTGTACGGCGGCAAGGTCGTGCGCGCGCCGACCGTCATGCACGGCAAGCTCTCGACCATCGAGACGACGGGCAAGGGCCTCTTCGCGGGCATACCGAAGCGTTTCGAGGTGACGCGCTATCACTCGCTGATCGTCGACCGTGGGAGCCTGCCGGTCGACCTCGAGATCACCGCCGAGACGGCAGACGGCATCATCATGGGTGTGCAGCACCGCACGCATCCGGTCCACGGCGTGCAGTTCCACCCGGAGAGCATCGCCTCCGAGCACGGCCACGATATCCTCGCGAACTTCCTCCGCCTTGCCGGCTTGGCGCCGCGCACCCGCAACACCAAGACGCCGCGCGTCGCGGCATAACTCGAACGATCCGACCTCGATATCCGGAAGACCCTCCCTCATGCCCGCCGCCGAACTCACCCGCCTCATTCAGAAGGTCTCGACCGGGGCGCGGCTCGCGACCGACGAAATCCGCAGCGCCCTCGAGATCATGACCGACGGTCATGCCTCGCCCGCGCAGATGGGCGCGTTCCTCATGGCGCTGCGCGTGCGTGGCGAGACCGTAGAGGAGATCACCGGCGCCGCTCAGATGATGCGCGCCAAGATGAACCGGGTATCGGCGCCACCGGGCGCCGTCGACATCGTCGGCACCGGTGGCGACAGTCACGGCACGTTCAACGTATCGACGGCCGCGTCCATCGTCGCGGCCGGAGCGGGGCTGAAGATTGCCAAGCACGGCAATCGTCGCGTCTCATCCCTCTCGGGCGCTTCGGACGTGCTGACCGAGCTTGGCGTCAAGGTGGATGCGAGCCCGGACACCGTCGCAAAGGTTATCAGCGAAGCCGGTGTCGGCTTCCTGTGGGCGCCGATGTACCATCCGTCCATGAAGCACTGGGCGCCGATCCGCGCCGAGCTTGGCATCCGCACGATCTTCAACCTGCTCGGGCCAATCTCGAACCCGGCCGGCGTGACGCGGCAGGTGCTCGGCGTGTTCTCGCTCGAATGGGTCGAGCCGATCGCGCATGTGCTCGCGAACCTCGGGGCCGAGCACGTGTGGGTCGTGCACGGCCATGACGGCCTCGATGAGATCACGACGACCGGCGCGACGACCGTCGCCGAGCTGAAGAACGGCAAGGTCACCGTGTTCGAGGTAACGCCCGCCGATGCCGGCATTGCGCCCGCCAAGCTCGCAGATCTCAAGGGCGGCGACGCGGCGACCAACGCTCGCGCCATCCGCGACCTACTGGCCGGCGGCAAGGGGCCGTTCCGTGACATCGTGCTGCTGAATACGGCGGCGGCATTGATCGTCGGCGGCAAGGCCACGAGCCTGACGGACGGCGTGGCGCTCGCCGTACATGCGATCGAATCGGGCGCTGCCCGTGCCGCTCTCGACAAGCTCGTGCAGATCACCAACGCGAGCTGACCGCCTCAGCCCTTCTGCAGCCCCAGTAGCTCGATGTTGCCGCCTGTCGCGGTTATGTCGGTCGAGCGCACGCGCTCGGTCGCAAAGCGCGCGAGATAGTGCGGCCCGCCGGCCTTCGGGCCTGTTCCCGAAAGACCCTCGCCGCCGAACGGCTGCACGCCGACCACCGCACCGATCTGATTGCGGTTGACATAGAGATTGCCGACGCGCGCGTGCTCCGCCACGTAGTCCGCGACGCCGCCAATGCGGCTGTGCAGGCCGAGCGTCAGGCCATAGCCCGTCGCGTTGATCGCCTTGATCACGCGATCGAGATGGCCGCCCTCGAAGCGCACGACATGCAGGATGGGGCCGAATATCTCGCGTTCGAGAACGTCAAGCCGCTCGATCGCGTAGGCGGCCGGTGTGACGTACGTCCCTGCTCTGCAATCCGCCGGTATTGGCGGATCGATCAGCTCGCGCTGCGATCGGCGCATGGCGAGCTTGTGGGCCTCGAGCATGGTCTGCGCGTCATCGTCGATCACCGGGCCGACGTCGGTCGCGTAGTCGAGCGGATCGCCAACTTTCAGCTCGGCAATGGCGCCCGCTAGCATCTCCGTAACGTCATCCGCGATCTCTTCCTGCAGGAAAAGCACGCGCGCCGCCGAGCAGCGCTGCCCCGCTGAATCGAAAGCCGAGCGCACGGCATCGCGCACCACCTGCTCAGCGAGTGCGCTGCTGTCGGCGATCATGCCATTGATGCCGCCAGTCTCGGCGATGAACGGCACAATCGCACCGCGACGATCGGTCAGCGTCTTCTGGATGGCCCAGGCCGTCTCGTTCGAACCGGTGAAGGCAATGCCCGCAATGCGCGCATCCTTGGAGAGCGCCGCGCCCACCGAGCCATCGCCCGGAAGCAGATGGAGCACGTTGCCCGGAATGCCCGCCGCGTGCATCAGCTCGACGGCGAGGAAAGCCGTCACCGGCGTCTGCTCGGCCGGTTTCGCGACAACCGCGTTCCCCGCCGCCAGCGCTGCGGCCACCTGCCCCGTGAATATCGCGAGCGGGAAATTCCACGGCGAGATGCAGGCGAACACGCCGCGCCCGCAAAGCTCGATCGTGTTGCGCTCACCGGTCGGGCCCGGGAGCACGGTCGGTCCGGCGAACTGCCGACGCGCCTCGCCCGCGTAGTAGCGCAGGAAATCGACAGCTTCGCGCACTTCCGAAAGCGCGGCATCGAGCGTCTTTCCGGCCTCACGCACGATCACACCCATGAGGCGCGCCCGGTCGCGCTCCATGAGGTCGGCCGCCTTCTCGAGCAGCGCGGCGCGCGCGGGGCCACCGCGGCGATCCCAGGCGTGCATGGCCGTGCTCGCACTCGCAATGGCGCGCGCGACCTGATCGGGCGTGGCATCGAGCACGGTACCGATGCGCCGGCGGCGATCATGCGGACAGAGGACGAGGCGCGCCGCGTCGCCGCCGCGGATGATCTCGCCATCGATGATAGGGCTGGCGGTGAAGTCGACCGCAATCGCGGCATTGATCTCGCCGAGCAGCCCCTCGCGCGTTGTCGGCTCCGCCAGTGCCAGCCCCGCGCTGTTGCGCCGGCCTGGGCCGAGGATTGCGGCCGGCGGCGGAATGCGCAGGTTCTCGTCGAGCTTGCCGGCCTGCCAGAGCTTTTCCGTCGCCTCGACGGGATCGCGCACGATCTCGGCGGCCGGCATGTCGTCGTCGGCGAGGCGGTTGACAAACGACGTATTGGCGCCGTTCTCGAGAAGACGCCGCACGAGGTAGGCCAGCAGATCCTCGTGTGCGCCCACCGGCGCGTAGATGCGGCAGCGGCGCGCGAGGCCGGATTTACTTACGACGTCCTCATAGAGCGCCTCGCCCATACCATGCAGACGCTGCATCTCGAAGGGCAGCGTGCCGCCGGCAACGTGCGCGGCCGCGATCGTGTGCGCATTGTGGGTCGCAAACTGCGGATAGAAGGTCCGCGTCTCACTCAGCAGGAAGCGCAGGCACGCGAGATAGGAGACATCGGTGTGCATCTTCGCCGTGAAGACCGGATAACCCGGTAGTCCGCGCTCCTGCGCAAGCTTGATCTCGCTGTCCCAGTACGCGCCCTTGACCAGCCGCACCGGGATCGTGTGTCGCGTCGCATCGCCGAGTTGCTTCAACCAGCGCAGCATCGGGATCGCGCGCTTGCCGTAGGCCTGCACCACCATACCGAGACCAGGCCAGCCGGCGAGTTCCGGCGCGTGCATCAAACGCTCGAAGAGCATGAGCGTCGGATCGAGCCGATCCTGCTCCTCGGCGTCGATGGTGATACCGAGCCCGCGCGCACGGGCAAGGCGGGCGAGCTCCAGAAGATCCGGTAGCAGCTCGGCTTCGAGACGCGCTTCCTTGCCCGGCTCGAAACGCGGATGCAGCGCCGAGAGCTTGATCGAAATGCTCGGACGCCGCATGAGCGTCTCGATGTTCTCGGCACCTGGCGCACCGGCCGCCTTGCCGACGGCGTCGATGGCGCTCGCATAGCGCTCGAGATAGCGGGCCGCATCCTTCGCCGTGCGCGCGGCCTCGCCGAGCATGTCATAGGAAAGGACATAGCCCTGCTTTTCGTAGTCCCAGGCATTCGAGAGTGCGCTTTCGATCGTGCGGCCGAGCACGAACTGGTCACCGAGAATGCGCACGGCCTGCCGCATGGCCTGCCGGATGACCGGCTCACCCGAACGCGCGACAAGACGCTTGAGCACCGCACCGGGACCTGAGCCCGGCGCGCGGCCGAGACGGACGATCCGCCCGGTCAGCATGAGACCGAATGTCGAAGCGTTGACGAGCAGCGACTCCGAATGGCCGATATGGCGCTCCCAGTCGCCGCTGCCGATGCGCTCGTCGATGAGCGCGTCCGCGGTGTCGGCATCGGGGATACGCAGCAGCGCCTCCGCGAGACAAAGCAGCGTGACGCCCTCCTCGGAGGTGAGGCCGTACTCGTGCATGAAGGCATCGAGGCCGCCGTGTTTTGCGCGACCGGCGCGCGCGGCAGTCACCAGGCGCTCGGCGAGCGCGGCAATGCGCTTGCGCTCGTCACTCGTGTAGACGGCGCGCTCGACGAGGCCGCCCACGAGCCGCGCCTCATCGCGCAAGTGGAACTCGGAGATCTCGTCGCGCGATATGGCCGTCTCGCGGGCGTCGCTTGCCGCCATCGCACTCTCCTCCATGCCTGAAGCCGAGGATGTCCATCAGCAGGCTGCGACGCGAATCACCTCGTGGCCAGCCTGATTTTCCGGTGATTGAGCACAAAGTACGGACGGCGGCAAACGCCGCTGGCGTCCTCTCCCCACCCGACTATTGCGGGGGCCGGAAGGCGAACTCGATATACTCCCAGCCGTCGGTGTACATGTCCTGCGGCAGGTTGTAGGGGGCGCACTCGATCATCGCGCGGACCGTGCTGTCGGCAGCCAGCGCGAAGAGCGGCGAGCCATCCGAATTCGTGACCTTCGGCGCGCCGATGATCGTGCCGTCGCGATTGAGCCGCACCTGGACCTTGATCACGAGCCGCTCGACACCGGAAACGCCGGCCATGACGTTCCAGCACCGGCCGACGGCGTCGCCCAGCAGCTTCGCGAGCCAACCCCTCTGGCTCGCCGAGAGCGTCGAATCCTGCCCTTCCCGCGCGCCCAGCACAGGCCCTTTAGCCTTTGTATCCGTGCTCGGCTGCGGCGCGGCAGGTGCGGCCGAGCGCGGATCGGGCGACTTGTCGAGCAGAGCGGCAAGACGATCCGCATCGAATTTGGCCTTGGCCTTCTCCTCCGCGATCTTCTTCAGGCGTGCCGCCTCGCGGCGCTTTTCTTCCTGCTTGCGCTTGAGATCGGCCCTGCGCTTTTCCTCGGCCTTCCGCTTGGCCTCGGCCTCTGCCTTGGCCTTTGCTTCGGCCTCCGCTTTTGCCTTTGCTTTCGCCTCGGCCTCGGCACGCGCCTTGGCCTCGGCTTCAGCCCGGGCCTTAGCCTCTGCTTCGGCCTTGGCCTGTGCCTGACGCTTGGCCTCCTCGGCCTGCTGGAGCGCAAGATCGGCGAGCTTTTGCTCGAGAGCCGCGCGATCGGGCTCGGGTGTCGGAGCTGGCGCTGGCGGGGGCGGCGGCGGAGCCTCGGCCGGCTTCTGCTGAGCAGGCGGCTCGGGAGCTGGAGGCTCCGGGGCTGGCGGCGGGGGCGGTGGTGGTGGCTGCGCAACGGGCGGGCGCGGACGCGTCGACTCCTTGGGTGTCGCCTCGACCTCGGGACTGTCTTTCGCGCGCGCTTCCTTGAGCGTCGCCCGGCGGCTCCCTCTCGTGAGGCGCGTGAGGTCCGACGGCGAGATCATCTCGACGGCGATCGGCTCGACCTCCGGCGCCTTCAGCTCCGGCGTCCCCTGGATGGACACAATCGTC
>Ga0180218_1000661_pt1 | contig 28147 bp, 26 predicted proteins | sample eDN3rd37CKraftBY_FD_151334 | JGI IMG/M metagenome (GOLD analysis project Ga0180218, IMG submission 151334) | Enriched backyard soil microbial communities from Emeryville, California, USA - eDNA 3rd pass 37_C Kraft BY (version 2) (version 2) | ecosystem: Environmental > Terrestrial > Soil >... | reverse complement strand
GCGGAAGCGGAGGGATTTGAACCCCCGTTGGTGTTACCCAAGCTCGCTTTCAAGGCGAGTGCATTCGGCCGCTCTGCCACGCTTCCGTGGCAAATCCTAACCATAGGATGATCACCTGTTGCCGACGGCCGCCGCGACCTTGGTGAATATCTGGGCCAAGGTCTTGATCTGAGACTTGCTGAGCAGGTCGATCAGATTGCGGCGGACGCTCGCGACATGGATGGGCGCGGCCTCGGTGAGACGGGCACGTCCCTCGTCGGTGAGGGCGGCCAGCACCCCGCGACCGTCCTCCGCGCAGGCGCAGCGCAACACCAGGCCCTCGTCCTCCATGCGGCGGATCTGGTGGGTGAGACGGCTGCGGGACGAGAGCACGCCGTCGGCGAGGTCGCTCATGCGCAGCCGTCCGTCCGGGGCTTCCGACAGCAGGACCAGGATGCGGTATTCGGCGAGGGTGAGGCCGTGGGCTTCCTGCAGGTCACGGTTGAGAACATCCATGAGCCGGTAGTTGCCGTCCATATAGGTTCGCCAGGCGTGCTGTTCCTCGGCGGTCAACCAGTTCGGCTCGTCGTGTTCGGCGCTCACGCGGGAATTGTAGTCAGCACCCCCAACTTTCCCGACCGGTAGGTCTGTTTTGCGCAACACATGGACGCAGTACCCGACATCTCCGGCGAACAGGAACGACGACACGATAGTTTCGAACGCATGCGCGCAATCGTTGTCACCGAACCCGGCGGGCCCGAGGTCCTCCGATGGGACGAGCAGCCCGATCCGGTCGCCGGTCCGGGTGAAGTCCTCATCGACGTCGCCGCGACCGCCGTCAACCGTGCCGACCTGCTGCAGCGTCGCGGCCTGTATCCACCGCCGCGCGGGGCCAGCAACATCCTCGGCCTCGAGTGCTCCGGTGTGATCGCCGAACTCGGCGAGGGCGTGACGGGCTGGAGCATCGGCGACCGCGTCTGCGCACTGCTGTCCGGCGGCGGCTACGCCGAGCAGGTCGCGGTCCCGGCGTCGCAGCTGCTGCCGGTGCCCGACGGCATGGATCTCGCGGCCGCCGCGTCGCTGCCCGAGGTCGCGTGCACGGTGTGGTCGAACGTGGTCATGGCCGCCGGGCTCGAACGCGGCGAGGTGTTCCTCGTGCACGGCGGCGGCGGGGGCATCGGCACCCACGCCATCCAGGTCGCGAAGGCCCTCGGCGCGAAGGTCGCGACCACCGCGTCGGCGGGCAAGCTCGACCGGTGCCGCGAGCTGGGCGCCGATCTGGCGATCGACTACCGCACCCAGGATTTCGTCGAGGAGGTGCGCGCGACCTTCGGTGGCGCCGACGTCGTCCTCGACAACATGGGCGCGAAGTACCTGCCCCGCAACATCGACGTGCTCGCGCCCGACGGGCGGCTCGTCGTGATCGGCATGCAGGGCGGATCGAAGGGCGAACTGAACCTCGGTCAGCTTCTCGCCAAGCGCGGGCACGTCCTCGCGACGGGTCTGCGCGGGCGTCCCGACACCGGCAAGTCCGGGAAGGCCGAGATCGTCGCCTCGGTCCGCGAGAACCTGTGGCCGCTGATCGCCGAGGGCAAGGTGCACGCCATCGTGCACGCCGAACTGCCGATCACCGAGGCCGCCGCGGCACACGAGATGCTCGACGCATCCGACACCGTCGGCAAGGTGGTGCTCACGATCAACCGGTGAAGCAGCCCGGTCTCACTCCGTCATCGCGCGCAACTCGCGAACGAGCTGGTCGATCTCGTAGCGCGTGGTGTACGGGGCGAGGCCGATGCTCACGGCACCGCCCTCTTCACCGACGCCCAGCGAATCGAGCAGCCGGCTGGAGCCGCGTCCGGTGGTGACGGTCGCGATGCGCCGGTCGGCGAGGTGCGCCGCGACCTTCTCGGCCGGTAGACCCGGGATCGTGAAGCTCAGCGTCGGCACGCGGCTCTCGGCGCGACCGATCACCATCACACCGGGCAGGTTGTCGAGCTGCCGGGTCAGCCGGTCGAACAACCGGTCCTGGTAGTCCTGCATCGAACTGATCGACGTGATGAGCTTTTCGCGGCGGGTGCCGGTCGCTTCGTCGTCCAGGGACGCGAGGAAGTCGACGGACGTGACGAGCCCGGCGAGCAGCGCGTACTGGTGGCCGCCGACCTCGAGCCGCTCCGGGCCGCGAGCGTTCGGGTCGAGCGACATCGACGGAATCCGGTCGAGCTGCGAGGGATCACGGAAGACCAGCGCACCGATCTGCGGTCCGCCCCACGCCGACGCGTTGACTGTGAGGATGTCCGCGCTCAGATCGTCCATGTCGATGTGCGCGTACGGGGCTGCGCCCGCGGCATCGACGACCATCAGGCCCCCGACCTCGTGGACGCGGTCGGCGACGACCCGCACGTCCGGGGCCGATCCGACGATCGACGACGCGGCGGTCAGCGCGACCAGCCGGGTGGTCGACGTGATGAGCTCCTCGAACTGCCAGCTGGGCAGATCGCAGGTTTCGATGTCCACCTCGGCCCAGCGGACCTGCGCACCGTACCGGCTGGCGACCCGCAGCCAGGGTGCGATGTTCGCCTCGTCGTCCAGCCGCGACAGCACCATCCCGGTGCCCAGGCCGAGCCGTGAGCTCAGCGCCTCGGCGAGCCACGCCAGGAGCACGGCGCGGTCGGAACCGAGCACCACGCCGGCGGGCTCACCGCCGACGAGATCGGCGATCGCCTCCCGCGCCGCCTGCAGCATCGATCCGCTGCGGCGGGAGGACATGTGCCTGCCCGACGAGGACGCGGTGGAATTCCGGAACGCCGTAGACACCGTGCGGGAGACCGCGTCGGGGATCTGCATGCCGGCCTGCGGATCGAAATGGGTCCACCCGTCGCCGAGCGAGGGAATCAACCCCCGGATCCGGGCAACGTCGTAAGCCATGCGTGACACTCTAAATCCCGCTGTCAATGAAGTGACGTCCGCGCCCGGACGAACGTGACGTGGAGTACGCGACGACCGGCCGGGGAACAGCGGACATTCCGCACCTCAGCCGGGGTGGGGCGACACCGCGCCCGCCGAGGAGACAAGATGGAGGTATGACGCATCCGGAGAACGAGCCCGTCCTTGTGATCGGTCCCGACGGTCGGCCGGTCGCGGTCCCCAAGCCCGGCACCAACGGTGACACGGCCGCGAAGACCGAGGAGAGCGACGCCGAATCCCTCACCGACATGGTCGAACAGCCCGCCAAGGTCATGCGGATCGGCACCATGATCAAGCAACTGCTCGAGGAGGTCCGGGCGGCTCCCCTCGACGATGCGAGCCGCACCCGCCTGAAGGAGATCCACAAGTCGTCCATCAGCGAACTCGAGCAGGGCCTCGCTCCCGAACTGCGGGAGGAGCTCGAACGCCTCGCGTTGCCGTTCGGTGAGGACGCGGTGCCGTCCGACGCGGAACTGCGCATCGCGCAGGCTCAGCTCGTCGGCTGGCTCGAGGGGCTCTTCCATGGCATCCAGACCGCCTTGTTCGCGCAGCAGATGGCGGCGCGGGCGCAGCTCGAGCAGATGCGCCAGGGCGCACTGCCCCCCGGGCTGGGCGGAAACCCCCACAATCCCGAGGAACGCCAGCAGCACAACCCCGGCAGCCCGGGCACCGGGCAGTACCTGTAGTCCCATTCGGGGTCCGGGCCGGGCGTGCTCTCGGGCGCGCCCGGTACCCTCGGAACCCGTGTCAGTCTCTGGAGCAGCATCGTGAGCCGGGTCAGCATCGAAACGCGCAATGCGTGCGTCGACTTCCCGATCTTCGACGCCAAGACCCGCTCGCTGAAGAAGGCGTTCCTGGGTAAGGCAGGCGGAGCGATCGGCCGCAACGACTCGGACGTCGTCGTGGTCGAGGCACTGCGCGACATCACGATGTCGCTGAAGGAAGGCGACCGCGTCGGGCTCGTCGGGCACAACGGCGCCGGCAAGTCCACGCTGCTGCGATTGCTGTCCGGGATCTACGAACCGACGCGCGGGGCCGCCCGCGTCCGCGGTCGCGTGGCCCCGGTCTTCGATCTGGGTGTCGGCATGGACCCGGAGATCTCCGGGTACGAGAACATCCTGATCCGCGGCATGTTCCTGGGCATGACCCGCAAGCAGATGCTGCAGAAGGTCGACGACATCGCGGAGTTCACCGAGCTCGGTGACTACCTGTCGATGCCGCTGCGCACCTACTCCACCGGCATGCGGGTGCGCGTCGCCCTCGGTGTGGTGACCAGCATCGACCCCGAGATCCTGCTGCTCGACGAAGGCATCGGCGCGGTCGACGCCGAGTTCATGAAGAAGGCCCGCGTCCGGCTGCAGGAACTCGTCGCGCGCTCCGGCATCCTCGTGTTCGCGAGCCATTCCAACGAATTCCTCGCCCAGCTGTGCGACCAGGCGATGTGGATCGACCACGGCCGGATCCGCGAGCAGGGCGGCATCGAAGAGGTCGTGCGCGCCTACGAGGGCAACGACGCCGGCGACCACGTGCGCACGATCATCGAAGAACTCGAACGCGAACGCGCGGAACGGAACGGTGTCGTGTCCAACGGCACAGCGGCGACGGGTGCCGCCGGTGCCTGACAGCCCGGAACGGATCATCGGGGTCGTCGTCACCCACAAGCGTCGCGAACTGCTCGGCGATTCGCTGAAGGTGCTGGCGTCGCAGACCCGGCCGCTCGACCATCTGATCGTCGTCGACAACGCCGACGAGAACGAGGTGCGCCTGCTCGTCGAATCCGCGCCTCTGCCGACCACCTACATCGGGTCCAAGCACAATCTCGGCGGTGCGGGTGGGTTCGCCCTCGGCATCCTGCACGCGCTCGCGCTCGGCGCGGACCGGGTGTGGCTCGCCGACGACGACGGCCGCCCCGACGGCCCCGAGGTGCTCGAGACCCTCCTGGCGTGCGCGCATCGGCACGGCCTGGCTGAGGTGTCTCCGGTGGTGTGCGACATCGCCGACCCCGATCGGCTCGCGTTCCCGCTGCGTCGCGGCGTCGTGTGGCGACGTCGGCGCAGCGAACTCGGCGACGAGGATCTGCTGCCCGGCATCGCGTCGCTGTTCAACGGTGCCCTGTTCACCGCCGCGGCGATCGACGCGGTGGGCGTGCCGGATCTGCGGCTGTTCGTGCGCGGCGACGAGGTCGAGGTGCATCGCCGGCTGGTGCGGTCGGGCCTGCCCTTCGGCACGTGCCTGCAGACCGCCTACCTGCATCCGGACGGGGCGGACGAGTTCAAGCCGATCCTCGGTGGCCGCATGCACACGCAGTATCCGGACAACGAGACGAAGCGCTTCTTCACCTACCGCAACCGCGGCTACCTGCTGTCGCAGCCCGGCATGCGCAGGCTGCTGCCGCAGGAATGGGTGCGGTTCGGCTGGTATTTCCTGGTCACCCGACGCGACCCGGCGGGTCTGCGCGAGTGGATGCGTCTGCGCAAGCTGGGCCGCGAGGAACAGTTCGACCGGCCCTGATGCGGCGACCGGCAGGTCTCGCCTGCCGGTCCGCTGATTCCGGACATTCGCGCTGCCGGGTGTCCCCCCCCTTTTCGCGGCACCGCTGCCGCATTCGTGTGACTTGTGCCACAATGCCCATTCTGGGTAATCTGCCGCCGCAAGCCACGCCCGCGCCGCCCGGCGCAGTGGCGTCTCACAATCCGATTACATGCGTGCGCAGTCCGTTTTATGCTCTTCGTCACAATCTTCTGGGGGACAGCGATGACAACTCGTACGACCGCACCAACCACTCTCTGTCAGGCGTTCCAGGCGACCGCCGCGAAGTATCCCGACCGGGTTGCCCTGCGCACCCCGGACGACTCCGTCACCTACACCTGGCGCGCCTACGCCGACAAGGTCCGCACACTCACCGCAGGTCTCGCCGGGCTCGGCGTGAAACGGGGCGACACCGTCGGCCTGATGCTGACCAACCGGCCCGAGTTCCATCTCGTTGACACCGCCGCCATGCACGCGGGGGCCGCCGCGTTCTCGATCTACAACTCCCTCACCGCCGAACAGATCACCTACGTGCTCGGCAATGCCGGCAACAAGGTGATGATCTGCGAGGAGCAGTTCGTCCCGGTACTGCAGAAGGCCATTCCCGGCACCGCCGTCGAAACGCTGGTGTGCGTCGACGGGCACCCGGAGGGGACCATCACGCTCGACGAACTCGAGGCCGCCGCAGATCCGTCGTTCGACTTCGACGCGTCGTGGCAGGCGGTGGAGCCGTCGGACCTGCTGACCCTGATCTACACGTCCGGCACCACCGGTCCGCCGAAGGGCGTCGAGCTGACCCACGCCAACCTCATCGCGGAGATCGAGGCGACCGCCCCGATCCTCAACCCCGGCCCGGACGACCGGCTCGTGTCGTATCTGCCGGACGCGCACATCGCGAACCGGTGGGGAGCGCACTACACGTCCGTCCACACGGGCATGCAGATCACCACGCTCGACGACCTCAAGCAGGCCATCGCGGTCCTGCCGACGGTCCGCCCGACGATGTTCGGCGCGGTGCCGCAGGTCTGGTACAAGCTCAAGGCGGCGATCGACAAGACCCTCGCCGACGAGCCGAGCCCGGTGAAGAAGAAGCTCGCGTTGTGGTCCATCGACGTCGGACGCAAGCATGCGCGCCTGAGGTCGGACGGCAAGCCGGTCCCCAAGGTGCTCGAGCTCCAGCACGCGCTCGCCGACAAGCTCGTGCTCTCCGCGATCCGCAAGAAGCTCGGCCTCGACCAGGTGCGCGCCGCCGTCACCGGTGCCGCCGCGATCTCCCCCGAGGTCCTGGAATTCGTCCTGGCCCTGGGTATCCCGTGCTCCGAGGTGTGGGGCATGTCGGAGACGTCGGCCGTGGTGACACTCAACCGACCGGACGCCATCCGCATCGGCACCGTCGGACAGGCGGTGGACGGTGTGGAGATCAAGATCGCGGAGGACGGCGAGCTCCTCGTCCGCGGCCCGCTGCTGATGAAGGGCTACCGGAACGACCCGGAGAAGACCGCCGAAGCGATCGATGCCGCCGGCTGGCTGCACACCGGTGACATCGCCGAGATCGACGCCGACGGCTACGTGAAGCTGATCGACCGCAAGAAGGAACTGATCGTCAACGCGGCCGGTAAGAACATGTCGCCCACCAACATCGAAGGTGCGCTGCGGGCCGCGTGCCCGATGCTCGGCGGCGCCGTCGCGATCGGCAACGACCGCCCCTACAACGTCGCGCTGCTCGCGCTGGACCCGGATGCGCTCGCCGCGTTCGCCGCCGAACACGGTCTGACGGGAACACACGAGGAGCTCGTGCAGAATCCGCTCGTCGTCGAAGCGGTCGACAAGGCCGTGCAGGTCGCGAACTCGAAGCTGGCCCGCGTCGAACAGATCAAGAAGTACAAGCTGCTGCCGAACATCTGGGAACCGTCCGGTGACGAGCTGACCCCGACGATGAAGCTCAAGCGCAAGCCGATCGACGCGAAATACGCCGAGGAGATCGACAAGCTGTACGAGAAGAACTGAGGCACAGTATGTCCCGTGTGGATTCGTGTTCGCCCGGCGGCCACGGATCCACACGGAACGGAGTCGTCCCGATCAGCCCCCTTCGCGCACCGACGAGGTGTGGGCCTCGACGATCTCCTGTGCGATCACGCGCAGCTTGACGTTGCGATGCTGCGAGAAGGCCACGAGTTTCTCGAAGGCGGTATCCGCGTCGCACCGGAACGTCGCCATGATCAGACCTACTGCCTCGCTCAGCGTGGTTCGGCTCTCCAAAGCCGAACGCAGCTGGCCTGATTCGCGTTCCTTCAACGCGATGATCTCTTCCCGCAAACGGGACAGTTCCAGATTCACCCGCACCCGGGCGATCAACTCGTCGGGCTCGAACGGCTTCGTGATGTAGTCGTCGGCGCCGTCCTGCAGACCACCGACCGCCGCCGAGGTTCCGGCGCGCGCGGTCAGCAGAATCACCGGCAGCCGGGCGGTGGCGGGATCGTTGCGCAACTGCTTCAGCAACGCCAGTCCGTCCGGACCGGGCAACATCACATCGCTGAGAACGAGGTGCGGCGGCGAATCCTGAATGTGCTTCAGTGCGGTCGCGACGTCGGCCACCGCATCGACGCGCCAATCCTGTTGGCCCAGCAAACTTGTCAGGTAGTTCCGCAGGTCTGCATTGTCGTCGATCACCAGGATGCGGGGCCTGCCGCCGGCGGCATCCGCCACGGGGGCGTCGGTCGGCTCGTTCACCCACTGCGCACTCTCGGCAAGATATGACCCGCCCATCGAGGCCGGAACACCTTCTGCAGCAACAGGTTTCTCGCTGCTCACAACGCGCGGCACCGATACCGTGAACGTGCTTCCGGCGCCGGGCGCGCTCGTCACCGCGACCGTCCCGCCGAGAGCCTGCACCCAGTCCGACACCAGCGACAAACCCAAGCCCACGCCTTCGGCGGTGCGACCGGCCGCGCCCTCCACCCGGTGGAATCGTTCGAAGACTCGGGTCGCTTCGTCCGGAGGTATCCCCACACCGGTGTCCGTCACCGACAGCACCAACCGGTCGCCGTCGATGCCCAACTCGACGGTGATCGACCCGTCGAGCGTGTACTTGACGGCGTTGGACAGCAGGTTGAACACGATGTGCGACCAGATCTCCGGGTCGAGCGCGATCGTTTCGGCGGCCGCATCGTCGATCCGGGTCACCAGAGTCAGCCCGGCGTCGCGCACGATCGGCTCGTAGAGCTCGACACACGCCGCGGTCAGTGCCGCCGCATCGGTGGGCTGCAGACGCGGACGCACCTTGTACGACTCGGCGCGGGTCGCTTCCAGCAGAACGTCGACGAGTCGCTGCAGGCGCATCACGGCGCGCCGCGCGGTTTCGAGGGATTCGTGCTGCTCGTCGGTGAGGGCGTCGGCGTCGTCGAGGACGCTCTGCAGCGGTCCGAGGAGCAGCACCAGCGGCGTGCGGAACTCATGACTGACCGTCTCCAGGAAACGGGTCTTGGCCTTGTCGACCTCGGCGAGCGCGTCGGCGCGGCGACGTTCGGCATCGAAGGCGAGGCTGTCGCGCAGCAGGCCTGAGATTCTGGCGGCGATCAGCTGGACGAGGGCCGCATAGTTGTCGTCGTATGCCAGGTTGGGGTTCAAACCGACCGCCAGCACCCCGATCGCGGTGGCGCGGGCGGGAACGGTCAGCGGTAGCAGCACCACCGTGTCGAACGGTTGCGCGCCGAGCAGGCGCGTGGGGTCGACGACGCCGGGCGAGCGTTCGGCGACGCCGGTGACGACGAGCGGTTCGCGGCTCCTCGCTACCTCGTCGAGGACCCGCTGGGCATCGGGCCCGAGGAGTCCATCGACGTCGCCGATCGTCCCGAGGTCGGCGACCCGGTCCCAGGTGTGCGGTACGGCCCGCTCGGGGTGCTCGGTGCGCGAGTCGAGATAGACCGCGGCGACGGGAACGTCGGCCCCGCTCAGGGCGAGCGCCGCCAGCGCCTTTTCGCAGATGTCGGCGACAGAGTTGCCGGCATCCGAGATCGCGACGGTTCCGAGGCGGCTGATGGCCTCGCGGCGACGATCACCGAACACCGCCGCGGTGGTGTCGGCGGTGGCGACGAACACCCCCGCCACGGCTCCGGTGTCGTCGAAGATCGGGCTGTAGGAGAACGTCCAGTACGACTCCTCGACGAAACCGTGACGCTGCAGGAACAGCCGTTCGTTCTCGGTGAAGGTGGCCCGGCCGGCCCACGCTTCCTCGGCGAGGGAGCCAACCGCGTCCCAGATCTCCCGCCAGCAGTCCGCTCCCCGCTGCCCGACCGCAGCGGGGTACTTGTCGCCGAGGATGGGAACGAACGCGTCGTTGAAGATCTGGATCAGTTCCGGCCCCCACCACACCAGCATCGGCACTTCCGACGGCAGCACGGTGTTCACCGCCATCCGCAGTTCCATGGGCCAGGTCTCCACCGGCCCGAGTGCGGTCGCCGACCAATCGGTGTTCCGGTGCCGCTCGCGGGCGTCGCCGGGGCCGGCGAACATCCGTTCGGCCGTCCAGCCGGACGATGGGAGCTCCGCTTCCAACGTCGAACTCCTCCGCTTGTCCTGCATGCGGGAACCTTCGAATTTTCGCATCGAGGCCGCGCTCGGACCACCGGAACGCACAAGTGCGCGTCCTCTGGAAGCGTCGGGCGAGCCGAAGCAACTCGAACGTCACCCGCCCCGGACGGCCAGAAAGTCGAAGCTCTCTGCGATACCGTCGTGATCCTCCCCGTTCCGGGCACGGCATTTACCAGCCGATCGGTGCACGTGCCATGCGGCGCTGCAATCGGGCGAACGAGGGCCGCCCCTTCTCGTCGAGGGCGACGATCTCCCCGTCCACGACGCCGTCCCGGTGCTCGAATGCTTCGACAAGTGCCTCGGGCAGCTCGGGAAACGAAGCGGTGACGTCTTTGCCGTTGCGGCTGAACAGGCGGCACCCGCCGTCGCGGACGACGGCGATCGTGCGTTGCCCGTCCCACTTCATCTCCACTGCCCAGCCGGCACCGGTCGGTGGCCGGCCGAGGGTGGCCAGCATCGGCGACGGTGGTGACCGGTGCGCATCGGACAAGCGGGTTGCCGGGTGGAGCCTTCGACTCAGCGGTAGGCGGCGCGCGGTTGCCAGGTCGAGATCGCCCAGATCACCACCACGTCGAGCGCGATGATCGCGATCGCCCACCCCGGGTAGTACGGCAGCCACATGAAGTTCGCCAGGATCGACAACGCCGCGATGACGATCGCCGCCACCCGCGCCCAGGTGACGCCGGTGATCAAGGCGATGCCCACGACCACCATGACCACACCGAGGACGATGTGGATCCATCCCCACGTGGTGAAGTCGAACTTGAACGTGTACTCCTGGCCCTGGACGAGCAGTTCGTCCTCGGCCACCGCGGCAAGTCCCTGGAAGAACTGCAGGACACCGATCGTAACCATGATGACTGCGGCCCCGACCGAGGTTCCCGCGGCGATCCCCTGTTTGACGGACATGCTTTCCTGATCGGTACGCGCATGCTGTGACACAGTTCGTCTCCCTTTGCCAACGGACGCGACGAGGCAAGTGTGCGCCGAATCATGCCTCTATCGCAGGAACTTCGGCTCATTGGCGGTAGCAGAATCGTCGCGCCGCACCTGCTCACAACGAGCACTCGGACACGACGACGAGAAGTACCGCTGCCCCTGCGGTTCCTTCTACGCACCGTGCTGGACCAGCGATAACTCGAAACCTGATCGTTCCTTTCCTTCGTCTCACGGATGGATGCTCGCGTAGTTCTGCAGGAATTGGGCCTCGACCGCCGACATCGCCGCGATCTCGGCGGGATCGACGCTTTCGTTGGGGGCATGGATCAGGGCCCGTGGTTCTTCGACGCCCATCAAGATGATCTCGGCGTCGGGGTATGTGTCGGCGAGGACGTTGCACAACGGGATGGATCCGCCTTGTCCCAGCATGACCATGGGCCGACCGTAGGCCTGCTGCATGGCTGCTGCGAGGGCCTGATAGGCGGGTCCGTCGGCGCGGGCCCGGAACGGCGATCCGGAGGCTTCCACCTCGATCTCGACGGCGACCCCCCACGGTGCGGCGGCACGCAAATGGTCGATGAGGGCCTTCTGTGCCTGTGGGGCTTCGAGTCCGGGGGGTATCCGCAGGTTCAGGCGGGCGCGGGCCCGCGGCGCGATCGCCGCCGCCGAGCCGACCACCGGCGGGCAGTCGATGCCGAGGATGGTCAGGGCCGGACGCGCCCAGAGCATGTCGGAGACGGTGCCGTCGCCGAGCACGGATTCGGTGTCGAGCATGCCGGCGTCGGTGCGGAACTGTTCCGGTGGGTAGCGCTCGCCGGCCCAGGTCTGGTTGTTGTCCAGACCGTGGATAGTGGTGTTGCCCTTGGCATCTCGCAGGGTTGCCAGCATGGCGACCAGAGCGGCAAGGGCGTCCGGGGCGGCCCCACCGAACATGCCGGAGTGCAGCTCTGAGGTGAGCGCTTCGACGGTGACGACGACGTTGACCATTCCGCGCAGGCTGACGGTGGCGGCGGGTCTTCCCACGTCGGCATTGCCGGTGTCGCACACGAGGATCGCGTCGGCGCGCAGGAGATCTGCGTTGTCCTGGACGAACGCTTCCAGGCCGCCGGTGCCTTGCTCCTCCGACCCCTCGACCACGAGTTTGAGGTGCACGGGGAGTTCACCGCCGAGAGCTCGCAGCGCGGTCAGGTGAACGAGGATGTTGCCTTTGCAGTCGGCGGTTCCGCGTCCGTACCAGCGCCCGTTCTTCTCGGTGAGCTGGAACGGTGGTGTGTCCCAAGCGGTGTCGTCGAGCGGGGGTTGGACATCGTAGTGGGCGTAGAGCAGCACGGTCGGGGCCTGCGGGTTCGAGCATCGCCTCGTCCCGACCACGGCGTGACTTCCGTCGGTGGTTTCTTCCAGGCGGGCATCTGCGAAGCCTTGTCGGTCGAATTTCTGCCGTACCCATTCCGCCGCACGGTGACATTCTTCGGGAGGATATCGGCGGGGATCGGCCACCGATTGCATCGCGACGAGTTCGGTCAGTTCTTCCTTCACCTGCGGCATCAGATCGCTGATGCGCTCGGTCAGATCCATCGGTTACTCCCCTGCCACATCGCTGGTCTCGAGGTCGTCCACGAACTGCTGGAACTCGGGTAGTTTTTCGGGGCAGTAGATCTCGATGATCAGCAGTTCTCCTTGAACGACCCGATCGTCCACGATGACCGGTCGGGTGCCCGGTCCGCCTGCTCCGTTGACCATCTGGGACAGCAAGGTGGCGCGGGTCAACGGAGCATCGGGATTGGCGCAGACGGCCCCGCCGTCTTCGCCGAGCACCCTGACGATCTGGTCGCGCGAGGGGGTGCGGGCGCCGGCCTGGTCCAGGGCGGCGATGAGCTGGTCGGCCTTGGCCTCGGCTTCTCGGCTCGACGAGACATAGGGAAACAGGAGCAGGGCAATGACGGTGAGGATGACGATGACAAATGCGACGACCCCGTAGATGATCATGCGGTCACGGCGATTCCATGTTTCCTCCGCGGTGGTCATGACGAGCTCTCCTCGGGTTGTTTCCACGAAGGCTTGCGGGATTTGTAGAACAGGTAGGGCACCAGCAGGCCGAGACCGAGCGCGCCGGCGGCGACGATCAGGAAGTAGACCCCGGCGTTGCCGGAACTGAACTGCGAGGGCGGGATGAAGCCGATGAGCAGAGCAGCGAGCGAGGCGGCGAAGCCGACGCCGCAGAGCCCGACGAGCATCGGAGCCCGGTAGCCGCGGGGGTGGTCGGGAAACTTGCGGCGCAGCCGGACCGCGGCGACGAACATCAGCAGGTACATGATCAGATACACCTGGGTGGTGATCACCGAGAAGATCCAGTAGGTGCTCGACACGTCCGGGATGAACGCGTACAAGAGGGCGATCACCGTGGTGACCAGACCTTGCGTGACGAGGATGTTCTGTTGCACTCCGTGCTTGTTCACCCGCTGCAGGAACGGCGGCAGGTAGCCTTCCTGCCGAGAGATCAGCAGCAGGCCCTTCGAGGGGCCCGCCAACCACGTCAGCATGCCGCCGAGAGAGGCGGCCACCAGCATGATTCCGATCACCGGGGTCAGCCATTGCCAGCCGAATTGTGCGAACACGGCGTCGAATGCCTGCATCACACCGGCAGTCAGGGACAGCTGTTCGGCGGGCACCACCCAGCTGATGGCCAGTGCGGGCAGGATGAAGATCAACAGCACCAGCCCCATCGCGAAGAACATCGCCTTCGGAAATTCCTTGGCGGGATTGCGCAACGAGGAGACGTGAACGGCGTTCATCTCCATCCCGGAGTAGGACAGGAAGTTGTTGACGATCAACACCAGGCTGGCCAGTCCGGCCCAGGCCGGCAGCAGATGATCGGCCGTCATCGGAGCAGCCGAGGGGTTCCCCTGCCCGAGGAAGACGGCGCCCAGGATCACCAGCAGCACCCCCGGGATCAGGGTGCCGATGATCAGTCCGCCGCTGGCCAGGCCCGCAACGCCCTTGGTGCCGCGGGAGGAGATGTAGACCCCGGACCAGTAGCAGATCATGATGACCAGGGCGGTCCACACGCCGCTACTGGCCAAAGCCGGATTGATGACGTACGCGAGGGTGCTGGCCACGTATCCGAGCAGACTCGGGTAATAGAAGATCGTCATCGCGAACTGGCACCACACCGCCAGAAAGCCCATCGGCTTGGAGATCCCGAGAGCGACCCAGTTGTAGACTCCGCCCTCCCATCCGGACGCCAATTCGGCCGATACCAGCGATGTCGGGAGCAGGAACACGATCGCGGGCACCACGTACAAGAAGACGCAGGCGAGACCGTAGACGGCCATCGTCGGCGACGGCCGCAGACTGGCAACGGAACTGGTGGTCATCAACGCCAGAGCCAGCCACGAGATCCAGGACCCGGCCGGAACGCGGGTCCGTGCCTTCGACTCGGTGGGCGGCCGGTCGGCCGGGATGTCCGGGGCACTCATGAGATCCACCTGTGGGAGATCCGGTGCCGGGCGCTGTGAGCCCCGAGGTTGCATGTCATCCCAGTGCCTTCCTCGTCACGGCGCGATCGAGCGCCCCTGTGGTGGACCTGCGGTGTCGGTGTAGGTGCTCTGTTCCTCGGCGCCATCGGACCATTCGACGAGCGAGACCGCAGCCGCACCGTTCACGGCATCGGCATCGCCGCTTGAGTTCCGCGATATGGATTTCATCGACCACGGTCGTCCTCCCCAGGCCGCTCATCGCCGCATTTCCCGTATGCCCGCAACTACCGAATCTTGCGCCTGCTCAGCCGGACACCGCAGCGAATTCGGGTAAATACGACCGCTGCCGGCTTCGGGACGAATGAGCGTTTCATCTCGCGGATCCGAAGATTCGGTGTCGGTGATCGACAGTCTCGCCGAACGGATCCGCCGGGATCGTGCATCGAGCACGACCCATCCCCGGAAGCGCCAGGGTGAGCACGGTCGACACCATGCAGATCTTTCGGTGGCCAAACCCGATTCCGACGGTCCTGCCGTGGGGAACTATGGACGGCATGGACGAGAAGGCTTCTCAGGTGCCCGGCGGCGGCGACGGGGAGGCCGGCGCAGGGAGAGACGATTCGGTGGCGGTGCGGTCGATGACCGTGCGCGGTGCCGCCTTCCTGGGGGTCGGCTCGATGGTCGGGGCGGGGATTTTCGCGCTCCTCGGCGAGGCCGGGGCGGTGGCCGGGTCGGCTGTGTGGGTGTCGTTCCTGCTGGCGGGAATTGTGGCCACCTTGCAGGGCTATGCGGTAGCCAAGCTCGGTGCGCGATATCCGTCCTCCGGTGGCATCGTGACTTTCCTGCTGCAGGCGTACGGTCGAGGCCACACCACCGCCATTGCCTCCTGGCTTCTCTACTTCGCCGCTCTCATCGTGACCGCGATGGTCGCCGTCTCGTTCGGCAGCTATGGTGCCGCATTGTTTTTCGACGACTCCGTCGTGTGGGGCAAGGTCCTCACCGCCGCAGTGATCGTGCTCGTGGTCGCGGTCAACATCGCCGGCGCAACCTTCATCGATCGAGTCCAGACCACGATCGTGGTGCTGCTGCTGGCCGTCTTCGCGGTCTTCATCGTGGTTACCCTCGCGGACCTCGAACCAGCCCTGCTCGCCCCCTCCACCTATCCCCCGACGGTGGACATCGTGTCGAGTGTGGCACTGACGTTCTTCGCCTACCTCGGATTCACCGTCGTCAGCTTCACCGGCGGGGACCTTCCCGACCCGCACCGCAACCTGCCCCGCGCGATGTACCTGTCGCTGGGCATCACCGTGACCCTCTACATTCTGATTTCCGTCGGAGTCTTCGGGACGCTGCCGGTGGACGAGGTCATCGCGCATGGCGAGACCGCCCTTGCCGTGGCCGCCCAACCCGCTCTCGGCGACGCCGGCTTCGCGATCATGGCCCTCGCCGCACTGCTGGCGACCTCGTCGTCGGTCAACGCCAACCTCTTTGCGGCTGCCGGATCCACCAGAAAGTTGGCCGAATCCGGCATGTTCCCACCGGTATTCGGTCGTCGAGCATGGGTCGGTGGCACCCGAGGGCTGACCATCTCAGCCGCACTGATTCTGGTTCTGGCCCTGTCCGTCGATCTGAGCGCGATCGCCTCCCTCGGCAGTGTGGTAGCCCTCGCGATCTTCCTCGTCACGTCGATCGGCGCCTTCCGGCTCCGGCGGGAGATTGCAGCGGCAACCGGCATCCTCGTCACCGGAATCGCGTTGACCGTAATCGTGCTCGTCGTATTCGTGGTGCAGACCCTGCGGACCGCCCCGCAGACGTTTGCCGCAATGGTGGCGACGCTGGGATTGGCGATCGTGCTGGAGCTGATCTGGTCGCGGATACGGGCACACCGTAAGTGATCGCAGAGACCGGGTCGCCCCCGATCCCACGCGGTCGTGGTACTCCGGCGAGCTCGTGGGACTTCTCGTCTATGCGACAGCCATCGTCACTTCCATCGGAATCCCTGCAGGGCAGCAAGTTATTCGACCTTGCCTGCCGGGCAGTGGGTATCGGCATCGTCGTGTTCGCACCCCTGATCGTCGTCCTTCTCGCTCCATCGCGAGGACGGCGCCGGCATACAGCGCGGCACCCTTGGCGCGGAAGACCCACACATCGAGGCGACCGGATCCGCTGAAGCCACGGTGGGCGAGTGTCCACACGGCAGGAGCTTTCCGTGTCTCCGTCGTCCCGTCGGGGTGGTAGATCGTCGTCGATGTGAGTTGCTTGATGAAGTCGGAAGGGCGTGCCATCGCCCCAGCGTATTCGCGTTCCGACTGGGCCCCAGCCCGAACTCGACACTCGCAGGCCAGGAGTCGTCCAAACTTCGCGCACGAACGCGTGTTCGAGTTGACCGCCCCCACCTCGCGTGGGACCATCCCAAGATCATCTGAAAACAGTTCGACCCCGGCCGGTGCGGGAACACCGATCCGGGGTCTGGGCACACGACAGACAGGACTGTCATGCACCGTAGGCTGGATTCTATCCACGCGCCCGATCGAGGCGCGCATCGGCGAGCGACTCCGCTCGATCCCCTGTCGACGTCCTGACACTTCCGCTCTTCGACCCCGCCGGTCGAGGGGCCACAGGCGTTTCACTTACACGGTTGTGCACGAGGGCCGTTCCGGTAACCGAGGCATGACCGTGCCCGTCGCTACCCTCCCGTAGTCCGACGTCAGCGCATCGCCGCTGCGGGTCTCCGGCCACGGAGCCGAACCCGAAACCGACAGGGCACCAGTACCTTCAGCCTCCGCAGCTGGTGGCGGAGCACCCGATCGCACGGGTCGACACGAACGACCGGGTCCAGCCGAAGCCACACGTCACCACCCGACGTGGGGCCAGGAGTGCTGGCCGAGACGGTCTATCGGGGTATGGCGACCGGGCAGCGTTGGGGAAGGGGCCGAGCAGACTCAGCGACCCGTAGGGTCTCCGATCGGTTCAATCCAGCCGCCCGCAGGGCGTCCGCGTCGATTCGTGTTTGCCCGTGCAGGAATCCCACGGAACCTCACGCGAGCGCGACCACCAGCAGAACGAACGCCCCGACGAGAACGCCGACCCGCACGTAGTGGTAGCGATCCCACTGCCCGACCTGGTCCTGCCAGTCGTCCGGCGTTCCCCCGCCTGCCCACGCGGCCACGCGATTGTTGATCGGCACGAGCAGCACAACGGACATCACCACGCTGAGCACCAGCAGGGCCGTCGCGACGATCACCAGCGATGCGCGCGACTCGCCCCATACGAGGATCGACCACAGCATGCCGAGAGTGGTCGCGGCTGCGTACCAGGGCGGCATCACGCCTCCCTCGGGGATTGCATCCAGTGAATGAAGGACGGCTGGTCGACTGGTAGTCGGCACTCCGGAATGCGCGCCGCGACCACAAGACCCTCGAGGACCTCACCGAGGTCTTCGACGAGATCGAACAGCCGCCGACACCCTGTTCGAGGGACCTGTTCGCCGTGCTGGACGGATTGTGACCACCCCGGTCGGCATGCCGGGATCTGCAAGCGCGACCGCACAATGTCTCTTCGGTGCGTGCACGCCATGCACGCACCGCACGCCCATCGCCTCGGACCCGGTACACGGTCCGCGCGGCAGCAGTCGGTATCTCCGAGCAGCCATGTCCGATCAGGACCGAAGTCCGTCCTGGCTCACGTGGGTCGAGTCCCTGGCCGCCATGGCGGTGTACCGGCTCGGGGATGCTCGAACGAACTGGTCGGAGGCGGGTGCAATGCTCGAGGCATGGCAGAGCTCGAACCCACGGGCTACGCCGCTACGCTCGAGGAACTCAAGCGCCGCGTACACCAGGCGCGGTATCAGGCGCAGCGGAAGGTGAACACCGAGCTGATAGGCCTCTACTGGCAGATCGGCCGCACGATCTTGGATCGCCAGCAGACCGAGCGTTGAAGAAGCAATCATCCAACGACCCGTTGGACAATTGCCGTGGGGTCACATCGTCGAATTTCTCGACAAGCTCGACGACCAGGACCTGCGTGAGTGGTACGCCGCCCGGGACGTCGAGCACGGGTGGTCACGCTCGGTGCTCGCTCATCAGATCACCACCCGCCTCCACGACCGTCAGGGTGCTGCGCCCTCGAACTTCGGCTCCGCGCTCGAACAGCGGGACTCCGAGCTGGCGCAGCAGCTCACCAAGGATCCGTTCGCGCTGGAATTCCTTGCGATCGGCGGCGACGCGAGCGAGCGGGAACTCGAGGAGCGTCTGGTCGCGCGGATCATCGACACGCTGCGCGAGTTGGGTCGGGGATTCGCATTCGTCGGTCGCCAGGTGCATTTCGACGTCGACGGGGACGACTTCTACGTCGACCTGCTGTTCTTCCACGTCGAGCAGTTGCGCTACGTGGTCATCGAGCTCAAGACAACGAAGTTCGACCCGCGTGATGCCGGGCAACTCGGCTTCTACGTTGCTCTGGTCGAGGATCGACTGCGGCTCCACGACATACACCAACCGACGGTGGGCATGCTCCTCGTGGCCGAGAAGAACGACACCGTCGTCCGGTACGCCCTCGCCGGCACCCGGCACCCTGTCGCTGTTTCCCGATACGACCTGACGGCATCCGCCCAGGCCGCTCTCCCCGCCGAAGAGACCCTCACCCGCGTCGCCCTCGAAGTCACCGCCGACGACGGTCGCCACGGGACACGTGCCCGACACTGAGCCCCCGCCCGTACGGATCCTGCCTACCGGCCGAGGCGTGTGAGGGATGTGCGCTGCGCCCGCAGATCACGGCCCACGGTGGAGCATCGGGCATACCCGATGAGGATTTCGGTCAGCAGTCCGTCGCAGTCGAACACGACCCCGGACGCTGCTTTCGGTGCGGGCTTCACGGCCGCATTCAACCAGATCAGCTGTGGTTGCACCGGATTACAGGCACCCGGGGTGCGCCCGACCCAGTCGCCGGCGGGACTATTCGACCCCGAGCATGACCTCGGTGGACTTGACCAACACCGTCGCTGCGACTCCGGCCGCGAGACCGAGTTCGTCGACGGCCTCCTTGGTGATCGGGGCGGTCACGATCTGCTCACCGCCGTCGGGCTTGACCTTCACAGTTGCCATCACGGCGCCGACGGTGACCTCCGTGACCGTGCCGGTGAGCTGGTTGCGGGTGGACAAACGCATCGAAGGTGGACCTCAATGCCTCACCGGCACACAGAGCACGGTCGACGGGCGCGCCGACCCCACCGTCAAGGACGACGGCCGCGTCGACAGAAGGCGGCCGGCACGCTGCACTGCACATGGCCGGATACCGCGGGACGCCAATCGGGCGCCGGGGTGTTGCGGGTGTGCTGTTTGAGGATCGTCAAACAGCACAGCTCAAATCAGGGTGGATCAGGTGGAGAATCCAGCCGTTGCCGGAATGATGTAGGGAAGGTCGGCGAGGGTGAAGGTGGTCGTGATCCACCGGACCGGTAAGACCCATCCTCTGTAGTCCTCACCGTCCTTCTCGTCGTGGATCTCATGGCGGTAGGGCCTGCTCAGCTCAAGGTTGCGGGACGGCAGTTCGTTCCCGTAGACGGTGAGAATTGCCTCGTCGGCTGGCTGGGCTTCGCTGGTTACTTCGCCGACGCCGACGTAGCCGGTCTTCGGGATGTAGGTGAAGATGCGGGCGCGTGATGGCCTCGGCCTTCGGCCAATTCGTGCGCCGCATACCTGCACAGAGCACCTCGCCGACAACGAAGATCATGTCAAGGATGGTGGAGCCGGATCTGTATCCGATACGGCCTCCCAGAACGCGCGGTAGCGCGGCGCTTTATCGACGTCCCCGAGGTCGATTCTTTCTTGGCTCGTTTCTCCCAGCACCCTCCCGCAGTCCGACGTCAGCGCATCGCCGCTGCGGGTCTCCGGCCACGGAGCCGAACCTGAAACCGACAGGGCACCAGTACCTTCAGCCTCCGCAGCTGGTGGCGGAGCACCCGATCGTACGGGTCGACACGAACGACCGGGTCCAGCCGAAGCCACACGTCACCACCCGACGTGGGGCCAGAAGTGCTGGCCGAGAGGGTCTATCGGGGTATGGCGACCGGGCAGCGTTGGGGAAGGGGCCGAGCAGACTCAGCGACCCGTAGGGTCTCCGATCGGTCGAGACAGCCGCCCGCAGGGCGTCCGAATCTATCGTGGGCACGTCCCCTGGTAGCGGTCGAGACCGAGGCCGCCGTTGCGCTTCTTGCTCCGACCCGTGGGACCACCCTTCGGGCTCCGCACCCAGGTGCCCTTCGAATCGAGCCCGGGCATGCGCTCGCTTCCGATTCTGCTGTAACGGGTTTCGCCGTCGACGGTCAGCACACCGTCCTGCACGTCGATGTGCGCGACGGTCGCCCAGTAGGCGTTCTTCCCGTTCCCGACGTACACGAGAATCTCGTCGGCGTCCGGACCCGGCAGCCCGTCCTTGCCGGCCCGGCCGTATCGGATCGCGACGCGCGGCCGGCCGAACGTGTCGATCGCGCCGGTGCCGTTGTCGACGCTCTGATAGATGTTGACGAGCAGATCCCCGTTCTCGTTGGGGAGCACCCGAACCTGTTCGACGGCAGGCTTCTTGCCGCGCCCCGGACCCTTGCTGTCGCCGTAGTGATGGATGTACGGCCACGTTCCGAGATCGCCGCGGTGGCCGCGGTCGCCGCTGATCACGAGGTACTCGTTGGTGTGTTCGTTGCGGCAGTAGAAGTACACGTCGAGATCGCCCTCGCCGAACTTCTTCACGTTCCCGGATCGGTCGTAGATGGCTCCACGGCCGTCCCATTCGAGGCCGACGGTGAGCACCCAGTTCGGATCGCCCTGGGACTTACGCAGGTCGATCCGGGCGGTCTTGTCCGCCGAATCCTTCGTAAGGGAGACCTGAACCTTCTCGAACGAGATCGGGCGCGCTGCCGGCTGAGGCGGGGCCGCAACAGCCGACACAGTTGCCGACTCAGATTGCGGCTGAGCAGATCCCGGTTCGTCGACGACGATCCCATGGTCGGTCGCGAACGCCGCCAGACCGTCCTGATAGCCCTGACCGACCGCGTCGAGACGCCATCCCGCGCCGCGACGATAGAACGCGACGACCTGCAGAACGGTCTCGGTGGTCAGGTCGGGCGGGGTGAACTCGATGGTCTGTCGAGCGCCCCGAATCTCCGCGCGGAGCCCGGGCACGTCACCGAATCGCCGCCCCTGCGCTTCGGTGCTCGCCGTGATGAGCACTCGGTGGATGTCGGCGGGGACAGCCGACAGGTCCACGGTCGCGGACGTGTCGGAGGTGAGCCGGACGCCGGGGGCCTTCGGGTTGTTGAAGAAGACGAAGTCCTCGTCCGATCGCACCCGTCCATCGGCGGTGAGCAGTACGGCGGTGAGATCGATCGCGCCCACAGGACCACCGGTGACGAGCACAACCTCATATCCGAGATCGACAAGGTCGGTCTTCGACCCCTTGATCACTGCACTCATCCGCGATCTCCTGCTTCTGCCGTCATCCCATCCGCAGCGAAGTCGACTGCAGCGCATACAACGTAACCCGCACCGTGGCTTCACGCTCCTACGGCGACTACCTCAGGCGGTAGCCCTTTCGACCGTTCGAGCCTCGCCCTTCAGATCGAAATATATTGCACCCCAACATCACTCGTCGAGACGATGGGACTACGCAGGCACCTCGTCCCACGCCTCACGCAAATGATCGAGGACCGCCTGGGCAAACCACCGATTGTGGTAGCGGCCGTACGGCCCCTTCCCCTTGGCGACCAACCTGTCGGCGAGGCGCCTGACCAACTCTGCATCATCGATGAGTGTCACGAACTGTTCATTCGAGGCGTCGTCGAGCAGGTTGATCCTGATGACGACGGCGTCGCCCTCAGCCGATGCGAGCTGGGAGCGGTGGAATCGCAGATTCGGAAACTGCGAAGTCAATTCGTCGAACGTCTTTCCCGTCCGACTCTCGAGCGCCGAACGGGAGACATACACCGACACAGACCACACGTCGATATCCCGGTCCTCGATGAATGGGTTCTCGACGTGGAGAACTTCCATCGGTCCGATATTGAGCGTGAACAACCGTCGCCCTCGATCGGTGGCCGGCAGACAACTCAGCGTCCATCGCTCGACTTCACCGGAGGCCGGATCGTCGAAGGCCAGGTCCAGATACAACGCGACGAGGTCGAGGCAGATGATCAGTACGTCCTCGTCGCTCGCGAGTTCGCGGAAGTTCTCCTCGGATGCCGAGGGATACTCGTTCTCGCTGTTGCCGTGACCGGTACTCACTCGGCGCTACCACCTTGTTCTGCTCGTAGAGACCAGCAGAACTGTATAGACGCCGCTATCGATTCTGACGGAACGTCACGCGAGCGCGACCACCAGGAGGACGAACGCGCCGACGAGAACGCCGACCCGCGCGTAGTGGTAGCGATCCCACTTGCCGACCTGGTCCTGCCAGTCGTCCGGCGCTCCCCCGCCTGCCCACGCGGCCACGCGATTGTTGATCGGCACGAGCAGCACAACGGACATCACCACGCTGAGCACCAGCAGGGCCGTCGCCACGATCACCAGCGATGCGCGCGGCTCGCCCCACGCGAGGATCGACCACAGCACTCCGAGAATTGTCGACCCGATGTACCAGAACGGCATGACGCGACCGAGCACGCGGGCGCCGTCACTGCGTGCGATGAGTGCGCCGTCGCCCGGGAGCCGCGCAAGCATCGGGTTCACGAACACCGCGACCGCGAACTCCACCCCCACCAGCAAACCGACGACGACAACCGTGACGACGGAAACCGTGTCCAACATGGGGACCTCCAGTACCTAGCAGTGCTAGTTCTTCTGTCGATGACAACACTAGCACTGATCCAAGAACTAGCAATGCTAGAATTCGACAATGCCGGTCAACGAACGCAGAGCCCGCGACAGAGCCGCCCGTCACCGCCTGATCATCTCGACCGCCCGCCGGCTCGCCGAGGACGAAGGCTGGGGCGCGGTCACCACCCGGCGGCTGGCCGAGCAGATCGAATACAGCCAGCCCGTGCTCTACAGCCACTTCCGCGGCAAGGACGAGATCGTGACAGCGGTCGCGCTGGACGGATTCACCCAGCTCGGAGCCGAACTCACCGAAGCCGTCCGCAAAGAGCCCGGGGCACGCACGCTGGCGACCACCTACCTCGCTTTCGCACAGGCCCACCCCGCCGTGTACGAGGCGATGTTCGAGCTCACCACCGATCTGCAGTTCGCCGACGCCGAAACTCCCGCACCGCTGCGCGACGCGTTCCAGGTCCTGCTCGACACTCTGCGACCTCTGTCCGGCGCGGTCGATCCGGAGCTGTTCACCGAGGTCTTCTGGGCCGCCCTGCACGGCCTCGTCGGCCTCACCCGCTCGGGCCGCATCCCCGCGCAGGACACATCCCGGCGCATCGACGTGCTCGTGGAACGCTTCGCCGGAGCATGAACGATGCCCTCGCCGGGGATGGCTCACCCGCGCGCCGAGTACCCTCGGTACCCGTGTCTGCCCCTTCCGTCCTCGACGATGCCCCGATCGAATCGTCCTCGCGCACATTCAAGCGTGCGTTCAAGGACCTTCGCGAAGGTTTCAACCATCGTGAGCTGTGGCTCCACCTCGGATGGCAGGACATCAAGCAGAGATACCGGCGGTCGGTACTCGGCCCGTTCTGGATCACGATCGCGACCGCGGTGTCCGCGGTCGCGATGGGTCTGCTCTACGGCACGCTGTTCAACCTCGACCTCGCCGAGTTCCTGCCGTACGTCACGCTGGGCTTCATCATCTGGAACCTGATCCAGGGATCCATCCTCGAGGGCGCGGACGTGTTCATGTCCAACGAGGGCCTGATCAAACAGCTGCCGACGCCGCTGAGCGTGCACGTGTATCGGCTGGTGTGGCGGCAGATGATCTTGTTCGCCCACAACATCGTCATCTACTTCGTCATCCTGATCATCTATCCGCAGCCGTTGAAGTGGACGGCGGTCTTCGCGATCCCCGCCCTCGCCCTGATCGCGATCAACGCGGTGTGGGTGTCGCTGGTGTTCGGCATCCTGGCGACCCGCTACCGCGACATCGCGCCGCTGCTCGGCAGCCTCGTGCAGCTGCTGTTCTTCATGACGCCGATCATCTGGACGGAGAAGACCCTCCAGGGCACCGGCAACGAGGGCCGCGCCCGGATCGCCGAGATCAACCCGCTGTACCACTTCCTCGACATCGTGCGCACGCCGCTGCTCGGCGGCGACCAGCAGCTCTACCACTGGCTGATCGTGCTGGGTGTGACCGTCGTCGGCTGGGCGTTGGCGCTGGTCGTACTGCGCAACTACCGCTCGCGCGTCGCCTACTGGGTCTGAGTGCACCCGCGGTGAACGTCACCGCACGAAACGGATCACCTGGCTGACGTCGAACTGCCGGCGGTCGTCGATCCGGAACCCGGCCTGCACGAGCCCGGCGTACTCCGGCGTCGACTCGAACCGGTGCGGCGGGAGCGTCCACCACTGGTTCGACGTGTGGTAGATCCGCTGCTCGGTCGTCCGCTCGGCGTCCGCGAAGAACCACACCACCTCGCACGTGGACAGCTGCCCCGCGACCGCCGGGAACGGCAGGTTCTCGTCCCACAGCCAGCCCTCCGCGGCGGCGGTCCGTCCCAGGCCCAGGTCACGGGTGCCCGCGAAGGTCTCCGGCCGGGCCGTGATCACCAGACGCTGCGACGCCGGATTCCACGCGGCGCCCCCGAACAGCACGCAGTCACCGGGCGCCAGCCGACCGGCGACGTCGTGATTGACCGTGCTGAAGTCCATGCCGCTCGGGTCGGACCACTGGCCGCGCTGCGCGACGAACGACGGCACGGACAGCAGCACCAGCGCACCGGTGACGGCGACACTCGCCCACGTCCGGACGGCCACGGCCGCGACGGCAGCGGCACCGATCAGCGCGACCGCCGGGGTCGTGAACGTCAGGTACCGGTCCAGGTAGACCGGGGACGCGACGAGCGAGTACGTCACGAGCATCGCCATCGGCACGACGATCCACGGCACGGCTACCACGAGAACACCGTGTCGCCGTACCCGCGTGCGTCGTAGTAGAGCCGCCACGAGCCCCACGACGATCAACACCGTGAACGCCACCGCGAACCAGGGGGCGCCCACGAACCACTGGTACTCCCAGGCGATCCGCGGCAGGTTCCGGTCGATCGGCGGAATCCACGTGGTCTGCCCGGCCTGGGCGAACGCCTCCGCCACGAGCGGGACGGCCACAGCCGAGCCCGCGACGACCGCCCCCAGCCACGCGAGCCCGCGACGCCGCAGGTCGCCCCGCAGCGCCAGGGTGATCAGGTGGGCCGGTACCAGCGCGATCGCGTACACGAACAGCACCACCGACAGCGCCAGCACGGCGGCGTAGAGCAGCCACCATCGGACCCGGCCGGACTCGCACCCTACGATGAGCAGCACGGTCAGCCACACGGCGGCGGCCGCGGACGGGGCGTAGCTGCGGGCCTCGACCGCAGCCCACGTCACGCGCGGGAGCACGAGGAAGACGACACCCGCGATCACGCCCAGCCGTCGGCCGCCGAGTTTCCGGCCCAGCACGACGACGCCGCCGGCCGCCGCGCCCACGGCCAGGACGCTCGGCACCCGTGCCGAGAACTCCGAGGCCCCGAACACGGCGAACCAGTACCGCATCGCCACGTAGTAGAGGCCGTGGACGACGTCGACGTTGCCGAGCACCCGGTCCAGGTCGACGCGGGAGCGCTGCGCCACCGACAGGGTGGCAAGCTCGTCGTACCAGAAGGAGGGCCGCCACGACCCCCACGCTGCGACGATCGAACCCAGCAGTGCGACGAGGACAGCGTCCCGCGCGCCCGCCGTGGTCCGATCGGCCATGGGCTACTGCCCGTACAGGCGGGCCCAGTTCTCGCGGCTGGTGAGCTGCGGCGCGGCTTCGCGATACCGCAGGGACACCGCAGGCGTCTCCTTCTTCAGCGCCTGCAGCGCGCTCATACCGCGCCGGAGCAGTTCGACGGCCCGCTTCTTGTCCCGCTTGCGCACGCGGACACCTTCCTGGGAGGCGTCGGTGACCACGGCGTGCGAGAACAGCGAGACGTGCCACCAGTGCGCGTCCGACGACGGGATCGCGACCGGATCGGCCGGAAGAGTGCCACGCCACTGGTTGAGGGCGCGCTTGGCCAGCACCGCCCATTCGAGGCTCTTGCGCGGGAACGGTCCGGCCGGGGTGATGAACATGTCGGCCGCACGCAGGTCCGGCACGTTGTTCGCGTTGTGGCGGATGGTCTCCCCGTACTCCGCGCGCTCACGACGGATGGCGGCCGCGGCCTCCATTCCCCCATCGCGCAGGAATTCCGGTCCTCGCAGGAAGTCCTCGATGGCCTTGATCAGGGTGAACGCCATGCCGTACTGCATGGAGACGAGGTAGCGGAACAGGTCGGTCCGCAGCTGCTTGGCCAGTGCCTTGCCGTCGAGTTCGGTGTGCAGCGCGGCGGTGATCATGGCGTTGCGGAGGTTGAAGTAGCGATGCCACTCGTCCCAGTCCTTCCACGCGAAATCCGCGTGCCACACCGCGGCGCCGGGCAGCGTGACGGTCGCGACACCGTTCGCCCGCGAGCGGTAGCCGTACTCGATGTCGTCCCACTGGAAGAACAACGGCAGCGGGTAGCCGACCTTCTCGACGACCTCCGACGGGATCAGGCACGACCACCAGCCGTTGTAACCGGCGTCGACGCGGATCTCCTGCTGCTTCTTGAGCGTGCTCTTGTCCGCGAACGCGTTCTGCACCTCGATACCGGCCTGGAGACGCTGCAGGTCCGCGACCTCGGCACCGACGTGGACCCGGTCGGGATGCAGCAGGTACAGCATCTGCGCGCCGACGATCGCGGGTTCGACGGTGCAGTTCGCGAACGTGTTGAGCCGGACCACCGCCTCCGGTTCGCACAGGACGTCGTCGTCCATGAACACGATGTTGGCCCCGGGATTGCGCGACGCCCCGGCGACCTCGTACAGGCCACGGGTGAATCCGCCGGCACCGCCCAGGTTGGGCTGCGTGATGTAGACGAGTCGGTCGCCGAGTTCGGAGGCGACGCGCCGGAACTCCGGCCGGGTCTCCACCCGGTCGTTGCCCTGATCGACCACGTGGATCGACTGCACGTCGGCCATCGCCGTCGGGTCGTTCGCCATGGCGGCCAGCGTCGCCGCGCAGTCGTCGGCGCGGTTGAAGGTGCAGATGACGACCGCGGCCTTGCGCAGGGACTTCGGTGTGGGAACCGTCCAGCGGGCGTTCTCGACGGTCAGCTCGCCGGAGCTCGTGGAGATCCGGGCGAAGAGGGCACCACCGTCGACGAACCGGTCGATCGGGGTGGACACCGTCACCGTGGTGGACGTGCCCTTCGACGACACGGGGGTGGTGGCGACGATCCGTCGCCGGCCCAGGGTGTCGGTGGCGACCAGTTCGATGCGGCCGTCGCCGTCGATCTCGGCTTCGAATGCGACCTCGGTGACCTCGGTCCAGCGCTGCCAGTAGCTGGCGGGGAACCTGCCGAAGTAGGTGTCCGTTTCGATACGGCTCCGGCGGCCGAGGCGCACGCGGGTCCGCTCGCGGTCCACGGTCCCCTTGACGGTGACGTACATGTCGTCGCTGACCAGCGGGGACGGCCCCGCAAA
>Ga0180218_1000658_pt1 | contig 28238 bp, 28 predicted proteins | sample eDN3rd37CKraftBY_FD_151334 | JGI IMG/M metagenome (GOLD analysis project Ga0180218, IMG submission 151334) | Enriched backyard soil microbial communities from Emeryville, California, USA - eDNA 3rd pass 37_C Kraft BY (version 2) (version 2) | ecosystem: Environmental > Terrestrial > Soil >... | reverse complement strand
CGCATCAAACACACCGCAATCGAGTCACTACCCTCCGTCGAAGTCGACCGTCAGGCAGACTCAACCCCGTAAACCTGCTCACTTTTCGACCGGAAGAAACTGCGCAGGATTCGACCGGAGCCGACAGTGCGTAAGGCGATCCGCGCGGACGGCGCGAATGACAAGGAGCTGTTCAACGGACCCCACGCCGTGAAGTACGCATAACGACGGTCACTTGCTCCCAGGATAGACGGTCAGGCGTCGTCAGGTTTTCCCTGGCGAGGTCCCGCACTCTCGACCCCGGCTTACTCCGTGAACAGCTCTTGCGACCATGCGGCGATGGTCGGTTCGAGACGCTCGGGGACATAGCTGTCGGCGCTGCGCTGCCCGCCCGGTGCGCGACGGGCGGCTTCGTTGAGGCACACCGCGCACTCAGTCATGAAGACCGCAGCGGCGAGACTGTCGGCAATCATGGGGAACAGCTTCACGCCGGGGGCGTAGTCCACCGCCCACTTGTACCCGTGCACCAGGCTCGATCCCCACGAATAGAAGGCGGTCGCCCCGCCATGAAGCCCGTTCGCGGCGAGTTCGCCCGTGTCGTGGGCAGGTAGGTGCTCATCGACCCATGCCGCAGCCAGGGCGATGGTCTCACCGAAGCCATCGGGCACCGGCAGCGGATAGGTGTCCTTCAACGTCTTCAGCAGCTCGGCTTGCTTGCGCTGATGTTCGCGGTTCATCGCAAGAAGCTCGGGCGAGAACCGCGCCTCGTTCTTCGACATGTTGCTGTCTTCGATCTTGAGGAATCGCTTCTGCTGCTCCAGTTGTGCCACCAGCACACGCAACGCTCGCTCGATGCGCTCGCCGCGCTCGGGCTGGCTGAGAATCCAGATCGTCCGCGCCGAGGTCTCCAGCGCGGAACGGCACAGCTGCATGACGGGCACCGCGTACACCGACCCGTTCTGACGCTGCTGTACCAAGGTCTCGACCGCGCCCAGACACTCCACCGCGCTCATCGTCGGGAACAGCGCTTCCTCGGTGACACCTTGCCCACCGGACAATGCCTCGGGGTACGCCTGATGGAACGCCGCGTCGTCGGCGGCGAGTGGACTCCCCGGCTCGGGCAGCTTGGGGTTCAGTCCCCATTGGCGTAACTCAGCGCCGCGCTTGGCTCGTTGGTCAATCCGGTCCAACGACCCGTTCGTGGCGATATTGACCAGTGCCTCAACCTGCTCTCGCTTGGGCTGGCTCATCGGTCCCCCCTCAGTAGTTCGGCTCTTGCCCAAAGCCTGCCAGCGGGCACTGACAAGTTTCGGTGGCGGGGACGTGCCCTACGTGTGGATTAGGTCCAGACTGAGAGCGTTTGCGCAGGTAGAAGCATTCTCGGTATGTGTGAACAGGGGATATGCACCGACCATGGACACCACCATGGACACCCGAGCTGGGCGGTCGGCGGTCGGCGGGCGCGTGGTCCTAGGTGCTGGGCGGGCGGAGAATGCGGCTGAGACGCTCTGAGAGCCCGCCGCGTGGTGTCGGGGTGTAGGAGGGTGCGCGGCGGGCGCTCAGAGGCGTTTCGGCGGGGGTTATACCGGGATCAGGTCGATGCTGTCGCTTCCGAACTTCGCCGCGATGTGCAGCTCGCCGCCCATCGCCTCGACATACGCACGCAGGGTGCCCAGCTCGGTGTGCGACAGGTCGCCGCGCTCCAGCTTCGACACCCGCGCCTGGGACACGCCCATGCGCTCAGCGATGTCGGACTGGCGCACGATTCCCAGCGCCTTGCGCACCTCCGCCAGGCGGTGGGCGCGCACAATCGCCTCGATCTCGGCTCGCTTGGCGTCCACCTGCTGAAGATCGACACGCCCGGAGGCGACCGCCTCAGCACGGACCTCACGCCAGTTCCTAGCCATCTCCATCGCCTCCATTCTCAAGCCAATTCTCAAACCGCCGCTCCGCGACGGGAATGTTGTCTTGGTACCACTTCTTCCATTGTCCCGCCTTGTCGCCCGCGACCAGCAGCACAGCGTTACGCTGCGGGTCGAAGACGAACAACACGCGGATGCTCGTGCCGGGCGGGCGCAGCTCCTTCATCGCGTGATACTTGGAGCCCTTTACACGGTCCACGACGGGTCGTCCCGCCATCGGTCCCTCGGCTTCGAGGTAGTCGATGGCAGCGGATACCGCGTTGGTCTCTTCGGTGTCCAGGGTGAGGAACCACTGTTCCACCTCCTCAACCAGGATGACCGTCCACATGAGACTAGTATAACTCCAGCGTTATATACAAGAGGTCGGAGAAGAGCGCAGGGTCGCGCGGGATTCGGCGGCAGATGGGCAAGTGGTCGTGTCGGCGGTCTGCGAGCCGCTGAGAGGCTTCTCAGAGCCGTTCTGGGCCCAGTGACACCCCATCGCGGGGCTGTTGTGATTTTTGTGTGACTTTTCGACGTGACACAGAGCTGACCTGCGCGCTGTGCGAGACAAACGCGCAGGTCAGAGGCTGTGCCCCCGGCAGGATTCGAACCTGCGGCCTTCTGCTCCGGAGGCAGACGCTCTATCCCCTGAGCTACGGGGGCGCATCGCAACACTGCGCCTGTGGGCGTGGACAGCGTAACGCATGACCCCGGGGGTGTACGGATTCGGGGGCTGACCACCCGAGACCATAGGATGGACCCTCGTGACCCCCGCCGATCTGGCCGACCTGCTCAAGTCCACCGCGACCACGGTGTTGACCGAGCACGGCCTCGATACCTCCGCCCTGCCGGAAACGGTCACCGTCGAGCGTCCCCGCAACCCCGACCACGGTGACTACGCCACCAACCTGGCGCTTCAGGTCGGCAAGAAGGTCGGTGCCAACCCGCGTGAGCTGGCCGGCTGGCTGGCCGCGGCCCTGGCCGACCATCCGGGCATCTCGGCGGCCGACGTCGCAGGCCCCGGCTTCGTCAACCTGCGCCTGGACGCCGCCGCGCAGAACACCCTCGTCGAGAACGTCATCGCTGCCGGCGCCGCCTACGGCCACTCGGACGAGCTCAAGGGCTGCAACATCAACCTCGAGTTCGTCTCCGCCAACCCCACCGGGCCCATCCACATCGGCGGTACCCGCTGGGCCGCGGTCGGCGACGCGCTCGGCCGGGTGCTGTCGTCGCAGGGCGCGGCCGTCACCCGCGAGTACTACTTCAACGACCACGGCGCCCAGATCGACCGGTTCGTCAATTCCCTGATCGCCGCCGCCAAGGGTGAGCCCACCCCGGAGGACGGCTACGCGGGCGACTACATCGCCGACATCGCCGCCCAGGTGCTCGCCAAGGAGCCGGGCGCGCTGGACCTGCCCGACGAGCAGCAGCGCGAGACCTTCCGCGCCATCGGTGTGGACCTGATGTTCGACCACATCAAGAAGTCCCTGCACGACTTCGGCACCGACTTCGACGTCTACACCCACGAAGACTCGATGCACACCTCCGGCCGGGTCGCCGAGGCCATCGAGCGGCTGCGCGCGGCGGGCAGCATCTACGACAAGGACGGCGCGGTCTGGCTGCGCACCACCGACTACGGCGACGACAAGGACCGCGTCGTCATCAAGAGCGACGGCATGCCCGCCTACATCGCCGGTGACATCGCCTATTACCTCGACAAGCGCCAGCGCGGCTTCGACCTGTGCATCTACATGCTCGGCGCCGACCATCACGGCTACATCGCCCGCCTGAAGGCCGTCGCGGCCGCCCTGGGCGAGGAGCCGGACACCGTCGAGGTCCTCATCGGCCAGATGGTCAACCTGGTCCGCAACGGTCAGCCCGTCCGGATGAGCAAGCGCGCCGGCACCGTCATCACGCTCGACGACCTGGTCGAGGCGATCGGTGTCGACGCCGCCCGCTACGCGCTGATCCGGTCGTCGGTCGACACGTCCATCGACATCGACCTGGAGCTGTGGTCCTCGGCGACCAACGAGAACCCGGTCTACTACGTGCAGTACGCCCACGCGCGGCTGTGCGCCCTGGCCCGCAACGCCGCCGACCTCGGCGTCACCCCCGACACCTCGAACCTGCAGCTGCTCACCCACGAGAAGGAGGGCACGCTGATCCGCAACCTCGGCGAGTTCCCGCGGGTGCTGAAAACCGCTGCGACCCTTCGCGAACCGCACCGGGTGTCGCGCTATCTCGAGGACCTTGCCGGTGACTACCACCGCTTCTACGACTCCTGCCGCGTGCTGCCGCAGGGGGACGAGGAAGCCACCGATCTGCACCGGGCCCGGCTGGCCCTGTGCCAGGCCACCCGCCAGGTCATCGCCAACGGGCTGGGCATCCTCGGCGTCTCCGCTCCGGAGCGCATGTGATCGCCCACCCCGCCGGACCCCGGCACGCCGACGAGGTGCACCACGCCGGTGCGCCGCCCCGTCCGCAGTCGCCTGACGAGACCCTGCTGCTGGCGCCGAATGTGTGGCCCCGCAGCACCGTTCGCGACGCCGCCGGGGTCGTCTCCATCGGCGGGGTGACGGTCACCGACATCGCCGCCGAGTTCGGCACCCCGACCTTCGTCGTCGACGAGGACGACTTCCGGTCCCGCTGCCGCGAGATCGCCGCGGCGTTCGGCGGGGGCGAGAACGTCCGCTACGCCGCCAAGGCGTTCATGTGCAAACAGGTCGCCCGCTGGATCGCCGAGGAGGGGCTGTCGCTGGACGTGGCTTCCGGCGGTGAGTTGGCCGTCGCCCTGGCCGGCGGTTTCCCCGCCGAGCGGATCGCCGTGCACGGCAACAACAAATCGGTCGCCGAGCTGACCGCTGCGGTGCAGGCCGGTGTCGAGCACGTCGTCGTCGACTCGATGATCGAGATCGACCGGCTGGACAAGATCGCCGCCGCCGCGGGCGTGGTCCAGGACGTCCTGATCCGGGTCACGGTCGGCGTCGAGGCCCACACCCACGAGTTCATCTCCACCGCCCACGAGGACCAGAAGTTCGGGCTGTCGCTGGCCTCGGGTGCCGCGATGGAGGCGGTGCGCCGCGTCTTCGAGGCCGACAACCTGCGTCTGGTCGGCCTGCACAGCCACATCGGCTCGCAGATCTTCGACGTCGCCGGCTTCGAGATCGCCGCGCACCGCGTCATCGGGCTGCTGCGCGACGTCGTCGCCGAGTTCGGTGTCGAGAAGACCGCGCAGATGTCGATCGTCGATCTCGGTGGCGGACTGGGTATTTCGTACCTTCCCGCCGACGACCCGCCGCCGGTGGCCGAGCTGGCCGCCAAGCTGGCGCAGATCGTGCGCGACGAGTCCGCCGCCGTCGGGCTGCCCACCCCGCGCCTGGTGGTGGAGCCCGGCCGGGCCATCGCCGGGCCGGGCACGATCACGCTCTACGAGGTCGGCACCGTGAAGGACGTCGCGATCAGCCCCACCGCGTACCGTCGCTACGTCAGCATCGACGGCGGAATGAGCGACAACATCCGCACCTCGCTGTACGAGGCCGAGTACGACGCGCGGCTGGTCTCACGTGTCACCGGCGCCGAGCCGGTGCTCGCCCGCATCGTCGGAAAGCATTGTGAGAGCGGAGATATCGTCGTGCGCGACACCTGGGTGCCCGGTGACATCGAGCCCGGCGACCTGCTGGGCGTCGCGGCCACCGGCGCCTACTGCTATTCGATGTCGAGCCGCTACAACCTGATCGGCCGTCCCGCCGTGGTGGCCGTGCGCGACGGCAAGGCCCGTCTGATCCTGCGCCGGGAGACGGTCGACGATCTACTGAGTTTGGAAGTGAGGTAGCGATGACTGACGAGAAGCCCATCGGCGTAGCGGTCCTCGGTCTGGGGAACGTCGGCAGCGAGGTCGTGCGCATCATCGAGCAGAGCGCCGAGGACCTGGCCGCCCGCATCGGCGCACCCCTGGTGCTGCGGGGTGTCGGTGTGCGCCGGGTCTCCGACGACCGCGGTGTTCCCGTCGAGATGCTCACCGACAACATCGAAGAACTCGTCTCCCGTGACGACGTCGACATCGTCGTCGAGCTGATGGGCCCGGTCGAGCCCGCCCGCAAGGCCATCCTGGCCGCGCTGGAGCAGGGCAAGTCGGTGGTGACCGCCAACAAGGCGCTGATGGCCGTGTCCACCGGGGAGCTGGCCCAGGCCGCCGAGGCCGCCCGGGTCGACCTGTACTTTGAGGCCGCGGTGGCCGGTGCCATCCCGGTCATCCGCCCGCTGACCCAGTCGCTGGCCGGTGACACCGTGGTGCGGGTGGCCGGCATCGTCAACGGCACCACCAACTACATCCTCTCGGCGATGGACAGTACCGGCGCGGACTATGCCGAGGCGCTGGCCGAGGCCAGCGCGCTGGGTTACGCCGAGGCCGACCCGACCGCCGACGTCGAGGGCCACGACGCCGCCGCCAAGGCCGCGATCCTGGCCTCGATCGCGTTCCACACCCGGGTCACCTCCGACGACGTCTACTGCGAGGGCATCACCAAGGTCTCCGCCGCCGACTTCGCCTCCGCCCGCGCGCTGGGCTGCACGATCAAGCTGCTGGCCATCTGCGAGCGGATCACCACTGATGAAGGGCAGCAACGGGTTTCGGCTCGCGTCTACCCGGCGCTGGTGCCGCTGAGCCATCCGCTGGCCGCCGTCAACGGCGCGTTCAACGCGGTCGTCGTCGAGGCCGAGGCCGCCGGCCGGCTGATGTTCTACGGGCAGGGCGCCGGTGGTGCGCCGACCGCTTCGGCGGTGATGGGCGATCTGGTGATGGCTGCCCGCAACCGGGTGCAGGGCGGCCGCGGCCCGCGCGAATCCCGCTACGCCAAGCTGCCGATCGCGCCGATCGGGATGATCCCGACCCGCTACTACGTGAACATGAACGTCAGCGACCGCCCCGGCGTGCTGTCGGCGGTGGCCGCCGAATTCGCCAAGCGCGACGTCAGCATCGCCGAGGTGCGTCAGGAGGGCATGGTCGACCAGGGCGGACAGCGGTGCGGTGCGCGCATCGTCGTCGTCACCCACAAGGCCGCCGACGCCGCGCTGTCCGAAACCGTGGCCGCGCTCGAGGATCTCGACGTGGTGCAGAGCATCAACAGCGTGCTCCGCATGGAAGGAACCGACGAATGACCGCCCAGTCGCAGGCCGTGCACCAGCCGTGGCCCGGCCTGATCGAGGCCTACCGCAGCCGGCTGCCCGTGCAGGACAGTTGGAAGCCGATCACGTTGCGCGAAGGCGGCACGCCGCTGCTGCCCGCCCCGCGGCTGTCCGAACTCACCGGCTGCACAGTGCATCTCAAGATCGAGGGGCTCAACCCGACCGGGTCGTTCAAGGACCGCGGCATGACCATGGCCGTGACCGAGGCCGTGGCGCGCGGCCAGAAGGCCGTGCTGTGCGCCTCGACCGGCAACACGTCGGCGTCCGCGGCCGCCTACGCCGCCCGCGCCGGCATCACCAGCGCGGTGCTGGTGCCGCAGGGCAAGATCGCGATGGGCAAGCTCGCGCAGGCGGTCATGCACGGCGCCAAGATCATTCAGGTCGACGGCAACTTCGACGACTGTCTGGAACTGGCGCGCAAGCTGGCCGCCGACTTCCCGACCATCTCACTGGTCAACTCGGTCAACCCGTTCCGCATCGAGGGGCAGAAGACCGCCGCCTTCGAGATCGTCGACGCGCTCGGCACCGCCCCCGACGTGCACTCGCTGCCGGTCGGCAACGCCGGCAACATCACCGCGTACTGGAAGGGCTACACCGAGTATCACCGCGACGGGCTCTCCGACAAGCTGCCGCGGATGCTCGGCACCCAGGCCGCCGGCGCCGCCCCCCTGGTGCTCGGTGAACCGGTGAAGAACCCCGAGACCATCGCCACGGCGATCCGGATCGGCTCACCGGCGTCGTGGACGACGGCGGTGGAGGCCAAGGACCAGTCCGGCGGTCGGTTCCTCGCCGCCACCGACGACGAGATCCTGAAGGCATACCACCTGGTCGCGGCGACGGAGGGCGTGTTCGTCGAACCCGCTTCGGCCGCCAGCATCGCCGGGCTGCTCAAGTCGATCGAAGACGGCTGGGTCGCCAAGGGATCCACCGTCGTGTGCACCGTCACCGGCAACGGCCTCAAGGATCCTGACACCGCGCTCAAGGGCATGCCCGATGTCATCGCGGTGCCGGTGGACCCCGCCGCTGTCGTCGAGAAGCTGGGCCTGGGATAGACCGGTGACACACGCTCTTCCCGTCGGACTGACCGCGACGTCCGTCGTCGCCGCCTCCAGCGCCAACCTCGGCCCCGGCTTCGACAGCCTCGGCATCGCCCTGAGTCTGTACGACGAGATCGTCGTCGAGACAACGGAATCCGGCCTGACCGTCGAGGTCGAGGGGCAGGGCGCCGGGCAGGTGCCGCTGGACGCCAGTCATCTGGTCGTGCGTGCCATCGAACGGGGAATGCAGGCCGCCGGTGTGACCGCGCCTGGCCTGGTTGTGCGCTGCCGCAACGACATTCCGCACTCCCGCGGTCTCGGCTCGTCGGCGGCTGCGGTGGTCGGCGGTCTGGCTGTGGTCAACGGCCTTGTCGCGCAGGCGGGTCTGGCCACACTGTCGCAGCAGGACCTTGTCCAACTCTCCTCGGAGTTCGAGGGCCACCCCGACAACGCGTCGGCCGCGGTGCTCGGCGGGGGAGTGGTGTCGTGGACGGAGGTGGACGGCACCGCAACGCACTACCGCGCGGCGCCGATCCGGGTGCACCCCGACATCCGGCTGTTCGCCGCGATTCCCGAAGTGCGCTCGTCGACCGCCGAAACCCGCGTTCTGCTCCCGGAGAACGTCAGCCACGCCGACGCGCGGTTCAACCTCAGCCGGGCGGCACTGCTGGTGGTGGCGCTCACCGAGCGGCCGGACCTGCTGATGGCGGCCACCGAGGACGTCCTGCACCAACCGCAGCGGGCCGCGGCGATGCCGGCGTCCGCGGAATACCTGCGGGTATTGCGGCGTTACGGAATTGCGGGGGTGCTCTCGGGAGCGGGACCGTCGGTACTGGCACTGACCACGTCGGACCTGCCCGCCGAGGCTTTCGAGTACGGCTCCGCCAACGGGTTCACCGTCACCGAGATGACCGTCGGCGACAGCGTCCGATGGGCGTCTGGCGTGGCTGTGCGAAGTTGAGAAGCCGCAATTGCGGCCTGACACACGTCACACGGCGCACGTGTCTTTCTTGATTCCCGCAGCGAAGCGGGATATTCTCGCTCTCGTCCGGCAATCGCAGCGTCTCTACCTGCGCCGACACTAGGACACCACCAATTCTTCTCGTGTGTGACGGTTCGCCGCATACCGGCGACTCCCGGCGATCACCTTTGCAGAGGCAATGGTGGGGCCCACGCGTTCAGCGGATCGGCTGAACGCACCGAACCCCCGCATGACAAGTTCAGCGAGGGAAAGAAAGGAACTCCGTGACTGATACGGACCTGATCACGGCTGGGGGCGGCAGCGATAACAATTCGCTGTCGGACACCGTGAGTCCAAAGATTTCAACTGCGGCAGCAGACGACGCGACCAGCGCGCCCGCCGCCCGTTCGACCGCCTTGTCCACGATGGTGCTGCCGGAACTGCGCGCCCTGGCCAAGGAGATCGGCATCGAGGGCGCCTCGGGCATGCGCAAGAGCGAGCTCGTCGCCGCCATCCGCGAACGCCGCGGTGACACCAACGGCCGCGGCAAGAAGACCGCGTCCGCCGAGAACTCCGCTGACAGCGCCGCCGAGGCCGGTCAGGCTCCCGCCGACGCCGGTGAGGCTCCCGCGGCCTCGCAGCCGCGTCGCCGCGAGCGCCGTGGCGCATCGCGTGGCACCGGTTCGCCCGAGGGCACCGAGGGTGGCCAGATCGCGCTCGACGCCGTGGCCGCCGAGGCACCCGCCGAGGTCAAGAGCGAGCCGGCCCCCGAGGTGCAGTCCGCTCAGGACAAGGCCCCCGAGGCCAAGGCTGCCCAGGACAAGGCTGCCCAGGACAAGGCCGCCGACGCGCCTGCGGGTGGGTCCGAGCCCAAGGGTGAGGGCGCCAAGCAGGACAAGTCCGACAAGTCCGACAAGTCCGAGGGCGACCAGCAGAACGACCAGGGCGGCCAGAACCGCGGCGGCGACGACGACGGCGAGGGCCGTGGCGGCCGTCGCGGTCGCCGGTTCCGTGACCGCCGGCGCCGTGAGCGCGGCGGCAGCGGCGGCGACGGCGAGACCGAGGTGCGCGAGGACGACGTCCTGCAGCCCGTCGCGGGCATCCTCGACGTGCTCGACAACTACGCGTTCGTGCGCACCTCCGGCTACCTGGCCGGCCCGAACGACGTGTACGTGTCGATGAACATGGTGCGCAAGAACGGCCTGCGCCGCGGTGACGCGGTGACGGGTGCGGTGCGCGTGCCCCGGGAAGGGGACGCGGGCGACAAGAATCCGCGGCAGAAGTTCAACCCGCTGGTCCGGCTGGACACCGTTAACGGCAAGCCGGTCGAGGAGGCGCGCAAGCGGCCCGAGTTCGGCAAGCTCACCCCGCTGTACCCGAACAAGCGGCTGCGGCTGGAGACCACGCCGGAGAAGCTGACCACCCGTGTGATCGACCTGATCATGCCGATCGGCAAGGGCCAGCGCGCGCTGATCGTGTCGCCGCCGAAGGCCGGTAAGACCACGATCCTGCAGGACATCGCCAACGCGATCACCACCAACAACCCGGAATGCCACCTGATGGTGGTGCTCGTCGACGAGCGTCCGGAAGAGGTGACCGACATGCAGCGCTCGGTGAAGGGCGAGGTCATCTCCTCGACCTTCGACCGGCCGCCGTCAGACCACACCCAGGTCGCCGAGCTGGCGATCGAGCGGGCCAAGCGGCTGGTGGAGCAGGGCAAGGACGTCGTCGTGCTGCTCGACTCGATCACCCGCCTCGGCCGTGCGTACAACAACGCCTCCCCGGCGTCGGGTCGCATCCTGTCCGGTGGTGTCGACTCGACCGCGCTGTACCCGCCGAAGCGGTTCCTCGGCGCGGCCCGCAACATCGAAGAGGGCGGCTCGCTGACGATCATCGCCACCGCGATGGTCGAGACCGGTTCGACCGGCGACACCGTGATCTTCGAGGAGTTCAAGGGCACCGGCAACGCTGAGCTCAAGCTCGACCGCAAAATCGCCGAGCGCCGCGTGTTCCCGGCCGTCGACGTCAACCCGTCCGGCACCCGCAAGGACGAGCTGCTGCTCTCGCCCGACGAGTTCGCGATCGTGCACAAGCTGCGCCGGGTGCTGTCCGGCCTGGATCCGCACCAGGCCATCGACCTGCTGCTCAGCCAGCTGCGCAAGACCAAGAACAACTACGAGTTCCTGGTGCAGGTCTCCAAGACCGCCCCGGGCTCGATGGACACCGACTAAGAGGCGATTTGGGTGTAGTCGGTTGCGCCTGCCGCCACCGACTACACCGAAATCACTCCGGGGCGGTGCGCAGTCCCGGCATGACGTAGCGGCGCAGGTGCCGCAGCACCGCGTCGGCGTCACTCGGGTCGAGCGTGTTGCCCGGTACGGTGGCCAGCGAAATGAGAACGCGGGCAAGCCATTCCGAGGCCTCCGCGATGTCGGTGTCGGGATGGATCTCCCCGTTGTCGCGGGCGGCCACCAGATAGCGCGTCCAGAACTCGGCGAGGTCGGGGACCAGGCCCTGCACGCCGGCACCCGCGCAGGCGGCGAACTCCTCGGGTTCCTCGATGCGCAGCTTCATCAGCAGCGCGCCCGGATCGTCGTAGGCGGTCCGGCCGTACAGGACGCCCGCGGTGAGCTGACGGTCGAGACCCTCGACCTGTTCGAGCATCGCGTGTGCCTGCGACCAGAACGCGTCGTTCAACCGGACGATCGCCGCGCCCAGCAGCGACGCCTTGTCCGGGAAGTGGCGGTACAGCCAGCCGCGTGACACCCCGGCGACCTCGGCTACCTCCGACACCGTCGTCGCCCGGATCCCCTTGGCGCGCAGACAAACCTCCGCCGCGTCGATCAGGCGATCGCGGACGCTCTTGGTCGCGGTGGGGCTCGTCATCGGGTGGACTCCTCCGATAGTGTCGCCTCGATTCGGGGCAGTCCGCGCATTGTGTCATGGTAGACAGATTTCACAATCTGTTCACACGGTCGAGAGGTGAGCCATGGCGGACACGCTTCAGCAGCTCCTCGGCGAACGCGCCGACCGCGACACCGTGGCGATTCGCTACGGCGACCGCACCTGGACCTACCGCGAATACCTCGACGACGCCAAACAGCAGGCCGCCGCGCTGATCGCCGCCGCCGACCCGGACCGGCCGCTGCACGTCGGCGTCCTGCTCGGCAACACCCCCGACATGCTGACCGCGCTGGCCGCCGCCGGGCTCGGCGGCTACGTGGTGTGCGGCATCAACAACACCCGCCGCGGCCCCGCCCTGGCCCGCGACATCCTCAAGGTCGACTGCCAGTACCTCATCACCGACGCCGAACACCGCCCCCTGCTCGAGGGCCTGGACCTGCCGGGTGTGACGGTCTTCGACACCTCGCAGCCCGCGTGGGCCGACCTCCTCGCGGCCGCACCCGACTTCGCGCCGCTGCGCGAGGTCACCGCCGAGGACACCTTCATGATGATCTTCACCTCCGGCACCAGCGGCGAGCCCAAGGCGGTGCAGGTGCCGCACATGTTCCCGCTGTTCGCGGGCACCGCGCTGGTGCAGAAGTTCGAGCTGACCGAGGCCGACACCTGCTATCTGTCGATGCCGCTGTTCCATTCCAACGCGCTGGTCAGCGGCTGGGCGCCGGCGCTGGTGGCCGGGGCGGCGATGGTGCCCGCGAAGTTCTCGGCGTCGCGGTTCCTGTCCGACGTCCGCCGCTACGGCGTGACGTACATGAACTACGTCGGCAAACCGCTGGCCTACATCCTGGCCACCCCCGAGCAGCCCGACGACCACGACAACCCGCTGCGGGTGGCGTTCGGCAACGAGGCCACCGACCGCGACATCGAGGAGTTCTCCCGCCGGTTCGACGTGCTCGTCGACGACGGCTTCGGGTCCACCGAGAACGCGATCATCATCACCCGCACCCCGGACACCCCGAAAGGGTCGATCGGCAAGGGTTTTCCGGGCGTGGCGATCTACAACAGCGAGACCCTCACCGAGTGTCCGGTCGCCGAGTTCGACGAGAACGGGGTACTGCGCAACGCCGACGAGGCGGTCGGCGAGATCGTCAACACCCAGGGCAGCGGGCTGTTCCGCGGCTACTACAACGACCCCGACGCCACCGATGAGCGGATGCGCCACGGCATGTACTGGTCCGGTGACCTGGCCTACCGCGACGCCGACGGGTTCATCTACCTGGCCGGGCGCACCGCGGACTGGATGCGCGTCGACGGGGAGAACCTCGCGGCCGCACCGATCGAGCGCATCCTGATGCGGCTGCCCGCGCTTAGCCTGGTCGCGGTCTACCCGGTGCCCGACAACCTCGTCGGCGACCAGGTGATGGCCGCCGTCGTGCTGCAGGACGGCGCCGACCTCGACCCCGAGACCTTCGAACGGTTCCTGGCCGAGCAGCCCGACCTCTCACCCAAGGCCTGGCCCCGCTACGTGTGGGTCGCCGACCAGTTGCCCAGCACCGCCACCAACAAGATCCTCAAGCGCGAGCTCATCGCGCTGGGCGCCGAGCCCAACGGCAGAGAGCTCTGGAAGCGCGACGGCAGCAAATACCACCGGCTCCAGTCCTAACGGTATGTAGGATCGCCCCATGCGCAGAAAGGTGGGTCGCCACCGCAAGCGCACCGGGGGAGGGCAAACAAAACTCTGGTCAGCGGTGATCGTGGCGGCAGCCGCCGGCACCGCGGCGGCCGTGCTGTTGGTGGTCCGCGCCGATCCGGTGCCGCCCAACGACATCCCGGTGAACCCGACGGTCCCGACCGGGGTGGCCACCGCCACCACCACGGCACCGCCCCCGTCGTTCGACCCGCCGCAACCGGTGGAGGTGGCCTTCCTCGAGATGGCACCCGAAGAGCCGGCACCCGTCCCGACACCTGTCGAACCGGCACCTGTGGAACCGACCCGAGTGGAGCAGGCACCCGCGCCCGTCGAACCCGCCGAACCGCCGCCCACCCCGGCACCGGAACCGGAGCCCGAACCGACCACCCGGGCCCCGGTGTCGCCGCCGACCACCAGGGCGCCGATCAGCGTCGCACCCGAGACCCGCACACCGTTTCCCGACCAGAACCCGGAGACCGGTGACCGTCAGCGCGGCGGGGGTCTGCTCGGCGGCCTGCTGGTCGGTAGAGGCCTGCTCTAGCTGGAATATCGGGCGCTGGGCCCGCGTTTAGGAACTCGACGGTTGAGCTGGCATAATGGACCGTCGACCCTCGGTTCCGGTTCACGCCTGTCACCTCCACAGATCGGAGGGGCGACCCGGGGCCACGATCGAAGAGGAAGCCATGAAAACGGGAATTCACCCCGAGTACGTCGAGACCACGGTGATCTGCGGCTGCGGTAACACCTTCCAGACCCGCAGCACCAAGGCCAGCGGCCAGATCCACGTCGAGGTCTGCTCGCAGTGCCATCCGTTCTACACCGGCAAGCAGAAGATCCTCGACAGCGGCGGCCGCGTCGCCCGCTTCGAGAAGCGGTACGGCAAGCGCACCAAGCCCGCCAAGGCCGACGACAAGTAGCTCGCATCCCGACGCCCGTTCTGCCGCGCACGCGGTCAGGCCGGGCGTCGGTTTGTGTTCTGCGCCGACGACAGGTCAACCGGAGAGGAGGAGGTCGGCATGAGTGAGTCGACCCTCGATGCGCTGCTGGCCGAGCACGCCGACCTCGAGCGCCAGCTCTCCGACCCGAACCTGCACGCCGACGCGGCGCGGGCCCGCAAGGTGGGCCGCCGCTTCGCGCAGCTGTCGCCGATCGTCGCGTGCTACCGCAAGCTCGAGGCCGCCCGCGGTGACCTGGAGGCCGCCAAGGAGCTGGCCGCCGACGACTCGTCGTTCGCCGCCGAGGTGGAGGAGCTCGCCGCCACCGTCGCGCAGCTCGACACCCAGCTCACCGACCTGCTGGCACCCCGCGACCCGCACGACGCCGACGACGTCGTCATGGAGGTCAAGTCGGGGGAGGGTGGCGAGGAGTCCGCACTGTTCGCCGCGGACCTGGCCCGGATGTACATCCGCTACGCCGAGCGGCACGGCTGGACCGTCACAGTCCTCGACGAGACGTTCTCCGACCTCGGCGGGTACAAGGACGTCACGCTGTCGATCCGCAGCAAGGGCGACACCGCCGACGGTGTCTGGTCGCGGCTGAAGTGGGAGGGCGGCGTGCACCGGGTGCAGCGCGTGCCGGTCACCGAGTCGCAGGGCCGCATCCACACCTCGGCCGCAGGCGTGCTGGTCTACCCCGAGCCCGAAGAGGTCGAGGAGGTGCAGATCGATGAGAACGATCTGCGCATCGACGTCTACCGGTCCTCGGGTAAGGGCGGGCAGGGCGTCAACACCACCGACTCCGCGGTGCGCATCACCCACCTGCCCACTGGCATCGTGGTGACCTGCCAGAACGAACGCAGCCAGCTGCAGAACAAGGCGCGCGCCATGCAGGTGCTGGCCGCCCGGCTGCAGGCGCTGGCCGAGGAACAGGCGCAGGCCGAGGCGTCGGCGGACCGCGCCAGCCAGATCCGCACCGTCGACCGCAGCGAGCGCATCCGCACCTACAACTTCCCCGAGAACCGCATCGCCGACCACCGGATCAACTTCAAGGCGCATAACCTCGATCAGGTGCTCGACGGAGATCTCGACGACTTGTTCGACGCCCTGGCCGCCGCCGACAAACAAGCCCGCCTGCAACAGGCATGACCCGGCTCAGCCAGATGATCGACGCGGCGGCGGCGACGCTGGCCACGGCGGGGGTGGCCGCTCCCCGCACCGATGCGGAGCTGCTCGCCGCCCACGTCTGCGGGGCCGACCGCGGCCGGCTCGCGCTGATCGAACCCGACACCGACTTCGCCGCGCGCTACCAGGACCTCGTCGCCCGGCGGGCCCGGCGGATCCCGCTGCAGCACCTCGTCGGGACCGCGCCGTTCGGTCCCGTCGAGCTGGAGGTCGGGCCCGGGGTGTTCATCCCGCGGCCGGAGACCGAGGCGCTGCTGGAGTGGGCGATGGCCCAGTCGCTGCCCGCCGACGCCGTCATCGTGGACCTGTGCACCGGCAGCGGTGCGTTGGCGCTGGCGCTGGCCCGCATCCGACCGGGCGCGCGCGTCATCGCCGTCGACGACGACCCGGCCGCCCTCGAGTACGCCCGGCGCAACCTCGCGGGCACCTCCGCCGAGATCATCGCCGCCGACGTCACCGGCCCCGGACTGCTGCCCGAGCTGGACGGCGCGGTCGACCTCGTCGTCGCCAACCCGCCCTACATCCCCGACGGCGCCGAGCTCGAGCCCGAGGTCGCCGACCACGACCCGGCGCACGCCCTGTTCGGCGGACCGGACGGGATGCGCGTGATCGACGCGATCACCCGGCTGGCCGCCCGCTGGCTGCGCGACGGCGGGCTGTGCGCCATCGAGCACGACGACACCACCTCCGCGCGGACCGTCGAATCCTTCGCGCGGACAACAGCTTTCACCGACATCACGGCACGCCGGGACCTCGCCGGGCGGCCTCGGTTCGTGACGGCACGGAGGGCGATGTGACCGACATGTTCGACTGCTCCGATCCCGACCAGCGCGATCGGGGCATCGCCACCGCGGTCAGCTCGCTCAAGGACGGCCGGCTGGTGGTGCTGCCCACCGACACCGTGTACGGCATCGGCGCCGACGCCTTCGACAGCGCGGCCGTCGGTGCGCTGCTGGCCGCCAAGGGCCGCGGCCGCGACATGCCGGTGCCGGTGCTGGTCGGATCCTGGCACACCATCGAGGGCCTGGTCTTCCACGTCCCCGACGCCGCCCGTGAGCTGATCCGCGCGTTCTGGCCCGGTGCGCTGAGCCTGGTGGTGCGCCAGGCGCCGTCGCTGCAGTGGGACCTCGGCGACGCCCACGGCACCGTGATGCTGCGGATGCCGCTGCACCCGGTGGCGATCGAGCTGCTGCGTGCCGTCGGCCCGATGGCGGTGTCCAGTGCGAACAAGTCCGGTCAACCGGCGGCCGTCACCGCCCAGCAGGCCCGCGACCAGCTCGGCGACCTCGTCGACGTGTACCTCGACGCCGGCCCGTCCGAACAGCAGGCGGCGTCGACGATCGTCGACCTCACCGGCCCGGCGCCCCGCGTGCTGCGCGAGGGCCCCGTCACCGTCGCCGCCATCGCCGAGGTGCTCGGCATCGACCCCGAGACGCTGACAGGCTGACCGTGGAGACCCTGCTCGCGCTCAACGATCGCGGTGCCGGTGTCCCGATCCGCGAACTCGCGCTGGTCGGGCTGACCGCGGCGATCATCACCTACTTCGCGACCGGTTGGGTGCGGGTGCTGGCGCGCCGTCTCGGCGCCGTCGCGATCCCGCGCGACCGCGACGTGCACACCGAGCCCATCCCGCGTATGGGTGGGCTGGCGATGTACGTCGGGGTGGCCGCCGCGGTGCTGCTGGCATCCCAGCTACCGGCACTGACCCGCGGGTTCGTGTACTCCACCGGCATGCCCGCGGTGGTGGTCGCCGGCGGCGTGATCATGGTCGTCGGGCTCATCGACGACCGCTGGGGACTGGACTCGCTGACCAAGTTCGCCGGCCAGATCACCGCGGCCAGCGTGCTGGTCACCATGGGCGTCGCCTGGAGCGTGCTCTACATCCCGATCGGCGGGGTGGGCACGATCGTGCTCGACCAGGTGGCGTCCATCCTGCTCACGCTGGCGCTGACGGTGTCGATCGTCAACGCCATGAACTTCATCGACGGCCTCGACGGGCTGGCGGCCGGCCTCGGGCTGATCACCGCGACGGCGATCTGCCTGTTCTCGGTCGGGCTGCTGCGCGACCACGGCGGCGACGTGCTGTTCTACCCGCCCGCGGTGATCTCGGTGGTGCTGGCCGGGGTGTGCCTGGGCTTTTTGCCGCACAACTTCCACCCGGCCAAGATCTTCATGGGCGACTCGGGGTCGATGCTGATCGGGCTGATGCTGGCCGCGGCCTCGACCACCGCAGCCGGACCGATCTCGCAGACCGCCTACGGGGTGCGCGACGTGTTCGCTCTGCTGTCGCCGTTCCTGCTCGTCATCGCGGTGATGTTCGTGCCCGCGCTGGACACGCTGCTGGCGATCATCCGGCGCACCCGCGCCGGGGTGCACTTCTCCACTCCGGACAAGATGCACCTGCACCACCGGCTGCTGCAGATCGGGCATTCGCACCGCCGCGTGGTGCTGCTGATCTACCTGTGGGTGGCCATCATCGCGTTCGGTGCGGCAAGCACAATCTTCATCGATCCGCGCTACAGCGGCCTGGTCGTGCTGGCCGCGATTCTCGTCGCCACGGTCGTCACTTTGATCCCGCTTCTGCGCCGGCGGAATGGCCAGTTCACGCAGCTGTACGACGAGAAGTAGTAGGCCCTCTTTTGTGCCCCCCACCATGTGTTAGGGTGCTCGCAGAACCCGAAAAAACCTCGCGGGTTGCCGGCCCCCGGGCCGACGGACAACCGCCGTCCGGCACGGAACCACGACCGACAAAGGGAGCTGCCCCGTGGGTGATTTCTGCGAGCCAAACGCCTTCCGATACGCTCAGGGCGCCACGCACGCAAAGCTTCGGGGCGGCCACCGTGACCGGCGGATTGAGGTGAAGTAGTGACGACGCCAGCGCAAGACGCGCCGTTGGTGTTCCCGTCCGTTGCCTTTAGGCCTGTTCGCTTGGCAATCGTCTGTGTGGCCCTGACGGCTGTGGCCGTCACCGCTGCGGGATTCGCGGGCAACATCGGATTCGGACTCTTCTTCGGGCTCGGCCTGGCCATCGGACTGGTCAACGCGCTCCTGGTCCGCCGCGCGGTCGAGTCCATCACCGCCGAGGATCACCCCCTCAAGAAGAAGATGGCCCTCAACTCGGCCACCCGGCTCCTGGTGATTTCGGTGATCGCCCTGTCCACGGCATACTTCTTCCGCCACATCGGTGGCATCGGCGTTCTTTTCGGCTTGGCAATCTTCCAGGCGCTGCTTGTGATGAGCACCAGCATCCCGGTGCTGCGCAAGATCCGCGCCAACGGGTTGGACGTCCTGGACACGGAATCGAAGGGTTGAGCAGACCTCAATGACTCAGACGATCACTCAGGCACCGATGACTGAGACCGTTCTCGCTGCGGAAGAGGGTGGCTCCGCCATCCACGTCGGCCACCACAGCCTCGTCTTCGAGATGTTCGGCATGACGTTCAACGGCGACACCATCATCGCGACGGCCATCACCGCCCTGATCGTGATCGGTCTGGCGTTCTACCTGAAGTCCAAGGTCACCTCGACCGGCGTGCCCGGGGGCGTCCAGCTGTTCTGGGAGGCGCTGACCATCCAGATGCGCCAGCAGATCGAGGGCTCGATCGGCATGCGGGTCGCCCCGTTCGTGCTGCCGCTGTCGGTGACGATCTTCGTCTTCATCCTGATCTCGAACTGGCTGGCCGTGCTGCCGCTGCAGTACGGCGGTTCCGACGGCGCCGCCGCCGAGCTCTACAAGCCGCCGGCCTCGGACATCAACTTCGTGCTGGCGCTCGCGCTGTTCGTGTTCCTCTGCTACCACGCGGCCGGCTTCTGGCGCCGCGGCCCGATCGGGCACCCGGTCAAGGTCCTCAAGGGCCACGTCGCCTTCCTGGCACCGATCAACATCGTCGAAGAGCTGGCCAAGCCGATCTCGCTGGCCCTCCGTCTTTTCGGCAACATCTTCGCCGGCGGCATCCTGGTCGCGCTGATCGCGATGTTCCCCTGGTACATCCAGTGGGCGCCCAACGCCATCTGGAAGACCTTCGACCTCTTCGTCGGCCTCATCCAGGCGTTCATCTTCGCGCTGCTGACCATCCTGTACTTCAGCCAGGCGATGGAACTCGACCACGAAGAGCACTGATACAGACCAACTGCGTTTAGTCCGAAGTCCCTACGACCCAACGACCATGAACTCTGGCGGCGCGGCCACCAGTTACCAAGGAGGAAAAAGGAATGGAACTCGATCCCAACGCCCTCATCACGGCAGGCGCTCTGATCGGCGGCGGTCTGATCATGGGTGGCGGTGCCATCGGCGCCGGCATCGGTGACGGCATCGCGGGTAACGCGCTGATCTCCGGCATCGCCCGCCAGCCCGAGGCGCAGGGCCGCCTGTTCACCCCGTTCTTCATCACCGTCGGTCTGGTCGAGGCTGCGTACTTCATCAACCTCGCCTTCATGGCGCTGTTCGTCTTCGCGACCCCGGGCCTGCAGTAAACCGTCGGCATGGTTGAACTGACTGGATCAGCGCAGGTCGCCATTTTGGCGTCCGCTGAAGAGGGTGGGGGGACCAGCAACTTCCTGATCCCCAACGGCACCTTCTTCGTTGTGCTGCTCATCTTCCTGATCACGCTCGGCGTGATCTGGAAGTGGGTGGTACCGCCGGTCAGCAAGGTCCTCGCCGAGCGCGAGGCCATGCTGGCCAAGACCGCTGCGGACAACCGCAAGTCGGCCGAGCAGTTCGCGGCCGCACGGGCCGACTACGACAAGGTCATGGACGGCGCCCGTTCGGAGGCCTCGGCCATTCGCGACGAGGCCCGCACCGCGGGCCGCGCGATTGTGGACCAGAAGCGGTCTGCGGCCAGCAGCGAGGTTGCCGAGACCGTGCGTCAGGCGGACCAGGAATTGTCCTCGCAGCGTTCGGCGACCGAAACGCAACTGCGGCAGTCGGTGGATGCGCTGTCGGCCACTCTGGCCAGCCGCATCCTCGGCGTAGACGTGAAATCAGGTGGGAGCGCCTAGATGTCGATTTTCATCGGCCAGCTGATCGGGTTCGCGGTGATCGTGTTCATCATCGTGAAATGGGTGGTGCCGCCGGTGCGGAACCTGATGCGCAAGCAGCAGGAGGCCGTGCGCGTCGCCCTGGCCGAGAGCGCGGAGGCGGCGAAGAAGCTCGCCGAGGCCGACGCGATGCATGCCAAGGCCCTGGCTGAGGCCGAGGCCGACGCCGCTCGGGTCAAGGACGAGGCCAAGCAGGACTCGGTCCGCATCGCCGCCCAGCTCGAGGAACAGGCCACTGTCGAGGCCGAGCGGATCAAGGCCCAGGGTGTCCAGCAGATCCAGCTGATGCACCAGCAGGTCGTCCGCGAACTTCGCGGCGAACTCGGTGCCGAGGCTGTGCAGAAGGCCGCCGAACTGGTCCGTGCCCACGTCGCCGATCCGGCGGCCCGGGCCGCCACGGTCGACCGGTTCCTCGCGGAGCTGGACCAGATGGCTCCGTCCTCGGTCGTCGTCGAGACCGCCGAGTCGGCGCGGTTGCGGGCCTCGAGCCGTCAGGCGCTGTCCGCGCTGACCGCCGAGTTCGACAGCGTCGCAGGAGGTCTGGACGCCGACGGGCTGACCAAGCTGGCCGATGAACTCGCATCGGTGGCCGCCGTGCTGGTCACCGAACCGACGCTCACCAAGCACCTCGCCGAGCCGACCGACGATGCCACGGCCAAGACCAAGCTGGTTGACCGGCTGCTGTCGGGCAAGGTCGGCGACGTCACCCTGAAGCTGCTGCACACCGCGGTGTCCCAGCGGTGGTCGGCTGAGAACGATCTGGTGTTCGGTGTCGAGCGCACCGCCCGGCTGGCGCTGCTCAAGCGCGCCGAGGTGGCCGGCGAGGTCGACGCGGTCGAGGACCAGCTGTTCCGCTTCGGCCGGATCCTCGACGAGCAGCCCCAGTTGGTGACGCTGCTCAGCGACTACACGGTGCCGGCGGAGAACCGGGTCGGACTGCTCGAGAAGGTCCTGCAGGGCAAGGAGGTCAACGAGACCGCCAAGGCGCTGCTGGTGCAGACGGTGCGCCTGCTGCACGGTGAGCGCGCCGACGAGGCGGTGCTGGATCTGGCCGAACTCGCCGTGGCTCGCCGTGGTGAGGTGGTCGCCCATGTCAGCGCCGCGGCTGAGCTCACCGACGCCCAGCGGACCAAGCTCTCGGATGTGCTCGCCCGCATCTACGGGCGTCCTGTCTACGTGCAACTCAACGTCGATCCGGAGTTGCTCGGCGGTTTGTCGATCGCCGTCGGTGACGAGGTCATCGATGGATCGATCGCATCCCGGCTGGCCGCTGCGCAAGCACAGTTGCCGGACTGACGCCCCAACCCCCAGACCACCCGTTCAAAGCAAGGAAGACGAAAAACCATGGCAGAGTTGACAATCTCCGCTGCTGAAATCGAAGGTGCCATCGAGGACTACGTGTCCTCGTTTTCCGCCGACAGCGGGCGTGAAGAGATCGGTACCGTCATCGACGCCGGTGACGGCATCGCCCACGTCGAGGGTCTGCCCTCGGTCATGACCCAGGAGCTCCTCGAGTTCCCGGGCGGCGTGCTGGGCGTGGCGCTCAACCTCGACGAGCACAGCGTCGGCGCCGTGATCCTGGGCGAGTTCGAGAAGATCGCAGAGGGCCAGCAGGTCAAGCGCACCGGCCAGGTGCTGTCGGTGCCGGTGGGCGACGCCTTCCTCGGTCGCGTCGTCAACCCCCTGGGCCAGCCGATCGACGGCCAGGGTGAGATCAAGGCCGAGACCCGCCGCGCGCTGGAGCTGCAGGCTCCCTCGGTGGTTCAGCGCCAGGGCGTCGGGGAGCCGCTGCAGACCGGCATCAAGGCCATCGACAGCCAGACCCCGATCGGCCGCGGACAGCGTCAGCTCATCATCGGCGACCGCAAGACCGGCAAGACCGCCGTCTGCGTCGACACCATCCTCAACCAGCGTGAGGCCTGGCTGACCGGCGACCCGAAGCAGCAGGTGCGCTGCGTGTACGTCGCCATCGGCCAGAAGGGCACCACGATCGCGTCCGTGAAGCGCGCCCTGGAGGAGGGCGGCGCGATGGAGTACACCACCATCGTCGCGGCTCCCGCCTCCGACTCGGCCGGCTTCAAGTGGCTGGCCCCGTACACCGGCTCGGCCATCGGCCAGCACTGGATGTACGACGGCAAGCACGTGCTGATCGTGTTCGACGACCTCACCAAGCAGGCCGAGGCCTACCGCGCCATCTCGCTGCTGCTGCGCCGCCCGCCGGGCCGCGAGGCGTACCCGGGTGACGTCTTCTACCTGCACTCCCGTCTGCTGGAGCGCTGCGCGAAGCTGTCCGACGAGCTCGGCGGCGGTTCGATGACCGGTCTGCCGATCATCGAGACCAAGGCCAACGACATCTCGGCCTACATCCCCACCAACGTCATCTCGATCACCGACGGCCAGTGCTTCCTGGAGTCCGACCTGTTCAACCAGGGTGTGCGCCCGGCCATCAACGTCGGTGTGTCGGTGTCCCGAGTCGGTGGCGCCGCGCAGATCAAGGCGATGAAGGACGTCGCGGGCTCGCTGCGTCTGGACCTGTCGCAGTACCGCGAGCTGGAGGCCTTCGCGGCCTTCGCCTCCGACCTGGACGCCGCGTCGAAGGCCCAGCTGGACCGCGGCGCCCGCCTGGTCGAGCTGCTCAAGCAGCCGCAGTACTCGCCGATGCCGGTCGAGGACCAGGTCGTCGCGATCTTCCTCGGCACCAAGGGCCACCTGGACTCGGTCCCGGTCGAGGACGTGCAGCGCTTCGAGGCTGAGTTCCTCGAGCACGTCAAGGCCAGCCACGCCGGCATCCTGACCGACATCCGCGAGACCAAGAAGCTCTCGGAGGAGACCGAGGCCAAGCTCGTCGAGGTCATCAACGACTTCAAGAAGGGTTTCAAGGCCTCCGACGGCAGCTCGGTCGTGGAGGAGAAGGTCGACCCGCTGTCCGAGGACGAGGTCGGCAAGGAGTCCGTGAAGGTCAACAAGCCCGCTCCGCCCAAGAAGAAGTAGGGATCGGCAAGACAGATGGCAGCCACACTGCGCGAATTGCGCGGCCGCATCCGCTCCGCGGGGTCGATCAAGAAGATCACCAAAGCCCAGGAGCTGATCGCGACGTCGCGGATCGCCAAGGCGCAGGCCCGGGTCGAAGCGGCCCGGCCCTACGCCACGGAGATCACCAACATGCTGACCAACCTGGCCAGCGCCAGTGCCTTGGATCATCCGCTGCTCGTGGAGCGCGAGAACCCCAAGCGCGCGGCCGTGCTGGTGGTGTCGTCGGACCGCGGTCTCTGCGGTGCGTACAACGCCAACGTGCTGCGGCGGGCGGAGGAGCTGGTGGCCATGCTCCGCGACGAGGGCAAGGAACCGGTCCTCTACGTGGTGGGTCGTAAGGCGTTGGGCTACTTCAGCTTCCGCCAGCGCGAGGTCAATGAGTCGTGGACCGGCTTCTCCGAGCGTCCCTCCTACGAGGACGCCCGGAAGATCGCCGACACGCTGGTGGACGCCTTCATGGCGGGTGCCGACGACGACGGCGACGACGCGGGTGCCGACGGGATTCTCGGGGTGGACGAACTGCACATCGTCTTCACCGAGTTCAAGACGATGCTGTCGCAGACGGCTGAGGCCCGTCGCATCGCGCCGATGGTGGTCGAGTATGTCGGCGAGGTCGAAGAGGGACCGCACACGCTGTTCTCCTTCGAGCCGGACGCCGAAACGCTGTTCGCGTCGCTGCTTCCGCGCTACATCGCCACCCGCGTGTACGCGGCGCTGCTCGAGGCCGCGGCTTCGGAGTCCGCGGCACGTCGCCGCGCGATGAAGTCCGCGAGCGACAACGCCGACGATCTGATCCGCGCCCTGACGCTCGAGGCCAACCGCGAGCGCCAGGCTCAGATCACCCAGGAAATCAGCGAGATCGTCGGCGGTGCCAACGCGCTGGCCGACGCCACTGGATAAACCACTCTCAGGACCCACCCCCAGTAGGAAAGCGAAGAATTATGACTGCCCCCGCAGAAGCGAAGAAGGACACCACCGGGCGCGTGGTCCGCATCACCGGCCCGGTCGTCGACGTCGAGTTCCCCCGTGGCTCGGTGCCGGAACTGTTCAATGCCCTGCACGCCGACATCACCTACAAGGACCTGTCGAAGACGCTGACCCTGGAGGTCGCGCAGCACCTGGGTGACAACCTGGTGCGCACCATCTCGATGCAGCCCACCGACGGCCTGGTGCGTGGTGTGGAGGTCACCGACACCGGTGCCCCGATTTCGGTGCCGGTCGGCGACGGCGTCAAGGGCCACGTGTTCAACGCGCTCGGCGACTGCCTCGATGAGCCCGGCTACGGCAAGGACTTCGAGCACTGGTCGATCCACCGCAAGCCGCCGGCCTTCTCGGACCTGGAGCCCCGGACCGAGATGCTGGAGACCGGCCTGAAGGTCGTCGACCTGCTGACCCCGTACGTGCGCGGCGGCAAGATCGCCCTGTTCGGCGGCGCCGGCGTGGGCAAGACCGTTCTGATCCAGGAGATGATCAACCGCATCGCCCGCAACTTCGGTGGCACCTCGGTGTTCGCCGGTGTGGGTGAGCGCACCCGTGAGGGCAACGACCTGTGGGTCGAGCTCGCGGACGCCAACGTGCTCAAGGACACCGCCCTGGTGTTCGGTCAGATGGACGAGCCGCCGGGCACCCGTATGCGCGTCGCCCTGTCGGCCCTGACCATGGCCGAGTACTTCCGCGACGAGCAGGGCCAGGACGTGCTGCTGTTCATCGACAACATCTTCCGGTTCACCCAGGCCGGTTCCGAGGTGTCGACCCTGCTGGGTCGTATGCCGTCGGCCGTGGGTTACCAGCCGACGCTGGCCGACGAGATGGGTGAGCTGCAGGAGCGCATCACCTCGACCCGTGGTCGCTCGATCACCTCGATGCAGGCCGTGTACGTGCCCGCCGACGACTACACCGACCCGGCGCCGGCGACCACGTTCGCGCACCTCGACGCCACCACGGAGCTCTCGCGTGCGGTGTTCTCGAAGGGCATCTTCCCGGCGGTGGACCCGCTGGCCTCGAGCTCGACGATCCTGCACCCCAGCATCGTCGGCGAGGAGCACTACCGCGTCGCGCAGGAAGTCATCCGAATCCTGCAGCGCTACAAGGACCTCCAGGACATCATCGCCATCCTCGGTATCGACGAGCTGTCGGAAGAGGACAAGGTGCTGGTGTACCGCGCCCGTAAGGTCGAGCGCTTCCTGAGCCAGAACATGATGGCGGCCGAGCAGTTCACCGGCCAGCCGGGCTCGACGGTTCCGCTGAAGGAGACCATCGAGGCGTTCGACAAGCTGTGCAAGGGCGAGTTCGACCACCTGCCCGAGCAGGCGTTCTTCCTGATCGGCGGCCTCGACGACCTCGCGAAGAAGGCCGAAAGCCTCGGCGCCAAGCTGTGAGCGCCCTGACTCAAGGCCGAGCGAACAGAAGGGTGGTGCATGGTGGCTGAACTCGACGTCGACATCGTCGCCGTGGAGCGCCAGATCTGGTCGGGGAAGGCGACTTTCGTCTTCACCCGCACCACCGCGGGTGAGATCGGCATCCTGCCCAACCACATTCCGCTGGTCGCGCAGCTCGTCGATGACGCCATGGTGCGGGTGGAGCGCGAAGGTGAGGACGACCTCCGGATCGCCGTTGACGGCGGATTCCTCTCCGTCACCGAGCAGGGTGTGATCGTCCTCGCCGAGAGCGCGGAGTTCGACTCGGAGATCGACGCGGACGCCGCCAAGCGCGACGCGGAATCCGACGATCCGGCAACGGCAGCCAGGGGTCGGGCGAGGCTTCGCGCCCTCGGTCAGCTCGACTAGGAGATCCCGCGGGTGAGCGCGCTCATGTACGTCATGGTCGCGCTCATCTGCGTGCTCCTGCTCGTCGTGGTGGCGTTGTGCTACCGGCTGTGGAAACTGCGCAAAGTCGGTGGCACGGCGGCGATCCTGCGCGACTACCCGGCCGACGGCGGCCACGGCTGGCGGCACGGCGTGCTGCGGTATCGTGGTGGGGAAGCCGTGTTCTACCGGCTGTCGAGCCTGCGCTGGTGGCCGGACCGCCGAATGAGCCGGCGCGGGCTGGAGATCGTGAACCGCCGGGGCCCGCGCGGTGACGAGTACGACATCATGACCGACGCGATCGTGATCCTGGAGGTCCGGGACAACATGCCGGAGCGACGTCGGGGTTACGAGATCGCGCTGGACCGGGGTGCGTTGACCGCGTTCCTGTCCTGGCTCGAGTCCAGGCCGTCGCCGCGGGCCCGCCGGCGCACCTTCTAATCGGTTGCCTGACCGCCGCCGGGTTGCCAGAGCACGTCGCCGTCGGGGTTGGCGACCCGCGACAGGATGAACAACAGATCCGACAGCCGGTTCAGGTATTTCGCGGGCAGCACACTGATCGAGTCGCCGTGCGTCTCGACGGCGGTCCATGCGGAGCGCTCGGCGCGGCGGGCGATCGTGCGCGCCACGTGCAGCAGCGCCGACAGCGGGGTACCGCCAGGCAGCACAAACGAATTGAGGGCGGGCAGGCCCTCGTTGAACTCGTCGCACCATTTCTCGAGCCGGTCGATATAGCTCTGGGTGATCCGCAGCGGCGGGTATTTCGGGTTCTCGACGATCGGAGTGGACAGGTCCGCGCCCGCGTCGAAGAGGTCGTTCTGAATCTGCCTCAGCACCTGTGCGATTTGCTCGCTGGGTGATCCGAGGGCGATCGCGACGCCGATGGCGGCGTTGGTCTCGTCGCAGTCGGCGTAGGCGACCAGCCGGGCGTCGTTCTTGGAGACCCTGCTGAAATCGCTGAGGCCGGTGGTGCCGTCGTCACCCGTGCGCGTGTAGATACGGGTCAGATGGACTGCCATGCCGAAACCGTACCGGACCTCCATTCGGTCGAGGAGGTCCGCGGAAGTCCGCGGAAGTCCGCGGAAGTCCGCGGAAGTCCGAGGAAACCGAGGAAACTGACACCGCTTCGGGGCCTGTCTAGACTGGCCGCGTGAGCGAGCGATTCGTGGTGACCGGCGGAAACCGGTTATCAGGCGAAGTTGCCGTGGGGGGAGCCAAGAACAGTGTTCTGAAGCTGATGGCCGCCGCGCTCCTCGCCGAGGGCACCAGCACGATCACCAACTGCCCGGACATCCTCGACGTGCCGCTGATGGCCGAGGTGCTCCGGGGGTTGGGCGCGACCGTCGAACTCGACGGCGATGTCGTGCGCATCACGTCACCCGACGAACCCAAATACGACGCCGACTTTGCTGCGGTGCGCCAGTTCCGGGCCTCGGTCTGTGTGCTGGGGCCCCTGGTCGGGCGGTGTAAGCGGGCCCGGGTGGCGTTGCCGGGCGGTGACGCGATCGGATCCCGGCCGCTGGACATGCACCAGGCCGGCCTGCGGCAGCTCGGGGCACGGTGCAACATCGAGCACGGCTGTGTGGTG
>Ga0180218_1000656_pt1 | contig 28254 bp, 31 predicted proteins | sample eDN3rd37CKraftBY_FD_151334 | JGI IMG/M metagenome (GOLD analysis project Ga0180218, IMG submission 151334) | Enriched backyard soil microbial communities from Emeryville, California, USA - eDNA 3rd pass 37_C Kraft BY (version 2) (version 2) | ecosystem: Environmental > Terrestrial > Soil >... | reverse complement strand
ACGGGCTTCAAGCGCGCCTACAAGGGCGAAATTCTGGCCGAGATCTACACCAAGCTCGATCAGTCCGATTTCTCGGTCGAACTGGCCCGCATCCGTTCGCTGCAGCCCGATGCCGTGTTCGAGTTCCTGCCGGGCGGCGCGGGCATCAACTTTGCCAAGCAGTTTGCCAATTCTGGCCTGAACAAGTCCATCAAGATGGTCACCCCGCTGTATTCCATGGACGACCGCATGCTGGCCGCCTCGGGCGATGCGGGCGAAGGCTACTACCTGACCACGCAATGGACCAGCCAACAAGACAACGAGGCCAGCAAGGCCTTCGTGGCCGCCTTTGAAAAAGAGTACGGCCGCCGGCCCACCGTATATGCGGCTACATCGTATGACACGGCGCGCCTGATCGGCTCGGCGCTCAAGGCTGTCAACGGCGACGTCAAGGGCAAGCCCGATGCTTTCCGCGAAGCACTGCGCAAGGCCGACTTCGAAAGCGTGCGCGGCAACTTCAAGTTCAACACCAACCATTACCCCATCCAGGATTGGTATCTGGTCAAGGTCGAGCGCAACAGCGATGGCAAGCTCGACTACAAGGCGATCAGCACGATCGCCAAGGACCACACTGATCCCTATGTCTCGCAATGCGAAATGAAGTAACGCTATTTGCCTGAAACCACGCACCCGGGCTTGCCCGGGTGCGCGCAAGAAACGGGATCTTCCCCATGTATCTGTTCCTTGAACAGGCCATGAATGGCCTGCAATACAGCGCTTTGCTGTTCCTGCTTTCGGCGGGTCTGACCCTTATCTTCGGCATCATGAACGTCGTGAACCTGGCTCATGGTTCCTTCTACATGGTGGGGGCCTTTTGCGCCGCCTCGGCCGTGGCCATCACGGGCTCGTTCACGGTGGCCATCCTGGCTTCGATCGTGGGCGCGGGCGTGTACGGCCTGATCGTCGAGCGGCTGATCATCAGCCGCCTATACCATCGCGATCACCTGGACCAGGTCCTGGCAACGCTGGGGGTGATCTTCTTCACCAACGCACTGGTCACGCTGGTCTTTGGCCGCAGCCCCCCGTTCGTGGCCATCCCGCCGCTGCTGTCGGGCGCGGTCCAGATCGCCCCAGGCTTTAACTACCCGATCATGAGGCTGGCCTTCATCGGCGCTGGCGTGCTGGTGGCCGTGGGCCTGTGGCTGCTCATTTCCCGCACCCGCGTGGGCATGCTGGTGCGTGCCGGAGCCGACGACGCCGAGATCGTCGATGCGCTGGGCGTGAACATCCGGCGCCTGTTCATGCTGGTGTTCACGCTGGGCGCGCTGCTGTGCGGCTTTGCCGGTGTCATGGCGGCCCCCCTGCTGGCGGTCGAAATTGGCATGGGCGAAAAGGTGCTGATCACCACCTTCGTGGTGATCGTGGTGGGGGGCGTGGGTTCGGTGCGCGGCGCGCTGCTGGGCTCGGTGCTGGTGGGCATGACCGATTCTTTCGGCCGGGCCTACATTCCCATCTGGATGTCCCAGTTGCTGCCGCCCGAATACAGCTCGTCGGTCAGCTCCAGCCTGGTGTCGGCCAGTATCTACATTCTGATGGCCGTGGTGCTGCTGGTGAAGCCGCGCGGCCTGATTCCGGCACAAAGGTAAAGCAATGACCCGGAAAAACATCGTCATATTCCTGATTTTCGCTGCGCTGCTGGTGTTGCCCCTGGCGGCCAACGGCTTGAACAACAGCTTCCTGATCAACATGGGCACGCAGTTCGTCATCTACGCGCTGGCGGCCATCAGTCTCGACCTGGTGCTGGGCTATGGCGCCATGGTCAGCTTCGGGCACGCGGCCTTCTTCGGCCTGGGCGGCTATGTGGTGGGCATTGTGGCCTATCACATGGGCATGGGCGAGACCATCATGGGCTGGACCGGCTCTGAATCGGCCCTGGTCATGTGGCCCCTGGCCATGCTGGCGGCCGCCCTTACGGGCCTGGTCATGGGCTTTTTGTCGCTGCGCACCAGCGGCGTGCAGTTCATCATGATCACCCTGGCCTTTGCCCAAATGCTGTACTTCGTGCTGGTGGGGCTGGTTACCTACGGGGGCGACGACGGCATGTCGGTCATGTCGCGCAACCTGATACCCGGCGTGAACATGGACGACCCCTCCATTTTCTACTATGTGTGCCTGGCCCTGATGACATTGTGGGTGGTGCTGTGCCGGCGCATCGTCAACTCGCCCTTCGGCATGGCGCTGCGCGGCTTCCAGCAGAACGAGCGGCGCAACGTGAACCTGGGCTATGCGCCCATGCGCTACAAGCTCACGGCCTTTACCATTTCGGCGGCCGGGGCCGGCCTGGCCGGCGCGCTATGGGCCAACTACGCCCTGTACGTCAGCCCCGACATGGCCTCGTGGCTCAAGTCAGGCACGCTGATGGCCATGATCGTGCTGGGCGGCATGGGCACCATCTATGGCTCCATTCTGGGTGCGGCTGTGTACCTGGGCCTTGAACAGGCCCTGACCGCCTGGACCGAGAACTGGATGCTGTTCCTGGGCCCGGCCCTGATTCTTGTCGTGTTGTTCAGCAAGCGCGGGTTGTTCGGCTGGCTGGCAGGGAGAAACAGCCATGACTGAAGCGCTTCAAACCACAGCGCCCAAGCTCGAGATCCGCAGCCTGCGCAAGGCATTCGGTGCCCTGGTGGCCACCAATGACGTCAACATCCAGGTCCAGCCCGGCGAGATCCACGCGCTGATCGGCCCCAACGGCGCCGGCAAGACCACCCTTATCTCGCAGATCAGCGGCGAGCTCATGCCCGACTCGGGCCAGGTGCTGCTCGACGGCGAAGACATCACCCGCCTGCCCGCATACAAGCGGGCCTCGGTGGGGCTGGCGCGGTCCTTCCAGATCAGCCAGCTGTACAACGACTTTACCGCCGAAGACAACGTCGCCCTGGCCGTGCAGGCCCAGTCTGCCAAGCGCTTCGACATGTTCAGCTCGGCGCGCAAGCAGATGGACCTGCGCGAGCCGGCCCGCCAGGCGCTGCAGCGGGTCGGGCTGGCCGATCGGGGCCACCTGCGCGTCTCTGAACTGGCGCACGGCGAAAAGCGCCAGCTCGAACTGGCCATCGCCTTGTCGCTGAACGCCTCGGTGCTGTTGCTTGACGAGCCCATGGCCGGCCTGGGCGCCGAAGAGTCCCAGCGCATGAAGGACATTCTGCTCGAGCTCAAGGGCCAGTACGCCATCTTGCTGGTCGAACACGACATGGACATTGTTTTTGCACTGGCCGACCGCATTACCGTGCTGGTCTACGGCAAGCCCATCTTCACCGGCACCCCGGATGAAGTGCGCGGCAACAGCGATGTGCGCGATGCCTATCTGGGAAGGGAAGAATAGAAATGCTGCACGCAGAAAACCTGCAATCAGGCTACGGCGCCGCCCAGGTGCTGTTCGGGGTGAACCTTGACATCCAGGCGCACCAGGTCGTCTCTTTGCTGGGCCGTAACGGCATGGGCAAGACCACCACGGTACGCACGCTGATGGGCATGCTGCCGCTCAAGGGCGGCAGCATCACCTTCGACGGCCAGCCCGTCGGCGGCCAGCGTCCGCACCGCATTGCCAAGCTGGGCTTTGGCCTGGTGCCCGAGGGGCGGCGGGTGTTCCCCTCGCTTTCCGTGTACGAGAACCTGGTGGCTACGTCGCGCAACGACTACGGCGGCAGCTGGACGCTGGATGCCGTCTACGAGCTGTTTCCGCGCCTGAAAGAACGCAACTCGCAGTCGGCCCGCACCCTGTCGGGCGGCGAGCAGCAGATGCTGGCCATCGGCCGCGCCTTGCTCACCAACCCGCGCCTGCTGATTCTGGACGAGGCCACCGAGGGCCTGGCGCCGGTCATCCGGCAAGAGATCTGGTCCTGCCTGAATCGCCTGAAGGCCGAGGGCCAGACCATTTTGCTGATCGACAAGAACCTTAAAGAAATGCATCACCTGGTCGACAGGCATTACATCATCGAAAAAGGCCGCATCGTGTGGAGCGGCAACTCTCAAGAGCTGCAGGAGCAGCCCGACCTGGTCACGCAGTATCTGGGGGTTTAAGCAAGGCACATTCCGAAATCAGGCCGCCCGCAATGGACGGCCTGATTTTATGTGGCCCGGCGATACCGCGGTGCTGCCGGGGGAAGACGCTTCATGCGGCCGAGGCGGCAGGCTGCTCGAGCAGCGACGTTTCTATGAGCCTGGTCGTGCGGTTGTAATGCTCGGCCAGCAGGGCCACTGCCTGGTCGGCATCTCGGCGCAGCGTCGCTTCGACGATCTCGTGGTGCTCTTTCGATACGTCGCGGCTGCTGTCGCGCCGCACAGAGGTCTTGAGCATGGGCCGGCGATAGCGCTCGGTCTGGATGTACAGCGTGGCCGAGAGCTCGAGCAGCCAGCGCGAGTCACAGGCCGCGATCAGGGCCCGGTGCAAGGCCAGGTGGCGCTGCTCTACTTCGTCGTACGAAGCCTGTTGCGCTTCGGCGCCATTGCGACGTGTGACCAGATCGAGTGCGTGTAGCGCCGCCACGATGCTGGTTTCCCAGTCGTCGGTGGCGTGCTGTATGGAACGCCGCAGGGCCTCGCAATCAATGAGCGTGCGCACGCTCATTGAGTCTTGCATTTCTTTCAGCGAAAGCGGCGCCACCCGGAAGCCCTTGAGCGCGATCGACTCGACCAGGCGCTCGCTGTGCAGGCGGTTCAGCGCCTCGCGCAGCGGCGTGAAGCTGAGCTGGTAGCGCTGCTTGAGAAACTCGAGGCGCAGCGCCAGGCCGGGGGCCAGTTCGCCTGAAAGAATGTCGCGCTTCAGGTCTGCATAGGCTTGCTCGGCCAGTGTCGAGGACTTGGCCGCGCGCGGCGCTTCGCGCAGTGGGGCGTTCATGGCCGGGCTCCGCCTTCGGCAGTGCCCGCCGCGGCCTGGTCGGCCTCGTCGTCGAAATCAAGGCTGGCGCCGCGCTGCAGGTCAGAGAACTGGGCCGCCTGCTGCGGCTGCCGATTGACGCGCAGGTCGAACACGTCGAAGCGGTTGTAGTGGCCGGTGATGTCGTGCATCTGGCGCGGCTGGATGCATCGCGACAGATCGACGTCGGCGTAGACGATGCCTTCGGCGTCGATGAGCGGCTCGCCCACCAGCCGCCCGTCGGGCCCGATGACGCCCGAGAAGGCGCTGTTCTTGCGGCGCAGCATCTGCTCGGCCTGCGGGTGCGTTTGGCTGAAGGCCGAGATGATTTCCTCGGAAATGGTGGAGCAGGCCACCACCGTGAACACCTTGCCCTCGAAGCAGTGGGCCATGGCGCGCACCTTGATGGCTTCGGCCATGTCGTAGTCGGGCGGCGCCACCGGCAGCGAGATGTAGCTGGCCACATGCAGCAGCTCGCCTTGCGCCAGCAGGCTGAAGCGCGCCAGCGTATTGGTGTTCTCGCCGCATGCCAGGCCGCCCAGGGGGCCGATGGCCGTATCGTAGACGCGCAGCGAAGCGCCGTCGCCGTTGGCCCAGGTAAGCTTCTCGGCCCAGGTGGGCACCAGCTTGCGGTGGCGGCCCAGCAGCTTGCCGTCGGGGCCGATGAACACCAGCGTGTTGTACAGCGTGCTGATGCCCGTGGGGCTACGCTCATTCACACCCACCACCACATGGACGCCGTGGCGGCCCGCCGCTTGCGCAATGCGCTGGATCTCGGGGCCGGGGATCTCGATGGCGCTGCGGCACAGCTTGTCGAACCACGGGCTGCCCTCGACGGGATTCATGATCCAGTTCCAGTAGGGGTAGCCGGCCACGAAGACCTCGGGAAAGGCGATGAGCTGGGCGCCTTGGCCGGCGGCCTCTTCGATGAGCGCGCACACTTTCTCGACGGTGGCGTTCGTGTCCAGGAACACGGGGGCCGCTTGTACGGCGGCGACCTTGACGACGGGCAGGTTAAGCATGGGTTCCTCGATGAGACAGTGAATGAGCGGGCCGGATCAGATGGCGACGACGGGGTTGCGCATGGTGCCGATGCCTTCGACGTAGGATTCAACCACGTCGCCGGGCCACAGCCATTCTTGCGGATTGCGGCCTGCGCCCACGCCGGAGGGCGTGCCCGTGGCGATGATGTCGCCGGGCTCGAGCGTGATGCCCGCGCTGATGTCGGCCACCAGGTGGGCGACATTGAACAGCATGTGGCGGGTGTTGGACTGCTGCTTGATCTCGCCGTTGACCTTGAGCCAGAGATCCAGCTTCTGCGGGTCGGGGATTTCGTCGGCGGTGACGATGCAGGGCCCGAAGGGCGCATAGGTGTCCAGGCCCTTGGAGTACACCCACTGGCCGGCGCGGCGATTGTCGCGCGCGCTCATGTCGAGCATCAGGCTGTAGCCGAAGACATAGGACAGCGAGTCTTTTTCTTCGATGCGCCGGGCGCGGGTGCCGATGATGGCGGCCAGCTCGACCTCCCAGTCGAGCTGCTGGGTGATCTTGGCATTGTGCTCGATGCTGTCGTCGGGGCCGATGACGGTGGTGGGCGGCTTGGTGAAGATGATGGGCTGCTTGGGCAGGTCGGCGGAGGTGTCGAGCGAGCGGCTGGATTCTTCGACGTGCTCGACGTAGTTCAGGCCGATGCCGAAGATGTTCTTGCGCGGACGCGGGATGGGCGCCAGCAGCTTGACGTTTTGCAGCGGCTGGGCCACGCCTACGGGCCAGCTTTCCTGGTGCTCTTTGAGCAGCTCGGTGGCCGTGGCCACCGCCGAGGGGCCCAGATCGATGAACTCGAGCATGTCGCTGGGCAGGTCGATGCCGGCGATCATGCCCAGGTATTCGATGTCGACGACCATGTTGTCGACGATGGCGCCCAGGCGGGCGCTTTCCAGTACGTTGCGGCGGTATGTGACTAGACGCATGTTGTTTCCTTGTTGTCAGGCGGCCGGGCCGCCTGCTGCGATGTGCGGATGGTTTGAATGAAGGGATGATGAAAAGCGCCGATGCGGCCCGCATCGGCGCCGGAACCTAGACGGGCTGGTGGCCGTCGTTTTCCTTGAGTGCTTCTTCGCGGTACAGGCCCAGCGACTTCATCACGGGCAGGTCGTTGAAGCAGAACAGGCAGGCGTCTTCGCTTTGGCTGGCATTGGCGTGTTCGTGGAACATCCAGGACGGCACACAGAAGATGTCGCGTTCTTGCCAGTCGAAGCGCTGGCCGTTGATGATGGAGAAGCCCTTACCCTTGGCCACCTGGTAGATGAAGCTGCCGGTGTGGCGGTGGGCCTTGGTGTGCTCGCCCGGGCGCAGCATCTGCATGCTGGCGCCTATGGTCTGCATGACGGGGCCGCCGGTCTTGGGGTTGATGTAGTTCATCAGCACGCCGTCGAAGGGCGAGCCGTCGGTAACGCGGGCATAGCGGCACAGCGCCTCGTAGGTGGGCGCCCATTCGTATTTGAGCAGCGGCGAATAGCCGTGTTCCCATTTGTCGTCGCCGGGCATCAGGCCGGTGCCCGCCCAGGTGGCGGTGCTGTCGTCGACGGCATAGGTGACGGCCTGGTTGAGGTCGGGGTGTACGGTGTAGAAGTTGGCCTCCAGGGCGTTGACCAGGGGGATGTCGAGGCCGTCTTGCCAGATGCAGGGCGAGCCGTCTTCGCTGACGCCGTGTTCATGCCAGGTGCCGTTGGGGGTAAGGACGAAATCGTTGGCGCCCAGCGTCATCTTGTGGCCGTTGACGATGGTATAGGCGCCGCTGCCTTCCATGATGAAGCGCAGGGCGCTGGCCGAATGGTTGTGGGCCGAGGCCAGTTCGCCGGGGTTCATGGCCTGCAGGCCCGAATAAAGCCAGCCGACCGCGGCGGCCACGTCTTGCCGGCCGGGATTGTTCAGGTACACGACCCGTCGGCCGGCCTTTTCGGGCGACACCAGGTCGATGGAGCGCAGCACGTGGTCGCGCAGGTCGTTGTAGCGCCACAGCACGGGCACCGACGACGATTGCGGAAACCAGGGCTCGATCTTGTTGGCGACTGTCCAGAGGGCGCCGGTCTTGAGCGTGTCGAGCTCGTCGTAGTAGGCGAGCAGTTCGGGAGTGTCTTCGACGTTGGCGCGTCCAACCACGTCTTCGCGGTAATTGGTGCGGGGAGCAATTTTCATGTCGGCCGTCTCATAATGAACTGATTTTATAAAATCTTAGTATTTTTCGACAATATTAGAGAAGTTTCGGCAGAAAAACAAGAGCTGTCTGTCCATATCAGCCTGTTATGAAAGTGCATTGGTGTTATATATGCCAGCACGGCACAGGGCGGCTCCGAAGCTTGCAATCCCTGTATTCGCCCCTGGGCCGCACCCTTACTCTATTCGTTCGTACTTGACTTCATGGCTACAGACTGGACCGACCGCATACGGCTGCGCAACCTGAAATTCCTGCTCAGCCTTGCCCAGACGCGCAACCTCAGCCATTCGGCCAAGCTGCTGCACACGACGCAGCCGGGGCTTTCCAAGTGGCTCAAGGATCTCGAGGCCGACATAGGGCTGCCGCTGTTCGAGCGCCATGCGCGCGGCCTGACCCCGACTTCCCACGGCGAAACCCTGATCGCCCACGCGCGCCGCATCGATGCCCAGCTGGACAGGGCCGCGACCGACATGAATATATTGCGTGACGGCGGCGCGGGCCGGGTGGTGATCGGCGCTTCGGGCGCCGCCGCCACCGAGGCCGCCCCGCGAGCAATACTGGCGATGGCCGAGCGCATGCCCGAGCTTCGCATCGATCTGGTCGAGGGCACCATGGACCGGCTGCTGACTTTGCTGGCTCGCGGCGACCTGGACATTGTCATGGGCCGCACGGCAAGCGGCATCACGGTCGAGTCCAGCATTCATTCCGAAGAACTGTACGTCGAGCCCATCGATCTGGTTGCCCGGCCCGACCATCCCTTGTTCGACCTGCCCGAGCTGCGCTGGCATGACGTCACGAAGTACCGCTGGATCGTATGGCCCAGCCAGACGCCGGTCCGGAACGCCCTGGAGGCGGCCCTGGCCAATGCCAACCAGTCATTGCCGCAGAACTACATCGAAAGCAACTCGGTCATCGCCAACGTTACCCTTCTTACCCACAGCGACGTCATCGGCACCGCCTCGCATCGCTCCACCGTCATGCTGGCGCGGCTCAACCTGGTGCGCATCCTGCCCCTGAAACTGGATGGCTTTGGTTCGGTGTCGATGTATTGGCGCAATGACGAGCTGTATCCGAAGTCTGTAGAAGTGGCCCTGGAGTGCGTGCGGCGCACCACGCGCGAAGAGGTGGCCTAGGAAGCGCGGCCACCGGCGGGCCAGCAAGTAACCGGCTCGGCTGCGGCCTGGCGTGCCAGGTGTTGCTTGAGCGAGGCGGCTAACCCGAATGCCGGCTGAGCCGGGTAATGAAGGTTTCCAGCGCCGCCTTGTGTTTGTCCTTGCGCATGACGGCATGCACGCTGGCCTCGAGGCCGGGTTCGTCCAGGGGGCGGAAGGCCAGGGCATGCGGCTGGTAGGCGCTGGTCGAGGTGGGCACCAGCGCAATGCCCAGCCCGGCCATGACCAGGCTGAGTTGAGCCGGCACCTCGGCCACGGTCTGTTCCACCGTGGGAGAAAAGCCGTGGGCGGCACAGGCCCTGAAAATCCTTTCCGCGAAAGTGGATGTTTCACGGCGCAGCATGACGAAGCGTTCGCCGGCCAGCTCGTCCAGCCGGATGCGTTCGCTTGCGGCTAGGCGGTGCCCCGGGGGCAGGGCGACCAGCAGCGGGTCGGGCCAAAGCCGGCGGCTGCACAGCAGGTCGTCCTCGACGGACTGGCGTGAAATACTGACGTCGATGCGGTGCTCGCGCAGCGCATCGAGCTGGTCGTTGGGCGCCATTTCGTTCAGAATGACACGGATGTCGGGGTGCGACACTGCCAATTGGCCTATGAGCCCGGGCAGCGGACCCAGGAAATGCGAGCCCGACAACCCCACCTCGATGCGGCCGGCCAGCCCGGCATCGATGTGCTGCACACGCAGCGTGGCTTCCTTCAGCCGGTTCTGGATTACCCTGACGTCGCGCAGAAACGATGCGCCCGCCTCGGTAAGTTCCACCTTCCGGCTGTTGCGATGGAACAGCTTCACGCCCAGTTCCTCTTCAAGCTGGGCGATCTGGGCGCTAAGCGGCGGCTGTGAAATATGCAGGCGCTCGGCGGCCCGAGTGAAGTTCAATTCCTCGGCCAATGTCGTAAAGTAGCGTAGCTGGCGCAGTTCCATAGGCAAAATATAGCGCATGAGACGAAATCGATATTGGTCCGTGCGTCCCAAATAAACGATCATAGACACGTAGCCGTCATATAACCCCTAATTATTATTCAGGTATAGACCATGACCACCACCGCACGCTCCTTTCGCATCGGTCAAATCGTTCCCAGCTCCAACACGACGATGGAAACCGAAATCCCGCTCATGCTGCGCAGCCGCGAAGCCGCCTTCCCCGAGCGTTTCACCTTCCATTCCAGCCGCATGCGCATGAAGAAAGTCACGGCCGAAGAGCTCAAGGCTATGGATGCCGACTCTGACCGCTGTGCGCTTGAACTGTCCGACGCGCGCGTCGACGTCCTGGGCTATGCCTGCCTGGTCGCCATCATGAGCATGGGCCTGGGCTACCACCGCGAGTCGGAGAAGCGCCTGCACCAGGTCACCGTCGACAACAACGGCGCCGCGCCCGTCGTCTCCAGCGCCGGCGCGCTGGTCGAAGGCCTGCATGCCATGGGCGCCAAGAAGGTTTCCATCCTTACCCCCTACATGAAGCCGCTTACCCAGCTCGTCGTCGACTACATCGAGAACGAAGGCATCGAAGTGCAGGACGCCGTGTCGCTCGAAATTCCCGACAACCTCGAAGTGGGCCGCCAAGACCCCCTGGCTCCCGCCGAGCACATCAAACGCGTGAACACCAGCGGCGTCGACGCCGTGGTGCTGTCCGCTTGCGTGCAGATGCCGTCCTTCCAGTCGGTGCAGCAGGTCGAAGACCGGCTCGGCCTGCCGGTTACCACCGCAGCCATCAGCACGGTGCACCAGATGCTCAAGCGCCTGGAGCTTCAGCGCGAAGTCCCCAACGCCGGCAGCCTGCTCTCGGGCCGCTACTAAGCCGCTTGCATTGCCCCCGCCAAGGCGGGGGCAAGCCCGCCAGCCCGATACGGCCTTGCCGTGTCGGGCTTTTTCGCGTCACAGCCCCAGCAATATCCTCTTGCTTCCCGCGATGCGGCGTCTTTCCGCCAAATCCATTTGCGCCACGTCGTTACGGCCTTCAAGCGAAGCGATGGCTTCTCGATAGATGTCCAGAGCGTTCTCCATTGCCACGGTCGGCCGGATGCGGGTCAGCATCCAGTCCAGCTTGTCGCACACTTTGCCGTGGCTCAGTTTGCCGGAAGACGCCCATTCGTAAGCCAGCCAGTCCAGGGTGTCGAACCAGGACAATGAGTCGGCCGCCTGCAGAATGTCTTCCTCTGTGTTGCCGCCAATCTCGTGGCGCAGGACGAGCTGGCGTACGCGTCGTATGAATGCCTCCGGCACGGACGGCTGCTTTCTAAGCCAGTCTTCGACGATGTCGGCTGATCGGATGGAATGGGCGAACAGGTAGTCGGGGTCGTCAAAGGTGGTGTCCGGCGTGCCCGACGGCCCGCCGGGAAAGAAGCGCTCGGCATCGTGGACCAGCGCGGCGAACTTCAGTTCGGCCGAGGCAGTGGGGACCAAGCGAACGGTCCAGGCGCGGGTGGATAGCAGGTGTTCCAATTGGTAGAACCCGTCCAGCCAGTCGATTGCGGCCAGCTCCAGATTGGTGAAATCGGGATCTTTGAAGCGGCCACGAAACCGGGATTCCAACGATTGATCCATTTTCTTTCCTTACAGATGCTCTTGGGTGGATGCTTATTCACATTGCGGCGAGCGCAAGGCGTGCCATATGGCTTCGGGGGTAATGGGAAGCGCCGAAATCTCTACGTTGAACTCGGCCAGTGCATTGCAGACTGCATTCGTTATCGCGGCCGCGGGGGCAATGGTGCCGACTTCGCCCACGCCTCGTATGCCCATCGGGGTAACCGGAGAAGGCACCTCGGTGTGCAAAAGCGTAATGGGCGGCGCGTCGGCGGCAGTGGGCGCAAAATAATCCATCATCGTGCCGTTGAGCAATTGACCCGTTTGTTCGTCATAAAGCAATTCTTCGCCCAAAGCCGCTCCAAACCCCTGCATGAGCGCGCCGCGTACCTGGCCTTCGACCAGCATGGGATTGATGACGGTTCCGCAGTCGTGCACCAGCACGAAGTTTTCGATCTCGAACTCTCCGGTCAAGGGGTCGACCAGCACTTTGGCCGCTGCCGTGCCGAATGCGAATGCGGCTTCGGGCGGTTCGAAGTGGGTGGTGACTTCCATGCCGGGCGCTTCGTCGGCGGGTATTCCCTGGCCGACGATGGCGCGTGTGAACACCTGGCTCAGCGGGATACTGCGTTGGGAATCTGTGCGGTGGCGGACCTGGCGCCCTTCGAGGGTAAGCTCTGCCTCGGGACATTCAAGCGCCAGGGCCGCAATGCGCACAATCTTGGCCCGCAATGCCGTGCCGGCTTCTTGTATTGCACCGGCAGCGGCGATCATAGTGCGTGACGCAAACGATCCGGTGTTCAGGGGCGAGGCGGCCGTGTCGCCGGAGTGGACGCGAATGATGTCCATGTCGACGCCAAGGACGTCGGCGCATACCTGGGCCATCGCCGTTTCGGTGCTTTGTCCGATTGAAGATACGCCGGTGTAGATGTCGATGCCGCCCGAGCGGTTGGCGCGCAGAGTCAGGCTTTCGTGCGCCCCGAATTGCGAGCCGCGCTTCATGAGGAAGCGGGCGCTGGCGTAGCCCGTTCGTTCGATGAACGAAGAAAAACCGATACCGACCCTGCGGCCGTCCGGAAGGGCGTTGGACCGGGCAGCCCTGTGGGCATCGTAGCCTATGGCGTTCGCCGCCATGTCAAGGCTCAGCGGATAGTCTCCGCTGTCGTAGACGGCGCCGCTGGCCGTGGTCCACGGAAGATCTTCGGGGCGAAGCATGTTCTTGCGGCGCAGTTCGAGAGGATCCATGCCGAGCTTGCGCGCCAGTCGGTCCATCAGCACTTCGCGGGCGAAATTGACCTCTGGCTGGCCATAGCCCCGGTATGCCCCTATGGGTGTCTTGTTGGTAATTGCCACGCGGCGCCGGACATAGGCGTCGCGGACCTTGTATGGCCCGGCAAAGGTGACGCTGGACAACTGCGAAGAGCCGAAGGAGGAGTTCCAGCCGCCCAGGTCGGTGACGTAATCGTCGATGAAAGAGGTGATGCGGCCGTCTTGCGTGGCGCCGATCCGATAGTCGTGCAGGGATTCCCGGCCGTGGGTCGCCGAGCGAAAGTGTTCGAGGCGGTCTTCTATCCACTTGACGGGTTGCCGCAGGGCGATGGCATGCAAGGCGGCCAGTACGTCTTCGGGGTAGACACCCAGCTTCATGCCGAAGCCGCCACCCACATCGGATGCCGCGACTTCCACGCAGCTTTCTTCGATGCGCAGGATCTCCGCCAATTGCTTGCGTACCAGGTGGGGCGTCTGGGTGGACATGCGTACCGTAAGCATGCGTAAGCCCGGCCGCCAACTGGCCAGGATGCCCCGGGTTTCCATGGGCAGCGGGGTTACGCGGTTGACGCGGAAGCGGTCCTGCACCACTACTTGGGCTTCTTCGAGCTTCTGGTGGGCCTCGCCGATCTGGTCGACGTTCTCGGCCAGGATATTGCTTGTCAGAACCTCAGGGTGCAGCACTGCGGCGGCTGGTTCGATGGTTTTTGCCGTATCGGTGATACAGGGCAGCGGCTCGTACTCGATATGGACGAGTTCGATGGCGTCTTCGGCGACGGCCCGGGAGGTCGCGGCAATGCTGACCACGGGTTGGCCCTCGTGCAGCGCCCTGCCTTGCGCCAGAGCGTAATAGGGCAGGGCGGCCGCGCCCGGGACGGGGCGCAGCACGGTCATGGGCCGGGTGGAATCGGCGATGTCTTCGGGGCAAAGAATATGGCGCACGCCGGGTAGTTGCAGGGCCTCGGAGATGTCGATGGAGACGATGCGCGCATGCGGGAAGGGGCAGCGCGCCACCGCCATCTCCAGCACGCGGCCTGGCTGGTCGTCGTCGACATAGTAGCCGTCTCCTCGCAGCAGCCGAAGGTCTTCGGTGCGCAGAATGGCGCGGCCGATATGTGTATGGGTGTCGTGGTCCGCGCCGGGCGCGGTCGCCGGTGTCTCTTCAGGCTTGGTAATGACATGGTCAGGCATGACGGTCCCTATGCGTCGATCATCTGGTCGCCCAGATACTGGGCCACGGCGCGTACCGGTCCCTCATAGCCGGTGCAGCGGCACAGCACGCCGCTCATTTCGGCCCGCAGGTCTGACAGCGTGTAGCGCTTGCCGCTGCCTTTGAGGTGGGTGGCCAGCATGAGAAACCCAGGTGTACAGAAGCCGCATTGCAGGCCGTGGTGCTCTCGGAAAGCCTGTTGCAGTGCGTTCAATTCGCCGTCTTCTTCAAGCGACTCGACCGTGCGTATCGTGCAATCGTCCAGTTGCACGGCAAGCATCAGGCAGGACTTCAGTGCGACACCATCGACCATGACGGTGCACATGCCGCAGACGCCCTGTTCGCAACCGATGTGAACCCCGGTCAGCCCGCATTTTTTTCGCAGAAAGTCGGCGGCGTGCATACGTACGGGCGCGATCTCGGCGATGTCGACGCCATTGACGTTCGCCTGAATCTCCATGACGTTGGATTCGTTCAGCATGGCTATCCTTGGCTAATGACGTGGTACAGGACGAAAAGCGAAACGATGAAAGTCGCCACGCTGAAAGAGGCGGCGACTTTGTTCCAGGGATCGTCCATTCGTTGGGGGCCAGTCTGGCTTGCCGCGGCCGGCGTTCGCACCGGCGCGTCAGTGATGGCGGGCTGCCTGCCCGGCGCGGGCGGGGCTGCCGATGCGCCGGCAACTACTGTCGCGGGCGAACCGCCCGCAAGCGCTGAAGACAGGTTGGCGGCAAACTGTTCAGTGAGCTTCTCGGCCTGCTTGGCGATGATGCGCTGCCCTACGCTGCCCAATGCGCCAGCCAGCGCCGCTTCGCCTTCGACCACTACGTGCGTGGATCCCGGGTTCTCGTTCAGCGTAACGGTATTGGTCGCCCGGAAATTGCCCACCGCGCCGCGTACCGCCTTGCCTATCAGCGTGAACTGTATGACGTTGGGGGGAACGCGTTCGGTGATGCGGACGCTGGTATCGAAGCTGGCCGAAATGGGGCCGACCTTTTGTGTCATGCGCACGGAGAGCTGATCGGCATCGATGACCCGCACGTCGTCGATTCCGGGCATGCACCTGGCGACTTCGTCGACCTGCTGGAAGAAGTTCCAGACCGGCTGGATGGCTTCGTCGACGGTGAACTCCTGTTTGTATTTCATGGACGATTCTCGATGCAAAACTTAGTTGACGGGTGCCTTTACGAAGGCGCCGAGTGATTCTTCGCGGATGTCGGCCAGCACCTTGCGTACATAGACCTGAAGCAGGTGCTGGCGATAGGGGCCTGAAGCGCGGATGTCGCTGGGCGGATCGGCTTGTTCGGCGGCCAGCCGGGCCGCTTCGGCGATGTCCTCATCGGCAAGGCGGGTGCCATTGAGTCGTTGGGCCGCGTTGCCGGCCAGCATGGGGGTGTCGTTGACGCCGCCCATGCCGATACGCAGGCCTTCCCATTTGCCTGTTTCGTCGACCGAGCCCACCACGGCTACCGATACGACCGCGAAGTCGTTGTGGCGGCGATTGACCTCGCGAAACGCATAAAACGGGGGATGCTGGGGGTAGTGGATGGAGACGAGCATTTCGTCGGGCTCCAGCACGGTGGCATAGGAACCTTCGTAGAAAGACTCCATGGGAATCTGCCGTTCGCCACGGACACTGACGACGCGCACCCTGGCGCCCAGGGTCAGGGCGGCCAGCGGCATTTCGCCGGTGGGGTCGCCTTGCACCAGGCTGCCGCCGATGGTGCCGCGGTGCCGTACCTGGCGATCGCCCACGTGGCGGATCATCTTCGCCAGCAGGGGCAGCCGTTGGGCGATCACCTCGGAGTGCTCGACGGTGTTGTAGCGTACCCTGGCGCCCAGCGCGGTTTCCTTACCGTGGCTCTGGATATCGTCCAGGCCGGGTATGCGATTGATGTCGATCAATGCCGAGGGGCGCCACAGGCGCATGTTCAGCATGGGAATAAGGCTTTGGCCTCCCGACAGTATGCGGGCGTTGCCTTCATATTCGCTTAGCAGCCTGACGGCTTCCTCGATCGAGGAAGGCCGGTGGTAAATGAAATCGGGAGCCTTCATGGTGCCTACTTCCTGCCGGATTCGACCAGGCTCTGGCCTCCGGTCATGCGCTTGAGTACGTAGTCGACCGGCGACTTGACGCGTGTGATGGGCTGTGCGGGCTTGCTGCTCCAGACGGTTTCCGGCCTGACTTGCAGTACGCGCAGGCGCAAGGCGTCGTCTACCGCCCACTCGATGTCTTGCGGCGCGCCCCGGTCTTTTTCTACCTGCTTGGCAAATCTTGCCAGTTCGATCACGGTTTCGTCGGGCAGGCAGATGGCATCCTGGCGTTCCGCTTCGACTTCGCAGAACCCGACCTCGCCGGTTTCGGGGTCGAAGCGGTACTCGTGCGTCTGGGTATGAGGCGAGCGCTTGAGGATCTGCAGGGTGACCTTGTCGACCTTGAACTGAGTGGGCGTGACGTCGCCCTTGACTACGCCTTCGCCCAGCCCCCAGCACGATTCGATGACGATCTTGGATCGGTCGCCGGTGATGGGATCGAGCGTAAACATGACGCCGGCGGAACGCGCTTGCACCATCTGCTGTATGCCCACGCATATGGCGAAGTCGGACAGGGCGGCGACCTGCTGGTCTTCGTGGCGATAGGTAAGAACGGTGTCGCTAAACATGCCCGCCCAGCATTCGCGCGTATAACGCACGACCTGCTCTATGTCGGAGATCCACAAAAAGGTTTCGTACTGGCCCGCAAAGCTGGCCCCCGCGAGGTCTTCGGATTCGCCGCTGGAACGTACGGCGACGGGTACGTCGATGACGCCGGTGCGCTCTTCCAGCTTGCCATACGCCCGAGCTATGTCGTTGCGCAATTCGCCCGGCATGGGCGCATTCATGATTCGCTCGATCAGCCCGCTGGTTTCGCCCTTGAGCCTGGCCGGCTCGATCTCGGTGGCGATCTTGCGTACGCGGCGTATCTCGTCTTCGAGGCCCGCCGCTTTTACGAACGAGCGAAATGCGTGCGTGGTTATGCCGAAGCCGGGCGGCACGGCATAACCCGCGGCCATTGACGTGGCCAGACTGGAAAACTTGCCCCCCAGGCACGGGTTGCCTTTGGCCTGGGGATCATCCAGCCACAAGATATTGGGTGTTGCTTCAGACATCAAACTGCCTCCTCTAGGCGCGTGACGGTGCCAAAGTTGCCGTCTACTTCGATCAGGTCGCCGGTCTTGAATGTTTTGGATGCGAACCCGGTGCCCACTACCGCGGGCAGGCCATATTCACGCGAAATGATGGCGGTGTGAGCCATCATGCCGCCGACGTCCGACACGGCTGCGCTGATCATGGGGAACACGGGCGCCCAGCTTGGCGCGGTAATGCGGCAGATGAGGATTTCTCCTTTCTGGACTTCGTACAGTTGCTCGGGGTCGCTGATGACGCGTGCCCTGCCCTTGACCTTGCCCGGCGAGGCGGCCACGCCCTTCAGGATGTTGGACGAGTCCTGGCCTACGCTGAGCCATTCTTCGACCGTTTCCTGAGTGATGCCGAAAAGCATGATGGTCAGCGGTTCGGTGATGGCGGTGGGAGGCTTGCCCAGCGCCGGCGGAGGAGACCACTTGGCCAAGGCGTCGCGCAGTTGGCGCCGGCGCTCGACGATGGGCTTCCAGTACACCTCGCCGCGCGGTTGGGTGCCGGTGGCCCAGCCGATCAGCAGGTCGTACAGCGCGTCGCTGACTTCGTGACGATGAAGATAGAAGATGTCTTCGCGGTCGTTGAAGAAGCCGCTGGAGACGAACAGATCGCCCAGTTCGCGCACCTTGGCCCAGAAGATGGAGTGATGCCAGTGCTCTACATAGAAGTTGTGGTCTTCGACGAAGGGGAATACCTTGCGGGCGAGATTGACCAGGCCGTCGAAGGCTTCGCGATCTTCGTCGGTGGGCAGCAGCTCGCGGTACTCGGCGGTGACGCGTGCCCTTCTTTCAAGGATTTCGTCCAAGGGCCTGTCGACATTTTCGCCTCGGCGAACGGCATCGATATAGCCTCGCATGGCCGTGAACGGCAGGCGCATGTCGGTCATCCAGACTGGATCGGAGTGCGTGTACCCCACGCCCGTCGAGTACCAGAACCAGGGGTCTTTCGAGTCGTTGAGCGACTGAACCCATTTACGGCCCTCGGCACTTTTCTCGAGCTGCTCGATGGTTTTTTCGGGACTGGTGTTGTCGCTGATGATTTTGTCCACTTTGAGCTCGACGGCCAGTTTGGCCAAGCGGCGCAGTTCGTCATCGGGGCGGAACAGCATGATGTCGATGCCGCTGACCATGTCGGTGACCGTCTGATCGGCGATGCCCGGAAACACGCTTTGGCAGTATTCGCGGAAAGTAAGATACGCGCCGTAACCCAGATTGAGCATCTCGAAATGGTACGAGCCCATTTCAAGCATGTTTTCGACCAGGCGGTTGTATTTGCACAGCAGGTCGTGGCTGGAGTACAGGCCGCGATGGCCCATTACGTATTCTTCTTTCTCGTATTCGGGCAGAGGAGTGAACTCGATCTGCTTGAGCCGGTCGATGCAGTCTTTGGCCTTGACCTTCCAGTTTTCGAATATTTCGTCCCAATTCTCATAGTAGTGCCCGGCCCGACGAGTGAAGTACTCTTGCCGTTCGGCCACTTTCACGGGGTCGTCACAGACGTTTGGGCTGACATACAGATAGCCGTTGACCACCCGTTGGTCTACGCCGATGGCCGGAGGAAAGGCCCAGACGCGGTTGGTCATCTGGCTAAGCGCAACCCACCAGTTTTCAGTCATGATGGTGTCGAAGGGGTACAGCGGCTCGGGGTTGTGCATGCCGTCGAAGAACCAGAACTTGGACTCTTCGAGTTCTTTTCGTTCGGGGCTGATCAGGCAGTAATAGGGGTAGAGCTCTTCCCAGCCTTTTGCTCCTTCGGGGGTGGACAGCTCGAACGGGCTCGGGAAGGAAGCTTTGTTTTCCGCGGTGCTCATTAATGGACTCCTTTGGTTGATGCACTCGATGCGTAGATTCGTAGTTTTAGTTGCGGCGTTCGCTGCCGCGTAATTGGTCAACCGCAATGGCTATGATCAGTACGGCGCCGATAATGATTGTCTGGAGATAGCTATTGACTCTGAGCAGGTTCATTCCGTTGGAAAGCGCGGTAATGAAGATGGCCCCAAGTACCACGTTGCGCAATAGGCCGCGCCCTCCGGTCAACGATACGCCGGCAATCAGGCACGCCGCGATCGAATTCAGGATGAGTTCGGTTCCACCCAGCGTGGCTTCGCCGCTTTCGGTACGGGCGGTCAGCAGCACTCCGCCAATGCCGACGATGGTGCCCGCCATGACATACACCATGACTTGCTGCATCGACGTGCGAACGCCGGAGAGCCTGGCGGCTTTCTGATTGCTGCCGATTGCGTAAAGGTAGCGCCCGAAGCGGGTCCAGCTGAGCAGCAAATAGGCGAACAAGACGATCAGGGCCGCATACAGTGTGGGCACGGGGATGCCGAACAGCGAGTCGTAGGCCAGAAAATTGCCGAACTGCTCTGGCAGCCCCGAGATGCTGTAGCCGCCCGAGATATACAGCGCCAATCCTGAAGCCATGGACAGTGTGCCCAAAGTCATGACAAAAGGCGTAACGCGCAGCACCGCGACGCCGATTCCGTTGAAAAGCCCCACCAAGGCGCCGGTGAGTATGCCGCAACCCACGGCAACAGCCACTGCGGTATTGATGGCTTGTGGGTCTATGCCCAGCATGTATTTCATGATGGTGGCTGTAACTACACTGACCAGCGCTACATTGCTGCCGACCGACAGGTCGATGCCGCCGGTGATCAGCACCAGAAACTGTGCCACGCAGATGATGATGAGATAAGTGGATTGGCGTGTAAGGTTGAATAAATTGGCCTCGGAAACAAAGCGCGGCTCAAGGACGCTGACAAGCAGTATCAGGGCCAGCAGCAGGAACGGCATCATCCCGATCGAAGAGCCGAGCCGCTGCCAGTCGAGTTTCTGAGTTTTATGCGTGTTGTCGACGTTGGCGGAGATGACATTCATTTTTTATTCCTTCACAAAAAAGCCCGAGAGAGCCTCTTCTTCGTTCTTGCGTTCATTCATGAGCTCGTCGACAACCGCGCCATCACGTACCACGTAGACGCGGTTGGACAGGCTGAGCACCTCGGGCAGGTCGGAGCTGATAAGCAGCACCGCCATCCCTTCGTCGACGAGCTGCTTCAGAACGGCGTAGATTTCGGCTTTTGCATTGACGTCGATGCCAACGGTCGGTTCGTCCAGAATCAGCATGCGTGGGCGCCGGGCAAGAAATCGACCCAACAGGGCCTTCTGCATGTTGCCGCCTGAAAAACTGCGGGCGGCACGTTCGATATCGAGCGGTGTCAAGGACATGCGCTTGGCCATGGCGAGCGATTCGCGCTTTTCGGCCTTGCGCGCCAGCAGACCTCGTTTGCGCAGGCTTGGTGAGGTCAGTGAAGCCAGTGAGATGTTCTCGCGTACATTGCGCGTCAGCAGCATGCCCTCTTGAATGCGATCGTTCGTGACGTACGCGACGCCAGATTCGATGAACCGGCTGGGTGTGGCTTTTTGCTGTTCCGTGCCGTCGACGCGTATCGAGCCGGCGGCTGCGGCTTCGATGCCGAAGCAAGCCCGGCCGATTTCAGATTTGCCGCAACCCACAAGGCCGGCCAGGCCGACGATTTCCCCTTGATGGACGGTGATGGACGCATTCTTGACCAGGCCGCTGGCCGTCGCCAGGGCCGACACCTGCAGTACCGGCTTGCCAGGTCGAAACTCGATGCGCGGATAGAAACCGCCGAAGCTTCGTCCGGTCATGAGTTCTACCAATTGTGTCTTGTCGGTGTCGGCGGCCTGAACCGTTTTGATGAATCGGCCGTCGCGCATGATGGTGACGCGGTCGCCGATGGCCTGGATTTCGCTGATGCGGTGGGAAATATAGATAATGCCCACGCCCTGGCTTTGCAGAGTGCGAATCAGCGCGAAGAGTTGGCTGGTCTCGGCCTCTGTCAGGGAAGCAGTGGGTTCGTCGAGTATAAGAATGCGTGGATTGCCTAGGGCCGCCTTTGCGATCTCGACCATCTGGCACTCAGCGCGCGACAAACTGCTTACCCTCACATGCGCCGGGACATCGAAGCCGAGCCGCTGGAAGTGCGCCGTAGCCTGTTCGTGCATGGCCTGCTTCTTCAACAGGCCCGCCCATCCGCGGAATTCATTGGCCAGAAAGAGGTTCTCTTCCACGGTAAGGTCGGGCGCCAGGCTGAATTCCTGGTGCACGACGGAGACGCCGGCCTTGCGGGCTTCTTGGACCGAGCGGAACGAAACCGGCTTTCCATCGATAAGAAGCTGTCCTGACGAGGGGGCGAGGGCCCCGCAGATGATGTTCATCAGGGTGGATTTTCCGGCGCCGTTTTCGCCGAACAAGACATGTACTTCGCCGGCCTGCACGTCAAGGCTCATGTCGGTCAATGCCTGCACGCCGGGGAAATGACGGCTGACATCGCGTACTTGAAGCAACGCGGGGGTGGTTGGAGCATTGTTGCTCCCCGGCCCGAAGCACGAGGCTTCGGCCGGTAGGAGGGTGCTCGCGATTATGCTGGGCTTCGCGTTCATTGAGCTGTTCGCCTTACTTGACCTCGAAGTACGGGGTCCAGCCTTCGGGTGCCAGGGAAAGATCGCGGTCGTAGGTTTTGACGGTGTCCTGGTCGATCATGGTGAAGCCGGTATCCACATCGAGCATGACGGGTTTTTTCTCGAGGATGCGGATGAGCTGATCGATGGCGGCGCGCGCCTGGGCGGCGGTGTAATCGGAAGCGATGGCCTTCACCGTTCCGTCTCGCAGCCCAGTTTCGGTCTCAGGGGTGGTGTATGAAGAAATCAGCGAGATGTCGCTGCGGTTCTTTTCCTTGAGTACCTGTATGGCGCCGGCGATGCCGGGGGCGATTCCGGCGATGTAGTCGATATCGGGATAAGCCAGGAGGGCATCTTCGATGAGGGGGATCTGGGCCGCTTTGCTGGGTTCGCCCCAAATGACCTTCAGTACTTCGATGTTGGGAGCATCTTTGACGGTTGCAACGAAGCCGTCGGCCGAGTCTTTTGACCAGCGAGGGGCTTCGGGGCCGCCAAGCCAGACAACCTTGATGTTTTTGCTGCCGGCCGGATGCTGCTGCTTCAGATACTCGCCCACCAGCTTGCCCGCGTCGAACCAGTTGCCCTGGGCCCTGGCCGCAACGCGGTCGGATGTGACGTCGCCCCCGGTAATGGCGACGGGCACGCCTTGGTCGGCCGCCTTGGCGATGGTGCGATTCAGTCCGGTGGCCGAGATTGCAACCATGGCGATGCCGTCGGCGCCCGCGCTGATGCAATCTTCCATCTGGGATATCTGCGTGGGCAGCTCGGTATAGCCGCCAGCGGCAAACACGTTCAGAGCGGCGCCCTTGGCTTCGGCTTCTTTGACTGCGCCGTAGGTCATGGACAGGTAGTAGGGGTCTTTGGTGTGCGGGAACAGCACGCACAGCCGCCATTTTTTACTGACCTCCGACTTGGGAAGAGGCTGATAAAGCGCTTCTTTCCAGACGCCGTCGTTGGAGAAGGCGGGTGTCCGTTCTTTTACCGGAAACTGCCAGTTGCCCGAGGCGCTGTCGGCCGCGGCGGCGCCCACGGTACACAGTAAGGCTGCCCCCAGCCATACCGGCAGAAATCTATTCTTTTTCATCTGTGTCTCCTCTTCATTTTGTGGGACCGGCCAAAAAGCCGATCAATAAAACGGTCGAACGACCAATTTACAGCCCAAAAAAAATGCGATCCGCAAATTACTTTAAATATTGCTTTGCTTGTTCCGGCGAAATGCGCTGGACAAGAAATTGTTCAGTTGACCGAAAAGCCACTGTGACACAGAAGAAGAGGATTTGTGATCGGTATTTTCCCTAGACAAATTAGATCAGGGTGGACGGAGCCTGCAGGCCGTGAACCAGAAAATTGCTGAGGCGGGCGATCATTTCGTCGAGGCTGTCTTCACGATAGCGGCCGCGCGAGAAGTGTTCCAGGTAGCCAAGGCCCGAGAAGGTGTACAGGCAAACGCCCACCATGAACATCATGCGCCAGTGAATGTCCGCCGGATCGACGTCGGGCAAGACTTGCTCGAGCACTTCGAGATAATGAGTCACCGACTCATCGTAAATTTCGCGGCGCAACTGGCCCGACAGTTCTTCGGGCTCGTTGTGCAGCCGCGCTTGCAAACGAACATACGCAATGCCCCGTGGGCCGCTGTGCAGCAAGCTGAATTGAGGCAGCAGAAATGCCCGAACCAATTGGGCAAGGGGCGGAGAACCATCGTATTTCTTGAGCAGCGTTTCGAGATTGCGCATGCGCTGCAGCGACAAGGCCATGGCCCGATGCTTGATGACCGATTCGTAAAGCCGCCGTTTGGTCTTGAAGTAATACGAGATCATCGACTGGCGCACACCGGCCTGAGCCGCAATGTCACGGGTGGAGGTCAGCGCGTAGCCATGCTCGGCAAACAAGGTTTCGGCAACGTCGATGATCTGACTGCGAATGTCGCGGTCGACGGTAGGCCGTCCCGGGCGTTTCTCGCGCAGGCCGGGCGATTCCTGGTCCATGGGGCTAAGCCCGTCGTTGCGCAAAGAGGCCAGCCTGCCTTCCTTGATGACCCATGATGACTTGAGCATTGGATTCCTTGATAGGGCGTTCGACATCTATTTATCTCTATTTATATTATTAGCCAAATGTAGAGGGTCTAGGGGTTTGGCCGAAGTGGTGGCCATTAAACCGGCGCCGTTTCGTTGTATTCTAAAATACATAGCGATGGCGGGCGCATGGGTATATAGGCAACATGTGTGCCGGATGGCTTGCAAACTTTCTGCATAGAGGTTAAGATAGACGACTTGCTGGCATGAGCGTAGCGACCCAGTGGGGTGCTGGATGCCATACAGGTTGGGCGCAAGCAGATATTGCGAGAAGGCAAATATCTTGCAAAGGCTTGATTGCTGTATGGCCGCCGCGGGCAAGAAAAGCAGTAGCAGTAAACACACAAAGCAACACACGCAAGATTTCAACCCAGGGTTTGGGGTCGGCAGGCTTGAAATTGCACATAAAGCGCAACTTTTAGGCGGTTGGCCTTGGGCCTGACGGGACCAAAACTGGTTGGGCATTGTTCCGGGGCAGGGCCTCGGTAAAAAAGCTTGGCTAAGTTGGAACAGGAAAAATCATGATACAAATGCAGACCACGCTGGACGTGGCCGACAACACAGGTGCGCGTTCCGTTATGTGCATCAAGGTGCTGGGCGGCTCAAAGCGCCGCTATGCCGCGATCGGCGACGTGATCAAAGTTAGCGTCAAGGATGCGGCCCCGCGCGGACGCGTCAAGAAAGGCGAAATTTACAACGCTGTGGTGGTTCGCACCGCCAAGGGCGTGCGCCGCAAAGACGGCTCGTTGATTAAGTTTGGCGGCAATGCCGCCGTTTTGCTCAACGCTAAACTGGAACCCATCGGTACCCGCATCTTCGGACCCGTCACGCGCGAGCTGCGTACGGAAAAGTTCATGAAGATCGTGTCGCTGGCTCCGGAAGTGCTGTAAGGAGCCATCATGGAAAAAATCCGTAAAGGCGACGAAGTCATCGTACTGACCGGTCGCGACAAAACCCGCCGTGGCACCGTGCTGCAGCGCGTTGACGCCGACCATGTGCTGGTCGAAGGCATCAATGTCGTCAAGAAGCACGTCAAGCCGAACCCCATGGCCGGCAGCCAGGGCGGCATCGTTGACAAAACCATGCCCATCCACATTTCCAATGTGGCGATCTTCAACCCCGAGACCGGCAAGGCCGATCGCGTCGGGGTCAAAGAAGTCGACGGCCGCAAAGTTCGTGTATTTCGTTCCAGCGGCGCAGTCGTTGGCGCTAAGGCATAAGGGGCGAACAACATGGCTCGTTTACAAGAGTTCTACCGCAACAAGGTAATGGCCGACCTGCAGTCGCAGTTTGGCTACAACAGCGTCATGGAAGTGCCGCGCATCAGCAAGATCACGCTCAACATGGGTGTGTCCGAAGCTGTGGCCGACAAAAAGGTCATCGAACACGCCGTGTCCGACCTGACCAAGATCGCCGGCCAAAAGCCCGTGGTCACCAAGACGCGCAAGTCTATCGCCGGGTTCAAGATCCGCGAAGACTATCCCATCGGTTGCATGGTCACCTTGCGTGGCCGCCGCATGTACGAATTCCTCGATCGCCTGATCGCCGTCGCGCTGCCGCGCGTCCGCGACTTCCGTGGCGTGTCGGGTCGTGCGTTCGATGGTCGCGGCAACTACAACATCGGGGTTAAAGAGCAGATCATTTTCCCTGAAATCGAATACGACAAGATCGACGCGGTTCGTGGTATGAACATCAGCATCACCACCACCGCCAAGACCGACGAAGAAGCCAAGGCGCTGCTCACGGCCTTCAGCTTCCCGTTTCGCAATTAAGGGGCGATGACGTGGCTAAACTTTCCCTCATCAATCGCGACATCAAGCGCGCCAAGCTGGCAGACAAATATGCTCCCAAGCGCGCCGCATTGAAAGCAATCATCAACGATCAGTCCAAGTCCGACGAAGAGCGCTACCAGGCTCGCCTGCAATTGCAGCAACTGCCTCGCAACGCCAGCCCGACCCGCCAGCGCAACCGTTGCGCTGTCACCGGCCGTCCGCGTGGCGTTTACAGCAAGTTCGGTTTGACTCGTCACAAGCTGCGCGAAATGGCGCTGCGTGGCGAAGTCCCGGGCATGACCAAAGCTAGCTGGTAGGAGAAATACACATGAGCATGAGCGATCCCATCGCCGACATGTTGACCCGTGTGCGCAACGCGCAGCAAGTCAACAAGACGTCGGTCAGCATGCCCTCCTCCAAGCTGAAGGTAGCTATTGCTACCGTGCTGAAGGACGAAGGCTATATCGATAGTTTCCAGATCGTCGGCGACTCGGCCAAGCCGGTCCTCGAGATCACCCTCAAGTACTACGCCGGCCGTCCGGTCATCGAGCGCATCGAACGCGTCTCGCGCCCCGGCCTGCGTATCTACAAGGGCCGTACGGCCATTCCTCAGGTCATGAACGGCCTGGGCGTGGCTATTGTTTCCACGCCCCGCGGCGTGATGACCGATCGCAAGGCACGCGCCACCGGCGTGGGCGGCGAAGTGTTGTGCTACGTTGCATAAGGAGATTCATATGTCACGTATCGCAAAATATCCGGTCTCGCTGCCCAAAGGGGTGGAAACCAAGATCGAAGCCAATCAGATCGTCGTCAAGGGCCCCCTGGGCACGTTGGCCCAGCCCCTGACCGGCGACGTCGATATCAAGCTCGAGAACGATCAACTGACGTTTGCCGTTGCCAACGATTCCCGCCATGCGCATGCCATGTCGGGTACGCTGCGCGCGCTGGTGAACAATATGGTTACCGGCGTCAGCAAGGGCTTCGAACGTAAATTGAACCTGGTCGGCGTGGGATTCCGCGCCCAGGTGCAAGGCAACGCGCTGAAACTGCAACTTGGTTTCTCGCATGACATCCTGCACGAGATGCCCGAAGGCATCAAGATCGAGTGCCCCACCCCCACCGAAGTCGTGGTCAAGGGCGCCGACAAGCAGGCCGTCGGCCAAGTAGCCGCGGAGATCCGCGCCTACCGCCGTCCCGAGCCCTACAAGGGCAAGGGCGTGCGCTATGCCGACGAGCGTGTCATCATGAAAGAAACCAAGAAGAAATAAGCGCGCAGGCAAGGACGAATCATGGACAAGAAAATCTCCCGTTTGCGTCGTGCGGTATCGACCCGCCGGAAAATCACCGAACTGCGCGTACATCGCCTGTCGGTTTTCCGCTCGAACCTGCACATCTACGCGAACATCATCTCGCCGGAAGGCGATCGTGTGCTCGTCAGCGCTTCGACGCTCGAACCCGAAGTCCGCAAAGAGCTCGCAAGCAAGAACGGCAACGGCGGCAACGTCGATGCGGCGGGCCTGGTGGGCAAGCGTGTGGCCGAAAAAGCCAAGGCTGCCGGTATCGAGCAGGTCGCCTTCGACCGCTCGGGCTTCCGTTACCATGGCCGCGTCAAGGCGTTGGCCGATGCCGCGCGTGAAGCCGGCCTGAAGTTCTAAGAAGGATTATCAAATGGCTAAAGCACAAGGTAAGCACGCCGAGAAAGAGAACGACGACGGCATGCGTGAAAAAATGATCGCGGTCAACCGCGTCAGCAAAGTGGTCAAGGGTGGTCGCACCATGAGCTTTGCTGCGCTGACCGTGGTTGGCGATGGCGACGGACGCATCGGCATGGGCAAGGGCAAGGCCCGCGAAGTGCCGGTTGCGGTTCAGAAGGCCATGGAGCAAGCTCGTCGCGGCCTGTACAAGGTGCCCCTGAAGAACGGCACGCTGCATCACACGGTGGTGGGCAAGCATGGTGCATCCACCGTGCTGATCTCGCCGGCCGCCGAAGGTACCGGTGTTATCGCCGGCGGCCCGATGCGCGCCATCTTCGAGGTAATGGGCGTGCGCAACGTCGTGGCCAAAAGCCTCGGCTCCAGCAACCCGTACAACATGGTCCGCGCCACGCTGAACGGCCTGCGGGCATGCTCGACTCCCGCCGATGTCGCCGCCAAGCGTGGCAAGTCGGTCGAAGATATTCTGGGGTAAGTCATGACGACACAGAAGCAAATCAAAGTTACGCTCGTGCGCTCTGTCATCGGCACCAAGCAATCCCATCGCGACACGGTTCGCGGCCTGGGCCTGCGTGGTCTGAACAGCAGCCGCGTGCTGGTCGATACGCCCGAGGTGCGTGGGATGATCCGTAAAGTGGATTACCTCGTCACCGTCTCGGAAGCCTGAAAGGAATCGGGATGTCTGATACTCAACTGAACACACTGCAGCCGGCTCCCGGCAGCAAGCACCCCAAGCGTCGCGTCGGCCGCGGAATCG
>Ga0180218_1000655_pt1 | contig 28345 bp, 22 predicted proteins | sample eDN3rd37CKraftBY_FD_151334 | JGI IMG/M metagenome (GOLD analysis project Ga0180218, IMG submission 151334) | Enriched backyard soil microbial communities from Emeryville, California, USA - eDNA 3rd pass 37_C Kraft BY (version 2) (version 2) | ecosystem: Environmental > Terrestrial > Soil >... | reverse complement strand
CCCGGCCGCGCCTTGCCGTATCGCGTGCCGCTGTATCCGGTCACGCCGATCATCTTCTGCCTGACCTGCCTGTACATGCTGTATGCCAGCGTGACCTATACCGGCGCCGCGGCGCTGATCGGGGTCGCGATGCTCGCCGCGGGCGCGCCGATCCTGCTGTTCAAGCGCAAGCAGGTCGAAGCCGCGGAGAGACAGGACGCTTCACCGGACCCCATGTGACCCTCAGAACAGGAGAACGTCGATGACGATCTTGCACAAGTCCTTCGTCGCTGCCGCGCTTGTCGCCGCGGGGGCGATGGCATTCAGCGGACCCGGATGGGCGCAGACGGAGACGGCGTCCGAGGTGACCTCGGTCTACAAGCCGTCGGTCGGCCAATCCGGCAAGGACGTGGTGTGGGTGCCGACCTCGCAGGCGCTGGTCGACCGCATGCTCGACATGGCGGAGCTGACACCGAAGGACCATCTCGTCGATCTCGGCTCGGGCGATGGCCGTCTGGTGATCACCGCGGCCAAGCGTGGCGCCAGCGCGCGCGGCATCGAATTCAATCCCGACCTGGTGGCGCTGTCGCGCCGGACGGCGCAGGCCGAGGGCGTCGGCAATCGTGCGCGGTTCGACCAGGGCGATATCTTCAAGTCGGACCTCTCGAACGCCACCGTGGTGACGCTGTTCCTGCTGCCGGACCTCAATCTCCGGCTGCGCCCGACCTTGCTGAACATGAAGCCGGGCACGCGCGTCGTCTCCAATACCTTCACGATGGACGACTGGGAGCCCGACGAGACGGCGCAGGTCACGCAGGGTTGCGCGGGGCACTGCACCGCCTACAAATGGGTGATTCCGGCCAAGGTGCAGGGGACCTGGCGCATGGGCGACAAGCAGCTGGTGCTGACGCAGAAGTACCAGATGGTCGAAGGGACGCTGCGCGAGGAAGGCGCCAGCACGCCGATCAGCGAGGGCCGCATCGCGGGAACGAAGATCTCGTTCGTCGCGGGCAACCAGCGCTATACCGGCGAGATCAGCGGCAAGACCATGCAGGGCACGACCGAAGGGGGAGGGCGCTGGAACGCGACGATGACGCGTTGATGTCGATGGCGGCACCCCCTCCCCGGGGAGTTTAGCTTCAGCGATTTGCCGGGTTGGCCTCCAGCCCGCGCAGCAGCGCATTGTGGAACTGCGCCGGCGATTCGACCTGCGGCGAATGGCCAAGCTCCGGGAAGGCGACCAGCGTCGCGTTCGGGATCGTGCGGGCCGCGCTTCGTCCCAGCACCGGATAATTGCCGAGCCTCGCGGCGATGTCCGGCGCGGCGCGATTGGCGCCCGGCGCGGTGCGGTCCTTCTCGCCGATCATCAGCAGCGTCGGCACGCCGATCCGCGAGAACTCGTGGATGACCGGCTGCGTGAACAGCATCTCGGAGGTCTGCGCCTGGTTCCAGGCCACCTGTTCCTTGCCGGGGCCGGCGTACATGCCGGCCTGCATCGATACCCATCGATCGTATTCGGGGCGCCACTTGCCGTTGTAGTAGAAGCGCAGCTGATAGGCCTTGATCGAATCGAAGCTGGTCTTGAGTTCGCCCTGGTACAGCTGGTCGACGGTGGCATAGGGGACGCCCTCGGCCTGCCAGTCTTCCAGCCCGATCGGATTGACCAGCACCAGCTGCTCCACCGTCTTCGGATACTGCAGCGCGAAGCGTGCGGCCAGCATGCCGCCCATCGAATGGCCGATCACGGTGGCGCGCGTCACGCCGCGCGATTGCAGCAGGGCCTGCGTATTGGCGGCGAGCTGCGCGAAGCTGAACTGGTAACCGCGCGGCTTGGTGGACGCGCAAAAGCCGATCTGGTCCGGCGCGATCACGCGATAGCCGGCGTTGGCGAGCGTGTCGATCGTCGCTTCCCAGGTCGCGCCGCAGAAGTTCTTGCCGTGCAGCAGCACCGCGGTGCGGCCGTTGGGCTTGCCCTTCGGCGCGACGTCCATGAAGGCCATCGACAGGTCCTGCTGCTGCGACTGGAACGTGAAACGCTGGATCGGGTGGGGGTAGGCGAAGCCTTCGAGCTGCGGGCCGTAGGGGGTGACGGCAGGCGTCGGGCTGCTTGCCGCGGGTTCGGCAGCAGCGGCCGTTGTCGCGGCGGCGGCCAGGGCGAGCGACAGGGCAAGCGTGGACAGGGGTAACAGGCGGGTCGGAGTCGTTTTCATGCGGGGCTCCCAGGTGGGGCGAATGGCAGTGAGTAAACGGACTCGATGTGACCGTGGAGTAACAGTAAAGTTCAGGCAACGAGGGGCTTGCGGGGGATTGCCGGCGCCGTTGCCCTCTCCCCCAGCCCCTATCCTGCAAGCGGGAGAGGGCAGCAGGGCGTCGCCATCGTGGCACCCGCGGGAGAGCGAGGCGGGTCGCGCTGGCGGCGTGCGGACTCCCTCTCCCGCTTGCGGGAGAGGGTTGGGGAGAGGGCACCCCAGCTTATCCGAACGCCAGCATCCTCCCCGCCAGCATCACCGTCGCCCACAGCCCCAGCGACAGCACTCCAGCCAGCCACCCATGGCGGGAGGTTGGGTGCGGGTCCGGGCTCCGACGCCGGCGCCGGCGCGAGGCCAGATGCAGCGCCAGCGCGTTCAGGGCCGCGGCACCGATCAGCGCCAGCTTGGCGGCGAACCACGGGTTCGACAGATACTCCCGCGCCGCCGGCGCAAACAGCAGCAGTCCCGACAGCGCCGCCAGCACGAAGCCGGCGAGCGACAGCGGCACCAGCGTCCGCTGCAACGCGGCATCATCGAGCCGCAGCAAGCCGCCGGCAAGCCGCAGATCGACCACCGCGATGGTGCCGAACAGCAGCCCGATACCGAGCAGATGTAGCCAGCTGACCAGCGGATAGGCCCACGTCGATCCACGCAGCGCGACGATGGGCTGCCATGTCTCGACCGCGGCGATCCAGGCGTTCCACGCTTCCATGCCGCTACTCACGGGCCATCCCGCTCAGCCGCGCGGCGCGCCGCTGCATCCGGCCGGCAGCGCGACCGATTGCTGGCGCACGCCGACGCCGTCCAGCACGATCAGGGCCGGCCGGGCGACATGGCGTTCGCCGCAGGACGGAAAGCCGATCGCCTCGAGCCGGTCGCCGGGACGCGGCTCGCGCGGCATGCCCCATCGTTCGAGCCGGTTGATCGGGGCCAGGTCGAGCGTCCAGCGTCCGTCCGCCGCCGGCGCACGTACCGCCGCCAGCGTGCGGGCAAAGCCAAGTTCGGCGAGTTCGGGCGGCACGGGCAAGGAGTTCCAGTTCGCGGGCAGGGCTTTGGCGTCGACCTCGATGGTTACCTGCGGATGCGGGTTGCGCCAGGTCACCGACACCACGCGGCCGGAGAAGTAGAGCGGCGCGGCGGTGTCGTAATACCCCCAGCCGTGATGCGCTGACGCGGACTTTGCCAGCGTCATTGCGAGGCTGCACAGCGCGATTGCCAACAGCGGCTTCATCGTTGCTTCCTTGGGCGAGTACATGGCCGCGAAGATAGCCCTCGCCAATCCATACATCAATCACCCAAAATGGCATCGTTCGATACGTCCGGGGGTATCAATGGAATTCCAGCAACTGAGGCTGTTCCTGGCGGTGGCCGACGCCTTGCATTTCGGCCGGGCGGCGCAGCAGGTCGGCATGGCGCAGCCGCATCTGAGCCGGGCGATCGCCAGGCTGGAGGAAGAAATCGGCGTGCGGCTGTTCGACCGTACCAGCCGCCGCGTCGCGCTGACGGCCGCCGGCGAGCGGCTGCGCGAGGAGGCGGTCGAGCTGCTGCAGGCCGAGCGGCGCGCGCAGGAAGCCGCGCGCGCGGCCAGACAGCAACGGCGTCGCAGGCTGCGTATTGCCTATGTCTCGGCGGCGCTCTATCGCGCCTTGCCCGGCGCGCTGCGCAGCTTGTCGGCCTCGTCCGAACCGGTCGAGTTCGCGCTGCAGGAGGCCACCACCAACGAGCAGCTGGCGCTGATCGCTGCCGGCGAGATCGACCTGGGCATCGGTCACCCGCCCTTCGACACGCACGCGCGCCTTGCCAGCGTGCTGCTGGCAAACGACCGCTTCGACGCCGTGCTGCCCGCCGACCACCGCCTTGCCGGCCGGACTGCGATCCGTGTCGAAGAGCTCGCCACCGAGCCGTTGGTGCTATTCCCCGAGGCGCAGGGGCCGGCGCTGTATGCCGCGATACGCGACCGCTGCCGTGTGGCGGGTCGTTCGATCCAGGTCGCGGCGACCGCGCCGCGGCTGCACGGCCAGCTGTCGCTGGTGGCGGCGGGACTCGGCATCGGGCTGGCGCCGACGCAGTCGCGCAGCCTGGCGGTGGCGGGCACGGTGCGCGTTCCGCTCAAGCCTTATCCGGCCGCGCTGGTGCTGCCGCTGGCGGCGCTCTACGACCCGCGCTCGCGCCATCCGGCCTTGCAGCTCGCGCTGGCGGCATTGCGGCGTGCGGTGGCGGCACGCACCGGCGGCGCAAGGCGGGGCGAGGGCGCTGCAATGACGCATTGACGACGCGTTGATGCCGCGTTCAAGGGGATTCCGGGCGGAGGGACAGCGCGGCGGAGTGGCGGTGGGGCAGAACGCCGGAGGGCAAGAGCGGCAGAGCGGCAGAGCGGCAGAGCGGCAGAGGGCCGCATCGATCCGCCCCCATATGCGAAGAACGGATAAGACCGAACGATTTGATTCGTTGACCGGCGATGGCGGGTCTCCTTAGCATCGATCCCAGTCGATGCCAGCGCGAACAAACCGCGTTTGCATCGTGCCTTGATCCATTTCGAATCTCCGCACCAGACATGACCGTATCCCTCCAGGCGGCAGTGCCCGCGCGTCCTCCCGTCGTGACGCCACGCGCCGGCGCCGGCTTCGAGATCCGACCCTTCGACGGGCCCCTGGGCGCCGAAGTCGTGGGGCTGGACCTGTCGCAGCCGCTGTCGGACGCGGACTTCGCCCGTATCCACCGTGCCCATCTGGACCACCACGTGCTGGTGTTTCGCGATCAGCGCATCACGCCCGACGAACAGATCGCATTCAGCCGGCGCTTCGGCCCGCTGCAGATCCACGTGCTGCACCAGTTCCAGCTGGCGGGCCATCCGGAGGTCCTGATCGTCTCCAACGTACTGAAGGACGGCAAGCCGATCGGCCTTGGCGATGCCGGCCATTTCTGGCATTCGGACCTGTCGTACAAGGAGAAGCCCAGCCTGGGCTCGCTGCTCCATGCGCAGGAGCTGCCGGCCGAGGGCGGCGACACGCTGTTCGCCAACCAGCATCTGGCCTGGGAGACGCTGCCCGCGGAATTGAAGCGGGCGGTCGAGGGGCGCCAGGCCGAACACACCTATCTCGCGCGCTATGCCGAGTTGCAGCAGCGCAGCCCGTGGCGCCCGAACCTGAGCGCGGAGCAGATCGCGCAGGTCAAGCCGGTGCTGCAGCCCGTGGTGCGCACGCATCCGGAGACCGGCAGGCGCGCGCTGTTCGTCAGCGAGCATTTCACCACCCGCATCGTCGGCCTGCCCGAAGACGAAAGCCGCGCGCTGCTCGACGCGCTGTTCGCGCACAGCGTCAAGCCCGAATTCGTCTATCGCCACCGCTGGCAGCCGCACGATCTGGTGTTCTGGGACAACCGCTCGCTGCTGCATCTGGCGGCCGGCTGTCCGGCCGATCAGCGCCGCGTGATGTACCGCACCACGATCGAGGGCGACATCCCGTTCTGACGGCGCGGACAACGCCGGGACTGGTCCGAAGCGGCCCGCCGTGGCGGGATTGGCCAGCCTGATGGACCGCCTCCTGGCGGTCCGACTACCCCTTCGCAAAAGACAACCAGAATTTTCTCCGGAGCCCCCACCATGGCAGCACCGTATCCCCGTTCGTCCCTGCTCAGCAAACTGGGCCGCCGCCTGATCGCGCTTGCCGTCGGCGCCAGCGTCGGCGCCGGCGCACTGGCCTTCGCCACATCGGCCCATGCCGAAGGGCAGATCCGCATCGCCGAGCAGTTCGGCGTGGTCTACCTGCTGCTCAACGTCGCCCGCGAACAGCAGTTGATCGAGAAGCAGGGGCAGAAGCAGGGCATTGACATCAAGGTCGAATGGACCCGGCTGTCGGGAGGGGCGGCGGTCAACGACGCGCTGCTGTCGGGCGCGATCGACGTGGGTGGCGCGGGCGTCGGTCCGCTGCTGACGCTGTGGGACCGCACCCGCGGCAAGCAGAACGTCAAGGGTATCGCCTCGCTCGGCAGCTTTCCGTACTACCTGATCAGCAACAACCCGAAGGTCAGGACGCTGGCCGATTTCACCGACAAGGATCGCATCGCATTGCCGGCGGTCACGGTCTCGGTACAGGCGCGCGTGCTGCAACTGGCCGCGGCGAAGCAGTGGGGCGACAAGGCCTTCAACCAGCTCGACAAGTGGACCGTGGCGATGCCGCATCCCGAGGCGGCGTCGGCCATCATCAACGGCGGCACCGAGGTCACCGCGCATTTCGCCAATCCGCCGTTCCAGGAGCAGGAACTGGCCGGCAATCCGAACGCGCATATCGTGCTCAATTCGTACGACGTGCTCGGCGGTCCCAGTTCGTCGACGGTGCTGTACGCGACCGAGAAATTCCGCAACGAAAACCCGAAGACCTACCGCGCCTTTGTCGACGCGTTGGCCGAAGCGGCGCGCTTTGCCACCGCCAATCCCGAGGCCGCCGCCGACCTCTATATCCGCGCGAACAAGGCGAAGATCGACCGCACGCTGCTGGTTGGCATCCTGAAGAACCCGCAGGTGCAATTCCGCATCGCGCCGCAGAACACCTTCGTGCTGGCGGAATTCATGCATCGGGTCGGCGCGATCCGCCATCAGCCGAAGTCCTGGCAGGACTATTTCTTCGCCGATCCGGCCACCGCGCAGGGGAGCTGACCATGACCGCCACCGTCTCGCAACCGTTGCGCGTGGTCGGCGCCGCCGGCCAGCGCGGCCCCCTCCTGCAGATCGAGGATGTCTCGCTGGAATATCGGACGCCGGAGCGCGTGGTGCGTGCCACGCACCGCGTCAGCTTCGATGTGCACGCCGGCGACCGCTTCGTGCTGCTGGGTCCCTCGGGCTGCGGCAAGTCGACGCTGCTGAAGGCGGTGGCGGGGTTCGTGCCGCCGATCGAGGGCGAGATCCGGCTCGACGGCGAACGCGTGCGCGCGCCGGGGCCGGATCGCATCGTCGTGTTCCAGGAGTTCGACCAGCTGCCGCCGTGGAAGACGGTCAAGCAGAACGTGATGTTCCCGCTGATGCAGGCGCGCGGACTGCGCCGTGCCGAAGCGGCCGACGTGGCGCTGCACTACCTGGACAAGGTGGGCCTGGCCAACTTCGCGGACGCCTATCCGCATACGCTGTCCGGCGGCATGAAACAGCGCGTGGCGATCGCCCGGGCGCTGGCGCTGCGGCCCAAGGTGCTGCTGATGGACGAACCGTTCGCGGCGCTCGATGCGTTGACCCGCCGCCGCATGCAGGAGGAACTGCTGGCGCTGTGGCAGGACGCGGCCTTCACGCTGCTGTTCGTCACGCATTCGATCGAGGAGGCGCTGGTGGTCGGCAACCGCATCCTGCTGCTGTCGCCGCATCCGGGGCGCGTACGCGCCGAGCTGAACAGCCACCAGTTCGATCTGCACAGCCAGGGCAGCGCGGCCTTCCAGCAGACCGCGCAGCGCATCCATCGGCTGCTGTTCGATACGCCGGCGGCGGATGCCGCCGCCGGCACCGACATCGCGGACGCCGCGGATGCCGCCGACATCCCGCCGCGTACCGCGCAGGCACGCTGAAGGGGCCGACCATGACGACCATCGCCACCACGACATCCCCATCGCTGCCGCCGCTGCGGCCCGAGTACGAGCGCGAACTCGAACCCTTCACCGCCACCGCGGTCGCCCGGGCGCTGCCGCTGCGCCAGCGTCTGTGGCAGAACAGCGGATTGCGTCGCGCCGTGATCCTTCTGGTCCTGGCGGCGCTGTGGGAGACCGTCGCTCGGCTGCAGAACAACGATCTGCTGCTGCCATCGTTCCTTGCCACCGCACAGGCCTTCATCGAGGGGCTGACGAACGGCGAGCTGCTGAGCAAGGCCGCGATCTCGCTGACGATCCTGCTGCAAGGCTATGCAGCCGGCATCGCGCTGGCCTTCGCGCTGACCACGCTGGCGGTCTCCACGACGATCGGGCGCGACGTGCTCGATACGCTGACCGCGATGTTCAACCCCTTGCCGGCGATCGCCTTGCTCCCGCTCGCGCTACTGTGGTTCGGGCTGGGCAGCGGCAGCCTGATCTTCGTGCTGATCCACTCGGTGCTGTGGCCGTTGGCGCTGAACACCTACGCGGGCTTTCGTGGCGTGCCGGACACCTTGCGCATGACGGGACGCAACTATGGTTTGCGCGGGCTGCGCTATGTGCTGCTGATCCTGGTGCCGGCCGCGCTGCCGGCCATCGTGTCCGGCCTGAAGATCGGCTGGGCCTTCGCCTGGCGCACGCTGATCGCGGCCGAGCTCGTGTTCGGCGCGTCGTCGGGCAAGGGCGGCCTGGGCTGGTACATCTTCCAGAACCGCAACGAGCTCTATACCGACCGCGTGTTCGCCGGTCTGGCGATGGTGATCCTGATCGGCCTGCTGGTCGAAGGGCTGGTGTTCCGCACGCTGGAGGCGGCCACGGTGCGGCGCTGGGGCATGCAGCGCTAGGCATGCAGCGCCAGGGCAGTCGCCGGGCGGGGCGCTATTGCCGCGCGCCGGCCTTGACCAGGATCCTCTCGATCTCCCGATAGCCGCGCTGCCGCGCATGCTGCAGCGCGGTCACGCCCTTGCCATCGGGAATATTGACGTCGGCCTTCGCATTGACCAGCAGGCGGACGATCTCGGTGTGCTTCGGTCCGCCATCGCCGAGAATGATAGCCTCGAGCAGGGCGGTCCACTGCAGCCGGTTGATGTGATTCACATCGACGCCGGCGGCGATCAGGATGCGCACGGTCTCGACATGGCCGCGTTCGGCCGCCGGAATCAGCGCCGTGCCGCCATAGCGGTTGGTGCTCTTCAGATCGGCGCCATGCGTCAGCGTCATCTTCAGGATCTCGTTGTGGCCGCGCGCGCCCGCATGGAGGTAGGCGCTGTCCTGGATGCGGTCCTTGGCATTGACGTTCGCGCCGGCGTCGATCAGCACCCTGGCGGCGTCGACATGGTTGTGGCGGGTCGCGATCAGCAACGGCGTGGCGCCGCTCTCGTCCCGCGCTTCCAGATTGGCCCCTTGCTTGAGCAGCAGGGCAATGGCGGCGGCATCGCCGTTCGCGGCCGCCGCTTGCAGGCGGACATCCAGTTTGCCGGTACTGGCGCTGGCCGGGAGAATCATCAGCATGGCGATCAACGGCGCCAGAAGAAAACGTATACGCGCTCGCAGCATTTTGTTCTGTAATGACAGGTCTCGACGACAGGTCGACGGGACGGGCAGTCGGGGACAAGCGATGGGCCCATCGGCCGTATGTGGCCTTGCCCAGGGCGGCATCTTAAATGGCCTCCCATTGATTCCCAAGCGAAATCATCGAATGGCGCCCAGTACCGGGGCGAATGGGCTATTCCACGCTGGCGTCAAGGCCGCCATTGCGGGGCGACGCGGATCGGGCTACCGTCGTTTCAGGACCGGGTGCAACGAACGCCCCCGCAATGTCCGAATGAACGAATGCCCCACAACAAGGAGACCCCCATGCCGGACCCGATCGACTATGCGCAATTGGTGGCGGCCATCGGCGATGCCATCGTGATCGCCGACGCCCAGGGCGCCATCACGCTATGGAATCCAGCCGCGGAGCGGATGTTCGGCTATAGCCAGGCCGAAGCGCTGGGCCAATCGCTGGACCTGATCATTCCCGAGCGTCTGCGCGCGCGGCACTGGCAGGGCTACGACAAGACGATGGCGACCGGCACCACCCGCTACGGCAGCGAATTGCTGAAGGTACCGGCGATCGACAAGGACGGCAAGGCGATGTCGATCGCCTTCACGGTGGCGCTGCTGAAGGACGCGGGCGGCGCCGTGACGGGGATCGTCGCGGTGATCCGCGACGAGACGGTCCGCTTCCAGGAGGAGCGGGCGCTGAAGAAGCGGCTCGCCGAGCTGGAGAGCCAGGTGGGCGAGCAGGCGTAGAACGGGCGTCGAACAGGCGCGGAGCGGGGGCTGGCGGCCTTATCGACCCGGCCGCGCTCCATCGCAAGTCCGGCGCATCGACATGAACGCGCTCGCGGTATATCGTTGCGCCCATTCGACAGGACAACGCCACCGTACCCATGACCAAGCTGATCGACTTCCGCAACGACCCCATTCCCACCCACGACAATCCGCGTCCCGACCGCCTGGTGCGCGGCAATCCCGATCGCACCACGTGGACGCATTACAGCGCGATGCATGGCGATTTCGATTGCGGCATCTGGGCCTGCGAACCCGGCGCCTGGCGCATTGCCTTTCCGGCGGGCAAGGAAGAGTTCTTTCACGTGATCAGCGGCCGCCTGCGCATCAGCGATGCCGCCGGTGAAGCGCGCGAATTCGGCCCCGGCGATGCCTGCGTGATTCCCGCCGGATTCGAAGGCGTATTCGAAGTCATCGAGCCGGTGCGCAAATATTTCGTGGTGCTGGATCGGGCGGCGGCGAAATCGATCTGAGTCTTTCCGATTGCCGCTGCGGCCAATAGGGCGATCGGCAATATTTCGCCCGACGATCGCCCGAATTACGCCCTAATTTCGCCCGACTCCACTCCGATCGCAAAGCGAAGCTAAAATGTCCCGCCATATAGCCACACCATAACGATGGAGACAACGATGAGACTGGCGGGCAAGGTGGCAGTGGTGACCGGTGGCGGTTCCGGCTTTGGCGAGGGCATCGCCCATCTGTTCGCGCGGGAAGGGGCGCGCGTGGTGGTCGCCGATATCGACGAGGCCAAGGCCACCGGGGTGGCGCAAGCCATCGAGCAGGCAGGCGGACAGGCCCGCGCCGTGCGCGCCGACGTCTCGAAGGGCAGCGATGTGGAAGCGATGCGCGAAGTCGCGCTGGCCGCTTTCGGCGATGTCGGCATCGTCGTCAACAATGCCGGCACCACGCATCGCAACAAACCCATTCTGGAAATTACCGAAGACGAATTCGATCGCGTGCAGGCGGTCAATGTCAAAAGCCTGTATTGGACCGCGCGCCATTTCATTCCGCATTTCCGTCAACGCGGCGGCGGCGTCTTCGTCAATATCGCATCGACCGCGGCAATCCGGCCGCGTCCGGGGCTGGTCTGGTACAACGCCAGCAAGGGCGCGGTGGTGACCGCCAGCAAGGCCATGGCCGCCGAGCTTGGACCGGACAACATCCGCGTCAATTGCGTCAATCCGGTGATCGGCGCGACCGGCCTGCTGGAGCAATTCATGGGCAAGCCCGACACGCCGGAGAATCGCGCCTCCTTCCTCGCGACGATTCCGATGGGCCGGATGTCCACACCGGCCGATATCGCGGCGGCCTGCCTCTATCTGGCGTCGGACGAAGCGGCCTTCGTCACCGGCACCTGCATCGAGGTGGACGGCGGCCGCTGCGTCTGACCGCTTCGCACCCGCACCGGCCGCCCACGAGGCGGCCGCATCGTCACTGTCGACATCATCGTCACGCATGACAACCATCAGGAGACAGCCATGAGTTCCAAGGATGCCGGATTCGAAGACGCAATCTACCGCAAGGTCAGCTGGCGCCTCGTCCCATTTCTGCTGCTGTGCTACGTGGTCGCGTATCTGGATCGCGTCAATGTCGGTTTCGCCAAGCTGCAGATGCTCAACGACCTGAAGTTCAGCGAAACGGTCTATGGCCTCGGGGCGGGCGTCTTCTTTATCGGCTACTTCCTGTTCGAGATTCCGAGCAATGTGATCCTGCACAAGGTCGGCGCCCGCGTCTGGATCGCGCGGATTATGATCACGTGGGGCCTGATCTCGGCGGCGATGATGTTCGTCACCACGCCGACGATGTTCTACGTGCTGCGTTTCCTGCTGGGTGTCGCGGAAGCCGGCTTCTTCCCCGGCATCATCCTGTATCTGACGTATTGGTATCCCGCCGAACGGCGCGGGCGCACGACGACGTGGTTCATGACCGCGGTCGCGCTGTCGGGCGTGATCGGGGGCCCGCTGTCGGGCTGGATCATGCAGACCTTCGACGGCCACAATGGCTGGGCCGGCTGGCAATGGATGTTCCTGCTCGAAGGCATTCCGTCGGTGCTGGTGGGCCTGTGGGTGCTGGCCTACCTCGACGACCGCATCGGCCATGCCAAGTGGCTGACGGCCGAGGAAAAGGCCGTGCTCGAGCGCAACGTCGCCGCCGAGTCGGCGCACAAGGAAGACCTGCCGGTGCGCCGCGTGCTGTCGAGCCCGCGCGTCTGGATGATGAGCGCCATCTACTTCAGCTTCGTGATGGGCCTGTACGGCATCAGCTTCTGGCTGCCGACCATCATCCGGCAGACCGGCGTCAAGGGCGCGCTCGATATCGGCCTGCTGACCGCGATTCCGTACGGCTTTGCCGTGCTCGGCATGGTGCTGGTGGCGCGCAGCGCCGACCGCAGCGGCGAACGGCGCTGGCATATCGCCATTCCCGCGCTGGCCGGCGCGATCGGACTGGTGCTGTCGGTGCTGTGGTACGACCGCACCGTGCTGGCGATGGTGGGCCTGACGCTGGCGACGATCGGCATCATGACCACGCTGCCGCTGTTCTGGAGCCTGCCGACGGCCTTCCTGGCCGGCACCGGCGCGGCGGCCGGCATCGCGATGATCAACTCGCTGGGCAATCTGGCCGGCTTTATCAGCCCCTATGCGGTCGGTTGGCTCAAGGACCTGACGCAGAGCACGAACGCCGGCATGTACCTGCTCGCCGGCTGCCTGGTCGTTGGGGCCGTGCTGACGCTGCTGGTGCCGGCGCGGCTGGTATCGCGGCAGCAGGGCAGCCCGCAATACGGCGGGGCGTTGGGCACGACGCGATAAGCGCGAACGCGGTCCGTCCGCAACGGGTTGGCGCGCTCAGCGCCCGAGCTTCGGGCGGACGGTCATTTCCGCTCAGTGCGGGAGTTTCGGGCGGACCGTCAGTTCAACGCCCAGTACATCGAGCAAGGCACGTAACGTCGACAGTTTTGGATCGCTGCCGGCGCCCAGAATCTTGTATAGCCCCGAGGTCGACAGGCCGGCGGCCTGCGCCGTTTCCGCAATGTTGCCGCGCGAGCGTGCGACCGCGGCCAGTGCTTCGGCGAACAACTCGGGGTGCTTCGCATCCATCAGCGCGTCCGCAAGAAACGCCGCGCGCGCCTCATCGGTGTCGAGATACTCCGCAGGGTCGAACGTGCGGTATTCCAGATCCTTCATGCTTGCGTCCTTTTGATGTCTTCCCACAGGGCTTGCGCCTTGCGAATGTCGAGCTGTTGCGTCGACTTGTTCCCGCCGCCTAGCAGGAACACCACACGCATGCCTTCGCGGGCGAAGTACACGCGAAAACCCGGACCGTAGTCGACGCGAAGTTCCGCGACGCCTCCACCAACCGATTTCGCGTCCCCGAAGTTGCCGACGGACAGCCGCATCAGCCGTCGAGCGATCACCGCCTTGCTGGCATCGTCCGTCAGGCCGCTCAGCCAGCGTCGGAACGCCGGGTATTCGCGGATTTCTATCATAGTGGAATATTGCACTGTAGTGGAATCGAGAGGATCGTCCAATACGCAAAGCCCTTCTATTGGGCATAGCGGAGCACTTTTCGTATGTGGAGTGCCACATCGACCGAGACCTTCTCACGGCGTGCAGCCGAACCGCCATGCGACAAGTCGCAAAGAAAGACTTGGGGCGGAGCGCTTACGGGAATGCCAGGCGGGGTGATGTGCTGCCGCGGCCCAGACGCGGCTCGGATTCATCATCCAGCCACGATCGGCGACCAGCCGCTCTGCGGCGTGTAATCGCTGCGGCAAACGCGGCCGTCGGGCAGCACGGCGAACACCATGACGGCGTCGCCCTGCGTGACGACGGTCGCGCCGCCGGCGGGGCTGACCGCGGTGTAGGGATCGATCGCCAGCAAGGGCGACCATTCGCCGCCCGGCGCCAGCGGGCGGAATGCGGCGTGCAGCAGGCCGTCCACGCTGACGGCCACCGCCACCAGCGTATCGCCGTGCCATAGCGCCAGGCCGAGATGGCCTTGCGCGGCGAAGGCCGGCGCGGGGCCGATCGGCACCAGCGTCTCGAACAGCAGCGGCTGCAGGCCGAAGCCGCAGGCATAAAGCAGTCCGTCGCTGCCGACGGCCACCACGGCGACGCCGTCGAGCGTCCCAGCGATGCCGGGTTTGACGCCGGGTTCCATCGCCACGTCGCACTGGGCGGCCACCGATTCGCGCCAGAACGTGATGGTGTTGCCCTCGGGAACGTTGCCGGCGATCCAGCGCAGCGCGCCGCCGTCGTCGATGGCGACGACATCGACGGTACGCGGTTTGCGCGACAGCATCACGGGACCCGGCGTGCGTCGGTAGGTGCTGAGCGAATCGAGCTGCACGGGGGCGGAGAAGTCGTGATTGCCCATTTCGGTGGCGTCGTACTCGACCGCGACCAACTGGCCGCTCGGCTGGATCGCGGCCACCGTCGTCAGTTCGTACAGCGGATGGCACGCCGCCACGTCGTAGCCCGGGGCGAGGCTGGCGATCTCGGTCCAATCCCTGGCGATGTCCCCGGTATTGCCGAGCGTGTCCCAGTAGTAGTACCGCAAGGTGCCGCGGACGCTGGTGACGAAGACCTCGAACACCGTGCGCAGCAGCGGTGCCGTTTCGAGCGACACCAGCAGCGCCGGCTGCGAATCGGACAGCTGGAACGGCGCGCTGTCGGGCTGCGGAAGTTCGGCGCCAGGTCCGAGCAGGCGCGACCATATCCGCAGGCTCAGCCGGTCATCGCCATCCAGCCCGACCAGCAGGGCGCTGTCGCCGGCGACGGCCGCCGCGGCCGGCGCGGGCAGGATGCGCGGCCAGCCCATATGCACCGCGATCTTGCGCAGGTCGGGCATGCCGCCGATATTGCCCGGCGGGTCGGACGCGGCCGGCGTGCACAGCGAAGGATTGCGCAGCAGTTCCCGGATACTGGTCGGAAAGAGAAATTGTCCATCCCTGGCCGCCTGCATGCCCTGGATCGCGCAGACCACGCCGGCGATGACCGCCGATGCGCCCGAGGTGCCGCCGAAGGTGTGATAGGGATAGACCGGATCGTCGTGAGGGCCGCGAGCGCCCTCGAAATCGGCGAAGCAGTCCACGCGTGCGCCGAAGGTCGAACCGCGCCGCCAGGGTTGCCGCACGCCATCCACCGGCGCTGCCTGGGTCGCGCCGCCGACCAGGATGGCCAGCGAATCGCGGAACATCGGCTTGGCCGGATTGATGTGATCGCATTGAGGCCGGGCATCGAGGTCGTCCCCGGAGTTGCCGGCGGGCTCGACCACCGTGATGCCGAAGAAGACCAGCAGCTGGATGGTCTGCTGAACCTTCTTCGATAGTTCCAGCGGCAGGGCCGGGTCCTTGCCGGGAAGCGACAGCCAGGGCCGCGGGCTGGCCAGCTCGATCAGCACGACGCCGCCGGGCCGCACCGCATCGCCGGCGATCAGCAGCGCGGCGTCCAGCCAGTGCAGCCCATCGGCGCGCATCGACGTCACCACATGCGCATGCGCCTCGGGCGCGATGCCGACCATGCCGCCGCCGTTGTCGGGCGCCACGACAATACCCAGCGCGGCCGTGCCGTGGTTCCGGTCTTCCTGGTCGCCCACGCCGAAGACCGAGACCCGCGCGACCGGCACGCTGGCCAGCTCGATATGCTGCAGGTTCCAGTCGTGCTCGAGGTCGACCACGTTGACGCCGCGGCCGGTACCGCCGGCCACGCGCCAGGCGTAGTAGGCATCGATGCCGCCCGGCGCCGCGGCCAATTGCGGGGACACGATCGCATCCTCGTTGGTGCCATAGGCGATACGCCCGGCGGGATACGCGGGCATTCGCGGCTCGGCCCATTCGACGAACGGCAGCGCGTACAGCAGGGCCGTCAGCGCTTCCACCTGCGCCGCCTCGCATGGCACCTCGAACCACGCGAAAGGGTCGGGCGGCTCGCCGCCCAGCATCCGCGCCGCGTCGACCATATGGGCCAGCAAGGGGATCTGCTCGGCCGGAAAGCCCGGGTCGAGCCGCAGCCCGGGATAGCTGGCCGCGATCTCGTCCCACCATGGCTTGAGCTCGCCCAGATACTGCTCGGCGCCGCTCTCGTACGGCAGCACGAAGCCCTCGAACAGCTTCACGTCGACATAGGCCTCAGCCATCGCCGTCTCCCCGGGGCACGTCCTCTTCCGCCATCACGTCGAAGCGCAGATGCGAAACCGGCGGGCCGGCCAGCGGCGCGCGGCTGCGTTCGACCCACAGCACCGGGCGGCCGTCGGTATCGCGTGCCAGCCGCGCACGGCGGCGCAGCGAAACGCCGCTGCTGGCGATCGCCTCGGGCGCGACCTCGTGGCCGCGTCCGAAGCCGGGGCCCGACGGCCCGCCGATCAGCCGCGATGCCGGACCGGGCCGCACGCGCGGCAGCACGCCGCTCAGATCGGCCACCAGTCCCTGTTGCCAGTCGCCATGGACCCCGTCGGGGCCGGTACGCCGATACGGATGCCAATGCGCTGGCAGGGTGGTCGATGGCAGATAGCGGAACTGGCGCGACCCGGTGCGCGTGGTCTCGCGCGCGGCCGCCTCGCTGGTGTCATCCGGCAGCAGCACGCGGCCGTCGGCGCGCAGCTCCACGGCCCAGGCCACGTTGGCGTCCTCATCGATGCCCAGCGAGACGTCGTCCAGCCAGGGACCGGCATGCGGTGCCACCGCCACGGGCCAGATCAGCAGCGCGCCGGCCTCCATGCCGGAGGTGCGGAACAGCGACCAGGCCTGCGGGCCGTCCGCCGGGGGCGGCGCCAGCGTCCACGTATCGTCGAAGCTGTCGTGCACCACCGTCTCGCGCAGCGTCACCAGCATGCCGGACGAGGGCGGCCGCTTGCCGCCCGCGGTCGGCGGTGGCTCCGGCACCGGAAACCAGAACCAGTCGTCGGCATGGGCGAGCGCCACATCGAGCAGCAGCGCGGTGCCCAGATGCGAGCGGTCCGGCGAGAAGGCGCCCAGGTCCACGGCACCATCCTCGATCTGCCACCAGCGCGGATGCGGCGCGCCCGGGTAGGACAGGCGGCTGACCAGCAGTTGCCGCGACGAGGTCATCGACGCCGACGTGCCTCCATTCGTGCCCGCGTTCGTGTCCCCATTCGTGCCCCCATTCGTGCCCGCGTTCGTGCCCCCGTTCGTGCCGCCGTTCGTGCCGGCGTCCGCGCGCAGCACCGTACCACTCGCGTCGGCGGAATACCAGTCCACGTCGCCGCCATCGTGATCGCGAATTTCCAGGCCGCGCGTGCCCGCGCTGAAGTGGGCATCGTGCGTCAGCCGGCGCGACGACCAGTTGTCGGCGGGCGGCGATGGCACCTCGTTCCACAGCGCATGGCCGGCGAGCAGCCCCGCGGTGAAGATCGCGCGGCCGTCCAGTTCCTCCGACATGGCGTCGTAAGGCGGCGGCAGCGGACCAAGGCGCAAGGTCCGCAGGCGCTGCGGCGGCAGCGGTGGCAACAGCGGCGCGGCGGCGCGGCCAAGCCGCACGCGCCGGCCGATGGTCCACCAGTCGCCGGGCTCGGCCTCGACCAGCGCCTCGGCCGGGATGCGCGCCGGATCGAGATCGGGCCGGCGCGGCGCATAGCGCAAGGGCTCATGGGTGACGCTGACCGCCACCGCGAGCGGGCTCGATACGTCTTCGCCCTGCAGCTCGCCGAGCTGCCATTGCCGCGTCAGGAACCAGACGGGATCGGCGACGCGTGCACGCAGGCCGCGATGGAAGTCCGTCGGCGGGCTGAGCGGTTCGAGGCGGAAATGCAGGGGCATGGCGGTCTCGATCGGTGGGGTGTGGGCGGTGCTCGCGTGCCGGCGCTTGCCTGTGCTTGCCTGCGTGTGCCGGCGTGTGCTGACGGATGCCGTCAGGTCCAATGGCTCCAGAACATCTCCGGCAGGGAGGACAGCGCCGCCGGCGTCGCGACCCGGCTACCCGGCCGCGGACGGCAGGCGCGGGCACGCGCGAGCTGCCGCGTCTCCAGCACCAGCGCCGCCAGTTCCGCGTCGCTCAGGCGCCGGCTCGCGTCGGGCGGCACGGCCAGCAGCACCGCCTGCGGCGCGCGCGACTTCGGGCCGTTGAAACCGAAGGCCGCGCTGGTGGTGTGCCGTGTCGACGGGATCGCGTCCTGCCAGGCGTCGAGGCCGGCGATCGCGACGGTCGCCATGCTGCCGGCCAGCGCGGCCGAGTCCGGCCCGTAGGCCACCACCACCGGCCCTGCAGCACTCCACGGATCGCCCGAGCCATCGGCGGTCCGCACGGCGGCGCGCCACGGCTGCGTCGCGGGATCGAGTTGCCAGGCCTCCAGGCTTGCCAGACGCGGACGCACGGCGGCAACGATCTCGAGCCATTCGCGGTCGGTGCGCGGGCGTCCTTCGTCGTCGGGCATCGCCGCGCGCAGCGGACCGACCGCCAGCGACGGCACCAGCGGCAGCACCGGCAGGCGGGCGTGGCCAACGAGGGCGCGGATCGATTGCCGCAGGCCGCGCACGCTGTTGGCTTCGGGTGCCGGAGCGGTCGTCACGCGCGTCTGCAGGCGCGCCAGCGCCTGGGCCAGCGGCTCGGCATCGTCGTCCTGCACGGCGCGCCAGGCGCGGCATTGCGCAAGGCACCATGCCACGGCGGCGGAGTCGTTCAGATCGGCCGCGGCGAGCGAGGCCAGCAGCGCGGTCAGCCGATCCCGCAGCGTGCTGAGCCGCGCCGCCAGATCGGCCACCATCGCATCGCGCAACGGCGAGGCGGGCGCAGCGTCGTCGTCGCGGCCATCGACCGCACCGGGCAGCGGTGGATCGTTGTCGCCGCCGCCGAGCAGCTCGGCCAGCCGCGTGGCACGGGCCAGCTTGTCGGCGCCGGTACCGGATGCGAACGGCAGCGACGCATCGCGTTCGCCGCGCAGGCGCTGCGTCAATTCGCCCGGCGACAGCGCGAGTGCCTCGATGCCATGCAGGCCGAGATCGGCCAAGGTCACGGTATCGGCACCGATGGTCCAGGTCCAGTCGCTGGCAGCGCCCAGTTCGCGCTCGAGCAGGCTGGCAAACGCCGGATCGGCGAGAACGGCGGGCGGCGCACCCGCCTCCGCGGCATTGCCCGGCGGCAGCACGGCCCACACCGAGACGCGCACGCTGCCGGCCTGCCGCGGCGTGCGCATGGCCCGCAGTTCGGGCGGCGGACCGAGGCCCGCCGCGGCTTCCATTGCCGCGTTGCCCATGCCGCCATGACCGGAGACCAGCGCATGGATGCCGTCGGTCACCAGCAGGTCGGCATAGGTGTCGAGCGCCGCATCGCAGGTCGCCAGCGCTTCGCGCACGTTGGCCGGCAGCGCCGGTGGCGCAGGATCGCCCGCCTGCGGCCGGAACAGCAGCCGCAGCACGCGCGCGCCGTCGCAGCATCGCGTGCCGGCATGCGTGTCGCGCATCGGATAGTCCTCGCGCAGCTTGCGCACGGTATCCCAGTCGCCGACGATGCGCTCGACCTCGAGGCCCAGCGCCTCGTAGGGATGCACGCCGAGCCGGACACGCTCGGCCAGACGCATGGCGGCGCGAACCTTGGCCGAATCGATCTCGATGCGCCAGCGCGTATCGCCGGGATGGCGGACCGCCGCATCGCGCAGCAGCGCGGCCGTCATCGCCTGCGCGTGCGACGGCGCGTGCAGCAGCCCGGCGGCAGTGGGGCCGGGCGGCAGGCCATGGCCGGGATTGGCCGCATCGTAGGGCGCCGGCGCATCGACCCAGCCGTATACGCCGAGCCGCCACGGCGCCCGCGCGTTCTGCAGCTCGCGCAGGCGCGAAGAGGCAAGGCCGGTGATCCACGGATCCACGCGATGGCTGGCCGTATCCAGCGCGGCCAGCACGCAGCCGAAGACGCCATCGGGATCGTCGGCATAGGCCTGCACCAGCGCGACCAGTGCCTCGATGCCGCCCCAGCAGCGCTTGGCCACGCGCGGCGCGCCGGGGTCGGGCGAAGCAAACAGGTCGTCGAGCTGCGGTTGCGACGGCGTGCCCGGATAGCCGCGCTGCACCAGCTCGATCAGCGCATGGGTTTCCGCCTGCAAGGGCAAGGGGGCGTGCGGGTCGACGGACTGGCCATTGTCGATGGCCTCGCGCGCCTGGCCGACGCTGGCGCGCAGCAGGCACAGCGATTCGAAGATCAGATGGCCGAGCAGGCCCAGCTTGCGGTCCCAGCGGTACGGGAAGGCTTCGCCCTCCATCTCCAGCAGCAGGCGCAGGGTGTCGGGGTCGTCGGCGTCGGCTTCCGGCGTGCTGGCGGGCAGATGCGCCTGCGCCGTGAAGGCACCCAGCGGCGATAGCGGCGTCTTGCGCCCGGCCAGGCTCGATGCCGTCTCGCGTTCCCAGGCGCTGGACTCGAGCGGGGGCAGGCCGCGCATTGCGCGGATCGCGTTCACCACGGGCAGCGGCGAGACCAGACGCACGGCCCAGCGGCGCGTCGGGGTGTCCTCGCCCAGCAGTTCGGCGGCGCGCTGCGCGGACGCGCCCACCACGGTGCCGGGATGGATCGCGGCGTCGGCCGCGGCCGCATCGCGCCACGGGCCGGCCCAGTCGCGAATCTGTCCCGCCGTGATGTTTTGCCCGGTCCAGCCGGCGAGCACGGTGGCCGGCAGCAGGCCGTAGGGTTGCGAGCCGACGCGGATCGCCGGATACGGCCCCTGCGGCGCGAGCCACGCCTCGGCCCACTCGGCCATGCGTGCCTCCTGTTCGCCGGCACCGACGACATCGCGCAGCGCGTGGCCCCACAGCACGGGCCACAGCGCGTGCACGACCAGCCGATCGTATCCGCTGGCGCCGATGTCGCCGCCTTGCAGCTTGATCGGAACGGCATCCGGCCCGGCCAGCGCCTGCATCACGGCGGCGGACGCACTGTCCGCGGCCGGCGGCGCATCGTCGATGCCTTCCCATGCGGCCGCATTGCCGCCGGGGTTGCTGCCAGCATTGCTGCCGGTGTTGGCGGTGGCTTCGCCATCTACCGTATTGGTCGGCGTCCCCGGCCGCAGCACCGACAGCCGTCCGGTGACGGCGTGCATCGCGATCAGCGGCTCCGGCGAGACGTCGCCCATGCCGGCCACCACGATGGCATCAAGCCCGGGCGCCTGCGCGCCGGGCGGGAAGGAGATCTCGATCGCCAGCCCCACCGCCCTGGCGACCTCGAAGGAGGTCCACCACGTCCGCGGCAGTTCGCCGGTGGCGGCAGGCGTCTCGAACGCGGTCAAGCCGAGCTGTTCGGCAATCCGTTCCCGGTTCGGATGCATGGTGCCGGCCAGCGTAGGCGCGCCTGCTTGCCCGGTCTCGACGAACCAGACGTGGATCGCGGGCGGCAGGCCGTAGGGCCGATGCGTGTCCGGCCAAGCCGAGGGATCGCGCGGCTGCGCCGTGCCCCGGTCGGTGCGCGGCACGGGATCGGCCACGATCGCAACGCTGCGTCGCAGCCACAGCGCCCGTTCGACGCCGAGCCGCGCGGACAGCATGCGCCATTGCATGCCGGCGTCTGAAGGGAATTGGCGCAGCACGTCGTCGTAGAGATCGAGCTCGGCCGGCGACGGCGCGATGGGCCGGCGCGCCATCGAGAATTCGTCGGGCCATACGCGCAGCCGCAGCATCCAGCCGGGCCGGGTGCCGTCCGGCGCGTAGAAGCGGGTTTCGATGCGCAGGGGCGCCAATACCTCGACGGCGCTCATGCCAGCTCCAGCTTGCCGATCATCACGCGCACCGGTGGGGCAAAGGTCTCGAAGCCGTAGGCCGCGCCGTCGGCGACGGTGCCGGTGGGCCGGTCCTGATCGTCGTGCCGGCTGTAGAAGCGGTAGCCGGCCGGCGGCTCTTCCAGTACCACCCAATAATTGGCCAGATCCGCCGGGGCCACGTTGAAGGCGAAGAACGCGACGTCGGGGCCGATCCTGCCGGGGAACGTCGGGAATTGCTTGCGCGACTCATCGAGCGGCTGGTCCGCGGGCGGCACGGTCCAGTCGGCCTCGGCCCGGTACAGATACACCACCGTGTCGGGATAGCGCCGGAACAGCGGGGTCTTGAACAGCACGACCGCCTCGCTGGCTCGCGGGGTCGGCGTCAGCGCGGCCCCGCCCAATGCCGTATCGGCGGGCCAGTTGCGGATCGGATGGATATCGAACTGGCCGCCGGTGCGCTGCCAGAACTTGCGCAGCGGCGACCAGCGCGGGGCGATCGGGAAATTGCGCCAGCGCAGTTCGCCCAGCGCCTGCTGATTGGCGCCGACCAGTACACCCTCCACGAAAGCAGCGTGCGTGGCCAGGCCCACCACGCGGTCCTGCTGCAGATCACCGATGCCGGGCAGCATCCAGTCGGGCGCGGCCTCATTGAGGAATTGCCAAAGCGGCAGATCCAGCTCGGGTTCGATTTCGACGGGGCCGATGTCGACGATGCCGGGCAGGGTGGCAAGCACGCGATTGACCACGGGCGGGCGCGCGGCGAAAGGGTCGACGGCATCGGCGACGCGTTGGCCCAGCAGGTTCAAGTCCACCGGCCGGCAACGGGGGCGGCTTGCCGCGAGCGTGTCGATCCATTGTCCCGTGGCGGCCTCGTCGATCGTCTGCCCCGGTTCGCGCACCGCGCGAATGACCTTCTCCGGATCGACGCGGCCATCGGCGTCGGGCGTCAGCGCATCGAGCGCGGCGGCAAGCCGGTTCAGGTCCTTCGTCGTTTCGCTGTCCATCAGCAGCCGGAACAGGTCGTCGGCCTGCCGCTCGTCGTCGAAGCCGCGCCGGACCGCGTCCTTCAATATGGGGCCGGCGTCGCCGGGCGGCATGTGCCAGATCGCATCGGGATCGTCGGGCGCCTCGGGGCACGCGGCGGCCGCTTCGAGCAGCACGCGATGGGGAATGACGCCGTCGCGGGTCAGCGCCGAGCGCGCCGGGCCCGGACGCAGCGCGCGCCGCGCGGCCGAGGACCAGATCGCCGGCACCACGCCGGGCGTGCGGCCGGTCAAGGCCGACGACACCGTCTGCTGCGCGTTTACCGGCATGCGGCCCAGCATGGCGCCGAGCACCGCCAGCTTGTCGATGGGATCGGGCGGCATATGGCGGAACCACAGCGAGCGCGAGACCTCGACCCCGAGCGCGACGTTGCCGATGCGCTCGCGTGCGATCGCCAGATCGCCGGCACGTGTGGCGGCGGCCTTGGCGATGCGGTCCTGCCATACGATGGCGGCCCATGCGCCGAGGCCGGCCGCGCCGCGATGGCGGGGATCGGTATGGAACTGCGCGCTCCATCCGGCCGCCGGCGTCGTGCCCGGCATCGTGAACGGCGCGTGGTAGCGCGGCGAGGTCAGCAGCCAGCGGCCCGGCGGCATGGGCGGCATCGCCGTGAGCGCGGCGGTTTCCGCGGCGAGCCAGGGGGCGACCGGATCCGGCGGCGCGCCCACCATGCTGACCCGTTGCAGCGCGCCGCCCATCGGGAGGGCCACGGTGGCGGGCTCGCCGGCCGCGCCCGGGCCACGCCGCATGTAATGCAGCTTCGCGCGCCCGAAGTCCTCCTTCAACTCGCCATCGGCGGGCGTGCGCAGCCGCTTGGCGATCTCGCCGAAGTCGCCGCCTTCGCCGGTACGGAAGCCCCAGCTGTCGTAGCACGTGATGCGCACCGGTTGGCCCGCGACGACCGGCCACGCATCGCGCAGCGTGCCGTCGGGCTCGACGACGTAGGCGGGCACCAGGCAGGCGACGTAGGCTGTCTGGGGTTCGAACTTCTTCGGGCTGAGGATGCGGCTGTACCAGTCGCCGTCGATCTCATGCACATGGGCCCACTGGTGCGAGGCATCGAGCCGATGATCGGCCTGCGCCTGGGGGGACAGCGTGACGCGGCCATCGCGGCAGGGCACGACGTCGGTGGGCAGGCCCACCACCAGCACCAGCCATGGCCGGATCGCGGCGGGCAGGCGCGAATCGGGCGAATACCGCCACGGCAGGTCCAGCGTATCGGCGTGGCTGAATTCGACCAGCGCGCGCTTGGTGTTTTCCGCATCGGACGCGCCCGGCGGCGGATAGCGCCGGGTGATCGCCCGGGGCGCCAGCCGTTGCACATCGCCTGGGCCGAACAGTTCGTAGGGGGCGGGCGCCGTGATCGAGCGGGGCGTCCCACTGAGAACGATTTCCTCCAGCGTCAGCGTGGCGCCGGCCTGCAGCCGTCCGGCGACCACGTTGCCGTTGGCGCCGTGGCGCAGCGCGGTGACCTGCCAGGAATGGAACTTGGCCATGCTCAGACTCCCGACAGGTCTACCGGCGACAGCAGGTCCGCCATCGGCACCGCCCCGCCGGTGCTGTTGCCGCGGGCGAAGGCATGCGCGGCGGTGGCACTGGTGTAGCTCGCAAACTCCGTGGGCGGAACCGTGGCCCACACTTCGCGGGTGGCTTGGATCAGTTGCGCGGTACTGCCAAGCGCCGGGGGACGATGGCTGGCCGCGACCAGATGGGCGATCGCCCGCAGATCGGTGCGCGCTGCGACCTTTGCGTCCTGCAGTTCGGGCGGGATCACGACGAGTTCGACCTCGCGCGTGTCGTCCACGTGCGTGCTGTAGTGCGCCGCGCCGCTGCTCAGCACCACGCCAGCATCGAGCATGTCGAACGGTGGCCGGTTCAGCTGTTCGGCCTCGTTCAGGTTGCAGTAGTGGCCCGGCGCGAAACGTTCGGTGACCGGATCGCCCGGCGTCAACACGCGCACGCCGGCGCGCGCCGGCAGCGGCAGGCCGTCGACGCGGTCGATCGGCAGGCCCAGCGGCGCGCGACGTTGGGACCATTGCAGGGCGCCGGTCGGCGGCACGGCGGCAACGCCCGGGCGCGTGGGGCGCGGGGCCAGCACCACGGCCGGATCGTCGATCGATGCGGCCCGCACATTGCCGGCCCGCACGATCTCCTGCTGCACGATCGTCAGCAGTTCGCCGGGGCTGGCCGCCATATCGGCCGGGCCGCTGCCCAGCGTAAAGGTCTCGTCCCAGGAGACGTCAAACAGGAAGGTCTCGATGGTCAGCCGGCCACGAATGACCAGCGGCCCGGGACCGGACACGGTGCCGTCGAGCCGCACGCCGCCGAAGCTGAAGCCGCCGGCGCGCACGTCGAAGCCCGCGGACGCATTGGCGACGAAGGCGAACGGGCGGAACTGCACCAGCGCATCGAGCTGCAGGAAGCCATGCGCGGTCAGCCCCATCGAGAACGTGATGTCGAAGCGCCCGCCGAGCTGAATGGTGTTGCTCGTGAACGCCAGATAGCCTTCGGCGCGGATCGACAGCGGCCCGCCCAGCGTTTGCAGCGACAGTCCGACGCGGCGCAGGGCCGGCAGCTGTGCCGGCTCGGGATTGAAGCCCGGGTAGAAGCCGCCGATCGACACCACCGCATACGCCTGGCTGCCCCAGTGCAGCCGCATCGCGGCATCGCCGTAGACCGAGAAGACGCCGAGCACATGGCTGTCGACCAGGCTGGCGTCGATCGATACCAGCGCCTGCGCCGGATCGACGATGCCGAGCAGGTCCAGCCGCAACTGCACCAGCCCCGGCACGCCGGGGATGCCGGCGCGGGCGACGCCGAGCAGCACGACCTTGCCGCTCGGGACCTCGGCCACGAGACCCAGATCGAGCGACAGGAAGCTGCCCGCGCCCGCCGACAGCCACGCGAGCCGCAAGGTCGGCGCGATCAGATGGTGTTCACGGAAGGCCGGAAAGAAGCGCCGCAGCGCTTCGATCGCGACGCTGGGGTTCGCCGGCGGGCGCGTGGCCAGCAGCGTGTCGGCCGCCGCGCCGGTCCGCACGGCCAGTGCGAGCGCGTCGGTATCGGCGCGACGGTGCACGCCGACCAGTCCGCCGACGCGGTCCAGCGAGAAGCCGAAGGACAGCTGGATCGGCGGCATGAACGCCACGCCCATCAGCGCCAGAAACGACGGCACGCCGTCCGGCAGGCGTTCGAGCACCGCCGATGCGCTGACCGACACGGCGCCCAGCGGCACGTTGAGCGCGCCGCCGAAGCCGGCGGACGCAGGCAGGCGCACGATCGCGCCGCCGCCCGGCAAGCCGCCCCCGAACGGGGAGGGCAGCGAGACGGCGACGCCCGACGGTTGCTGCGGCCCGACGGTGAACGGCGGCAGCGTGGTGTTGTCCGGCAGCTTGGGCTGCAGCACCAGCGACGACGAGGAAAGCGCGAGCTTCAGCGGGCCGAGCGGCAGTTCGCCATTGAGGCCCTGCGGGCTGTCCCAGTTCAATGCGCCCACCAGCTCCTGCAGGCCCGGGATATCGGGCAGGCCTTCGAGCAGATAGCGGTGCAGATGCGCGGCGATTTTGTCGCGCGCGGCGGTCCAGGCGTCGACGGCCGCCGTCCAGGCGCTCGCGGACGGCGCCTGCTGCGCGAGCAGATCCAATTGCTGTGCGGCCGCCTGCAGCGCATCCAGATCCGCGGTGGGAGCGGCCGGGCCGAGCGCACGCCGCAGGCTGTCCCCCAACTCCACCGCGTATCGGATGACTTCGCTGCTGGCCATGCGTCGTGCCCTGGCGTACTGCGTCGATCGAGGACCGCCCGGCCAGGCCGGGCGAGCAGGCGGTCCGTGCGATCCGGGTGGGGCAGTGCCGCTCGGCACCCCCGATGCCTCACACGATGGAAGGACAGGGACGTCTTATCTGAGGCGACGGCAACGATGGACGCAAATGAATTCTGTGCAGGTCTGGTCCGCGCGCGGTTTTATTCGTATCAGGGCTGAAACAGTGCGATGGCCGCGGCGTTTGCGCGCGGGGCCATCGATGCCGCCTTGGCGGGGACGACCAGCGGAGAAGACTAGCGGTGAAGACTAGCGGCGAGCCGTGCGCCGCCGCTCCCGCCAGATCAACGCGCCATGGACCAGGCCTGCGGCGAGGCTGGTCTGCCCGCTGTAGTGCACGAGCCCGAGCGCCCAGCCGCGATGGGCCACCAGGATCCACAACGCGAGCAGCAGTCCGAGCCAGCCGGCCGCGCGCAGCACGCGCGTGCGCGAGCGTGGCAGCAGAACGTCAAACACCGCTTGCTGATGCCGCTCCATCGCGAGCGCCAGCGCGCCGAATGCCGCGATGCATAGGGTGAAGGCGAGCAGGTCCATTATGCGCGGTCCTCCGACAGCGTGGCAGGAGCGGAGGTGGTGGCGGCGGCGGTGGCGGTGCTCGCGCGCGTTCTTCTGGCCGGCTTGATCCGCGGCCGATGCCGGGCGGTGCGCAGCGCCAGCATCGCGTGCAGCGCGGCCAGGGCCCACATCATCAGATCGAAGCCGGCAAAGACCCAGTCGCCCTCGGCCACGCTGCGCCACAGGCCGCGGTCGGTGGTCAGCGCGTTGAGGACGGGCAGCAGCGCCAGCAGCGCGGCGCCCAGCCACAGCAGTTCGATCCACGCCTTGCGCGCGGGACGCAGCAGCGCGACCAGCAGCGTCGCCGCCCACGCGATGAAGAACAGGTGGATCTCCCAGGCGCCGCGGGCCGCGAGCTCCGCCGGCAGCAGGCGATTGGCCCACAGCATCGCCGTCATCGCAACGGAAAGCCCGGCGATCGCGGCGATATTCAGACGCTCGACCAGCCAGAAACCGAAATACGGCCGCTCCGGATCCGGCAGCTTCTGGCGACGCTTGACGGTCCACATCACCAGACCCGTGCCGACCATCGCCGTGCCGGCGAGACTGACGATGAAGTAGAGCCAGCGCAGTTGCAGATCGCTGAATCGCCCCAGATGCAGCGCATACATGACGCCGCGCACCTCGGCCGCCGGGCCGACGCTGTCGCGCGTCTCCAGCAGCTTGCCGGTGGCGCCGTCGAACACCAGGTACTGCGGGCTCATCGACACGCGCGCGGCCTCGCCGCGCAGCACGGTGACGCGGGCCGACGCATCGCCGGCATGGGCGATCGTCACCCGGCTGATGTTGTGCTGGCCCCAGCGCGCCTGGGCCTGGCGCACCATGTCATCGATCGGCGCGAGCGGAGCGGGGATGCCGCTGGGTTTTCCGGGCGGCGGCGACGCATTCAGCTGCGCCGTCAGCTGCTGCCGCTCGGCCGGCGTCTTGAAGGCTGCCTGCTGGCCCCATGGCATGTACATCGCCATCAGGGTCACCAGGCCGGTATAGGTGATCATCAGGTGGAAGGGCAGGCCGAACACCGACAGCGCGTTGTGCGCATCGAGCCAGGAGCGCTGGCCCTTGCCCCAGCGGA
>Ga0180218_1000654_pt1 | contig 28364 bp, 25 predicted proteins | sample eDN3rd37CKraftBY_FD_151334 | JGI IMG/M metagenome (GOLD analysis project Ga0180218, IMG submission 151334) | Enriched backyard soil microbial communities from Emeryville, California, USA - eDNA 3rd pass 37_C Kraft BY (version 2) (version 2) | ecosystem: Environmental > Terrestrial > Soil >... | reverse complement strand
CGGGTCGAAGATCTGTGTTTCGGCGCCGAAGGCTTCGAGCAGGCGTTGCGCTTCGAGCGCGAGAAAGCGGCTGTAGGAGCGGTCGCGCAGTGAACCGTAGAGCAGCAGGATGCGCGGCTTGTGCGTGGAGAGCGATGGCTGTTCGAGCTTGGCCTGATCGGGGCGTTCGAACGCTGCTGCCGCGATGTTCGGCAAGTCGCACGCGAGATCGGATTTCCCGGCGGACATTATTTCACCTTCGGCGCTTTGACGACTTCGCCGTCTTCCTTGGTGAAGTCGCCGATGTTCGCGTTGGGCAGAATGTCGAGCACGGTCTCGGACGGGCGGCACAGCCGCGTGCCGAGCGGCGTTACGACGATGGGGCGGTTGATGAGGATCGGGTGCTGCAACATGAAGCCGATCAGCTCGGCGTCGGTCCATTTCGTATCGTCGAGGCCGAGCTCGGCGTAGGGCGTGCCCTTCTTGCGCAGGAGTTCGCGCGGGGTCAGCCCCATGTCGCGGATGAGCGTTTCGAGTTCGCTGCGCGTGGGGGGCGTTTTGAGGTACTCGACGACGCGCGGTTCCTCGCCGCTTTGGCGAATGATCGCGAGCGTGTTGCGCGAGGTTCCGCAGGCCGGGTTGTGATAGATCGTGATCGTCACGGCGTTATTCCGCGAGGCGCTGTCGCAAGACGCGCGTTATTTCCACAGTCCCAAATCTTCCCATTCGCTTTCGGGAATCTCGGGGCCGATTTCGAACTCGAACGACGTCGCCTTCATCTGGTCCTTGGTGACGGCGCAGGTGAACTTCACCTGATACCAGCGATCCTTGGCGCGTGCGGCGCCGCCCTTGGCGACAACGGTGGTGCCGTCGAACGTCGCGCGCGAGAGGATGCTCGTTTTCAGCCGGTCGACGCGCTTCAGCTTTTTCGAACGGTTGAGATCGTCGATGCCCTTCAGGATGCATACCTGATGCGCGCGCTCCTCCGGATCGAGCTTGAGGAGAGTCTGGTCGATCGACGCGGCGTTAGCCTGCGAGACCAGGCCCGCAAAAATCACAAAAAACCAGCGATACATTCCCCCTCCGTGGGCATTCTACATTGCATCCATCCTGCGGGAAAAAATCGGCTGGATGGAGGCTCTGTTTCTCGAATGCCCTTATGCCGAGAGAAGGTGGCAATTGCCACGCTGTTTTTCGGCGGCGCGCGCTTTCGTCTTGGGATTGCCGGGATTATTCGCGCGCACCGGCAGCTCCGCCTGAAAAAACGGAGCGCCGGTTGCGCTGCGAATGCGTGCTTATGCTTCGTCGCTGTTGACCGGCGCGTCGATGACGTCGTCGGTGCTGGGCTCGGTCTCGTCCTCTTCGATGAGGATATCGGCGGCGTCTGCGTCGTCGGCCACGTCCTCGACGTCGATACCGGCTTCGGCTGCTTCGTCTTGCTCAGCGGGGCCCTGCGTCAGCTTATAATCCTTGCCGCGCGTGCGCTTGCCGGCTTCCATAACGAATGTGTGGCGCGCGGTGACTGCGGCCGGGTCGAAGGTCTCACCGCAATAGGGGCAGTCCGTCGGCGAGCGGTTCAGATCGTAGAATCTCTCGCCGCAATCGTCGTTTCCGCACGTGTGCTTGGTGCCGCGTGCGGCATGCATGTGGGTTGCGCTGCTATACATCGTTTCAGTCCTCGCCGGGTTGATGGGTGCTTTCAAGCACCTGCAAAGCGAGATGCACACCGCGTGAAAAATTGGCCGTTCGCTCTGTCCAGTATTTCGGGACGGCTCTGTCAGCTGTCCGAAAGGGCGTTCCTTGCTGCCGCCGCGTTCCGCCTATGCCGATGCACAGCCGGTCCCTTCGAGGAACGGCCGCCCGTCGTGCGTCATTGATCGGTGTCGCAGCGGTATTTGATGCTGCAAGATGCTTGGCCATGCCTCGCGCGGATCAAGGCGAGGCGACAGAACTGCCGAACATTCGCACCCTATCGGAATTATCCCCGCAAAGCAAATTTAAGCTATTCAGTGCTAGCAGAGAGGTTGCCGAGCGCACCGGACCGCTGCGAGCGGCACATTTTGAACGAAGCGGGCGCAGTTGCGTTTCTCCGTCATGCAAAGGTGGATCTCCATAGTTCACCGAGCCGCTGCTGCCTCGCGGACAATCCCGGTCGGGCTGCGCTATCTTGTGACCGTCGCGCTGGTGTCTGGCGTCGTCTGGATCCAGCACAATTGGGCTCCGGAAGCGGCGCATCGCTATCCGTTCCTGGCGTTTTTTCCGATTATTTTCATTGCCGGCTCGTTCCTCGATCGCGGCAATGGTTTCTTCGCCACTGTCTTGAGCGCGTTGGCGGTCTCGTACTTCTTCCTGGAGCCGCGCTACTGGATCGAGAGCTTCAACCGCTCCGATCAAGTGGCGCTTGGCCTTTTCGTGCTGATCGGATTTGCGATTTCCTCGGTGGTCGAAGCGCTGCATCGTGGTCTCGTGTCGCTCGCCGTCGAGCATGAGCGCGTGAGCGAGGCGGTGCGGGACCGGGACGTGCTCCTCAACGAGCTGTCGCACCGCACGCGGAACGATTTCGCCAATGTCGTGACGCTTTTGAATTTGCAATCGCGTTCAGCGAACGCGGAGGCGCGGGAAGCGTTGGCTTCGGCTGCCGAGCGCGTGCAGACGATCGCGCGCGTTCACCGGCGCCTGGAGCTGCGCGACGAACACGTGTTCGTCGATACCAAATCGTACATCGAGGAGCTGTGCGCCGACTTACGGCTGTCGCGTCTCGCGATGCGGCCCATCGCGCTCGAATGCCGTGCGGAGAGCCATTCGATCAGCCTCGAAAAAGCAGTGCCGCTTGGACTGATCATCAACGAGTCCGTCACCAACGCCGCCAAGCATGCGTTCCCCGATCAGAAGCAGGGGACCATCCTCGTTCATTTCCAGAAAGTGGGCGAGGTCTACAAGCTCGTCGTCGCGGATGACGGCGTGGGGAGGAAAAAGGTCAGCGGTGAAGGCGGCGCGGCGCGGCCCGGGGGTGACGGTATCGGCAACCGCCTGATGGGCATGCTCGCCGCCCAGCTCGGCAGCAAACTGGAGGTTGAAGACCGTACGCCGGGCACGGCGATTGTCGTGACGATCCCCGAAAAGACCGTCAAATGAGGGAAATGGCGACACATAAAAAAGGCAGCGCTGGTGCGCTGCCTGCGAGTTTTAGGGGCCCTAGGCTACCCCAAGGGTTCCATAGACTAATGGCAATTCCGGCGCAGGCGGTACTTACAAATTCGTAAAGCCCTCCCTGATCGTCAAAGCCGTTTGGCGCGCTCAGAAAAGCGAAACCGCACTTATCCCCGTGCTGAAAATCGCTGCTAATGTACCTTCAGTTCGGCTCCCACAAGCCTCAGCTCCGCTGGGCGAATGAGTTTCGAATGCGTCACGGTCACTTTGTAGAGCTTGCCTTCGAGCTTGGCGGTCCAGAAATCGAGGAAGGACTTCAGCTTCGGAAAGCGAGGCGCTGAATCGTATTCTTGCCAGATGTAGCTTTGGAGAAGCGAGGGATGATCGGGCAGACGATAAAGGATCTCTGCGGTCGTCAAGCTAAAGCCGGCAAGCTGAGCTTTGAAGCCGTGGTCGTAAGACATTTCGCGTGCGGTCACGTAGCAATCTCCTTTCAACTAGGTGATTGGGCGCGCTCCCTTAACGACGATGATCCAGCGAGATTCGTTCCGTGTCCATATCGAATATTCGCCGAAAGCAATTGTTAGCAGCCGCATAAATCGAGTGCTTGCATTCGCGTTCTGGCAATGCGCTCCCTCGCTGCAGACGGCGGGGTTCCTCTGAGCTGACTTCAAAGGTGCACGACGCATGACGGAGATGGCGCTCAAAAGCTTCCTGACGTTTTTCGTGACCATCGGCCCGATCGAAGCGGCGGTGTTGTTTGCAGCTCTGACGCCGAAGATCTCCTACGAACTGCGCCGTTCGATCGCCATCCGTGCGACGGTGATTGCATCGGTGATTCTCGCTGTGTTCACGCTGTTCGGCGATCCGATCCTGGGCGAACTCGGGGTATCGCTCGCCGCCTTGCAGGTCGCCGGCGGGATCGTTCTGCTCGTTATTTCCCTCGACATGATTTTCGCGCGGCCGGGAGGCGCGATCAAACTCACGCCGCCTGAGGGCGCGGAAGCGCAATCCAAGGACGACATCGCAGTCTTCCCGCTCGCGACGCCGCTGCTTGCAGGCCCAGGTTCGATGAGCGCCGGCATTCTGCTCGCCGCCAATGCGCATGGCGAACCGCTCGGCCTCGCGGTCGTGATGGCGACGCTCGCCGCGGTGATGGTGATCACGCTGGTGCTGCTCCTGCTGGCTATCCCGCTCAACCATTTGCTCGGCATCACGGCGCAACGCGTGCTCATTCGCGTTTTCGGAATCTTGCTCGCCGCGATTGCGGTGCAGGCCGTTTTCAACGGCATCAAATCCTCGGGCCTGCTTCCCGAGGTGGTGGAAGCGCGCCGTCCGGCTAATTGAGCGTTAGCGCGGCCTTAACCCTTGGCTGTTTCAATCCCGCACAATTTGAAAGGTTCTGTTGTGTTTGTAGCGTAGGCTCAGGCGTTCCATGTTCGTGTTCCCCGGCGGCCGCTGGCCGCTTGAAGCGTTGCGCGCGAGGCTTGTGCCTTTGGCCGCGCCGGTTGCTGCTCTCGCGCTCGCCGGATGTGCGACGGACAATAACACCTACAACGCCGCTTATGCAGGCTCGCCCCCGCCGGCTTACGTCGCGCAGGGGCCCGCCGTCGAAATGGAAGCCGATGGCATGCCCGCTCAGGCGGCTCCGGCAGTGCGTATCCGCTCGTTGCCCGACGATCCCTCCGAGCCCTTCAGTCCCAACTACGGTGGGTCGAACCCGGCGAATGTGCGCGCGGAACCCGTAGCCCAGAGCGCATCGAACGAACCGGCTGCGCCTTCGTCGATTCCGGCGGATCTGCCGCCGGCGTTTCGACACCAACTCGTCGCCACGGTCGAGACGGCAGGATAAGGCGCGGTGCCTTCGGTCGCGTTTTCGTGCTACGTTGACGAATGCCAATAACCGCCGACATTTGCCGGTATCTCGAAGTCGATCTGACGCCCGAAATCGCGCGCGGGATCGACGCGATCTTTTATGAATCGAGCAACACGAAATCCTTCGAGACGGAGCGCTCGCGGCTGGCCTTCCGCGATCGCTGGCTCGGCCGCTATCTGCGGAACGATCCCGAATTCGCTTATCTTGCAATGAGGCCCGACGGTGCCGTCGCCGGATATCTGGTGGGCGCCGTCGACGATCCGGCTGCGCACTCGCGCTTCGCCGATATCGGGTTCTACGCAGACTTCAGTCTGCGGACGAAGCAATTCCCCGCGCATTTGCACATGAACGTCGCGGCGCAGTTTCGCGACAACGGCATCGGCCGGCGATTGGTCGAACGCTTCGCAACGGACGCGAAGGCGCATGGGGCAGCGGGCGTGCATGTCGTGACCAGCGCCGGCGCGCAGAACGTCCGGTTCTACAACCAAAACGGCTTCGAAGAGGCTGCCCGCACCGGGCCTGCCGGAGAGCTGGTGTTTCTGGCGCGGGTGCTCTGAGAAAACTTATCCACATGCCCGGGCGCCGTGGGATGATGCCCTGAACGTGACGGCCTTGAAGTTGACGGACGAAGCGGCGAAACCCTGGCCCATGACATTCCGCTTCATCCATTCTTCGGATTGGCACCTTGCAAAGCCGTTCCGCCGTTTTGCGCCTGGCCTTGCGGGTGAGCTGGCGGCGGCGCGGCTCGGCATTATCGAGCGGCTGGCCAAGATCGCGCGCGAGCGCGGCGCCCGGCACATCCTGGTTGCTGGGGACATTTTCGATTCCGAGTTGATCGCGACGAGTGAGATCCGGCGGGCGCTCGCGCAGCTGGCCGAAGAGAGCGATCTCGCGTGGCTGCTGCTGCCGGGCAATCACGATCCGTTACGGTTGAGCGGGGTGTGGGATCAGGTCTCGCGCCTCGGCGTGCCGCCCAATGTGACGGTGCTGTCGCAGGCCGCGCCGCTCGCGCTCGGGTCCGACGCCGTGCTGCTGCCCGCGCCGGTCACGTCGAAGGATCCGGGGCGCGATATCACCGAGTGGATGGACACGGCCGCGACACCGGCCAGCGCTGCCCGGATCGGACTGGCGCATGGGTCCATTCGCGGCTTCGGCAGCGACGACGATGCCTCGCTTTTGATGGCTCCGGATCGTGCGAAGCGGGCGGGGCTGCAATATCTGGCGCTGGGTGATTGGCACGGCGCGGCCCGTATTTCGGCAGACACTTGGTATTCGGGCACGCCCGAGCCCGATCAGTTTCCCGACAACGAGCCTGGATTTGCGCTCGCGGTGACGGTCGAGGGCACGCAGCTGGCGGGCGTCGAAAAGGTGCCGGCCGCAAATTTCACCTGGATGCGGCTCGAGCGGAACATCCATTCGCTTGCCGACCTCAGCGCCATCGAGCCCGATCTGCGGCCCGCCGGAGGGACGCTCGCGAAGACCCTCGTGCGTCTGTCTCTTGATGGCCACCTCTCGCTTGCTGATCGCGCCGCCCTCGATCTCTGGCAGGAGGATTGGAGTGCACGTCTGCGCGTGTTGGAGATCGACGACAAGCGGCTGACCATTACGTCGTGTTCGGGTGATTTCGAAAGTCTCGGTCTCAGCGGGCCGCTGCTTGAAGCTGCCAAGCATCTGTCCGCCATGAGTTCCGATCCGTCGAACGGTGAACGCGAGGCCGCCGCGACGGCGTTGCTGCGTCTCGCCGGCTTTACGGCGCAGGCCCGGAGCGAGGCGCCATGAAGATCCTCGCCGTGCGCCTCGCCGCCTTCCGGCGATTTGATGAGCCAGCCGCGATCGAAGATTTCGGCGACGGCGTGAACCTGCTCTGCGGGCCCAACGAGATGGGCAAGTCGACGATGTTCCAGGCGCTAGAGGCAGCCTTCCTCGTCCGGCACAAAGTGAGCGGTGGCGTGCTCGACGGCATGCGCCCTTATGCGGGTGGCGAGCCGCTGGTGGAGGTCGATTTCGAAGCGCAGGGCGGGCGCTGGCGAATCCGCAAACAGTTCGGACGCGGCAGCAGCGCAGTGCTCAGCGACCTGATTTCCGGCGGCGCCGTCGCGCGCAATGCGGAGGCTGAAGAGCGGCTTTCTGCGTTGACCGGCGCGAGCGGCGATCTCCCTGGCAGTCTCGGTCTGGTGTGGGTCCGCCAGCAGCGGACGCTGTCGCCGCCTGACCCCGATTTCGATCACGTCAGCGGCAAAACCAAAGCGCGCGGCGAGGGCGCCATTCTGCGCGACGTCATCAGCCGCGAGATCGAGACGGCAGCTTTCGACGCGACCTTCGAGGGCGTGCGGGATCGCACGAAGCGCGCGCTCGATCTTCTCGCCACGCCTTCGCGCAACGCCGCGAAGAAGGACGGGCCGCTCTACAACGCGGTGAAGCTTCGCGAGGAGTTAAAGGCCCGGCTGGATGAGACGCGGGCAATCGCGCAGGCCGCAGAGCAGCGGCTCAATCAGATCGCGGCGATGACCGCGCGGCTCGGCGAACTCGAGGCGCAAGCGCAGTCGCAGGTGACGGGTGAGGGCGTTGCCGAACTCGAAGCTCGGCGCGCGGCTGCCGTTGCCAATCGCACCGAGCGGGATCTGGCGCGGCAAGCGATGCTGAGGCACGAGGCGGAGCATGCCGCTGCGGCGGGTGCGCTCGCCGCGCGCAATAAGTCGGCGGAGGAACTGGCGGCAAAGCAATCGGCGTTCGCGGCGGCGTCCGAGATCGCTCAACGCATAGAAACATTGACGGCGGAGATCGCGCCCGATCTCGCCGCAGCGCGCGTCATCGACCGGCTGGGCGAACTCGAAAGGCAGCGAGCACTCGCCGAGGCTGAGCTTTCCGGTCATGCGGCGCACGTCGAGATCGCGCTTGAAGAGGGCGGGCGCGGGCGCGTCGAGGTCGGTGGCGAGGCCTTAAACGAAAGCCGCAGCTTTCAAGTCGTCGAGCCGGTGGAAATCCGCATCGCCGGCGTCGGCACGATCGGCATTTCGACGGCGCACGCGGTGCGTGGGGCAGAACTGCGCCGGGCGAGCGAAGCCGCGGGCGCTGAGATTGCACAAGTGCTCGCTGAAATCGGTGCTTCATCGATTGAGGAGGCTCGCGGGCGGAGCGCTACGGCGGCGAAAAAGCAGGTCGAGCTGTCAGGCGCCCGCGCGAAGCTTTCCGGGCTTGCTCCGCGTGGGCTGGATACGCTTGCCGACGACATCGCGCAGCTCGCGGCGTCGATCGCGGCTTCGGATGTGGGCGCCGTTTCCGAAATGGACGTCGAACGCTTGAGGTCGGCGGCTGTGGACGCGCGTCTGACGTTCAACGCGCTCAGCGCCCGGGCGATGAGCGACGATGATTTCCGCAAACTCGATGCCGAGATTGCAGCGGCGCGAAATGCGGAGGCTAGCCGCAAAAGCGAGATCGAGCGTCTGCGGCAGGAGCTTGCGCATACGAAGGGCGCGCAACAGGCGCTTGATGAGGAGGGGCGTGCGAGCGAGCTTGCCGCGCATCAGGGCGAGTTCGAGCGAGCGGATGCTGAGATGCAGCGCTGGCGGCATGAAGCGGAAGCGCTTCGTCTGCTCGAGCGAACGCTCGGTGAAATCGAAGCTCGTGCGAAAGCTGCTTATTCCGCTCCGATTTCGCGGCGCGTCGCGCGGCATTTGGAGCGGGTGTTCGGCGTATCGGAGCTGACGTTCCGGGATGATTTTGCGATCGATGCTTTGCGCCGCGGGGAGCGGCCAGAGACGGTCAGCGTGCTGTCGGACGGCACGCGCGAGCAGCTGTCGCTGCTGGTGCGGCTGGCGTTTGCGGAGATTCTTGCCGAGAGCGGCCGCGGTGTGCCGCTCGTCGTCGACGATCCCTTGGCTTATTCGGATGACGTTCGGCTTGCTGCCGTGTGCGGCGAGCTTGCGGCCGCGACGAGCGTTCCGCAGATCATCGTTCTGACGTGCCGGGAGAAAGCGTTCGAAATCCTTACCGGCCGTCGACTGAAGGTTACAAACTGGCGGCCGGAAAGGTGAGTTAGGCCCTCGGGGGGAAGGCCTGGGGCTTTTGGGCTGGGCTAGGGTTCAGGTGACTGAGGTGTTTGGGTGTGAGGTGTCAGGAGGCTAGTTCAAATTCGGCAAATCGGGTGGCAGCCGGGGCGGCACGACAAAGCCGATCGGCTCGGGCTTCGGTGCGGTGACCGTGCGCGGATCTTCCTTCGTGCGGCGCGACTTGCCTTCGAAGAGCGCGCCCTGTTCGATGGATAGCGACTGATGGAAAATGTCGCCTTCGACCTGGCTCGTCGTCTGCAGCATGACGCGGCGTCCACGGACCGATCCGACGACATGGCCACGAATGATGACTTCCTCGCCGGAGATGCTGCCCGTCACGGTGGCGTTCTCGCCGATGACGACGTTGCTGCCTTGGATGTCGCCCTCGACGATGCCGTCGACCTGGACTTCACCCTTGCAGATGAGATTGCCCGTGATCGTGAGGTCGGCGCCGATCACAGAGACCGATTTGGGGCCTTCGGTTGCAGCGGAACGCGGCATGCTGAGGAACGGGCGCGGCTGGAACGAGGGGGCCGGGCTCGCTTCGGCGGCGGAGCCGGTGGGCTGTGATTTCGTCTCAGCCTCGGAACGGCGGAAATTAGGCAACATGTCGGCTTCCCCTCTACACAACTTCAAGCAACGATCAGCACTCAGAGCGGTTCTAACGCATTACAACATACAAATCCGCGGCGACCACGTGTGATTCGGGTAGCACTTTTGGCGGGTCCGTCCATCGTAGTGGTGGACACTTTCCACCGGAAATTCGCTGCATCGCCACAGCCGGCGTGATTCTTCGTTGAGAAGTGTGGCGGAAGATCAACGGATGCCGGTCTTCGCGCCGGCTTGTTTAACTTTTGAGCGTTCGCACGGCTTCGAGGACCTCTTCGGCGTGTCCTGGAATGCGGACCTTGCGCCAGCTGCGGGCGACCTTCCCGGACTTGTCGATGAGGAAAGTGGAGCGTTCGACGCCCATGTATTTGCGGCCATACATCGATTTCTCGACCCAGACGCCGTAGGCCGTGGCGACCGTTTTTTCCTCGTCCGACAGGAGGCGCAACGCAAGATCGTGCTTGGTTTTGAACTTCTGATGGCTCTTCAGGCCGTCGGGAGAAATTCCGATGAGTTCGGCGCCCGCCGCCGCAAATTCGCCGGCCAAGCATGAGAAGTCTTTTGCCTCTTGTGTACAACCCGATGTGTCGTCTTTGGGGTAGAAGTAGAGGACGACGGGACGGCCTTTGAGCTTGGACAGGCGCACCTCGCCGCCGTTATCATCCGGCAGGACAAAATCAGGTGCTTTTTTTCCCTCGTAGATCATCTTGAATGTGCCTTTCTTTTGTCGTTTTTCGGCTCTGTAGCTGGCACGTTGGGAGGTCTGAGGCCAGAGGATTTAGACGTCCGTTTTGTGAAGGCATTTTCTGTCCGTTCCCGGCAACGGCACGGGGGACCGGGCCAGCTTGGCCCGCGGGGTTTTGAGGAGCGGAGTTGACGAAACTGGCAACCGGCGGGCGCCCTCCCTATCGGCGCGATGCCGACCACAGCGCGCAGCAAACCGGCGTGCGACGAACTGCGGTTTCGCAGCGCGTGGCCACGACACCGCCCGCACTCCCAATGCCCGACGAGGAAGACGGCGTGGCGGCCACCGGCCTGCGGCACTTCTTTGCCGGCTGCCGCGTGCTCTTTTATCTGATCGTGCCTCTGACGCTGCTCGCCATGATGGCGACCGGCCTTCTCTACGTGCGCCTGAGGCACGGCCCGATCGCGTTCGATTTCGTCGTCTCGCCGATCGAGCGTGGCATCAACGCGGAACTCGTGACGAGTGCGGTGAAGATCGACGGTGCCGAGCTTCGGCTTGGCGCAGAGGGCGAACTCGAGTTCCGGCTCAGGGACGTCAGCGTGCTGGAGCAGGGCGGGGATGTCGTGCTGTCGTCGCCGCTCGCCGCCGTCAGCCTTTCGTGGGGCGCACTGGCGCGCGGGCGCATCGTGCCTGCCCGGATCGAGTTGATCGATCCGATCATTGCTCTCGCCTATTCCGAGAAGTCCGGGTTCGTGTTCGAACGCGCGGTCCCGAAACCAACGCCCGTGCGTCCTGAAGGTGCCGGCCAGGCCCCGCCGCCCGTTGCTGCTGCTCCGGCCACGACGGTCGCGATGCCGCATTCCGTCGAAGATGGCACGAAGGTGAACCTCGCCAAAATGCTGAGCGACTCGTCGCGCCGGGCGCGCAAGCGCCTCGACGCGACGTCCTACCTGACGGAATTCGGCCTTTCGAATGCGACGGTCGTCGTCGACTACGAGGGGCAGCGCAGCTCCTGGCGCATCGACGAGGCGAGCGTCGATTTCAATCATGCTGCCCGGCGGAGCGTGATCTCGGGGCGCGCCAGCGTGGCCTCGCCGCGTGGTGCCTGGTCGTTGTCGTTCATGACGGATGAAAGTGTCCAGACCGGCAAGCTCGACGTTAAGGCCACGATCCGCGATCTCGTGCCCTCGACGCTTGCCGCCGCGGCGCCGCCGCTCGCCTTGCTCGGCAATTTCGAATTCCCGGTTTCGGGCGAGGCCACCGTTGAGCTTTCCAACGCTGGCGAGATCGAGAGCGGGGAGCTTGCCCTCGAAGTCGGCAGCGGCCGCGTGCGGCTTCCATATCTCGTCCAGCCCATGGATCTCACGGCCGGGCTCTTCAAGCTGACATTCGATGGCAAAGCCCGGCATTGGGAGCTGCAGCCGAGCCCGGTGAAATGGGCCGACGGCACGATGATGTTCACCGGCAGCATGCGGGACGTCGCGCAGGGATCGGACGCGCCGCAATGGCAGTTCGCGCTCGACGGCAAAAACGGTGTCTTCGAGGCCTCGGATTTCAACGTGCCGCCGGTTACGATCGACACGTGGACGGCGCGCGGCACCTTCATTCCGAGGCGAGGCTATATCGATCTTGCCGAATTCCGCCTTTCCGGCGGAGGCGGCGAGGCCACCATCAAGGCTTCGACGCAAGCGGGTCCGCACGGACAGAGCATGGCGGCGGAGTTCGCCGTTTCGCCGATGCCGCTCGCGACGCTGAAAGCGCTGTGGCCGCGTGCCGTGGCGACGGGAACGCGCGATTGGGTCGGCAAGAACGTGTCGGCCGTCAATTTCAAAGGCGGCACTTTGAAATTTTCCAACGAGGATGTCGGCGGCATCGAGCCCGGCACCGTGTCCACCGCGTTGGAGCGCGTCAGCGCGGCTTTCGAGGCAAGCGATGCCGTCTTTACGCCGCTGCCGGGAATGCAGGCCATTGCCGCGCCAAGCACATCAATTCACATCAACGATAACGCGCTCGAGATCATCGTTCCTCAGGGCGAGGTGGCGCTGCCCAGCGGGGGCCGGCTGCCGCTCAAGGACGGCCGACTGGCCGCCGACAACATCATGGCCGAGCGCCCTAATGGCGAGATCGGCTTTTCCGCCGCGGGTGAGCTTGCGCCGTTCCTGGAGGCCATGCAGCAATTGCCCGCCCGGGCGGTTCGGGATGCGTCGCCCTTGCCCAAGGCTGGCGAGGGCAAGATCGATGCACAGCTTCTGATCAAGCTGCCGTTCTTCCCCGGCGTCAGCGGTGACGACATGGCGATTACCGGCAAGGCGCGGGTGTCGGACGGGCGCTTCGGCAAGGTGGCGGGCCGCTTCGATATTCAGGGCTTCACGCTCGATCTCAATCTCACGGACACGTCGCTCGACGCGAAAGGTGACCTGCTCATCAACGGCGTTCCGGCGAAAGTCGTCGGCCAAAGGCTTCTGCGGCAGGATGCCGGCCAGCAGCAGCCTCCGCTCAAGATCGTGGCGAAGCTCGATGAGGCGGACCGCACACAGCTCGGCCTCGACATCAACGACATGGTTCGCGGCGTCGTGCCGATCGAAGTTTCCCTACAGAAGGGCGATCGGCCGGAGCCTGCGATCAAGCTTCACGCCGACCTGACGGACGCCGAACTGAATTTGGAGCACCTGCAATGGCGTAAGCCTTCGGGGCGCAAGGCGAGCCTTGATACCGAAATCGTGTCGAGCCCTGGCCGCGATACGGAACTGCAGAACTTCAAGGTGGTGAGCGACGACATTGCCGCCGACGGTCGCATCGTTTTCGGCACCGACAGCAAGATCAAAGAATTCAACTTCCCCGGACTGAACCTCAATGTCATTTCGCGGCTCGACATCAGCGGGCAGCGAAGCAAGGACGACTTCTGGACGGTAAAAATTTCGGGATCGAACTTCGACGGGCGCAATTTCTTCCGGTCGTTGTTCAACGTCGGCGATGGCCCGGGTCCGAAGACCAAGGATACGCCGGCTGGCGCGCACGTGACGGTCGATCTCGCCAACGTCATCGGCAGTTACGACGTGTCGCTGCGCAATCTGAAGATGGCGATCGAGAAGCGGAACGGAAACCTCTCGGCTCTTGACGCCAAGGGCACGCTCGACGGCGGCGGATCGCTCATCGCAAAGTTCGATCAAGGTCCCGGCGGACGGCGCTTGCTGGTCACGTCGAGCGATGCGGGCCAGCTGCTCAAGCTCGTGAACTTTTATCCGAACATGCAGGGCGGGCGCATGCAACTGGAAGTCGGGCTCGACGGGGCGGGACCGGCGGAGAAGACGGGCGTGCTCGTCGTCGACAATTTCCGGGTTCTCGGCGATCCGATCGTGATGGAAGTCGTCAGCAGCGCCGATGAGGGGCGTCCGGCGATTGGCGGCAATCGCAAGGTGACGCGCGAGGTTTTCGAATTCAACCGGATGCGCGCGCCGTTCTCGGTTGGATACGGGCAGTTCGTGCTGCAGGAGTCGTATTTGAAGGGACCGATGCTCGGCGCGACGCTTCGCGGCAAGGTCGATTTCCGGACGAAGCGCGTGAACATCGGCGGCACCTACATTCCGTTGCAGGGCCTCAACGGTGCGTTGGGCGATATTCCATTGCTGGGGCAGATTCTGTCGGGATCGCAGGGAGAAGGCATCGTCGGCATGACGTTCGCCGTGCAAGGGCCGACGTCCAACCCGCAGGTTATCGTGAACCCGTTCTCGCTGGTGGCGCCCGGCATCTTCCGGGACATCTTCCAGATGACGTCGATGGATCCGACCATTCAGGTCCGCGAGGACCGCACACCTCAAATTCCGATTGAAGATCGGGTCCGTGTGGCGCCCAGCGTGTCTGGCACGGGCGAGAAAGAGAAGAAGAAAGCTTCAACGCACAAGCCGAAGAAGGCAGCGCCGAAGCCGAGCGCGACGGCCATCGACGGCTGGTCTTCGACGACGACAAGTCAGTGAAGTTGCGAGCCGGCCGGGCATAAGGCCCCGCCGGTCGCCTCCATGATCAGACCGGTTTCAGAAGAACGTGCTTCTTCTTGCCGAGCGACAGCTTGATGACGCCGTTGGCATCGGCGTCGGCTTTGCTAAGCGTCGCCTTATCGTTCGTCACGGCTTGATCGTTGACCTTGAGGCCGCCGCCCTGCACTTGCCGCCGAGCCTCGCTGTTGGAGGCTACGAGCCCCGCTTTTACGAAGGCCGCCAGCACGCCGAGCCCGGCTTCAAGATCGTTGCTTGGAATTTCGACCGTCGGCAGATCGGCAGCAAGCGTTCCCTGCTCGAACGTCTTGCGAGCGGTCTCGGCTGCGGCTTCGGCCTTCTCACGGCCATGGAGAAGGGCTGTCGCCTCTGTCGCCAGAACCTTCTTGGCTTCGTTGATTTCGGAGCCCGACAAGCTTGCGAGTTTCGCAATTTCGTCCAGCGGCAGGAACGTGAAGAGCTTGAGGAAGCGGCCAACGTCGGCGTCTTCGGTGTTGCGCCAGAACTGCCAGTAATCGTAGGCGGAAAGCTGGGCCTCGTTCAGCCATACGGCGCCGGCCGCCGTCTTGCCCATCTTGGCGCCCGACGCCGTCGTCAGCAGCGGGCACGTCAATGCGTAAAGCTGTTCCTTGACGCCCATGCGGCGGCCGAGGTCGATGCCGGTGACGATGTTCCCCCACTGGTCCGAGCCGCCCATCTGCAAGTTGCAGCCATAGCGGCGGTTTAGTTCCACGAAGTCGTAGGCCTGCAGCAGCATGTAGTTGAATTCGATGAACGACAGTTCCTGGTCGCGCTCGAGCCGCAGCTTCGCGCTGTCCATCGTCAGCATGCGATTGACGGAGAAGTGACGTCCGACATCGCGCAGGAATTCGATGTAGTTCAATGGCGCGAGCCATTCGGCGTTGTCGACCATCAAGGCATCCGTCCGGCGTTCGCCGAAACGGAGGAATTTCGAGAAGACCTGCTTGATGCTGTCCTTGTTGGCTTCGATCTCCTCGACGGAGCGCATGACGCGCGTCTCGTCCTTGCCGGAGGGGTCGCCGATGCGCGTCGTGCCGCCGCCCATGAGCGCGATCGGCCGGCCGGCGCCGGATGATTGCAGCCACCGCAGCATCATGATCGACAGCAAGTGTCCGATATGGAGCGATGGCGCGGTGCAATCGTAGCCGACGTAGGCGACGATGCGGTTCTCGCACGCGAGCCTGTCGAGGCCTTCGATATCCGAGCCCTGGTGAATGAAGCCACGCTCGGTCATAATCTGGAGAAATTCGGATTTCGGTGTCGTCATCGCAGTTCTTGGCTTCCGCTTGGGTGGCCGCGGACATCACGTTGAGCCGTACCGCGGGCGGGCGGCACCATGCACGGGAAGGTGCTTATGAGCAAGTTGATGCGGGCGATTGGCCTCATGAGCGGCACATCGCTCGACGGCATCGACGCCGCGTTTCTGGAAACGGACGGGGAAGACATCGTCATCCGGGGCCCGGCGCGCACCTATCCTTACGACGATGGCATGCGGCGCCTGCTTCTGACGGCGATCGCCGATGCTGGCGGCCTTATATCGCGGGCTGAGCGTCCGCACGCGCTAGCCGAGGCCGAGCAGGCCTTAACCGAATATCATGCCCGTGCCGTTGCCCAGTATTTGGCGGATGTGGAGATTGACCCGGCCGCGATCGACGTCATCGGGTTTCACGGCCAGACCGTGCTCCATAGGCCGGAGGCGCGGCTCACCGTGCAATTGGGGCGCGGAGATTTGCTCGCGCATATGACGGGCTGTCCGGTCGTCTACGATCTGCGCGCGGCCGATGTCGCGGCGGGCGGGCAGGGCGCGCCGCTCGTTCCCGTTTATCATCGGGCGCTGACGGCCAAGCTGCCGCATCGGCCGGTCGCCGTCGTCAATATCGGCGGGGTTGCGAACGTCACCTGGATCGGCCGGGACGGCTCGCTGATTGCGTTCGATACGGGGCCGGGCAACGCAATGCTGGACGATTGGATGGCGCGGAAGACCGGCGCCTATCTCGATGCCGGTGGCGCGACGGCGGCTCAAGGCCTGGCCGATGAGGAGATCGTCCGGCGTTTCCTCAGCCACGCCTACTTCAACGCGCCGCCGCCGAAATCGCTCGACCGGAATATGTTCTCGTCTGACCTCATCGAGAATCTTTCCGCGGAAGACGGTGCGGCGACGCTTGCGGCGTTCACGGCGCGCGCGATCGCCAAGGCGCGCGAGCATATGCCTGTCGAGCCGGAGCTTTGGATTGTTGCGGGTGGGGGCCGGAAAAACCGCGCCATCATGCGCATGCTGGCCGAGCAGGTTCACAACGCGGTCGTGCCCGCGGAGACGGTGGAATTCGACGGCGATGCAATGGAGGCGGAAGCGTGGGCCTATCTGGCGGTCCGCTCCATTCGCGAACTGCCGATCACGTATCCGGGGACGACGGGCGTTCCGGCGCCGATGAGCGGCGGGGTGCATGCCGGCCCCACCGCGTATTTCGTTCGCTGAAGGCTTGTTCGCGAGCGCCGGCCAGCGGCGCGCCGCGAGATTATTCCTCTTCGCTGTCGTCCTCGCTGGCGGCGGCTGCCGCCGGGGCCTGCGATTCCATGCGCTCGAGTTCACGCTGGCGCTGACGTTCGCGCTCACGTTCCCGCTCGCGCTCCTTGTTGCGTTCGCGATCCTGCTCGAACTGGATCATGCGGTCGTCGAGGTACGAACCGACGATATCGGCCATTTCTTCGGTCTTGTTCTCGAAGAAGTGGTTGGCGCCCGGCACGACTTCGTGCGTGATCTTGATTCCCTTCTGGACCTTCACCTTCGCCGCCATTTCAACGACGGATGCCGTCGGCACGACGCGGTCCATGTCGCCGTTGATGATCAGGCCCGACGAGGGGCAGGGCGCAAGGAATGAGAAGTCATAAAGGTTGGACGGCGGCGCGACGCAGATGAAGCCATCGACTTCCGGGCGGCGCATCAGAAGCTGCATGGCAATCCAGGTGCCGAACGACACGCCGGCGATCCAGCACGTCTTGGCATCGGGCTTGACCTGCTGCAGCCAGTCGAGCGCGGATGCTGCGTCCGCGAGTTCGCCCGGTCCGCCGTCCCAGACGCCTTGGCTGCGGCCGACGCCGCGGAAGTTGAACCTCAGGACCGAAAAACCACGGGCCGCGAACGTATGGTAAAGAGAGTAGACCACCTGGTTGTTCATCGTGCCCCCGAACTGGGGGTGCGGATGCAGGATCAGCGCGATGGGGCTGTCGCTATTGCTCTCGTGGTGGTACCGGGCTTCCAGGCGACCGCCTGGGCCGTTGATAATGAGTTCGGGCATCGGAAACTACTCGGTCTTTCGGTAAATTGGCTTCAGGGCAGCAACGGAGGGCAATGGTGGATGGCCTCCGGGTGATCAAATCCTTGTGGGCTGAATCTCAATCCTTGACTCCGGCGCTCAGGATTTCCATAACTTTAGAACCGTTCGAAATGTAAGGTCCTGGCTCGTTTACAAGAGGCGTGGGATCAGGGCGGCTCTCTTAGCACAGTCCGGGGTGCCGGGCGCAAGGTTTGGATTCCGTCGCCACTTGAGGCGGCGATAGTCCGGAGATCGAAGACGTGGAATTGACGACCAAAGGCCGGTACGCGGTCATGGCCATGGCGGATCTCGCCGGTCATGCCGATGAAGGTGCCATCGCGCTGTCGGTCGTCGCTGAGCGGCAGAACCTGCCGCTGGCCTATTTAGAGCAGATTTTCGTTCCCTTACGCCGCGCCGGCCTCGTCGAGAGCGCGCGTGGCCGCTCTGGCGGCTACCGCCTTGCCAAGCCTGCCGCGGACATCTCGATCGCCGCGGTGATGGCCGCGGTTGAGGAAGACACGCGCTTCACCCGCTGCTCGCACAACGATCCGCGCTGCTCAGCCGCAACGCCATGCGTCACGCACTGGCTTTGGACGGCGCTGGGCGAATCGATGGGGCAGTTCCTGACGTCGGTGAACCTTTCCGACGTGATTGCGGGCGGGCGGTATTCGTCGGCTCCGGCGTTCGCGGCCGCAGCTGGCCGGATGACTGGCAAGCGGACCTATCTCGATTACAACGCCACGGCGCCGCTGAGGCCCGAGGCCAAGGCTGAGATGATTGCTGCGCTCGATGTCCCGGGTAATCCATCATCGGTGCATGCCGAAGGGCGCCGCGCGCGCTCCGTTGTCGAAAGCGCGCGCGAAAGCGTCGCGCGGCTGATCGGCGCCAAGCCGTCCGAAATCGTTTTCACGAGCGGTGCGACGGAAGCCAACAACTGGGCCATCGCGCAGCCGTGGGCGACGATTCTGACGAGCGGAACGGAGCACGATTCCATTCTCGCACCCGCTCGTGCGGCACGTGCCGAAGTCATCATGCTGCCGCTCGATCGGAACGGCGTGATCGACGTGCAGGAATTCACGGCGAGCATTTTGAGCCGCGAATTCGCGGGTTCTTCGCTGCTCGCGCTGCAGTTCGCCAATAACGAGACGGGCGTCGTTCAGCCGGTTGCGGAAATTGCAGCGCTTGCGCGTGAACGCGGCATCGCGGTGCATACCGACGCGGTTCAGGCCGCTGGACGCATGCCGATCGATTTTGCGGCGCTTGGTGTGGAGACGCTCGCGCTCTCCGCGCACAAGCTCGGCGGCCCGAAAGGTGTTGGCGCCTTGGTCATTCGTGACCATATAGACCTTGTGCCTTCGATTAGGGGCGGCGGACAGGAAAGACGGCGGCGCGCCGGCACAGAAAACGTCGCTGCCATCGCTGGTTTTGGTGCTGCTGCCGAAGCAGCGCTCCGCGATCTGGAAGCGGTTGCGGCCATCCAGGCGCTGCGGGATGAACTCGAGGCGGGCATCAAACGTATCAGCCCTGAAGCCGTGATCATCGGCGAAGGCGCGCAGCGTCTCGCCAATACGACGGCGGTAGCGTTGCCCGGCAAGCTCGCTGAAACGCTCGTCATCCGGCTCGATCTGGCTTGCATTGCGGTGAGCGCTGGGTCGGCTTGTTCGTCCGGCAAGGTCGGCGCGAGCCACGTTCTCGAAGCGATGGGGTTGGGTCACGATATTGCGGCTGGCACGATCCGCGTCAGCCTTGGACCCACGACGACGAAAGACGATATCGCGGCGTTTCTCACCGCGTGGACAGGAATTGCAGGAGCGCCCGCGCTCGCTGCTTGAGTGATGAATTTGGTTGTTAGGGCCGCCGGTTGGCGGCGTTGAAAGAGAGACGAGGAAATGGCTGCTGTTCAGGAGACGATCGATCAAGTCCGTAAGATCGATGTCGACCAGTACAAGTACGGTTTCGAGACGCTGATCGATAGTGTTCGGGCGCCGAAGGGCCTCGATGAATCGACCGTGCGCTTCATCTCGGCCAAGAAGGGCGAGCCGGAGTGGCTGTTGAATTGGCGCCTTGAAGCGTTCACGCGCTGGAAGGCGATGACCGAGCCCACTTGGGCGAAGGTCCACTATCCCAAAATCGATTTTCAGGATCTCTATTACTACTCGGCGCCGAAATCGACCGAGGGTCCAAAGAGCCTTGATGAAGTCGATCCGGAGCTGCTCGAGACCTATAAAAAGCTTGGCATCCCGCTCAAAGAGCAGGAGATCCTCGCCGGCGTGAAGAGCTCGAACGTGGCCGTCGATGCCGTGTTCGACAGCGTCTCCGTCGTCACGACGTTCAAGGACGAGCTGAAGAAGGCGGGCGTGATCTTCTGCTCAATCTCGGAAGCCGTCCGCGAGCATCCCGAACTCGTGAAGAAGTATCTCGGCTCGGTCGTGCCGCAGTCTGACAACTACTACGCGGCGCTGAACTCGGCTGTGTTCTCGGATGGCTCGTTCGTCTACGTGCCGGAAGGCGTGCGCTGCCCGATGGAGCTTTCGACCTACTTCCGCATCAACGCGAAGCAGACAGGGCAGTTCGAGCGCACGCTGATCATCGCTGATCGCGGTGCTTACGTCTCGTACCTCGAAGGCTGCACCGCGCCGATGCGCGATGAGAACCAGCTGCACGCGGCTGTCGTGGAACTCGTGGCGCTCGATGATGCCGAGATCAAATACTCGACGGTCCAGAACTGGTATCCGGGCGACAGCGAAGGCAAGGGTGGCATCTATAACTTCGTGACGAAGCGCGGCGACTGCCGTGGCCATCACTCGAAGATCTCGTGGACGCAGGTCGAGACGGGTTCCGCCATCACGTGGAAGTACCCGAGCTGCATTCTGCGCGGCGACTATTCGCGCGGCGAGTTCTACTCGATTGCGGTTTCGAACGGCTATCAGCAGGTCGACAGCGGCACGAAGATGATCCATCTCGGCAAGAACTCGTCGAGCCGCATCATCTCGAAGGGTATCGCTGCGGGGTTCTCGCAGAACACCTATCGCGGTCTCGTATCCGCGCACCGCAAGGCGACGGGCGTCCGGAACTTCACGAACTGCGACTCGTTGCTGATTGGTGACAAGTGCGGCGCGCACACCGTGCCCTACATCGAAGCCAAGAACTCAAGCGCGCATTTCGAGCACGAGGCAACGACGTCCAAGATCTCGGACGACATGCTGTTCTACTGCCGCCAGCGCGGACTCTCGGCGGAAGAGGCTGTGGCGCTCGTCGTCAACGGTTTCGTTCGCGATGTTCTGCAGCAGCTGCCGATGGAGTTCATGGCCGAATCCCAGAAGCTCATCGGCATCTCGCTCGAAGGCTCGGTCGGCTAATCAATTCGCGAATTCACATACAAAGGTTACGCAAGATGCTTGAGATCAAGAACCTGCACGTAAAGCTCGAAGACGAGGACCGGGAGATCCTCAAAGGGCTTTCGCTGACGGTGCCGAAAGGCGAAGTGCACGCCATCATGGGCCCCAACGGCTCGGGCAAGTCGACGCTCGCCTACGTGCTCGCAGGGCGCGATGGCTATGAAGTCACCGACGGCGACATTCTGTGGAACGGCGAGTCCATCATCGAGATGGAGCCCGATGAGCGCGCAGCAAAGGGCGTGTTTCTCGCATTCCAGTATCCGATGGAAATTCCGGGCGTCGCGGGCCTCACGTTCCTGCGCACCGCGCTCAACGCCGTCCGCAAGCAGCGGGGCGAAGAAGAGCTGACGACGCCGGTGTTCCTGAAGCTTGCGAAGGAGAAGGGCGCGAAGCTCAACATCGACATCGATATGTTGAAGCGTCCGGTCAACGTCGGATTCTCGGGTGGCGAAAAGAAACGCTCGGAAATTTTGCAGATGGGCCTTCTCGAGCCGACGCTGTGCGTGCTTGACGAGACGGACTCGGGCCTCGACATCGACGCGCTGAGGATCGTCTCTGAGGGCGTCAACGCGCTTCGCTCGCCCGATCGCGCCTTCCTCGTCATCACGCACTATCAGCGTCTGTTGAACTACATCGTGCCGGACAAGGTTCACGTCTTGGCGGACGGGCGCATTCAGAAGACGGGCGGAAAAGAACTCGCGCTTGAACTCGAGAAATCCGGATACGCGGAATATACGAACAAGGCAGCGTGAATATGAACGTAGCAGTCATGAAGACGAAGGCGGAGCAGGCCATCTCGGAGAGTTTCGAGGCGGCCGCCGCAAAGCTTCCGGGCAACGCCGCGGTGAAGGAACGCCGCGCGCAGGCGATCGGTGCGTTCAGCGGGCTCGGTCTTCCGCACCGCCGGATCGAAGAGTGGAAGTACACCGATCTGCGCGCCAACCTGAAGGACGTGCTTCCGGCCGCGGTTGAAGACAAGACGCCTCTGACGATCGCCGAGCTTCTCGTCGCTCTCGGACCGCTTGCTCACGTCGATGCGCATCGCATCGTATTCGTGAACGGGCACCATCGCGCGGATTTGAGCGACGTCTCGGAAGCCGCTGGAATGTCGGTTTCGACCATGGCTCTGGCGCTGTCGACCGCGTCGGATGAGAGCGTTGCCAGCCTCGCTTCGACGCCTGAAGGCGGTGATGCTGTCGAAGTTCTCAACACAGCTTTCATGACGGACGGCGCGATCGTTGACATCGCTGCCGGTGCTTCCGTCGCCAAGCCGCTGCTCATGGTTTTCGTGCGCGCCGGGTCGGAAGCAAACACTGTCACCGTCCGCAACCTGATCACCGCTGCGGAAGGTTCGAACGCAACTGTCATCGAAGCCAATGTCGTGCTGCCCGGCGCGGTGCGCGACGCGCACCTCAACACGCTGACCGAGGTTTCGGTCGGAAAAGGCGCGACGCTCAATCACGTCAAAGCGGCGGTCGATGAGGGCCGCTCGCTGCATTTGTCGAATTGGGACGTGAAGCTCGCAGCTGATGCGAACTATCGCGGTTTCCAGTTCTCGTCGGGCCTCGGCTTTGCGCGGCACGGCACGAACGTCCTTTACGAAGGCGAGGGCGGCAAGCTCGACCTTTCGGGCGCGTTTCTCGCGCGCAATTCGGAGCACGTGGACACGACGCTCGTCGTCGACCACGCGGTGCCGCATTGCGAGAGCCGCGAGCTCTTCAAGGGCGTTCTCGACGATCATGGCCGTGGCGTGTTCCAGGGCAAGATCATCGTGCGGCCCGACGCGCAGAAGACGGACGGCAAGCAGATGGCGCAGGCGCTGATGCTTTCGGAAGATGCCGAGTTCGATTCAAAGCCCGAGCTCGAGATCTACGCCGACGACGTCGTTTGCGGTCACGGCACGACAAGTGCGCAGCTCGACGAGGATCTTCTGTTCTATTGCCGCTCGCGCGGTATTCCCGAAAAGGAAGCGCGCGCGTTGATGATCGAATCGTTCATTGGTGAGGCGCTCGACAAGGTTGAGCACGAAGGCCTGCGAGAGGCGCTTGCATCGTACGCGATGCAGTGGCTCGGCCGCTCGCCGCGCGGATAGGAATACATGGGACGCGAAACGTCGATCGATGTAGCAAGAAGCACGGCATCGCAGGCGGGCCTGACCGGCGCGCCCTACGATGTCGAGCGCATTCGTGCGGATTTTCCGATCCTCTTTCGCGAGGTGAACGACCGTCCGCTCGTCTATCTCGATAACGGGGCCTCGGCGCAGAAGCCGCTCTCCGTCATCGAGGCGATGGATCATGCGTATCGCTTCGAATACGCGAACGTGCATCGCGGGCTGCACTACCTGTCGAACACCGCGACGGAGCATTATGAGCAGGCGCGCGAGACCGTGCGCCGGTTCCTCAATGCCGAGCATCAGGACGAGATCATTTTCACGCGCAACGCGACGGGGGCCATCAATCTCGTCGCGCGTTCGTTCGGCGAACCGCGGGTCGGTGAAGGGGACGAAATCCTCGTCACCATCATGGAGCATCACGCCAACATCGTGCCGTGGCACTTCCTGCGCGAGCGCAAAGGCGCCGTTCTGAAGTGGGCGCCGATGACGGATGCCGGCGAGCTGATGATCGACAAGCTCGACAGCTTGATCACGAAGCGGACGAAGCTCGTCGCCGTCACGCACATGTCGAACGTGCTCGGCACGATCAATCCGGTGAAGGAGATCATCCGCATCGCGCACGCGAAAGGCGTGCCCGTGCTCGTCGACGGCAGTCAGTCGGCCGTGCATATGGGCGTCGACGTTCGCGATCTCGATGCCGATTTCTACGTGTTCACGGGGCACAAGACTTACGGCCCATCGGGCATCGGCGTGCTCTATGCGAAGCGAGAGCATCTTGCCGCCATGCCGCCTTATGAGGGTGGCGGCGACATGATCGAGAGCGTGACGCTCGACAACGTCACCTACAACGATCCGCCGCACCGGTTTGAAGCCGGTACGCCGCCGATCGTCGAAGCGGTGGGTCTCAGCGCTGCGCTCAACTACATGATGCAGGTCGGCCGCGAGAAGATCTCACGCTACGAAGCGGAGCTTGGCGCTTACGCGGCGGAGCGGCTCGCCGAGCTGCCGTGGCTGAAGCTTTACGGAACGGCGCCCGGCAAAGGTGCGATTTTCTCGTTCACGATCGACGGCCTGCATCCGCATGACGTCTCGACCATTATCGACCGGTCGGGCGTTGCGATCCGGGCGGGGCACCACTGCGCGCAGCCGCTGATGGAGCGCCTTGGCGTTTCAGCAACCTGCCGCGCATCGTTTGCGTTGTACAACACCAAAGCCGAGGCTGATGCGCTCATTACCGCGCTCACCAAGGCGCATGATCTTTTCGCTTAAGGAGCTTCCGCATGGACGGGAAGCAGATTGAAGACCGGGCGGCCGTGAGGCAGGCGGTGGAAGCTCTCGATTCGCCCGAGCCCGCGTCGGAACTTGCGACGATGGATGAAGCCAAGACCCCTTCGTCCGGTTCGGCACTGCCGCCGGAAGAGGTCGAGCGGCTGACGAACGATATCGTCGCCGCGCTGAAGACGGTTTACGCCCCCGAGATCCCGGCTGACATCTACGAGCTGGGGCTCATCTACAAGGTTGAGATCGACGACGACCGCAATGTCGCGATCGACATGACCTTGACGGCGCCCGGCTGCCCTGTGGCCGGCGAAATGCCGATCTGGGTCGAGAATGCCGTCAACGCGGTTCCGGGTGTCGCCCAGACGAAGGTTGCCATCGTGTTTGATCCGCCTTGGGATCAAAGCCGCATGTCGGACGAGGCGCGCCTCGCTGTCGGCATGTTTTGATGACACCCTCGCTTTTGGCAGCTGAATCCCCATATATTGGCTCTGCTGCCACCACTCGGATTTACGGAGGCTCGCGTGCCCTCGCTTAGAATGATGCCCAAGGTCATGACCCTGACGGACGCTGCCGCGTCCCGTGTTTCGACGCTCATTGCGCAGAAGCCCGGCGTCAAAGCGCTGAAGATCGGGGTGAAGAAGGGCGGCTGCGCGGGCATGGAATACACCATGACGTGGGCCAACGAGATCGGGAAGTTCGACGAAGTGGTCGAAGACAAGGGCGCGGTCGTTCTGATCGACCCGGCAGCGATCATGTATCTGCTCGGCACCGAGATGGACTACAAGACGGACAAGCTCTCCTCGCAGTTCGTATTCAACAACCCGAACCAGAAGAGTGCCTGTGGTTGCGGAGAGAGCGTCAATCTCGAGCCCGCGACGCCTGCTGGCGGCCTGGTTCCGGCCGACCACTGACCTTCTAAATCAGCGACGCCGCCGCACGTGGATGGATCATCACGTGCTTAGCGGCGTCTGAACTAGTTCTATCGGAACCTAGTATTTCCCGGGCTGATATTCATGCCGGCCGAGATGGCTTGCGGGCTGATACGGGCTCTCCTGCTCACGGTAGATATAGCGGGTGTGGTGGCGTTCGGCCCTCATCGACACGTCCTCCGGTGACGCGCCGTTGTGCTGCTCCTGATAGAAATCCCAGTTCTGCGGATCACCATTCGCATATCCGAGATAGCTGGCGCTCGCGGGGAGGCTCAACCCTCCTGCGAGGGCCATCACCGTTGCGCCTGCCAAAACCATGCCTTTTGTGGAAAGCACCATGGTGCTCCTCCTTTGCTTGAGTGACCTGTGAAGCTTGCGTCTTCCGACACGTCGCACAGGTATTCATTGCGAGGAGTGAGCCCAAGATAGTGCGGACGGTTGATCCGCTGGCTTAAGCCGAAACGCATCTGCATAAGCGAACGCCGCTCTGTTTGGAAAACAAAGCGGCGTTTGGTGTCGATCTCAGCGCTCGTCTGCTGATGTGGTCAGTTGCGGCGTTAACCGCGGCCGGGGACCTTCATCGGCCGCGACGGCTTGCGCATGAAGGCCGGCACGTTTTCGGCGAAGCCCAAGCGTTCCTCGCCCTTGTGGGGCTGCTGCTTGCCGCGTGAAGCTTCCTTTGCCGGTTCCCGCCGCTCGGAGCGCTCGTGGCGGGGACGGGGCGCGGGTGCTGGCTCGTCCGTCCACGAATCGGGCGCCGGAGCCGGGCGCGAACGCTGTGGCCGCCGTGCCTGCTCGGGTTGCCGCTCGGATCGCGTCTGCTTCGGCCGTGCCTGCTCGTGTTCGGCATGGCTCGCCCGTGGGTGATCCGTGCCCGGAAACTCAACGTGCGGCTGCTCGGCGTGCTGTGGATGCGGCGCGCGCTCGGGGCGCTGTGCACGTGGACGCTCCTGACGGGGGCGCTCGCCATGCTCAGCGTGCGGCTGACCGGGATGAGCGGCCCTGGGCTCCAGCTGGCGCTGCTTCGGCTTGGGCTGAGGAGCGGTCTGCTCAACAGGTTGCACCGAGGCTTCGGACGAACGGGCGCGATGCTCGGGGGCACCACGGCCGCCGCTACGGCTAGAACCCTGCTGAGCACCGCGTGACTTGTCCGCGCCTGCGCTTGCCCCACGTCCACCACGACCGCGGCGGCGTTTACCGGCGCCGGCAATGTCCTCTTCGGTTGGCGGCTCACCAAGCCAAACGGGTGTTTCGCTGGTGATTTTCTCGATGTCCTTGACGAACTTCAAGTCGTCGGGGCTTACGAGAGAAATGGCGTGGCCTTCGTGACCGGCGCGGCCCGTACGCCCGATGCGATGAACGTAATCATCGGCGGCCCACGGCAGGTCGAAATTGAAGACGTGCGACACTTCCGGGATATCCAGGCCACGCGCGGCGACGTCGGACGCAGCGAGCAGCATGATTTCACCGGCACGGAACTTGTCGAGCGTTTCCGTCCGGCTTCCCTGATCCATGTCGCCATGAAGCGCGCCGGCGTTGAAGCCGTGCTTTGTCAGCGACTTGTGGAGTACGGCGACGTCGCGTTTGCGATTGCAGAAGATGATCGCGTTCTTGACGTTGTTGCCGCGGATCAGCTCGCGCAGCACTTCACGCTTCGCCCAGTCTTCGCCATTCGGACAGTACACGAAGTTCTGCGTAATGGTCTTCGCCGTTGTCGCCGGCTTGGCGACTTCGATCCGTTCCGGATTGTTCAGGAACTGATTGACGAGGCGCGTGATCTCCGGCGGCATGGTCGCCGAGAAGAACAGCGTCTGGCGCCGCGGCGGCAGAAGTTTGCAGATTTTCTCAATGTCCGGGATGAAGCCCATGTCGAGCATGCGGTCGGCTTCGTCGATGACGAGAATTTCGACACCCATCAGCATGACGCGGCCGCGGCCGAAATGATCGAGCAACCGGCCAGGGGTGGCTATGAGAACGTCGACGCCGCGGTCGAGCTTCTTGACCTGATCGTCCATCGACACGCCGCCGATGAGCAGGGCGACCTGCAGCTTGTGATTGACGCCGTATTTTTCGAAGCTTTGTGCGACCTGGGCAGCGAGTTCGCGCGTCGGCGCCAGGATCAGCGAACGGGGCATTCGTGCCCGCGCGCGGCCTGTCTCCAGGCGCGCGATCATCGGAAGGACGAACGAGGCCGTTTTTCCGGTGCCCGTCTGGGCGATGCCGAGCACGTCTCTGCCGGTTACGGCAACCGGGATGGCGGCGGCTTGAATCGGAGTGGGGTTGACGTAACCCGCAGCCGTAATGGCTGCTTGGACCTTGGGTGATAGCCCGAGGTCAGCGAACGTCTTGGTTTCCAAAAGTCAGTATCTCCATCTGCACAGCTCGGATGGTCCGGCGCACCAGGCGTCCAGACAAGTCTTTCGAGAGCGCAGGGGCGGGTGCCGAAAGGACCTAAGCCGAATAGGAGTGCGGGATCAAAGGATTTAAAAAAAGCGCAAATAAATCCCCTGCGCTCCGGCACGTTCGGGTGCTCGCATACATCCTGGCCGAGCGCAAGGAAAACTCGCCAGTTCAGGCCTTTGCGACCGCGAGGTTGTGTCACAGGGCCATTCCTTGGCCGTATTCGCCGCGAATCGGGACCTCCCCCGTCGAATAGCCTGCCCCAGAATGCGGCTGGATTGTCTGGATCCCCCCAACGGTTAATCCAGCTCGCAGGGCCGTCCCGGCCGGGCCGGTCATCCTTGCTGACAATGCGATGCTCAGATTGCAGCTCATTTTTTACGCTGTACTCGGATCAATTTGCATCTCCCGGCGGATCGGCGAAAATCTGCAACGGTCGAAGTGCAAAATGTCCGCCTGATAATCTAACGGGCCGTCATTTGTGATAAGTTGGAATCGAGTTCCCGCCCGATATCAACGTCGTAGGCTATGCGGCGAAGCCTGATGCGTACATCGGATGGCCGAGTTG
>Ga0180218_1000653_pt1 | contig 28387 bp, 32 predicted proteins | sample eDN3rd37CKraftBY_FD_151334 | JGI IMG/M metagenome (GOLD analysis project Ga0180218, IMG submission 151334) | Enriched backyard soil microbial communities from Emeryville, California, USA - eDNA 3rd pass 37_C Kraft BY (version 2) (version 2) | ecosystem: Environmental > Terrestrial > Soil >... | reverse complement strand
GTCGATCCGCTCCATCGAAACGATGAAGCCGCTCGCTGCCGCGTTGGGCCTCGAACTGCAGCACCACATCGAAGACAAGGATTTCAAATCCCTCGTCAGGGAGATCTTTTCCAAGCCCGAGTATCGCGGAAAGCTGCTCGTCATCTGCTGGCACCATAAGAAACTGCCGGAGATTGCAGCGCTACTCGGTGCGCCAGAGGGCAGCTATCCCGCCTTCTGGCCACAAGACGTCTTCAACCTGATCATTGACCTGCGCTACGATCCGGAAACCGACCGGGTTCCGATCGTGAAGCAGGTGATCGAGCCGTTTTGACGAGAGACCGGGACGCCGATCAGCACTTCTTCAGGTTGGCAGCGAGTTCCCGGAACAGGCTGGCATCCTGCGGAAGAACCTTCACGGACTGAACGCAACCCTGCCCCGCCACAGCCATGTGTGCTGCGAAAAATTGGCCGGAGAGCTGAACATCAAAACCGTCCGCGGTGACGGTGCCGGCAACGGTGCCGCCGATGTCGTTGATCTTGTCCTGCCAGGCGCCGGTTACTTTTTCTCCCTCGACGGAAAGATCGGTCGCCGCGTGAAGCTTGAAGCTCGCGCCATCCTCGCATCTGAGCGTCTGGCGCATACCCGCGACCCCATCCTTGCGGGCGACGTAGGTCACGACGCATTTGAAGCTTGAATCCGGCCCGGACGCGGACGACACCGTCGCCATCCCGACCCAGCGCCCTGCGAGGCTCGCCAGCGGATCGATCGGCGCAGCGGCCCGGTTTTCAGGTGCCAGCAGACTTGAAATGGCAGCAACAGCTACATACGTGGCGACGCGGTACGACCGGCCCATCGGCAAACTCCCTCGACATATGATTTGGATGGCGCACCCCGAGTCCCGCCCGGCGGACACTTGCCGCTGTCTTGTTCTCAGCGCCATCCGGCAATACTGGAGGTTTAGAATTCGATCGCGACGCTTTGTAGGCTATAATTAGGAAACTTCAGGCTTCATGTGCTCTTCGAACGGGCACGGAGTCGTGTCGCCGATGGGTGCGCGCGGTGTCGCTTGAGAGCAACACCTCTCCACGCCGAGCAAAGTCGCTCCCATATGGCTCGCAAATCGGCTTACATCGGACGATAATATCGTCCGCTTCGGGGGCCCCACAAAATCGGAAGGAAGACTCGTGGTGCGCAATCACAGACTTGCAGCGTCAGTTGCCGCGTGCGTCGCGCTAGTAGCAGCCGGCATGACCTTGTCGCTTCGTCCCGCCGCCGCGGCGTCGGACAATCCCTTTGTCGAACTTGCCGGCACGTGGAGCGGATCCGGCACCGCGCGCTTCGACAACGGCAAGACGGAAAGCCTCCGCTGCAAGGGCTATTACACCAATAACGGCGGGCCGACGAACCTCGGTCTTTCGATTCGCTGCGCCAACGCCTCCTCGAAGGTCGAACTCAGAGCCAACCTTACGAACGCCAACGGCGCCGTCAGCGGCGATTGGGAAGAGCGCACCTACAATCAGTCCGGCACCATCGCCGGACGCGCTTCGCCCAACAAAATGAACCTTGCCATCAGTGGCGGCATCAGCGGCTCGATGTCGGTGTCGATCTCCGGCGGCTCGCATTCCGTAACGGTCGCAACCAGTGGCCCGTCTTTCAAGGGCGTCAACATCTCGATGTCGCGTTGATGGAAACCCACCACCAAAGGATGAGATTTTCTATGCGCGCAAAGATGCTGGCAGCAGTTGCCGTGGCCTCGGCCGTCTTCATTCCGCTGGTGCCGCCGGCTGCCGATGCCCACATCGGCCGTCTTCGCACCGACTACAAACAGGGCGAAGTCATCACAGCTTACAGCCGCTTCGGCAACGGCGCGATCAAGAGCATCGTACGGCGCGCGCCGAGATACGGCTGGCAGGTCCGCCTTCCCCGCGGCGGCTGGGTGGACTGCAGAAGAAGCTGCGAAGAAACCCTGCGCGTCCAGACGGTCGATTTCTTCGGCTCCGACGACAATTCCATCTCGAGCGGCGGCTACGGCACGCTGCAGCGCGAATGCGGAATTTTCGGCTGCCTCGGCGGCTCCTACGAATTCTCGTTCTGACCGCGAGGCATCCGCTTAGACGAGGAACGGATTGGTCTTTCGTTCCTGACCGAACTGGCTCGGCGAGCCATGCCCGCAAATAAAGGCGATGTCGTCGCCGAGCGGCAGCAGCTTCGTCTTGATCGACGAGATCAGCGCTTCGTGATCGCCATAGGCGAAGTCGGTCCGGCCGATTGATCCCTGAAAAATCACGTCGCCGACAAGCGCGAACTTCTGCCGCTTGTTGAAGAAGACGACCGATCCTGGCGAATGCCCCGGGCAATGAAAGATCTCGAACTCATGGCCCGCGACGGTGACCTTGTCGCCTTCCTCCAGCCAGCGATCCGGCGTGACGTTTCGCACGCCGTCAAAGCCGTACATCTCGCCCTGCTTATCCAGCGCGTCGAGCAGAACCGCATCGGCGCGGTGCGGGCCTTCGATTTTTACGCCGAGTTCATCGCGCAGATCCGCGGCCCCGCCGGCGTGATCGATGTGGCCGTGCGTGAGCAGGATTTTCTCTACCGTGATTCCCGCTTCCTTGATCGCCCATTCGATGCGGTCGAGATCGCCGCCCGGATCGACCACGGCGCCGACTTTCGTCGCGTCATCCCAGATCAGCGTGCAGTTCTGCTCGAACGGCGTCACGCGAATGATCGCCGCTTTGAGCGGGGACGGAACGTTGGCGCGCTGATCGCTCATCGTCGAAACTCCATTTGCTTCGCTGGTCTTAGAACAATTCACTGTTGATCGCGAAGCGGCTCGTTGGCGCGACGTCTTCCTTAGTCCGCGAATCAGATAACGATATCAACAGGGCCCCCATAACCGCCCGCCGATTTTGAATAAAAAACAAATCAGCGCGTGTTCCGACCGCGCGCCTAAGGGAATGCCATGATCGAGAAACTTACCGGCGTAGCAGTCGTCACAGGAGCCATTTTGAGCGTCGCCGTCGGACCGGCCGCAGCAAATGAATGGGCGGGCCCGTATATCGGCATCGGCGGCGGTTACGCGATGTCGAACACCAAGGCCGATTCGTTCATTACGGATTTCCCAGAGGAAGTGAATTTTTCCAAGAATGGCCAGGCTGGCACCGGTGGGTTTTTCACGCTAAGCGCAGGTTATGACCATAACCTGTTCGGCCCGATCGTTGTCGGCGCCTTCATCGACTATGATTTCGCCGATACGGATACCCATACCAGCACCCTTCTGTTGGGCAATCTTGGCCACATAAAGCTCGGTGATCAGCTCTCGGTCGGCGGCCGGATCGGCTATCAGGTTTCGCCAACGACGCTCTTCTTCTCGACGTTCGGCTACGCCCATTCCAACCCCGATGACATGACGCTGAACTTCGGCGATGACGATCGCTTCCGCGGCCGTATCGGCAGCTTCAATGGCTACTTTCTCGGCAACGGTGTCGAAACGCTGCTTGGCCGCGGCTTCAGCCTGAAGGCCGAATATCGCTACACCTCAATGCAAGCCGAGGACGCCATTTTCGATGAGGGTGGGGAGCGTTTGACCACTCGGATCAAGCCGCAAATTCAAACCATGAGGTTGGGCCTCAACTATCGCTTCGGGGACGGCAAGAAAGAGGTTGTCGATAATTCAATTCCCCCGATCACCTCCAGCTGGACCGGCCCGTACCTGGGCTTCGGTACAGGCTACAGCGTCGCCCACAAGCAGGAAGATTTCGGCGCCGAGGCCGGACCCATCAATAACCCGGTCAGCATGGACGGCGGCTTCATCTCCGCATCGGTCGGCTACGACCACCAATTCAGACAGAAGTTCGTCGTCGGTGCGTTTGCTGACGCCGATTTCTCCAACCTGAAATACAGCGACAGCAACACTATCGAAGGCATCAATCTTTGGAGCAGTCGCGGGGAGTTCAAAGACATCCTCATGGTGGGTGGCCGGATCGGTTACTTGACCTCCCCCGATACGCTGTTGTTCGTCAGCGGCGGCTACGCCAATGCCGGACTTGCAGGGACCGATATCACCTTAGGTATCACTGACCCTCCGGTTTCCACGACACTATACGGCGACAAACGTTTCTCCGGCGCATTCATTGGTGGCGGTATCGAAACCAAGATCTGGGATTCGGTCTCACTCAAAGCCGAATATCGCTACATCGATCTGGAAAGCAAAAACCTCGAACTCTTCCCCGGAGAGGATGGTCTGGCCGCGCGCATCGACCCCGATATCCAGACGGGCCGGCTCTCGATCAACTGGCGTCCTTGAGACCCAGCTATCGGGTCTCATTCCGACCTATGAGAATTCTCAAGGGCCCCTCGTGGGCCCTTGATTGCATTTGGAGCTTCGATTGCTGAGCGGATGCAAGCACACGTGCGCCATCCCTAAGCACTGGTAACTCAGCGCGGATCTCGCATCAGAAAGTAACTAGGAATCGCTCGCGGATCGCTCGTAGCGACCCCCAAAAACACGACAAGGGCCATCATGGCCCCTGTGCGCGTGAATAAAACTTGGTAACGCGACGCTTAAGCGGCTTCGGAACCTTCATGTCCCGGATCGCGTAGCACGTAACCGCGGCCCCACACCGTTTCGATGTAGTGCTTGCCGCCGGTTGCAGCCTGAAGTTTCTTTCTGAGCTTGCAAATAAAGACGTCGATGATCTTCAGCTCAGGTTCATCCATTCCGCCGTAGAGATGATTAAGGAACATCTCTTTCGTCAGCGTCGTGCCCTTCCGCAGCGAAAGAAGCTCGAGCATCTGATATTCTTTGCCGGTCAGATGTACGCGCTGATTATTGACGTCGACCGTCTTGGTATCGAGGTTGACGCGAAGATCGCCGGTCTCGATGACCGACTGCGCGTGTCCCTTCGAACGGCGAACGATGGCTTGGATACGTGCGACGAGCTCGTCCTTGTGGAACGGCTTCGTCATGTAGTCGTCCGCGCCGAAGCCGAGACCACGAACCTTGTCGTCGATGCCTGCAAGCCCCGAAAGAATGAGGATCGGCGTTCCGACCTTCGCAACACGAAGGGTCTTCAGAACTTCATAACCGCTCATATCCGGGAGATTGAGATCGAGAAGGATGATGTCGTAGTCGTAAAGCTTACCGAGATCGACGCCCTCTTCGCCGAGGTCGGTTGTATAAACGTTAAAACCTTCCGACTGAAGCATAAGCTCGATGCTCTGCGCCGTGGCACTGTCGTCTTCAATGAGTAGAACCCGCATGACCGTCCCTCTGGTGCCCTATACGATCCGTGTCCGCGCTATGTCTGTCCTTCGCTCAAAGAGAACGCACAACTGTCGAGCTAAGCGATCGTTAGGAAGTTAGCGACGAGAGGTTAACAAACCCTAATTCGCGTTAGCTAATTCACCATCCAGTATCGGCCGTGTTCAGACGGCAACTACCGATGGATTCAAAGCTCTCGCGAAGCTGGCTCAATACCGATGGCGGTCACGAGGCAAAACTTCCCCGTTCGCGCCAAAGCATGGCCCGCTATTGTTTTGGAATATTAGAACTGCGCCCCTCTAACCGTCGCAGGTTTTCCGCAAGATCTGACTTTGGGGCGCCCACCCCGTCATCCGACCCCGATCGCTTCCGACCTGCATTGGCTCGAATCAACAGCTAACAGAATTCGCCAGATTGCCCTAGACTGCTTAGGAACGAAATTTTGACCCCAAACGGCACGGGTCGTCAGAAATAGTTACCCGTTGCTTTACCGCAACTTAAGTGCAGTATGTCATATACTATTATTGAGGGTCATCGGACGCTGGTGCAACGCGGCGGCCCATCAGAATTACCGCATTTCTTCAATGTTGCTTTAGCAGCGACGCCTCATCTTGACTGGCACGCTTCTTGGGTAACCCGAAGGTACACGTAAGTTCGAATTTGTTTGGGGTATCGGACGATGAAGTCACGAGACATGGCCATGCGCCTGAAGCGTCGTGAAGTAGAAGAGAAGTCTAGAAAGGTTGACGATCTAGAACGAATTATTCGCGAATTCGATCAGATGGCAGCCGACCTCGAACGCCAGATCCAGCTCGAGGAAGATCGCACCGGCATTCGCGATCGCGCTCACTTCTCTTATTCGACCTTCGCCAAGGCCGCAGCCCAGCGTCGAGACAATCTCAGGCAGTCGACTGAAGGCCTGCGGGAAAAGCTCGCCGCCGCCGTCCGTGAGCGGGACGATACCCTCGAGCAGTTCTCTCGCGCCGCCCAGCAGGCCGCGAACATCGATGATAATCGCGCTGGCCGCCGTGACCGCCCCTTCGGCGTAACCGCCCTCCGCTAAACGCTTTTGCGATGCTGGGCTCCCCGGAGCCCGGCTCAATGCTTGCCCGGCGATGCGGCCCGCCTGAAAGACGCCGCCTTTTTCCCTCCAAATTCTGTTGGCTTTGCCGCCTGATGCGACTGTATCCCCTTGCAGAATCGTGCGAGGCGGGCACGAGTTGCAACTTCCATTTGTGTTCAAACATAAATTTAGGTGAGCCGCGGCTCGGGGAAAGATGTCTGTTCGCTTCCCATCAGTAAGGATGCCGGCGCTGCTGACTTTGGCAGCGTTGAGCGGTTGTGCGGGCAACGCCCCGGAACTGCAGTCACTAAGCGTCCAGCCCGCCAGTCCGAATCCGCCGGCAGTAGCGGCGATCCCCAGCGGCGAAGCCCCTGCCGGCAAGGTCATTCCCGGCGCGATCGGATCTGCGACCGAAATTTATTCACGCCTTGCGCGCGGCGCGATGAGTTGCTGGTTCACCGTCGGCGGTCCGCTGAAGAAGGATTATATCTTCCACGCCAAGGCGGATGCGCCCTCGCGCGGCGGCAAGGCCGAGGTTGCCATTCACGAACGGGATTCGACGCAAGCAAATCCGCGTGGACCGAAAGCCTACGTTGTCGTCATCGAACCAACCGGAGAATCCTCGGCCACGCTCGCGGTCGAAAACCGCAAGATGCCGGATGCATTCGCTTCCGCAATGACGGACGACATCACCCGCTGGGCACGAGGCACGGACGGCTGCGCAACAAACTCCACCGTCGCCGGCTGGCTTCCTGCGCCACCCGAAACTGCACACGCAGCTCCACCGGCGAAAAAGCCCCAGACGCAAGCAAAGGTTAAAGCTGCCCAGGCGAAGCCCGCCCGGCAACCATAAACAGTACTCTGATGTGTCTCCAGGGACTGGAGGAAACGAACGAGGTCAGCCTGACCAAGGGGTCAGTCCGGCAAAGTTAGTCCCGATAGTCCTGTAAACGCGTTGCGCGAAGGCCGGGCAAGCCGTGCTTGTCGATAGAACGCTGCCACGACAGGAACTCGTCGACGGTCAAGGTATACCGCTCGCAAGCTTCTTCGATGCTGAGAAGCCCGCCGCGCACAGCGGCAACCACCTCAGCCTTGCGGCGAATGACCCATCTTTTCGTATCCCGCGGGGGAAGGTCTGCGACCGTGAGCGGCGACCCATCGGGTCCGATCACGTAGCGCCCGCGCGCTCTCATCTGCTGTTCGGTCATGATACTCAATACACACTCTCTGACCACGATTAGTTATAACCGGATGCGATTAAATTAGCACTAACCCGTTGAGTGAAAAACATATAAATCGGCGTGCCATAACCACATTCGCTGTCTGAAAAGTAACGCTGTCAACGCTATCCGTTTCAGTTTGGAGCACCATGGTGCCCCGATGACCTCTCAGCGAAAAATGGGCCAACGAACGTGGGGCGCGGCTCCGCGTTGCCTTGCAGACGGCGGATTTGGCCAGTATTGATGATCACGACCCAATACCCGCTGAGATTACAATCGCCCGTGTAGGGCAATTCTCTGAATTATTTGGATCTTTTTGAAGGACAGCGGCGTCGCGCAGTGTTGTAGGGGCGAGAAACGCTCCTCTGCTTAAGCCCGAGCCGGCCGATCACGATGAACCAGACCGAAACATCATCTATCGCCAGCGGCACCGCGCGCGCCCCAAATCCGGCCGCCGCGTCAAAAAAGCGTGTCGTCGTCGCGATGTCGGGCGGCGTCGACAGCTCCGTCGCCGCAGCCATCATGAAGGCCGAGGGCCACGAAGTGATCGGCGTCACACTTCAGCTCTACGACCACGGCTCAGCAACAGGCCGCAAGGGCAGCTGCTGCGCCGGCCAGGATATTCATGATGCCCGCCGCGTCGCCGAGGCGCTCGATATCCCGCACTATGTCTTGGACTACGAGACGCGCTTCGCCACCAAGGTGATCGAGTCCTTCGCCGAGAGCTACGTCGCCGGTGAAACGCCAATCCCGTGCGTCACCTGCAATAACGAAATCAAGTTCCGCGATCTGCTCGATACGGCCAAGGATCTCGGCGCCGACATTCTCGTGACGGGCCATTATGTGCAGCGCCACGAGACGGAAGACGGGCCTGTTCTCGCCCGCGCCGTCGATGCGGATCGTGACCAGAGCTATTTCCTGTTCGGAATCACCAAGGAGCAGCTTGCCTCCCTGTGGTTCCCCATCGGCGGCATGCAGAAGGCCGCCGTCCGCGACCTCGCCCGGTCATTCAATCTGCCGGTGGCGGATAAGTCCGACAGTCAGGACATCTGCTTCGTTCCGACGGGCAAGTATACCGACGTGATCGAACGGCTGAAGCCGAACGCGCTGGACGCGGGCAACATTGTTCATCTCGATGGCCGCATCCTCGGCCGCCATGACGGTATCGTCCATTACACCGTGGGCCAGCGCCGGGGCATCAAGATCCCGGCAGCTGAGCCGCTTTACGTGGTCCGCCTCGATGCGGCCCGGAACGAAGTCGTCGTCGGCCCGCGGTCCGCGCTTAGAACAACAGGCCTGATGCTCCGCAACGTCAATTGGCTCGGGGAAAAGCCCCTGAGCGAGGTCGCAGACGGCGGGCTTTCCCTTTATGTTCGCATGCGCTCGTCGCAATCATTGCGGCCGGCGGCGCTCACAATCGAAGAGGGGGGCGCCGTCCGTGTCGATCTCGCCGACGGCGAAGAGGGTATTGCGACCGGGCAAGCGTGTGTGTTTTATGCCGATGCCGGGGCGGAGGGACGTGTCCTCGGCGGGGGATGGATTGCAAAAACGATCAAGGCCGCGAATGCTGAGGAGCATGTGGCGGCGAACGGCACGATGGCCAAAGCACAGCGCTAGGCCGATCGGGTATAACGATTGCGGACGAATGGAGATCGGGCAGTGAGCGACAATAAGCCTTCGGGCTTCCACGCCTCCACGGGTGTGCACGCGGGAGCACAGAAGAGGCGTTCTGACGCGAAGGTCGTGCAGCTCGATGAAGGCCAGGTCCGCGAAGCTTACCGCCGTTGGGCCCCGGTTTACGATTACACATTCGGCGCCATCTCGACGGCAGGCCGCCGCCACGCTGTCGAGATCGTCAACGCTGGCACAGGCCGCGTGCTCGAGGTCGGCGTCGGCACTGGCCTCTCCCTTCCCGACTACAAGAAGCATCTCGACATCGTCGGCATCGATCTGGCGCCCGAGATGCTCGAAAAGGCCCGCGAACGAGTAAAAGCCGAGAAGCTGACGAACATCTCCGGCCTCTACGAGATGGATGCGAGCAACCTTCGCTTCCCCGATAATTCCTTCGACAAAACCGTCGCGATGTACGTCATCACCGTCGTTCCCGATCCGCAGAAGGTGATGCAGGAACTCTCCCGCGTGACGAAGCCGGGCGGCGAAGTCATGCTGATCAACCATTTCAGCCAGGAAGACGGTGTGCGCGGCTGGGTCGAGCGCCAGATGGCGCCCTTCGCCGATCTCGTCGGCTGGCATTCCGTCTTCGACGTCTCGCGCGTGATGGTCTGCCCCGAGCTGAAGCTCATCGACCGCAAGGCCCTGCGCCCTTGGGGCATCTTCACGATGATGCGTTTCCGCAAGGAAGAGGCGGCAAACCAGCGCCCCGTCGCCGCCGAATAGGCTGCGCGAACTAAGCTTTTTCCGGCTGCTGCAATTTTTCTTGCATTCATATGCAGCCGGGACGGAGCGCCGTGTTGACAGGACGCTACGGCGCTCCCTATAGACGGTCGCTCCGACGCCAGCAGCATGCTGGCAGGTGTGGCGGGATAGCTCAGGTGGTTAGAGCGGCGGTCTCATAATCCGCAGGTCGGCGGTTCAAGTCCGCCTCCCGCTACCAGCTCTCAGATAAAAAACTGATGTTGCTGGCTAAAACATCAAATTGGTAACGGGCGCGCGCCCGTCGCGCCTCTCAGTAATTGCTCTAATCCGGCTTCGGCGGCCAGCGCGACCCAGCAATCTCAGGCGTGGTGTTAGCCGTAGGCAGTTGACCTTGCAGCCGGGATATCGTCGATTTTCTCTCCAGCTGCCGTACGAGTTCTTCCTCGGCCAAGGCATTTGGGTAATAGACCCGCCCAAAATCGTCGTTTCTCAACTGCTCTCCTAGACCTAAGTCTTTCGCCATTGCGATCAGCAGCTTCCGGACGCGCTCTTCTTGCGCGTGCGGCGGAATATTCTTCGTGGCGTCAAAGCTGAGGTGCAGTTCCGCCCAAGCTTCGCGGACCTCGCGGCAATCATGAAATATGACGTCGATCAAGTTCAGAACTCGAACGCCGTCGAGAGATGATAGTGTGGCTCGCTCCTGCATCAACGTCGCGAAGACGTGAAGCTTGTGTCGCCTCCGCTCTTCGTGCTGTGCCTTTGCTTCCCGTAATCGCTCAGCGAGTTCGGCGGCTGAAAGAGGGGCGCGCCACGTCGCATAAGCGGCGAAGACAGCTGTCGCGAGCGCCGCAAATGTCATGACGCCCTGGAATACGTCAGGCATCACACCCCTCTTAGTTTGTTCAACCGCACATTGACGGGGCCGAGCGGCGTTCCCAACTGCACAATGTCCTGATCGGTAATGGAGTTGGGCAGGGATACCGTTACATCATAGGTGAGCCCGTGAGGGCCAACAGATACGCCTTGGATGGTTGAGCCGTTCGGAGGCACTCGTACATTGATTTTGCCTGAGTGGTCGCCTCTGCCTGTAGGTACATAAGTCCCATCGAAGGTGACACCTAAGGGGTCCGCGCCCAAAATGAGGCCGTCACGGATTACGAACATCGCAAAGCCCTGGCCGGTGCTGCCGGTCATGTATGCTGCGTAAATACCTTCAATCTGATCCGACATAAGTCCCCCCAATATATTACTGCAAAATCGCGCCAGCTGCGTTGATCAGTCGTGGAAATGCCACCGGCTGCACGTAATGGGCATCGTAGCGCCGACTCCGAAGTCTAAGATGAGTCGACCAACTCGAGAGCATAATTGGCGATAGTCAACAGGGTTGACCCGTTCTGCGTAGGCACGGCGTGCCTATCTGTCAGGAATAGCCGCGCCATTTCACTGCGAGCCTCCGCTTGAGCGTGACGGTGAGCGCCTCACCGCCTCTGCCCCTCAGTCGAAATCGACTTTACGGCTGCGCATTTTCTTGACGTGTCCGCGCACCGACTTCGCCTTGATCCGCTGCTCGCGCTGACCGCGGGAGGGCTTGGTCTTGATGCGAAGCTTCGGGCGCTCGAGGGAAGACCGGATGAGTTCGACGAGCCTCTCCCGTGCGTCCGCCCTATTCTGCTCCTGGCTGCGAAACCGGTCGGCCTGGATGACGATGACGTCCTCGGTCGTCAGGCGGCGGCCCGCCAGTCTCTTGAGCCTTTCACGCGCATACTCCGGAATGGAAGTATTCCCGCCGACATTGAAGCGCAGCTCAACCGCCGTTGAGACCTTGTTGACGTTCTGCCCGCCCGGACCAGAGGCCCGAACGAAGCGTTCCTCCAGCTCCGTCTCCGGTATTTCGATGGTGTCTGTCACCCGCATGGCCCGTCAGCCCCTCCATCCTCTGACCTCGCTTTGCCGACGGGTCCAACGTGGGCGCCACATGTATCACCGCGTTGTTCGAGCGCAATCCTCCAACTTGCGGCTGCACTAACTGGGGATAACGTTCGCTATGGTTGCAAAAGCGGCGGGTTCTAGCCTAGGCTTCGAACCGGAGCGGGAACGGATACCCCCAGTCGGGCGTACAACTACTGTTCAGTGCAAAGATTAAATTTGGGTCATTCTCTTTACCGGGCCTTTAACGACTCAGCGTAGCGTTGCGCGAATCACTGATGGAATGCCCGTTCTCATTGGGCCGAAGCGCCCGGCGAAAGGTCGAGTGAGCCATGCGATCTGCAACGTCCGCCACCGTCTTCCCGCGTAGTACCGCCATTCGTAGCCCCCAACGTGGACGTTCGGCACGGTTCGCCGGCATTGCCATCGCCTCGCTTGGCCCCGCAATTTTCTGGAGCGTGATCATCCAGCTGGCATCGCAGTGGATGGATGTACCGCTTTCACCAGTAGCTCTTGGCGCCGTATTCGCGACGATCGCAGTATTCCTCTTCGCCATCTGTGCGCCGCTGATGCTGCGCAAGCCGACCGCCGAAGCCGTCATCACGGCGGCCGTCCGGGGCGGCCGCAGCGGCTGAGCACGCCGCTTTTCCCCTAGCTGCCGGCCCAATCACAAACGAGCTGCTCGCAAACGCGCCGACGCCGGCCGCCACCGGGACATGGTCCCGGCACGAACTCACATCGCCGGCAGGAATAGGAAGAAAGGCACCCCCGCCAACCGCGGCCGGGCCTGTAATTGCATGTCAATATGGACTGGCAATCGCGCTGAAGGGTGGGCGAAGGGGCCGGAGGCTCTTGGGCCCAGACCCCCTCAGAACCGCAAAACGCGGTAATCAGCACTGCCGAGACAAAGTATGCTCTCGCCATCTCGAGTACCGGAAAAGTTTAAGCCGCAAATCGCGAGCATCAACCTCTCCGGTCCTCAGCGCAAGGCGCAAACGTCAGCATAAATCCTATTCTGCGGCCACGCGCTTCTTTGGCTTCACCAGCTCCATGTAATCAGTGAGCAGCGTTTCCGTGATCGTGCCCGGCTTGAATTTGTGCTCGCCGATTTCAGAAACGGGCGTCACTTCTGCCGCCGTTCCGGTGATGAAGCATTCGCTGAAGGTCGCGAGCTCTTCCGGCATGATGACGCGTTCGGCAACCGTTATGCCGCGCGCTTTGGCAAGATCGATAACGGTGCGCCGCGTGATGCCGTTGAGGAAGCAGTCGGCCTCCGGCGTATGCAGCACGCCGTCCTTGACGAAGAAGATGTTGGCGCCCGTGCACTCGGCGACGCGGCCGCGCCAGTCGAGCATCAAGGCATCCGAATAGCCCGCGCGCTCGGCGCGATGTTTCTCGATCGTGCAGATCATGTAGAGACCTGCCGCCTTGGCCTTGGACGGCGCACAGGCGGGATCCGGCCGGCGATAGACGGCATTCGTGATGCGAATGCCCTTGAGCCGCTGCTCCATCGGGAAGTAGGAGCCCCAATCCCACACCGCGATCGCGAGATGGATCTTGGACAATTGCGCCGAAATGCCCATCTGCTCGCTGCCGCGCCACGCGATCGGACGAACGTAGCAGTCCGTCAGCTTGTTGGCGGCCATGACATCGCGGCAAGCCTGATCGATCTGAGCGACGGTATAGGGGATCTCGAAATCCAGGATCCGGGCGCTCTCCACCAGCCGCTCGCTGTGCTCCGTGAGCTTGAAGATCTCGCCGTCATATGCCCGCTCGCCCTCGAATACGGAGTTCCCGTAATGGAGCGCGTGGGTCAGCAGGTGGACCTTTGCGTCGCGCCAAGGGATGAGCTCCCCATCGAACCAGATGAGCCCATCGCGGTCATGAAAAGGGATGAGATCGGCCATGCGCTTCTAAGTCCTTCCCGGGCGTTTATAGTTAGCGAGTACTGGAGGTTTTCCCGATGTCTCGGAAGCTGAGCCCTGGAGCTTGAAACCGCTTGAAAGTTCGGCTTCGGTGCGCCAAGCGCGAGATTGAGAGACCTGCCGGGACGAGCCAGCATTTTGGCTTGCAACAGAATACAATCGAGGCCAATAAGTCAACATGACTGACATAACGTCAGAAGGCCCCACAGGGCACCCTGCCGCAACTGGGCACAACTCCGCTCCCGGCGCGACGTCAGATGCCCGGGCCACCCCGCTCGACCTCATCGCGTGCATTGAGCTTTTCTATTTCGCCTACCGCGACTTTACCTGCGACCCCGACGCCATCCTGTCTCAATACGGCTTCGGTCGCGCCCATCACCGCGTGCTGCATTTCGTTCATCGCAATCCGGGGCTGAAAGTCGCGGAATTGCTGGATATTCTGAAGATAACGAAGCAATCTCTGGCGCGTGTTTTGAAGCAGCTGGTGGACGAGGGCTTCATCATTCAGAAAGCCGGAAACGAGGATCGGCGCGAACGCCGTCTCTACCTCTCCGCCAAAGGCGCGCGGCTGAACGATAAACTGACACAAATTCAGGCCAAACGCATCGAGGGGGCGCTCGCGAAACTTGGCCCAGGCGCCGATGCCGTAGCCCGGAACTTTCTCTTTGCGATGATCACGGAGAAAGACCGGCCCCAGGTGGAGACCCTCATCAAAGGCCAGCGGCCCGGCTCCTCGGACGCTGCACCCGATTACAACCCGTGAGAGACCTGATGGCGCAGGATCGAGCCGAACCCATTCCGGACAACGCCCCCCACATCCTTGTTGTAGACGACGACCAGAAAATTCGGGGCTTGCTCGGCCGGTTCCTGTCGAGCAATGGCTTCCGCGTAACCGAAGCGGCAGACGCCGCCGCGGCACGCTCGTTCATGCGCGGTCTCTCGTTCGATCTCGTTCTCCTCGACGTGATGATGCCCGGCGAATGCGGATTGTCGCTCGCGCGCGATCTGAAACTCACCCGCCCCGTACCGATCTGCATGTTGACGGCGCTTGCCGAAGCGCAGGATCGCATCTCTGGTCTCGAAGCCGGCGTCGACGACTACGTATCCAAGCCCTTCGACCCCCGTGAGTTGCTGCTGCGCCTGCGCAACATCCTGCGCCGCGGGCAGGTGCAAACCACCCCGCGCGACGAGATCCGCATGGGCGGTTGCGTCTTCAGCATCGCCCGCGGCGAGCTGAAGAGAGACGACGAAGCCATCAAGCTCACCGAACGCGAACGCGATCTCCTGCGCCTCTTCTCGCAGCGCATCGGCGTTGCCGTTCCCCGCCACGAACTCTCGAGCGATGACAGCACGGGAAGCGAGCGCGCGATCGACGTCCAGATCAACCGCCTCCGCCGCAAGATCGAAGCCGATCCCTCAAACCCGGTCTACCTCCAGACGGTCAGAGGCAAGGGCTACATCCTCTACACGGATTGACCGCGATGGCCGGCTTAAAGCCGGACACGCCAACGGCGGAATAATTGCACCAAATGGTGGTCTTGCCCGAAACAACCCCGGAGACCGGCAGGTTTGCCTCGCGGTATCAACGCTTCCGTGAGCATCCGATCGTCGTGGGGCTGCTCAACATCGGCGCCGAGATGCTGCCGAAGGGCCTTTATGCCCGCGCCCTGCTCATCATCATCACACCAATCGTCGTCCTCGAAGGCGTCATTGCCTTCGCCTTTATGGAGCGCCATTGGCAGGCCGTGACGCGCCGCCTGTCGGAAGCGACCGCGCGGGACATCGCAGCCCTGATTGAGGTCTACGAGGACCTGCCGAAAGCCGACGGCGCCCAGAAGATCATTGATCTCGCCCGCGAGCGTTTGAGCCTCCAGATGGAGGTCTTACCCAACGGCGATCTTCCCCCACCCGGCCCCAAGCCCTTCTTCCGCCTGCTCGACCGCGCGCTCTCGAACGAGTTGCGCAAGCACGTGCAGCTGCCGTTCTGGATCAACACCGTCGGCGATCAGAACGTCGAAATCCGCGTTAAGGTCGATGACGCCATTCTCCGCTTCGTGGCGACCCGAAGTCAGACCTACGCCTCGAACTCGCATATCTTTCTGCTCTGGATGGTGGGTTCCTCCGTCATTCTGCTGACGGTCGCCATCCTGTTTCTGCGCAACCAGATCCGGCCGATCCTGCGTCTCGCCGATGCGGCGGATGCCTTCGGCAAGGGCCGCGGCATCCCTGACGACTTCAGGCCGCGCGGCGCCCGCGAGGTTCGCCAGGCGGCTCTGGCCTTCCTGCAGATGCGCGACCGCATCAAGCAGCACGTCGAGCAGCGAACGACCATGCTCGCCGGCGTCAGTCACGACCTCAGAACCGTGCTGACGCGCTTCAAGCTCGAATTGGCGCTGCTGGAGGACACGGCCGAGACGCGCGCGCTTTCGAGCGACGTCGACGAAATGCAGCACATGCTGGAAGACTATCTGGCCTTCGCCAAGGGCGACGGCGGCGAGGAAGCCAAGCCCACCGATTTGAAGGAGCTGCTCGAAGAGATCGTCGACGACGCCTCGATCTATGCCTGCAACATCGAACTCAAGATCCGCAAAAGCAAAGGCGGCATTGTCTTGCCGTTGAAGCGGCAGGCCTTGAAGCGCGCCATCATGAACCTCGTGACGAACGCCGCGCGCTTCGGCGACCGCATCATCATTCGCGTCGCGCCGGAAGGCCGCTGGGTCCGCATCGAGGTCGATGACGACGGCCCCGGTATCCCCGAGCACGAGCGCGAGAACGTCTTCCGTCCCTTCTACCGGCTGGACCACGCCCGCAATCAGGACGAGGGCAACAGCGGCCTCGGTCTTGTCATCGCCCGCGACATTGCCAAGAGCCACGGCGGCGAGATCGCCCTGGGCGAAAGCTCCATGGGCGGCCTGCGGGCGATTATTTCCCTTCCGAAGTAGGGAAAAAGTTCCCGAAAACCTTTGTAGATGAAGATGTTAGATCAAAAGCTTCACACAGCTTTGTGATTTGACCGTTATGTTATGAAGTTACAAATTGAGGGACATCGGACCGGCGGCCAAACCCGTCGAACTTGGCAAGGTGTCCTCCGAGCCTGAGTCCACCGGTACCGAAATTCCCGATCGCCGGGGCCGCCACAGCCCATTCGGGATGAGCTTAGTGGCCGCGAACTGAGACCGAGACCGACATCCCAGCCCCGGTCAACGTCCCAGCTCGCGGCCGCGTTTTTTTGCGGCGAGCACGGCTTCCTGCATCAGCTCCTTGAGACCGCTGCCCTCGCGCATCAGCACGGCAAGCGCCGCAGCCGTCGTGCCGCCGGGCGACGTCACGTTGCGCCGGAGCGTTTCCGCGTCCGTGTCTGAGCGATGGAGAAGTTCGCCGGAGCCAGACACCGTCGCGCGCGCGAGCCGCGTTGCCGTCGCCGGATCAAGCCCAGCCGCGACGCCCGCCTCTGCCATCACTTCTGCCAATAGGAAAACGTAAGCCGGACCAGATCCTGAGACGGCCGTTACCGCATCGATGAGACTTTCATCATCGACCCACACCACCTCGCCGACGGCGCCGAGCAGGCTCTCGCAAACGTCCTTCTGAGCTTGGGTTGCATGCGCGTTGGCGACAGCACCGGTAATGCCACGCCCGATAGCAGCCGGCGTATTCGGCATCGCGCGAATAACGGCGGCGCCGGGCGGCAGATGGCGCTCGAAGCTCGCAAGCGTCTTGCCAGCAGCAATCGAAACGACGACCGTCTCCGGCCCCGCGAGTTTTGCGAGCGCCGGGAAAACGTCGTCCATCACCTGGGGCTTCACCGCGGCGACAATCACCGCAGGCGCAGCGTCGAGCGGCCCGAGTTCGGCCGCCGTTTTGATGCCGTGGCGGTTGGCGAGATCGAGCGCCGCGCCCGCAAGATTTGGATCTTGAATAAGAACGCTGGCGGGATCGAGCCCTTGCTCGAGCCAGCCCTCCAGCATGGCGGCGCCCATCTTACCGGCGCCCGCAAGCACCACCGGACCATTCAATTGCAACGGCATTCTGGGAATTCCTCGGCGAAGCACGCCGAACCCAGGAAATGGCGTCCGGCTTTAAGCCTGGCCCTGCGTCTCAAACATCGTCGAAACGAGAGCTTCTTTGCTCTCCTTACCCGCCCACACCACGAACTGGAAGGCTTGATAGTAACGCTCGCAGCCTTCGAGCGCGGCCTTGAGCATCGCCTCGCACTGGCGCACCGTCGCCACTGTGCCGTTGAGCAAAAGCGCGTGACGGAACATCACCAGGCCTTCTTGCGTCCAAAGATCGAAGTGACCGAGCCAAAGCTGCTCGTTGATCTGCGCGATCAGGCGATACATTTCCGTCAAGCGGCTTGCAGGGACCCGGAAGTCGAACGCGCAGGCCAGATGCAGGGCTTCGAGATCATCGCGCCAATTGATCGAGATGTGATAATCAGCCCACGTCCCGGCAACGATGAGCGTCAGCTCTTCATCGCTGGCCCGTTCGCAGGGCCAGTCGTGGGTCTGGGCCAGCTGCTCGATGAGATCGATCGGATTGAGAACGCGGTCAGAACCCTGTTCCGCAACTGCCATGTAATTGGTTCTCCAAGTCTGCCGCGCCGGGATGGCTTAACGAACGACGCAAAACACTCAACCGTAAGCGCCGCCTTAGTACTGCGCCGGACAAAACCAGACGCCCCGTCGAGTCGCAAGCAGACCCGGCCGACGCGCAAACCTTGTCCACGATCAAAGTGGCAAAGCCCGGGCGCGCCGGGGTCCGGAAAGCAGTTCACCCACGTTTGCTGGTGAAAAGCCGCTTAAACTGTGGATGCTTCGAAAGCACGTATCAGACCGTCGAGGTGCCCTGCAGCGAGAGCTGCGCGACCTGGGACTCGAGCGCTGCCACGCGGGCCGCGAGCGCTTCGTTTTCCTGACGCGCTTTCTGCGCCATCTCGCGAACCGCTTCGAAATCCTCGCGCGTCACCACATTCATTTCGCGCAGAAACTTCTCGGCCTGAGCGCGGAAGATCGCCTCGGTTTCCCGCTTGAGGCCATCGGCCGCCCCGGCGGCGTCCGTCATCAGCTTGGCAAAGTCATCAAAGAGTCTGTTCGTCGTCTGGGTCATTTGAGGTCTCGAATTTGAGTGTGTTCACAAGTTATGGCGATTGCGGTCCAGGCCCGCAAGCTCAGGCCAACCAGGAACCCGCAAGCCGCCCCGAAAGCCGCAAGCGATGCCGCTTGACTTTGCCCCAGCGTTCCCAAACAACGCTTCGCAGTCAGGCTTTTCCAGGGCCTCGCTACGGCCAGTAGCCGAACTTTGCTCGGAGCGCCGATGACACCTCTCGCCCTTCTGACCTACCCGAATATCAACCCCGTTGCGATCGAGTTCGGACCATTTGCGGTCAAATGGTATGGCCTCGCCTACATGGCTGGGCTTCTGCTCGGCTGGCTCTATGTCCGCCGCCTGATCTCCACCCCGAAGCTCTGGTACGGAAATAAGCCGCCCCTGACGCTCGAACGGGTGGACGACCTTCTGCTCTTCATGACGGTCGCGATCATCGCCGGTGGCCGCCTCGGCCAGGTCCTGCTCTATGACCCCGCATATTACTTTGCGAACCCGGCCGAAATCTTCAAAGTCTGGCACGGCGGCATGAGCTTCCACGGCGCGTTCGTAGCGTCCGCGCTCCTGCTCTGGCTCTTCGCGCGCATCTATAAGGTTCCGACCTTCTCCGCGACGGACCTCGCCTGCGCCGCCTCGCCGCTCGGCATCTTCTTCGGCCGCATCGCCAATTTCATCAACTCCGAGCATTGGGGCCGCGTGACCGACGCCTACGTCGGCATGGTGTTTCCCAACGGCGGGCCGATGCCGCGCCACCCGAGCCAGCTTTATGAAGCGCTGCTCGAGGGCCTCATGCTGCTCATCATCCTGGTCGTCGCGATCCATCGTTTCGATGCCCTGAAGCGCCCGGGTCTCGTCACCGGCCTCTGGCTCCTCTGGTACGGCATCGCGCGCAGCATCTGCGAGTTCTTCCGCGAGCCCGAACCGGATCACATCTTGAACATCGGCCCCTTCACCGCCGGCCAAGTCTATTGCATTCCGATGCTGGTGCTCGGCATCTTCATGATCTGGTACGCAAACCGGAAGTATGCTGCCGGAAAGGCCGTCGTGTGACTGTAGACCCTGGATTGCGTCGCGACACGCCGCTGTCCCGCCGGATCAAGGAACGGATCCGGCGCGACGGGCCGATGACGATTCAGACTTACATGTCGATCTGCCTTTGGGATGCCGACTACGGCTACTACCGGACACGGCCCGTGTTCGGAGCGGCGGGCGACTTCATCACCGCCGCCGACATCAGCCAGGTCTTCGGCGAACTGATCGGCGTCTGGGCGGGCGTCGTCTGGCAAGGCGTGCTAGGTGCGCCCAATCCCGTCACCCTCGTCGAATACGGCCCCGGACGCGGCACCATGATGCGCGACGTGCTCCGCGCCGCCCGCATCGTACCGGGCTTCGCCAACGTCACGCGCGTCCATCTGGTGGAAGGCAGCGACGCCCTCGCCGAGATCCAGGCCGAGACGCTGGCCGACTTCCGCGACTCCCTGAGCTTCGGCCGCGAACTCGATGAGTTCAATCCGCCCGCCATCATCTTCGCCAATGAATTTCTCGACGCCTGGCCCGTCGCGCAGTGGGTGAAGACGGCATCCGGCTGGCACATCCGCGGCGTCACCCTTGATGCCCGGGGCGAGTTGCAGTTCGCAGGCATCGACAGGAACTGCCCGCACGAAGCCTTCGAAGCGCTTCTGCCGAACGCGCCCGTCGGGACGGTGATCGAGTCCCAGCGCCTGGACCAGCTCGCCGAAGCGCTGAAAGCGTTGGCCGAGCGCGGGCCCATCGCCTTCCTCATGATCGATTACGGCCACACGACACCGGCCGCAGGCGACACGCTGCAGGCCGTTCGCGAGCACCGGTATGAATCGCCCCTCACCTCGCCCGGCGAAGCCGACCTGACGGTCCATGTGAACTTCTATGACCTAGCCTCAACGCTTCACCGCGCGGGCCTCCTGCTCGATGGCCCGGTCACGCAGGCCGAATTCCTGGGCGCGCTCGGCATCGTCGAACGGGCATCGCGCTTGATGTCGGCGAACCCCGCCCGCGCCGGCGAAATCGAAATGGGCGTCGCACGGCTCTTGGCGCCCAATGGCATGGGCTCGCGTTTCAAGGTGCTCGCCGCCCGCTCGCCCGGCCTGCCGCCGCTCCCAGGCTTCACCGCCGCCCGCGCCACCAGCGCCGCCCCTGGCCCGGCCTGATTACGCAATCTCTTGAACGAAGGTCGCCGCATATGACGCTCAAACCCGTCGAAGCGAAAAACCTGCATGCCCTTGCCGGCATCAAGCACGGCTTCTTCACGCGCCAAGGCGGCGTCTCAACGGGCATCTACGAGAGTCTCAACTGCGGGCTGGGCTCCAACGACGATCAGACGCTCGTGCTTGAAAACCGGCGCCGCATCGGCTTGCACTTAGGTCGCGATGAAGCGACATTCGGACCCGGCGTGATCACGCTCTACCAGGAGCATGGCACGACCGCCTTCGAAGTGACTGAGGCCCCCTCGCGTGACGCGCTCCCGCACGCCGACGCCGTCGTCTCGAAAACACCCGGTCTCGTCATCGGCATCCTCACCGCCGATTGCGCCCCTGTTCTTCTTGCTGACGCGGAAGCCGGCGTCGCCGCCGCCGCGCACGCAGGCTGGCGCGGCGCGCTTCATGGCATCATCGAAAGCGCCATTCGCGAAATGGAGCGCTTGGGTGCTCGCCGCGAGCGTATATCAGCCGCCGTCGGCCCGTGCATCGGCCAGGCGGCCTACGAGGTCGGGCCGGACTTCGAGGCAGCCTTCGTGTCGCGCGATCCGGCCTACGCCCGCCACTTCAAGCAGAATTCGAAGAGCGGACGTCCGCATTTCGATCTGCCCGGCTTCGTCATGAGCCGCCTCGCGGCCGCCGGCGTTAGCAATACCGAGAATCTCGCGCTCTGCACCTACGAGAACGAATCGCTTTTCTTCAGCTACCGGCGTAAAACTCACCGTGGAGACACTGATTACGGCCGACAAATCTCTGCCATCGTCGTGGCGTAACTGCACAATCCACAACCAATGGCGAGGTGCGCCGGGCTTTACACGACCTGCAAACAGTTTCACCGGGCCGCCATCTGGACGGGCAGTTCAAGGCTGATCTAGAGGGATTAGGTCAGTTCCGGTAGTTTTCAGGGGAGTACAGGCCGCGGGAGTAGCGTTTTCCGGCCGCCGGAGAAGTCGCGGTTGGATAAGGGGGGACGTCCATTGACGACCTTTTGGTTTGCACGTGCGCGTGAGCGCAGAACGCGTCTACGGGTGATGGGTCCAGTGCTCCTGGCCGCCGTCGCCACGATGGGATTGGGCGGCTGCGAGTCGGCATCGAACATATTGAGCGGTGGCGGTAACGCGCCTCAGGCTTCGCTGACCCTTCCGCCAACCACAGCTCCAGTCGCCGCTCAGGCGAAATTCCAGATCGCACCCATCATCGGTTCGCCCGATAACGTTGCTCGGGACTTGCAGTCCCAGCTCGCGTCCTCGATGGGCAAAAACGGCATTCAGGTCGCGACCGCCAGCAACGCGACGGGTGAATACGTCGTGCGTGGCTACATCGTAGCTGCCCGTGAGAAGACGAAGGCGAAGATCTCCTACATCTGGGACATCACCGATCAGGCGGGTAAGCGCGTCCATCGCATCACCGGCGAAGAAGTGATCGGCGGAGCCGGCAAGGATCCGTGGGCCGCTGTCACGCCACCCGTCGTCCAGAGCATTGCCGACAAAACAACGAGGCAGATCGCCAGCTGGTGGTCCACGCAGGGCAGCGCCAACGTTCCCGTCGCCGCCAACCAGACCTCGAACACCGGCGCACCGTCCACCGTCGTCGCCTCGAACAATACGGGCCCGGCGCCGAGCCCGTCCTATCCCACGTCTTCGAGCGCGCCTCCGCTTGCGCCCACGACGGGCAGCATCACGACGTCAGGCCCGATCACGGCGGTTGTGCCGACGGTCACGGGTGCACCCGGCGACGGCAGCACGACATTGACGTCGGCCATTCAGCGCGAGCTGACGAAGAATGGCTTGGCCCTGTCCAACGTGCCGAACGCTCAGGCCTACAAAGTCGAAGGCAAGGTCGCGATGGGACAGGCGAAGGATGGCAAGCAGCCGATCCAGATCGACTGGAACGTCATCGACCCCGCCGGCAAGAAGCTTGGCACAGTGTCGCAGAAGAACGAAGTGCCTCAGGGTTCGCTCGATGGTGCTTGGGGCAAGACCGCCGATGCCGCAGCCGCGGCCGCAGCACAGGGCATTATCAAGCTCTTACCGGGCAAGAACGTAGATTAAGCAAACTGTGCGCGATATTCGCATAACGCACCAGAACGTTGAGATCATTGGGCCCGGACAGTTGAACAGTCCGGGCCCAATTGCTACAAGCCCGCGCGTAACGAGGTTCCGGAGCGAAAATGCCTTTTGATGCCAAGGTCGACGCTCGCGGTATGGAAGGCCGGGGAAAGCTGGGCGTGAAGATCGTAGCGGGAAACAGTAACCGGCCGCTTGCGGACGCCATCTGTTCATATCTGAAGCTTCCTATGGCCAAGGGCCAGGTGAAGCGTTTCGCGGATATGGAGGTCTTCGTCGAGATCCAGGAGAATGTCCGCGGCCAGGATGTCTTCATCATCCAGTCGACGTCTTTCCCCGCGAACGACAATCTCATGGAGCTGCTGATCCTGTGCGACGCGCTGAAGCGCTCGTCCGCCCGCCGGATCACCGCCGTGATCCCCTACTTCGGCTATGCCCGGCAGGATCGTAAGCCTGGCCCCCGAACACCGATTTCAGCAAAGCTCGTCGCCAACCTCATCGAGCGCGCCGGCGCCGATCGCGTTTTGACGCTCGATCTCCACGCCGGACAGATCCAGGGCTTCTTCGACATCCCGACCGACAACCTCTTCGCCGCGCCCGTCATGACGCGCGACATCGAAGAGCATTACGGCAATACCGACGACATCGTCGTCGTCTCGCCCGACGTCGGCGGCGTCGTCCGCGCCCGTGCCCTCGCCAAGCGCATCGGCGCCCCCATCGCGATCTGCGATAAGCGCCGCGAGCGTCCCGGCGAAAGCGAAGTCATGAACGTCATCGGTGAAGTGGACGGCAAGCGCTGCATTCTCATCGACGACATAATCGATTCCGGCGGCACGCTCGTGAACGCGGCCGAGGCCCTGCTCAAGAACGGCGCAACAGAAGTCTCCGCTTACATCTCGCACGCAGTTCTGTCGGGAGGCGCCGTGAGCCGCATCCAGAACTCGCGGCTGAAATCGCTCGTCATCACCGACTCGATCCTGCCGACCGAGGCCGTGAAGGCAGCAAAGAACATCCGCGTCATCTCGATCGCCCCCCTCATCGGCGAAGCGATCCTGAGAACGAGCCGCGAAGAAAGCGTCTCGAGCCTCTTCTACTAAGCAGTGGTCATGCGCTGACGGGGGTCCGGGCGCAGTGAGCGCGACCGGGCCGCCAATTCTTAACGGCACCCGCTGTGCGCCCCCAAATTCGGGGCCCGCATCCGGCTTCCCGGCCAAGTCGCCCGGTTTTCCGCCGTTGCGCGTATGCGGAACCCCAGGTATACACCCCCCATCTCAAGAAGACCTTCCTGAGACGCCGCCCGGCACCCTTGGAGGCCGGCTCGCGGCTATTTGGCTCTTCTGATAGGCAGGAGAGCCACAACACTCGGAGATGATGCCATGGCTGAGCTCATTACGCTCAAGGCTACGGCGCGCCCGCGTGCCGGCAAGGGGGCCGCACGCCAAGCTCGCCGCGATGGAAACGTTCCTGCCGTTATCTACGGCAACAACGAAGCCTCGGAAACGATCAACCTCGAATACAACGAGCTCTGGAAGCAGGTCCTTCGCGGCCACTTCACCTCGACGGCTATCGAACTCGACGTCGAAGGCAAGAAGCACATCGTGCTTGCTCGCGACGTGCAGGTCGATCCCGTTCGTGACACGCCCCTTCACGTTGACTTCCAGCGCGTCGGCAAGGATGGCGTCATCCGCGTTTCGATCCCGATGCACTTCGTAAACGAAACGCAGTCGCCCGGCCTGAAGCGCGGCGGCGTGCTCAACATCGTCCGTCACGATGTCGAAGTGTACTGCCCCTACGACCGGATCCCGCGCTTCTTCGAGATCAACCTCGAAGGCATGGAGATCGGCCGCTCGATCCACATCTCGGAAGTCTCGATGCCGGAAGGCGTTTCGCCGGTCATCAAGAACCGTGACTTCACGGTTGCCACGATCGCAGGCGCGCTCAAGGGTGGCGACGACGAAGCCGCATCGGCCGATGCTGCAGCACCCGCCGCAGGCGCAGCTCCTGCAGCAGGCGCCAAGGCTGCTCCCGCTGCCGCTGGCAAGGCTGCTCCCGCAGCCAAGGCAGCGCCCGCAGCGAAGCCCGCAGGCAAGAAGTAAGACGATCACGAACCGGCGCGATGCTCGCATCGCGCCGGTTTCTCCAAGACGCTTCGCCGCCGTCGCCGCAAAGGCAGGGTTCGGCGGCCGGCTCCCCGGAGGGGAGTCGCCGAACCCAGACAAAAATTGGCGAGTCGGAAGGTGCAATCAAAAATGAAGCTCTTCGTTGGATTAGGTAATCCTGGCGACAAGTATCGCGCCAATCGCCACAACATCGGCTTCATGGCGATGGATCGCATCGCCGAGCGCCACGGCTTCGGACCCTGGCGAAAGAAATTCCAGGGCTACATCTCGGAAGGCGAAATCGGCGGCAAGCGCGTTACGCTGCTGAAGCCGGAAACCTACATGAACGAAAGCGGCCGCTCGGTCGGCGAAGCCCAGCGCTTTCTCAAAATTCCGCTCAGTGACGTCTACGTCTTTCACGACGAACTCGATCTCGCGCCCGGCAAAGTGAAGGTTAAAACCGGCGGCGGCAACGCCGGTCACAACGGCCTTCGCTCGATCACGGCGCACATCGAAAACGACTACAAACGCGTCCGCCTCGGCATCGGCCATCCCGGCTCGAAGGATGCTGTCGTCCATTACGTTCTGAACGATTTTGCGAAGTCGGAGCGCGAGTGGCTGGGCATCCTGCTCGACGCCGTATCCGATGCAGCGGGCTACCTCGCCAAGGGCGATGACGCGCGCTTCCTGAGCGATGTTGCCCGCCTCACGCAGGACGAACCCGAAGCGCCCGCGCCCAAACCTGAGCGCAACACGCGTACGGACGAACCGCGTGCCCCCAAGAAGCAGGCATCCGGGCCACACCCCGCCGGTGAACGCGCCTCCAAACGCCAGTCGGCGTTGGCCGAGAACTTGAAAAAATGGTTGGGCGCGCGAAAATCCGGCAACGAGAATTCGTGATCATCTCGACACGGACGCTCGCGGGGAGCCAGCGTCATGTCCGAGTATCAAGACGAGATCTATTCCGGCCGTCCACGCACAAAGAGCGTGTTCCAGGGCATTGCCGGCGCCCTCATCCTCATCTTCACACTCGGCGTATTCGGAAGCGTTGGCTGGGACGCGTATAACTCTGCCGGCAAGGACAAGAGCGGCGCCCGCCGCATCCTCGCCAAGCGTTGGAACGATCGCACGCTCGTTTTCCCCATCGAAGGCGTCGACCGCGCTGGCCGCCGCGCCGTGTTCGATGTGGTCGTTCTCACCAGGAATTACGGCTGGGTGCGCGGCTCGACCACCGAACTTGCAAAGGACGACCGCCGCCTGTCGCCACAGGAAATCCAGGACGAAGTTCTGGCGCCGCAATTGCGCGAAGGCCTGGGCTCCGCCCGTGGGCTGATCGCAGTGGGTCTGGCGAGCCAGGAAGGCGAAGTCGCGCGCGAGGAGCAGCGCGGTGCCGAACGCGCAGCGCGCACGGCCCAATGGGTGCGACAAGCGCTCGGCGAGCGTATTCCGATGTGGACGCTGAACCTCGGACGGTACGTCAACCCCTGCTCCGATTGCGAAGACAGCGACACGAGCTGGCAACGCCCCTTCATCGTCATTGCAGTGCGGCAGGCCGATCCGGGAACGCACCTCTCCGAAGCCTTGGCCGAGGCAATGTCCTACACGTCGAACCTGCCCGCGCCGTCGCGCTATTCGGCATTTGCGTTTACGAAATTCGCTCGGTGAGCCATAGGGCCGCAGAAGACGCCGATTAGGCTTCACATTGGGCTGCCGCTCGCTTAACCCCACGGCAGCAACAAAACCGGACATCTCCCCGCCATGGGCTTCAAATGCGGCATCGTCGGCCTGCCGAACGTCGGCAAGTCGACCCTCTTCAACGCGCTGACGCAAACCGCGCAGGCAGAGGCAGCGAACTATCCCTTCTGCACAATCGAGCCCAACGTCGGCGAGGTCGCGGTTCCTGACGACCGTCTTGAGACGCTGGCCAAGATCGCCGGCAGCAAAGAGATCATTCCGACGCGTCTCACCTTCGTCGATATCGCCGGTCTCGTGCGCGGCGCATCGAAGGGCGAAGGCCTCGGCAACAAGTTTCTCTCCCACATCCGCGAAGTCGATGCCGTCGCCTATGTGCTGCGCTGCTTCGTCGATGAAGATGTCACCCACGTCGAGAACCGCATAGATCCGCTCGCCGACGCCGACGTCGTCGAAACCGAGCTGATGCTTGCCGATCTCGAAAGCCTCGAGAAGCGCATCTCGCAGATCGAGAAGAAAGCGAAGACGGGCGACAAGGAAGCCAAGGCGCAATACGCCGTCATGGAGAAGCCATTGGCTCTCCTGCGCGACGGCAAGCCCGCACGCCTTGCCCAGATGACGCCGGAAGAAATGCCAGCCTTCCGTGCGCTACAGCTCTTGACGTCGAAGCCCGTCGTCTACGTCTGCAACGTCGAGGAAAGCGCCGCGGCGGAAGGCAACGCCTATTCCAAGCAGGTCGAAGAGCGCGCCAAGGCCGAAGGCGCAGCCGTCGTCGTCATCTCCGCCAAGATCGAAAGCGAGTTCGCAGGTCTGGCGCCGGAAGACCGCGACGCCTTCCTTGCCGAAATGGGCCTCGACGAACCGGGCCTCAACCGCCTCATCCGCGCCGGCTACAGCCTGCTCGATCTCGTGACCTACTTCACCGTCGGCCCGAAGGAAGCCCGCGCCTGGACCATCACGCGCGGCACCAAGGCGCCGCAGGCCGCAGGCGTCATCCACACGGACTTCGAGAAAGGCTTCATCCGCGCCGAAACCATCGCCTACGCCGACTACGTGGCGGGCAATGGCGAAACGGGCGCAAAAGAAGCTGGAAAAATGCGGCTTGAAGGCAAAGATTACGTTGTCCAAGACGGCGACGTCATGCACTTCCGATTTGCGAACTAGGGGTTCAACAGCCAATGTCCATCGAGCTTCCCGACCGGCTCAGCAACGATCCGAAAAGCCCCTACTTCAACGAAGAAATCCTGAAGCGCGACATCGGCATCCGCTTCAACGGCGTCGAGAAGACGAACGTCGAGGAATATTGCGTCAGCGAAGGCTGGATCCGCGTCGCGGCCGGCAACGCGAAGAATCGTGCCGGCCGTCCGATGACGCTGAAACTCAAAGGCAAAGTCGAGCCGTACGTTCGCGCGGCCGAATAATCGCTTAGCCTTA
>Ga0180218_1000652_pt1 | contig 28394 bp, 20 predicted proteins | sample eDN3rd37CKraftBY_FD_151334 | JGI IMG/M metagenome (GOLD analysis project Ga0180218, IMG submission 151334) | Enriched backyard soil microbial communities from Emeryville, California, USA - eDNA 3rd pass 37_C Kraft BY (version 2) (version 2) | ecosystem: Environmental > Terrestrial > Soil >... | reverse complement strand
ATGACGTTGAGGTTGATCAACGCCGAGTTGTGCATGATGTCGGCATCGTGGGTGCCGACGAAGATGTAGCCCGCCCCGCCCATGTCGGCGGCGAGCTGATAGACCTCGTCGAAGCGGGTGTCGATGATGGCCTTGCAGAAGGACTGGTCGCGCAGGTCGCCGACCGCGAAGTCGTCCGCCGCCGTCTCGGCATGCTCGTGGAACTTGAGGTCCGCCCCGCGGACCCAGAAGCCGTCCGCCTTCAGGCGCTTGACCAGATGTCCGCCGATGAAACCCCCGGCCCCAAGAACAAGTGCTTTCTTTTGCATGGAAATCCGTCCTCAACCCGATCAACCGACAATGCCATCCCCAGGTCCAGATTGCTGAACCGCGCCGGCAGGCCGCCAGCTCATATTAGCATATGATTCAGATGCCTATCGCGAAGCGTCAAAAGAACTAGCTCCGGCGCGGGTCGCGGGGCTGACCGTTCGAATTAACCCTTTCGTGCCGCGCTCTGTCCTTCTGCTCCGATTCCGCTCCATCTAGAACGGACCTAGAATCCGGACTGTTCCCGCGTGATCTCCGCATTGTCGGGGAAGCTCCTGGAGGACAGTGTGCCGGACGACATCGGAGTTCAGCCATATCTGAGCGGATGGCAGCCGCATCTGAGCGACCTCTGGTCCCATGTGCCGATCCGTCTGGATCATCGTCTGCACGCGGATCCGCTTTTCTCTCAGGACAACCTGGCCGAAATCATCGAAACATATCCGCGCGCGCATTATAGCCTGATCCATATGGGAGAGGTCGGCCAGCACCGCCGCTTCTGGCGGGAAGGCGATCGCGGCACACTGAGCGGAAATGATGTCATCGAAGCCATCCGGAACGGCAGGCTCTGGCTCAATCTGCGTCAGATCAACAAACTGGACCCGCGGTTCGACAGCCTGATCTCCGGCGTGTTCGAAGAACTCGAATCCCGTCTTCCGGGTTTCAAGGTATCGCAGCGCACCTGCGGCATTCTGCTCTCATCTCCCAATGCGCAGGTGTATTATCACTGCGATCTTCCCGGACAGGCCCTGTTTCAAATCGCCGGTCGCAAGCGAATTTGGTTCTACCCGCCGCATGCACCATTTCTGACGGCCGAAGGACTCGAACATGTCGCGACATTCGGCATCGAAGTCGATCTGCCTTACCGGAAATATTACGACGACTATGCGCTCGCCTATGACTTCGCGCCGGGACAGATGTTCTTCTGGCCGCTGAACGCTCCGCATCGGATCGAAAACTATGGCTGTCTCAATATCTCCCTGACGACCGAATACCTGACCGAGGAGATTCGCCGGGCCAATGTCGTCACGCGCGCCAATGGGATGCTGCGCTACCGCTTCAAGCGCATACCGGCGAGCAGGGCGACACGCGGCGCCAGCTTCTGGGGAAAGGCGGTGATGCAAAGACTCCTGCGCGATACCGGATGGATGCGGGCATGCCGTGCCGGACGGCGTCCTGTGGAGTTCATCCTCGATCGTGGCTCGGACGGAGGAAGCGCGGTCCTTTCGCCGGTTCCCGAAGCGCAGTTGTCTTCAAAGCGGATGGCTGCGAAATGAGCGAATCCCTGACCTTTCAGGTCATCCGTGATGAAGCGGAACTCGACGGCACTCGCGATGACTGGACGAGGTTGTATGAGTGCGGCGACTATCACTACACCCAGAGCTTCGAATGGTGCATGACGGCCTGGCGCATCGTTGCGAGCCAGCGTGGATATCGACTGTGCTGTATCGTTGGGAAGAATCGAGGGCGAACCCTGTTGATCTGGCCGCTGGTCGTTGGTCGGCAGGGTCCCTGGATCATCGCGCGGCCGCTGGGCCAGCAAACCACCGAATACAGTGACATTCTTATTGAACCCACGCGAAATGCCGGCGACGATATCCGAAAGGCATGGCAATTTCTTCGCCAATGCGGGCCGTGCGATGTCGTGCGTCTGCCCTGCGTGGAAAATCATGGAAGGCTTTGCGAATCCACCTCGGGGATATGCGACGAGCATGCAGGGTGGTCCTGCCGCGAGGTTCTGCTGACGTCATATATCGACTGGAAGGACGCCCGAAGCTGGAAGGATTACTATCAGTCATTGGATCGCAAGCAGCGACGGGATATCGCCCGCCGCCGGCGTCGACTTCTCGAAACCGGCAGTATTATATTTGAGTCCGCGATTCCGCCGGAAGACGTCCCGTTCGTCATCGACTGGGTGAGAGCGAATAAGACATCTGCGCTGCAAGACCACGGTCGGCCCCGGAAGGCATGGTTTATCGCGTCAGACTATTGGCAGCTTCTCAAAGCCCTTGGATCGCAACGCAGAGAAGAAGACGGTGTGATCGTTTCGGCATTGAAGGTCAACGGTCGGCTCATTGCTGCGGCGATTTCGCGAGTCCGAAAAGATCATCTTGAAGCTGTCATCACCGCTTTTGATCAGGAAGCGAAAGCGTTCTCACCCAGCCACTGCTTATATGAAGAATTGTTCGAGTGGTCTTTCGGGCGGTCGCTCGCTGTCGATCTCCGGTTTGGTGATGATGCCTTCAAGGCCTATTGGAATGCGCGCCCCACATTTGCGACGAATTTCGATCTTGCGCTGACCATGAAAGGGCTGGTCTTCGTTGCCTTGCGTCGATTGAGAAGCCGGAAGAGCCGCAAGGTGCCCTATGATAGATTCTTGCTTTCCGCTGCGCCTGCGCGAGCTGCGTAAGATGCGTGTGCGTTCCGTTCTCATGCTCGCCATGGATACCCGGGTACAGTATCGTACGCTTCGCTGCGCAGCCAGGTGCGCCGAAAGGGTCTACGTCTTGGGAGCTCCTGCCGCGCATCCCTTGTCTTCATCGATGATGTGCAGAGAATTCTTTCCGGCTCCGGAAGAATTCATGGACGATGTTGCGGCAACAGCAGAGCGCATCAATCTGATATGTCGGGAGCGCGATATCGAATGGGTCGTGCCCAGTGATTTTCCGTCAACGCGTTTTCTCGCAATCGCGGGCGATCTGCTTGAACGCTGCTGTTATCCGGTGTCGGCCGCCGAAGCGCTTGACGTTCTGAATCATAAAGGCCGGTTTGCTGCGCTGTGTGGTCAATTGGGCGTGCCTCATCCTCGCACCGATATTCTATCAGATCACGGAGCTGTTCACCGCTTTGTTTCGGAAAGCGCGCATCTGCTGCCATTCGTCTGCAAGCCGGCATCGATGGATGGCGGAAAGGGAGTCTGGCTGTTTACGCGCCCTGAAGAGGTGTCCTTGCTGAACCGGATATCGTTCACGCCCATCATCGTGCAAAGTTATGTGGAAGGGATGGAGCTGAGTGCTTTCTTTCTCTGCCGTGCCGGTGAGATTGCGGGGTCGGTGATATATCGTCAGAATGAACGAGAAGTTTGTTTCGTTGCGCACGACGCCATCGTTGATCACGCGCTGCGCATTATTCGTCATTTCCGCTATGACGGCGTGATCGGGTTTGACATCTGCATGGGCAGGGACGGTCGGCCCTATTTCATCGAGTGCAATCCGAGATTCTGGTATCATATGGATGTGGCAATGCTGGCTGGCGTTAATTTCGTGCAGCACGGGATTGCTGCCGAGGAGCAGATGCCTTCAGTCGCGACGGGCAGAACGTTATGTAAAGCCAGGGCTGGAATTGCGGCTCTCGGCCGGCCCTGGCGGCTTCGCGCCGACGATCTGCGGGTGATTGTCTATCTCGCCAAGGATCCAGCTTATCTGCTGCGTTCTGCCATCAGGAAATGGAAGGGCTTTCGCTGGAGCCGTCAGGGGAGCCTCCTGCCGCCGGCTTCCAATGCTTTGAACGAAGCTGCGGAAGCGCGCTGAAAGCCCGACGCCGCTGTCACGAAAGGCTTGCCTGATCTCGCCGATTATCCGAAATGCGCGGTTTCGCGATATCCCAGCCGGAGGAGCAGGCGCTCGGCAGACTTGTGTGCAAGCCATGTCGGGTTGCGAAGATTGAACCAGCCTTTGAGAGCGCCCTTCCACATTTGCTGCTCTGCGACGGAACGGGGTCCGAATTTCGCCCGTATGCGTTTCGACTCGGCGTTCATACGGGCAAGATTCACCGCGCTGTTGTTGACCCCGGTCATGCGAAAGCATGAAACCGGCTGCTCCAGCCGGTGATAGGGTGCCTGCGTGAGCGCCCGGGCAAACATCTCGTAATCTCCGGCATCGCGATAGCTGATGTCGAAGCCGCCAAGCTCCATAAAGAACTCTCTGCTGATATAAGTGCTCATATGCATGATCGGATTCCAGCCGAGGCAAGCATGCATTCGGGGCGTCATCCAACGTGGAGGCGCAGCAAGCTCTCCTATGTTCCTTCCGCGCTCATCGATCCAGCGGATTCCCCCGACCACCCATCGCCGGCCACTCTCGCGATAGCTCCGCACGACAGCATCCAAGCCGCCGTCCAGCATGATATCGTCGGCGCCGAGAAAGCCGAGGAGTTCGCCTCGCGAAGCAAAGGACCCCTTGTTGATCGCATCGAATATTCCCGAATCCTTGCCGGTGATCACCTTCAGACCATTGGCTTTTGCGATTTCAACGGTGCTGTCGATGCTACCGCCATCCACAATGACATGCTCGACCGTGACCAGGTCTGAATTGTTGCGCTGTGCGGAATGAATGCATTCTTGCAGATATTTCGCGGCGTTGAGGGTGGGTGTCACCACGGTTACGATCATCTTTTCCTCCGTGTGGCGCAGAGAGTTTGAGCGCTCCGCAGAAAATGCGGCCGCCGGAAGTGGCAGGCGTGCTGTATCCGCCGGCGCGAGTGCCTGAGGGGCCTGCGCGTTAGCCAGGACCCCGCGATAAGCACCCAGGGCAAGTTTGGCCGCATCGCCCCAGCGGCATAGATCCGACGCTCTGATCCGGGTACGTGCCGCCATCGCACTGAGCCGCGTCCGGTCCGCAGCAAGCTGAGTGACGGCGTCCGCCAGCGCATCCGGATCGTTCGGAGGCACAAGAATTCCACAGGTCTCATCGATCTGGTAGGGGATGCCGCCGACCCGCGAGGCGATCACCGGAAGCCCATGACTGATGGCTTCGAAAATCGCCAATGGCAGCGTATCGGCCAATGTCGGAAACACGAACAGATCCGCGCGCGACATCAGCGCGCTGACTTCCGTGTTAGTCAGCCGGCCTGTGATGACAACCTGTTGGTTAGGCTTCGGCATTTTCCGGAAGAGTTCATAATCCACGTCCGGACGGAGATCACCGCCAACAATGAGTAGGTAAGGCACATCGATTTTCTGAAATGCGGCAAGCAGGATCGGCAGGCCCTTGTTGGGCGTGTGGTTGCCGAGAAACAGGCACGTGATGCGGCCGTCTGGCGACTCGGGATCGATGCGATATTCTTCCAGGGTTGCAGCCATCGCGTCCGGGGAAATCCCAGTGGGCGGGTCGACTCCATTCGGCACGATCGATATGCGATCGAACGGCACGGACATGTTCCGTAACAGCGGCAGATCGGCGGGGGACAATGCGAGAACAGCATCGGCGTTTCGTGCAGTTCGCGCAACGAGGCGGTAGACCAGCCGATCCCAGATGATGCGTTTGAGCCAGCCGAACTGATAAATGCGATGCCCGTTGGCGATTTCATTGAATCCATGGGTGGAGATAACATACGGAATGCCGGCCTTGCGTGCGGCCTCGGCGATTCTGTGCATTTCCGGCGCCGGCATGGGGTTGTGGAGATGAATGATATCGAACCGGCGGCGTTTGACCAGTTCCGGAATGTCCGAGCGGTAGAACAGCGTGCGGTAGCGCGCGGGGAGCCATGACCATGGGATTCCGAACGGAAGGTATGTCCGCGTCTGGTGACGTTCGACATTATTCGATGAACTTCGGGAGCGTTCCGGCATCATCGAAGCCACGGTCACAGCACAGTGCAATGCCAGTTCAGCGCTCAGGCGCTCCGCTGCATTGGCGCCGCCGCTGGCAGACAGATGCGGAGGCACGATGATGGCAGCCAGAACCCGGATCATTGGTATTTCGCCATCAGATTATCGGCGAGATCCGGATCTTTCCAGAGATCGGCGAGCGCGTCATCGATGGTATGAGCTGCTCGCCAGCCGAATATCTTCTGAATGAGCCGGTTGTCCGCCGCGAGTAGGGGGCGATCCACCTTGCGGATACGCGCCAGATCTTCCTCAAGGGTGAATTGCGAGCCGGAGATGTCTCTCAGCTTTTTGACGATTTCAGCGACTGAATAGGGCGCCGATGTTCCCAGGTTCACGGTCACGACCTCGCCGGGCAGGACAGAGCCGTGGAGCGCCGTGTCGCTAAAGCCGCGCGCCGCATCCATCACGTGAATGTAATCTCGTCGGGGCCACAGACTGCCAAGATGGACCTTGGTGCGGCCCGCCTTGAGCTGTGCGACGATTTCCGGAAGCAAGTGTGGATTTGTTTCGCCGGGGCCGACCACGTTAAACAGGCGGACGATGACGGCGCCGAGGTTGCGGGTGCGGGCAAAGTGGCGGACGTATTGCTCCCCCTGCAACTTGCTGAAACCGTAGATGTCTGTCGGCTCAAGCGTTGCGGTATCTTCATGATGCGGTTTTACATCAGGCTTATAAACTGCTCCGCTGCTGGCATAGACGAACCGGCATCCGGGGGGACAGGCATTGAGCATATTGAGCGTGCCGACAACGTTGGTCATGACGGCGAGCGAAGGGTTGGTTTCGCATTCCGGAATATAATGAACAGCGGCGAGATGGATCACCGCCTGGGGCTGGAATCCGGCAATTGCCTCGCCAACAGCAGCGGCATCGTTGATATCTGTTTTCAGGAAGCGAACGCGTGATCCGTCTTCAGCGGTGAAACGATTCCTGCCGTAACGCAAGGTATCGATGACAGCTACCTCATGCTGCTTGTAAAGCAGCCTGCACAGTTCGCGTCCCACGTAACCATTGCCGCCTGTCACGATAATGCGCATTGCATTCACCCGTCCGTTCTTCAGGTGATGCTATCGCGGGACCTTGCTGTGGAAAGAAGCGCATTGGAGGTAGGGCCAGATCGTCTCTGCGAAGCGGGGCTGACGCCGACGCGCTCTGGCGTGAACAGGCGAGGGGATAGCAGCAGACGCCGCGCCGCTTTTCACTCGCCTGGATTAGGATAGGCTGCCGTGCCGACAGCCGTCGGGGACTTGCTCTGAGCCCGCCTTGGCCGCAGAAGCTGGTCGATAGGCTTCTCGATATATCGAAAGATTACGAGCGCGCAGAGGATACAGGCCGCTAAAGCGGCGAGGCGTGCAGGAACATCGAGACCAGGTGGTATCTTCAGCACGCCCAGCACTTTGCCGAGGGCAGAGAGAATGAACCAGTGAGATAGATACAGGCTGTATGAGGCGTCCGCAATCGACGACACGGCTCGATTCAGAATCGTATCCCGGTCCAGCAAGCTGCGGGCGGATACGAAAGTTGCGAACACGGCCGCAAGCAGAACAATCCGCACAGCAAGCATCTGTTCCTTCGGAGCGGCAACGAGTAGTGCGATCAGGCCCGTACAGGCGAACGCGATCAGAGCGCCGCGTGGGTTGATGTAGCGTTGGTGGATGCAGCACATTGTCCAGCCGAAGGCAAACAGGAGCATATAGGGGCTGGAAATCTGAAAATCCCAGATCAGCGGCTGCGGCCCCGTGGCAAGGACCAGGCCGATCACGCCGAGAGCCCCAAGCGCGACCGCCAGTGTAAGGTGCTGGCGCACGATGCTTCCAAAGCCGACGCTTATGAGGCTCGCGACAGCGACATAGAAAATCACTTCATGCTCGAGCGACCAGCCGACGCCCAGTATCGGGTCCTTGTACTGTGGAAGAATGAGGTAGGATTTGATGTAGGTAGTGGGTCCGAGATCAAAAGAACCCAGACGCCAGCTCGGGTTGAGGAAATAGACGAGCACGACGAGGCTTGTGAAGATCCAATACATCGGCAGAAGCCGTGCATATCTTGCGTAGAGAAAAGACAGCGCGGTGCGGTAGCGTGGCGATTGCAGGCAGATGACATAGCCAGAGATGATGAAAAAAAGTTCGACGCCCATCCCGCCGAGCAGCCGATACGAAGAAAGCTGGAACGCGACATTTGAGAAATGCTTGGTGACGAGATCGGAATGCCAAAGAACGACCTCGATCGCAGCCAATGCACGCAGCCACTGGATATCGTTACGCTTGGCGGCCCCCACGGCTTCACCTCAAGTGGGTCTCCGGCGCCGCCATGAAGCGGTGCCTGACGATCGACGGATCTGGCGACTGATCTGACCGAGCTGGACGATTATAGCGCCCGCGCCGGGAAAGCAGCCGACGAATGCGGAGTAGCCGATTGGCGGTGAGGTTGACGCGTGGGGATATCAGCCGGCGGAAGCCGTATGGAGCCGCTGCCGGAGATCTTCCCCCGAGTGGCCGTTAGCGAGTGCCCAGACAGCGGCCTGCGTGCGGTTCGAAACCTGTATCTTGCGAAGTATGGATTTCATATGCACCTTCACCGTAGCTTCGGTGATATCGCAAGATCGGGCGATAAGTTTGTTGGCATGCCCGCGAATCAAGCCATCCAGAATCTGTATCTCCCGTTCGGAAAGTCGAGGACCCTTTGCGGGATGTTCGATGGAGATTTGAGCAGTCTTAACGATATGGACCTGGGGGATCGTTCTGTCAGCATTCGGCTCGTCGGTTGCTGTTTGCGTCGGTTGTGGAAGGACGGCAGGCCCGGACTCCGGGATCGCCATCATGATTCGCACGCCGTTCACAGCGACCAGGTCCAGCGCCTTAATGAGTGTGTCCCGCGAGACAAAAAGTGGAATGCAGGCAATGATGCAAGAATCGATGATCTTCTGAAAGTCGAAGTAACCGATCTGCTGGGTCAGCAGGACAATCTTGCTGTTGTGCCAGTGTTCCTTGATGAATTTGGCATCGGCGATCGCCTGATCCGCCTGATAGCTGCTGCCCAGAATAAAAAGCGTTGCCTTGCTTTCATCAGGAAGCGTGAGGTCCACGATGTCGCTTACTTCATTGGCGCCGGCGATGACATCGAAGGAAAAGTGGGAGATAAGAGAGATAAGTCCTTCGCGAAGGAGAAGTTGTCGCTCAAGGACAATAGTCGAAAGCCCGAACGGTGACACGGCTGGCCTCCTAACACACAAAAGCCCGACTATCGCCACGATATTAAGAAGTAATATTTAGCAACAACTACATTTGATAAGAAAATGTAAGAATAATGAGGAGCTGATGGCCTTTCTCTCCAGGACTCCGATGCGGACGTTTGAGAGGCAATCTTCCGGGTCAGCGGTGGGTGTCGGCGGCTGAGCGACGGTGATAATTTACCACTCAAAGATCGGCTAAACTGATTGCGAGAAGGCGGAAAGTCCGGGTCTGGAAAGGGCGCTACAGGCTGGAACGTGAATGTCGTGGAAGGACTGTTCCACCGGCGTTATGCGTTCCGAAGCTGTGACGGACAAGTTGCAGGCCAGCCAGCACGATGAAGAGCGGCACGATACGGCCGTATCGCTTCCATAGCCGCCGGGGCTCTCGATAGAGCCGATAGAGCCATTCGAATCCGGCCCGTTGCATCCAGATCGGCGCCTGTGGCTTTGTGCCCGCCAGGAAATCGAAAGCGGCGCCGACGCCGATCAGGACTGGTGCATTCAACCGATCAAGATGCGCCGCCATCCATCGTTCCTGTTTGGGTGTACTGAGCCCGACCCATACGATATCAGCGTCCGAAGCATTGATGGCGGCTACCGCTGCCTCGTCTTCCGCTGGGGATATTTCTCCGAAAGGGGGACAATAGGTGCCGCACACCTTCAGTCCGGCATATTGTTGTTGCAGCGTGGCGGCGAGCCTGTCGGCCACGCCGATATCTCCGCCGTAATAGAACTGCCGATATCCGCGGGCGGCTGAAAGCGCGCTGACATGGCGCATCAAATCCGGCCCGTAGACCCGCTTGACATCCTTGAACCCGAGACGATGAGCCATGAATACCAGCGGCATTCCATCGGGCGTGACGAGAGCGGCTGCATTGTGAATTTGTCGCAGTGTTGTGTCTTTGCGGCTTTCGATAACGCCATGGACTCCGGTGATGCAGACGTAATTGTGGGCTCCTTCGCGAATGCATGAGTCGATGATCCGGACGGCGATGGCCGGATCGATGGCGCTGACGCCGACGCCCAGTACATATGCCCGCGCAGGAGCGTTGGGAAATTCGCTGGAGGGCGGTGAGAAGTGGCTGTTCATGCAGGAATCTTCGTGTGGCCGCCATATTCGCCAGCGCCGATCTCCGCTTGGAAATACTTCACTGTCTGCTTCAGGCCATTCTCGAACGAGGTGTTTGGACACCATGTGAGAAGATCCATGGCCTGGCGGATGTCAGGGCAGCGTCGCTTGGGATCGTCTTCCGGGAGCGGTCTGGTAACGATGACGGAGGAGGAGCCGGTCATTGCGATGATGGATTCGGCGGTGCTGCGAACAGTGCGTTCCGCGGGGTTGCCGAGATTGATGGGGCCCGGCAGGGGACCGGGATGCTCCATCATGCGGATGAAGCCGGAAATGAGATCCGTGACATAGCAGAACGACCGGGTCTGGCTGCCGTCGCCATAGAGGGTGATGGGCAGATTTTGAAGCGCCTGAACGATAAAATTGGAGATCACCCGTCCGTCGTCAGGCTGCATGCGCGGCCCGAATGTATTGAAGATACGCGCCACGCGCACATTCACCTGGTGATTGCGCTGATAATCGAAAAACAACGTCTCGGCGCACCTCTTGCCTTCGTCGTAGCAGGCGCGGGGGCCAATCGTGCTGACTGAGCCGCGATACTGTTCATTCTGCGGATGCAGCTCAGGATCACCATAGACTTCGCTGGTTGACGCCTGAAAGATCGGAATGCGCAGCCGTGCGGCGAGGTCCAGCAAATTCATGGAGCCGATGACGCTGATTTTTACGGTGCGGATCGGATCGCGTTGATAGTGGGGCGGAGAAGCGGGACACGCGAGATTGTAGATTTCGTCAGTGGCGATGCGGACCGGCTCGACGATGTCATGCTCGATCAGGCTGAAGCGCGGCATCGACATGAGGTGCGCGACATTGCTTCGCCGGCCGGTGCTGAAGTCATCGAGGCACAGGACGTGATGTCCGCGCGCCAATAATGCTTCGCATAAATGCGACCCGAGAAAGCCGGCGCCGCCGCACACGAGAACACGCTTTTTCATGAGATTCCCTTTTTGAACGGGACAGCGCCAACCTTGTGTTGCGCATCTCCGTGCCAAGTCGTGCGCTGTCGTTCCGTTTTTTAAAACGGTGCATTGGGAGATGAGCTTCGGTCAGATGGAATTTGGGTCGGAGCCTGCGAAGGCTGCGCTTCGTAGCCGAGGCTAAGCCGGAAAGGCTACCTCCTCTGGGGCAGCTATTGGCTCGCAATCGTTGATGAAATGGTGGCCGAGCGGCCTAGCTTGGTATGCGCGAGTGCCGTTAGCCGGCTCTCCGTTGCAATTGAAGTCGGGAAGACGTCCGGGGCGCAAGCAGGCCGCCGGCGATACCGGAACGGTTGGCGACGTTGAAATGACGGTCATCATGAGTGTTTCGCGTAAGTCCTTTATCTCGGTCGCCCGGGCGATAGGAACTGGCGTCATTCTGCATATCAGCCTGAGCTGGGCGGCCTTTCCGGTGGCGGCCGCGGGCGGAGAGGCGGACCCCGGCTATCGATTGAAGCAGGGCGACAAGCTTTCGGTCACCGTTTTCGGTGAGCAGGAACTGTCCGGCGAGTTCACGCTCGATCAATTCGGAAACATGAGGCTGGCCGTTGGTGGAGATATTCCGGCCGGTGGCTTAACGGTGGTCTCTCTGGAACGCTACCTGACCGAGCGTCTGGCTGAAGGCTTTCTCAAAAGCCCGCAGGTGCGCGTCCGGTTGTCCCAGCTTCCCGATGTCTATGTCAGCGGCATGGTGCGCACGCCGGGATCCTATGGTTATCGCCAGGGCCTTACCGTTGCCAGCGCCGTCGCGTTGGCTGGCGGGATGGGGTTGTCGGAGGGCCGTCAAAGCTCCGTCGTCAGCGAAATGTTGCAGGCGCATGAACGTGTCCGTCTCCTGGAGACCGGCTATGCCTCCGCCGTTTTGAAACGAGCCCGGCTGATTGCTCAGGTCCATGGACGCAGGAGCTTTGATCTGCCGGAGGTGGCGGAAGAAAGCATCAGGACCGAAATTGCGCGCCTGAGAGAAGGCGAGCAGCGCATTCTGGCCTCGGAGCAGGATACGATGGACAAGGAGCTGGAGCTGATCAAAAGCCAGCTTCCGCGCATCGAAGCCGAGGTTGTTTTCATTCAGGAGCAGCAGAAGCTGGAAGAACGTCAGCGAAGCCTGCACCAGCAGCAGCTTCAGGATTATGAGAAGCTGATGAGCGCCGGTCTCGGCCGCAAGCCGGCGTATATCGATATCAAGCGTGAGGAAGCCAGGCTGGAAGGCAATGTCGCGCGGCTTCAGGCAGAGAAGCTCCGGGCCGATCTTTCCAGCGGCGACATCTCGTTCCGGCTTGAGGAACTGAACAACCGGTATCAGCGGCGCATCATCTCGGAATTGCAGGATGTCGAGCGCGTCATCCTCGATCTGTCCGTGACGCTGCCATCGGCGCGGGAGATCCGTGACGCCCGCGCGCGCCAGATCGGCGCGCTCTCCTCGGACAGTATGTTGCATCCTGTCATCACAGTGATGCGTGTCCAGGGGCGCGAATCCCTCACCCTGCCTGCCACGATGACCTTTCCCGTTCAGCCCGGCGACATCGTGCATGTGGGTGCGCTGTTTGACATGAAGGACAGTGTCACGCGGCTTGAGCTTGATGCCGGGATGGACAGCGCCGCGGCCATGGCGATTGCCGGAGGAGCGCGCCGCGAGAGCGATCTTCAAGCGGTCCGCCAAGCCGGCTCCGAAGCAACCTCATCCTTGCAGGGAGACTCACGATGACGTCGCTTATCAGGCCGCTGATCCTTTGCGGGGGCGCGGGAGCCCGGCTCTGGCCCACGTCCCGCGAAAGTCTGCCCAAGCAGTTTGCCCCGCTGCTCGGACAAAGATCGACCTTTCAGGACACCGTCCTCCGCGCGCAGCGCGCAGGGCTCGGACGGCCGGTAATCATGATCAATCAGGTGCATCGGCATCTTGCTCAACAGCAGCTTGCGGAACTGTCCGTCCAGAGCGATGTGCTGGTCGAACCGGTGCGTCGCGACTCCGCGCCCGCTATCGTCGCCGGCTGTCTCGCGATCGGCCGGCAGGATCCGGAGGCGCTGGTTCTGGTGCTCGCCTCGGATCATCTCGTCCGTGATGAAGCGGCGTTCAACGCTGCGGTGGAGGCAGGCGTGCCCGCAGCCAGGGAGGGGCATCTGGTGACCTTCGGCGTCACGCCTACCCACCCCGAGCAGAATTATGGATATATCGAGCCGGGCTCGCCGCTGTCCGGAAGCGCGCGATCCGTGGTTCGCTTCGCAGAGAAGCCGGCGGCGGATGTTGCTGCCCGGTATGTCGCTGAAGGGATGCTATGGAATTCCGGCAACTTTCTTTTCAGAGCTTCGGCATTGCTTGACGAGTATGGCCGACTTTGTCCGCAATCTCTTGCTGTGATCAGAGCGGCTGTCGAAGCCGCAACACCGTGTGGCGGGGCGCGTGTTCTCGGCAGTGCTTACGAACAGGCGGCGGCCACGTCGATTGACTATGCGGTGATGGAGCACGCATCTCGTGTTGCCGTTGTTTCCATGGCATGCGGGTGGTCGGATATCGGCACATGGGATGCGCTGTGGTCATGCAGCCCCCATGATGATGCCGGCAACGCCGTCAATGGCTCCGTTGAAATCGTGGACAGCACGGATTGTCTCGTTTCGTCCAGCGGGCCGCTGACCGCTGTGGTGGGGCTGCGCGATATCGTCGTCGTTGCTGACCGTGATGCTATTCTGGTTGCGGACCGCAAGCATTCCGGAGAGGTCAAGACGCTGGTCAACCGGATGCGGCTGCGTGGCCGCAGCGAGGCCGATGCCCATGCGAGGGTGCATCGGCCGTGGGGCTGGTATCAGGTAACAGACGGCGGCAGCCAGTTTCAGGTCAAGCGGATCACTGTCAATCCGGGCGGCCGGTTGTCCCTGCAAAAGCATTTCATGCGAGCCGAACATTGGGTTGTCGTCAGCGGCGAGGCGAAAGTCACGGTTGGCGACGAGGTCGGCACATTCGTTGCCAATCAGCACGTCCATATTCCGCTCGGTGCGGTTCATCGCCTGGAGAATATGGGGACCGAACCGGTAGAGCTGATCGAGGTTCAGACGGGCCTTTATCTCGGCGAGGACGATATCGTCCGGCTGGAGGATGCCTATGAGCGGGTCTGATCCGTCATCGGGGGACATCCAGCCGGCGCGTCATGTTCCATGTCCGCCGCATGCGCGATGAAAAGTCGATCGGGACGACCAGGATGAATGTGCCGCAGCTAGAGGGTCTCTCCATTCCGGTGATGCGGGATCGTGCCGAGAATAGCGGGCCGGACGCCTTGGGCCACAATCAGGACGTGATCGTCGGCGCGGTGCGGCGCATCTGGCGCAGGCGGCGGTGGGTGATCGGCAGCGTGGTCGCGGCTGTGGTCGTGGCCACCATATTCCTGTTGGCGGCGCAGAAGGAGTATGTCGCCTACACGCTGCTTCGGCTGGAATTTGTCGGCGGCAGCCAGGCCGGCGTCGCCCGCGTTCAGCTCGATGCATCGGCGTTGGTCGAAAGCGAAGCGCGGATCCTGCGGTCGGTCAATCTCATGAAAAAGATCGTCACCCGCAACGATCTTTACACGCAAGGGAATGCAGCGACGCCGCCGGGCTGGTGGCCGAGCCTTCGTGGCCTGCTGAGCGGTTCGCAGTCGTACCGGGCAGGGACGGCCGCTGCAAAGCAGGATGACAAAGATTTCGACGCTTTCGTCGCCGACATGGTTCGCCGGACCTCCATCGAAAACGATTCCAAGTCCTATCTGATCGGCATCCGGTTTCGCGCGGCATCGCCGGATTTCGCGGCAACCGCTGCCAATGCCATCGCCCGAACCTATTTACAGGAGCGCCTGTCTCAAACCTTGCTGGCATCGCGATCACGCCTGGAAGGCGAGCTTGCCCAGTTGGACGAAGTCTATGGCCCGCTTCATCCGAAGCGAGCCCAGACCAAGGCGCGGCTGGATGAAATGCAGAATCGGATAGCGCTGTGGGATGCCCGACCGGACGATGTTCGGCGCGTGCAACTAGAGCAGTTCTCGCTGGAAATCGCGTTCGAGGCTCTCAGTCCTACCTCGCCGGTCTGGCCATCGCCACGGACGGTGTATCCGATGCTCATTCTTCTGTTCACGGTCGGAACGGTGGCGGGAATTCTGCTATGGGATCGACGCGATACCGGCTTTTCGAGCGCGACGGCGCTCGCCAGAGCGACGGGACTTCGCTGCCTCGGCATGGTGCCGGATGCTGCCACAGCGCGCCTGTCGCAGTTTCGGCAGATCCGTGATGAAGCCTATCGCGCCATCCTGGTTGCGGCCGCGCTCGAACATAAGTCTCCCGCCTGCCGGGTGATCGTCGTGACGTCGCCGCTTCCCGATCCGGATCTTCCCTCATTCACGCGCGAACTGGCTTCGGCCTTTGGCAAGCTCGGCAATCGAACGCTTGTTCTCGATGCGACGTATCAGCCCGGCGGCAGCGAGGATACGGTGAAAGATGCGGCATCTGGCGCCTCTGCTCCGCTGCATTTCGATGGCCGGCTGAAAGGCTACAGAGCGGTCGATGGATTGAATCTCGACCTTCCGTCGAAATCCGAGTCCGGGCCACCGATGGATGATTGCGGAATCGACAAGGTGATTTCTCATTTGCGGGAACAGTATGACGTTGTCCTTGTAACGGCTCCGGCGGCCTTGCTGTTCTCCACCGCGATTGAAGCTGCAAGGCTTTCCGACAGGCTGATCCTCACGGCTCGCTGGAGCGCAACGCCGCGCGAGGTCGTCATGGCTGCGGTTCAGCGCCTTCGAGAGGCCGGTATTTGCCTGACGGGCGCGATCCTCACGCATGTCGATTTCGAGACTCATGCGGAGGACGGCATTCCCGACAGCGCGTTCTACCTCGCCAAGTATCGGAATGCGTTCACGCGGTGACGATGTCGCTCGTGCGGATTGCCGGCAAGGCTCGTCCGTTCGCGTCCGCCATTCCGGCGCGAAGACGCCGTTTGTCGCTCGAGAAGGAAGGACAGAGCTGAATGTTCGGTCGGGATCACCTGTTTCGGGCGTCATGGACCCTGATCGATCAGGCTGTCGTCAGCCTTGGCACATTTGCGGTCAACATCATTCTTGCCCGGTCGCTGGTGCCGGAGGAATACGGTACATTCGCTCTGATCTTCAGCGTGTTGATGCTGCTCCAGATCATCAATAACACGCTGGTCATCTACCCGCTGACGATCGAGCGAGCCAGGGCGGGCGACAACAGGCTTAACACGATCTGGTCCAGCTTGATGCTGATGTCCGGTCTGTCCCTGCCGCTTGCCTCGGTTGTGGCATTAGCGCTGGTTGTGCTTGGGCGGATCGATCTTCTGCCCGTGACCGTGTGGTGGTTTCTCGCCTGCCAGGTCCAGGAGACCGCCCGCCGGGTGCTGTTCGCAGAGCTGCACCATCGGCGCGCTATCGTTGGAGACAGCGTGAGCTATCTCGGCCAGGCGGTGATGGTGCTGCTGCTGGCATTGGGAGGGACACTGACTCTTGAGCGGGTCATGCTGGCGCTGGCCGCCACGTCCACCGCGGCGGCCGCCATCCAGCTTGTCCAGCTCAAGCTCGGGTGGTCGCGGCCGCTGGATCTCGTCACGACTGCGCGGCATTTCTGGCAGATCGGCCGCTGGTCGCTCGCAACCAGCCTGACGACGGCGCTGCGCCTGCAAGGGATGCTGTGGCTTGTCGCGCTGCTGGTGGCGCGGTCGGAAACGGCGCAGTTTCAGAGCGCGCTGAACATTGTCAGCCTGGTCAATCCCATTCTGTTTGCGATGTGCAACATCATTCCCCAGACCGCGGCGCGGGCGCTGCCTCTGGGTCCGCGTTTCGCGTGGAATGGAATGATGCCCTATGCCGTGCTCGGTTTCGTCCCGACAGCGGGCTATTTCCTGCTCGTCATGGCTGCGCCTCAAGCCGCGCTCGCTGCCTTCTATGGATCCCAGTCCTACTATCTCGATGTCGGCCTTGGCGTTCAGCTTCTGGCCCTCGCTTATCTAGTGAACTATGGAGCAGAAATGGCGTCCGCCTTTCTCCATGGCGTCAATGCCGCACGCACCGCTCTACGGATCACCAACTTCGGAAATGCTGCCGCGGCGCTGTTGGCCGTTCCACTGGTGCTGTGGCTGGGCTGGACGGGCGCGTGCATCACCCTTCTGTTTTCCAATATCGTGCGCGTCGTGGCGTCCTATCTGGTGTTGAAGGCTTTCATGGCGCCGGACGCGACAGAGGGTGTCGTACGGTCCGCGGATACGGTCGCTATGGGGCCTTGAGCCATGCCGCAGGTTCTCCGGAACAGTCCTGAAGTGTGGTGGTCGGCGGAGCGAGACCGAAGCGAAGGCGTTGGGTTGAACGACCGATATGCCGGCCTCCTTTTGTTGTCTCTGCTGGGCTACGCCTTCATGGGCAGGGGCTTTGCCTATTCGGGCATCCCTCCGCTATTCGTCGGCGAGATCATACTGTTCCTCGGTCTGTTCGCGGCGCTCCGGTCGGGTGCCCTGCTGGCGACGATGGCAACCCTTCCGAGCCTGCTGCTGGTTGCGACAATGGCGTGGGTTCTGGTCCGTACGATTCCCATCATCGCTTCGTATGGAATGGATGCGCTGCGCGATAGCGTCATCGTTCTCTATGGCCTGTTCGCGTTTATCGTGGCCGCGCTGCTGCTGGAAAAGCCATCCCGAATGCAGACGATGATCGGATTCTACACCCGTTTCAGCGGTCCGTTCGTATACTTGGCGCCCCTGTTGCTGATCATATCGGTGGGTATGCGGGACATCGTGCCGATCTGGCCCCATTCGCCCGTGCCGATGTTCTCGGTGCGAACCGGAGAAGTGGCTGCGCACCTCGCCGGCGTCACCGTTTTCGCATTGCTCGGATTTCGTCAGGTCGGATGGATCTGGAGCGGATTCCTGCTTCTGGCAATGGCTGTCGTTTCGGCGCAGAGCCGCGGTGGAACGCTGGCTTTTCTCATTCCGGTCGTGCTGGCGCTCGTTCTGTCCGGCTCGTTCCGCCGCATCATGCCTCTGGCCGTTCTGGGATTGGGTATTCTGTCGCTGGCGGCGATAACAAATCTGGAGGTTCAGCTCCCGACCAGCGATCGCAAGATCAATGTGGAGCAGATGATCGATAACGTGAGCAGCATTGTCGGCTCGTCGGAGGAAGGCAATCTCGACGGAACGAAGAAGTGGCGCAAGGAATGGTGGCAGGCCATCATTGGTTATACTTTCAACGGTGAGCATTTCTGGACGGGGCAGGGCTTCGGGATCAACCTTGCCGTCGCAGACGGCTTTGTTGTCGGCACCGAACTCGGCGGACCTTTGCTGAGAAGTCCGCATAACGCCCATCTGACAATTTTGGCGCGCGCCGGCGTGCCGGGGCTGGTGCTGTGGGGGCTGCTGCTTGGTGTCTGGCTGGCCATGCTGTTTCGAAACATGCTGGTGGCGCGACGCCTGAATCAGCCGGTGTGGGGCAAACTGTTCATATTCCTGGGTTGCTACAACATCGGCATTCTGGTCAATGCAACGTTCGACGTGGCCCTCGAAGGGCCCATGCTGGGGATCTGGTTCTGGTCCATTTTCGGAGCGGGCCTGGGGGCTTCGCTCATTTTCTGGTCTCTTCATCCGTTGCGTTCGGGGCTTCTTTTTCCATCTGTGCGAATGTTGGCGGTGATGACGCTCGTCCTGTCGGTCACGCTGATGCAGGCAAGTGAAAGCCATGCGGATTCCGCGGAAGCGGTTCAATCCCGGTCCGGGATAAGCGCATCTCCATCCGATCCGCTGCCACCATGCCTTGCTATCCGGGATCGCAACGATCTTGTCGTGGAGCGCCGGACGCTCGGTCCCTGTGCGTCCCATGGCATTGAGATCATCAACAGCAAGCGGATCGTGCTGCGCGATCTGACCATAGAGGGAACCGGCGAGATTGGCATCAGGGTGCTCGGTTCGGAAGACATTGTCATCACCGGCAGCAGGATCGCCAACACGCTCAGCGGAATCCATATTCAGAGTTCGAGACGCATCAGGATTCGATGCAACACCATCGTCAATCCGAGAGGTCCCATTCCGCGGGGACAGGCGGTCCAGTTCAATGAGGTGCACGGGCCGGGCAACGAGATCGCCTGTAACCGGATCGTCAACGAGCCCGGACGCGGAAATCCCGAAGACGCCATCAGCATCTATCGCTCATCCGGAGCGCCGGAGGCACCTCTGCTGGTATCCCACAACTGGATCAGGGGCGGAGGGCCGAGCCAGTCCGGCGGCGGCATCATGCTGGGCGACGATGGAGGAGCCTATCTGGCAGCCCGCGGCAATATTCTGGAAGACCCTGGGCAATATGGCATCGGCGTTGCGGCCGGCCATCATATCGACATCGTCGAGAACGTCGTCCGGGCGCGCCAGCAGCCCTTCACCAATGTGGGGATCTATGTCTGGCGGCAGTATCCGCGGCCCTGTCATGCCATCACCGTGCGTTCCAATCAGGTGAGTTGGCTCTCCCGAACCGGCATCGCCAATCCCTGGTGGAACGGCGGCAACTGCGGCGATATCGATGGCCTTTCGGCGAATACCTTCGCCGGTGCCGCGCCGGTCGAGGCGGGTTCGCTTTTCGCACGCACTTGTCAGTGCGGCCATTGATGAGCTTACGGCCTGGCTTGCCGACGGATGACGGGCGCTCTGGGCGCCGGGGCGCCCGTGTCGGCATCAGCCTGTCCCTTCGGGTTCTCCCATTTCATACAGACGAAAGCCGGCTGCTTCTTGCTGGAACGTGCGGGCTACCTCGCTATGTCGCTTGCTGCGGCGCATCTTCGACGTACCGTTCGATGGTCCGGCGTTGCAGCGTCGGCACGATGCTGAGATCGGCTCCGCAATGCTTTCTGCCGATTGACGCCATGAAGGTATGTCGGCCGCAGCAGGTCACTCCAGATGAGCATGACAGTCTCTCGTTGGTTGTCGGTCGCATCCCCCTCCAGCAATGCTGGCACACGGGGAGCGACGGGATCCAATGGCCGCGCGGCTGTGATGACAGCCCTTGGCGATATCGTCGTCGCTGCCGTTGCGTTCTGGATTTGCGGATGGCTGGGAGGCGCTCCCTTTGCCCCGGACGATGCGACCGCAATCTTGCGCGCAGTCGCGTTGTTGAGCGGCATTCTCCTGATCCTTGGCTTTTATCAGGTCGATCTCCGGCGGTCCTATGAGCGTTTTCGTTTGCGCGCGCTCGGAGTGATGCTGTTCGTGCTGGCGCAGCTCATCGCCGGTCCTCTTGTGGAGGATGCCTTCGGTACGGCCGCGCGCGTCATTGCCGCCGGCGTTCTTTTCCTGATTTTCGGCTTCTGGTGTGAACAGTGGCTGATGCGGGGCATGGCAGGCGCGGACGCTGGAAATCCGGCCGCGGCGAGCCACGCTCCTGCCGGAGGGGATCGGCCGGGATCGAGAAGCATGCCGGTCTATGCCTGCATCAAGCGCGCTTCCGACATCGCATTGGGGCTGCTGATGCTCATCGCCAGCGCACCGGTTGTCGCGCTCGCTGCCCTCCTGATCAAGCGAGCAGATCCCGGGCCGGCTTTCTATGCCCAGACCAGGATCGGCGCTCACGGACGGGCGATAGCCGTTCTGAAGCTCCGCACCATGTATCGTGACGCGGATGCACGGCTTCAGGACCTGCTGGAATCCGACCCTGAAGCGCGTGCGGAGTGGAACCGCTTTTTCAAGCTGCGGCACGACCCAAGAGTTTTGCCGCGGATCGGCCATATCCTCCGGCGCACCAGCATCGACGAACTGCCGCAACTCTGGAACGTCATACGGGGCAGCATGAGTCTGGTCGGGCCGCGGCCTTTCCCAGCTTATCATATGCAAGCCTTCGATCAGGCATTTCAACAGATCAGAACCAGCGTTCCGCCGGGACTGACCGGCCTTTGGCAAATCTCCGAGCGCAGCGAGGGCGATCTCCACACGCAGCGCCTTCACGACCTTTCCTATATCGCGCGCCGTTCGCTGCTGTTCGATCTTTACATCCTGCTGGCGACGGCGCCGGCCGTCGTCCTCGGCCGGGGTGCGCGTTGATCCATCCCATTCTCACGTAGCAGGAAGCAAGTCATGAAGATCGCGGTCGTCGGTTCCGGTTATGTCGGGTTGGTCGCCAGCGCCTGCTTCGCGAAGCTGGGTCACGAAGTCGCCTGCATCGATCGCGACCGCGGCAAGATCGATATTCTTTTATCGGGCCGGCTGCCGATCTATGAGCCGGGCCTTCAGGACCTCGTGAACAGCGGGGTGGAGAACGGCAGTCTGGTTTTCGGCACGGACCTGCCGCAAGCCGTCAGCCGGGCCGAAGCGGTGTTCATCGCCGTTGGCACGCCCGATATCGGAGACGACGGACGGCCCGATCTGACCAGCGTCTTCGCCGTCGCGCGCGAGATCGCGGCGGCGGCAAGCGGTTTCACCGTGGTCGTGACCAAGTCCACCGTGCCGGTCGGAACCGGCGATGCCATCGAAACCGTGATGTCGGCGATCCTGCCGAGGGAGCGGTTCGCGGTGGTGTCGAATCCCGAGTTTCTGAGAGAAGGCCGGGCGATCGAGGATTTCGATCATCCCGACCGGATCGTGATCGGCGCGGATTCCGAATGGGCGCGGGAGGTCATGGCCCAGATCTACGATCCGCGGCATTTTCCGGACGTGCCGATGATCTTCACCAGCCGGCGCACGGCGGAGCTGATGAAATATGCATCGAATGCATTCCTCGCCGCCAAGATCGCTTTTATCAACGACATGTCGGATCTGTGTGAGAATGCCAGAGCCAATGTCTGCGATCTTGCCCGGGGCATGGGTCTGGATGCCCGCATCGGCCGGGACTTTCTTGAGGCGGGTCCGGGCTATGGCGGCTCCTGCCTGCCAAAGGACACGAGGGCTTTGGTGCGCATGGCGACAGACCATGGCTCGCCGCTTGCGATATTCGAAGCCATCGTGGCCGCGAATAACCGGCGCAAGCGCCGGTTGGCCTCCCGCATCGTCGAGGCCTGCGGCGCCGTCGAAGGTAAGACCATCAGTCTGCTGGGGCTAACCTTCAAAGCCAACACCGACGATATGCGCGAGTCGCCGGCGCTGCCCTTGATCGAGGATCTGAAGCTCCTGGGAGCCAATATACGAGCCTATGATCCCGCCGGAATGGCCAATGCGGCGCGACTGGTCGACGATGTGGTCTTCACCGCCGATCCTTACGACTGCGCCAACGGTGCCCATGCTCTTGTGATCGTAACCGGCTGGTCGGAATTCCAGGCGCTGGATCTTCAGAAGATCAGAAGCAGTTTGATCGTCCCGATCGTCATCGATTTCAGAAATATTCTCGATCCAGTGGAAATGGCGGCCAACGGGCTCGCCTATATCTCGGTCGGCCGTGCATCGGTGCAGCCGCTGCATATTCTGGATCAGGGCGCGGTCCTGCATGTCAGCCCCTCCCTGGCCGGATTGTCGGAACACCGGATCGCGAGGACCGGAGGCACCGCTGGGGGACAGATGCCGAACCAGGCGAAAGCCGATGCGGGTCTGGTGGCGCTGTCGTCCCTGGCGCTTGCCGAAGAGGATTTCGGACATCCGGACCCGCGATAGGCCATCGGTTTCCGACAGGAGGGTGTCCCCGGGCGGGGCGGCGGCACGGTGAGGCATGTGCAACGGGCCGGAGCCGTGCTGTCTGCGCCGAAGCTGATTTTATCTACCGGCGTCAGGACGCCGCCGGGCCGGATATCCCAATCGGTCCGGCGGGCGATATCAAGTTGTCGTGCCGCTCGGATCGGCTTTTCCGGATACAGATGATCATGGCGGCGGCACGGCCATCACCGCGTGTCGGAGTCTGCGGTGTCGGCATTTTCGGAAGAACCGGGGCCGGCCGGGAAGCCGCCTCGTTCATCTTCCGATCCCGATCCGGACTCATCGCGGTCGAGCCACACCATCAGTCTCAGCTCCCGGGCGCAGGGCGCGCATTCATAGATGCGGATCTCGGCGTCGCATCCGGCTTTCAACGCCTGCGTCCTGGCATTGCGCATCTCTGCGCCGCAACAGCAGTTCGGGACGTCACAGCCCTGCGCTGCCCAACTGGCTTTGTGAATGGACATCATTCCCCCAGGACGTGCTGGCTTCCTGAGAAAGTTTAGCCGCTGCGTCCGGGACACCAATCACGGCGAGGGGTTACCCCGCACAGGCGTTTGATCGCGATGCGGGCTGCGCCGCTGCTTTCAAGTGCTGGGGACTGCGCTGTCCGCGACATCCAGTTCTTCGGAGAGCGTATAGGCAGCATCGACGACCCATTCGCGGACATCGTCGAGAGTGTGGAAGGTATGTTCGCTCAGGTTGGTCTGTCGGTCGAACTGACCGAGTACGGCTTCCGGAAACCACCTGTTCGACAACGCACCATGGTCGTCATCGAGCAGGGAAAAGATTGCGACCAGGTCGCCGTTGAGGAAAACCAGCCGGGCTGCCATTTCTTTTGAAGAATGAAACAGCGAGACTTCCTGAAATTCAATCCTCACTTCCACCCCGAAATAGCTGAAGATATCTGGCGTTAAAGCCCCCAATGTCCTGCAGGCGCTTCCAGTTCAGGATTTCCAGCGCATGCGGCTTCGGCCGGATTATGTTCTGTGTTCGCAAATCGTTCAAGGTTCTATAAACGTGGACGACGGACAGCCCTGTTGCATCTGCGAGATCGGTCTGCGTCAGCGGCCATTTGAGGAGGATCGGCTCGTCTTCCGGAAAGCCGGCTCTCGTACGGTAGATGAATTCGCATATCAGGTGAGCGATGCGCTCGCGTGCGTTGCGCTGGCCAAGATTGACCATCCATTCCTCATAGATGGCAATATCCCGAAGCATTTCGAGCCATAAGGCGCGTCCGATGGCCTGCGACGACCGCCGCAATTCGGTGATATCGGTGTGCCGGATCTGCGCGATGGAGCAGGTCGTGAGCGCGGCGAGGGACATTGTCGATTCCGGGACCAGATGTCCGCAGAGGCCGGAAATGTCCCCTGGAAGCTGAAAGCCGATGATCTGCCGTCGTCCATCACTGATGGTTTTGTAGCGGTAGGCGACTCCCGTGAGGATGATGGTGACATCGGGCGCGGGCGCTCCCTCGGCCATGATGTTGGTGCCATGGGTGACGACCCGGGGCAGGCTGCAAATCGATGTGAGGGATATCCCCTCCGTGAAGCTGAGGAGACCGGTTGTCACGAACTTCTCAGCGAGAACGTTCATGCTCCATGATGCCTGTTATGTTGCGAAGTAATAACATGATTGTCTAAAAATAGAATCAAAAGCCCGGACAACGCAAGCTGTAATGATCAGCGGAATTCTACAAATTATTTCATTGCTAATGATTTACACCGGTGTCTTCGCGGCGGCGCCGGGCGTGTGAGTTCTGTGTCTTTTGTTAATTCGATTGTTGACTTTATCATCTCCGAACGGTTCGCAACTTGGATGCAGGATGGCGTCCGTGAACCCTGGTCCGCCGGGTCCATTTGGAAGGCGCGGATTGGCGGAGCGGCGGCTGCGCATCGTCACCCGCTCTGTTCAGGGCCCCGGGGAACGGAAGAAGCGCAAGGTGCCGCCGGGGAGGGCGGCCGTGGACGGCTCTCATCATTTCGGTGAGCGGGCCTGCCGAGCGCCGCTTTCACCCGCCGGGCAGGTGGCGGCCTGCGGCTTCACCCTCCGCCAGTCTGGCCCGCCGCCGTCAGCTCCGCCTTGGAAAGGCCGCAATCCGCCGTCATATTGAAGCTGACGATCGCGCGGTCGCTGTCACGGATGAACTGGCCGCTTGACATGCGCGAGACGTGAACCCGCCCGGGAGACCGCGGCGGGTTTTTCATTTTCCGATCCAAGCGATTCCACCCCGTTCGGCGCTCTCTCAGCCGGGCTCTGGAATTCGGATTGCCCCGGCTGGTTACAGGATTTTGCATCGCACAAGTGAGGGTAGCTGGAGGCCGCGGCGCGTGTCGGTCGGCACCCGCCCGCTGCCACAGTCTCGTCCCTGTGGGCGAGAACACACCCTCCGCCCGGGCGTGATGACAAACGCCTGCGGTTTTCCCCTGGAAAGACGTATCCTCCCATACTGCCTCCCGTGGCCTGAAAGGGCGGCGGGGGATTTTCCCATTGAAAAAGCTGGGAATCTCGGGAAATCCGACCCGCATAATCTGACAATGCGGCGGCGTGATCGGCCGGAATCAGGGCGGCTCTAACTTATGTAATGTTGCCGTAAGGCTGGAGGAATATGGACGTCCCCGGCACTTCGGAAAATTTTCGCGCCGCCGCAGTAGACCCCTTGCGAACCCCGCCGATGGTCTTGTCAGCGCCGCCTTTTCGTCGTGTGCGGGAGGAAATATGCGGGATCCGGCCAAATCTGTTCTGTGGACATTCTCGAGACCAGTTGCGATCGCCGCAACAGCGTTTCTCGTTATTGCCGGCGGTGCGGCCTTCATGTCGCGCGAGAGTGCCGGCGATGTCGCGGCCGCGCCTCCGGCATCGCAGGTCGAGGCCCGGCCGGGATATCTCAAGCTGACTGCGGTCCAGCGGAACTCGCTCTCCATCGAAACGGTTGCGCCGCAGGTTTTCAGGGAGGAACTGGTCACCGAAGGAAAGGTCGCGGTCGATGAAGATCATTCCACCTCGATCTTCTCGCCTTATGCGGGCCGGGTGACCAGCATGCTGGTGGGCCCTGGCGATGCGGTGGAGAAAGGTCAGCCTCTCTTTGTTCTGGAGGCGGCTGACGCCGTCCAGGCGCAGAACGAGTTCATGAATGCGGCGGGACAGCTCAACAAGGCGCGCTCCCAGGCAACCCTAGCGGCATCGGTGGAGCGCAGGCTTCACAATCTCTACGAAGCCAAGGCCACTTCGCTGCGGGAATGGCAACAGGCGCAGGCGGACCTGGTCGCCGCCCAGAACGATCTGGAAAGCTCAAAGATCACGCTGGAGGCGATGCGCAATCGGCTCCGGATGCTGGGGAAGACGGATACGGAGATCGGGACGTTCCAGCAGACCGGGGTCATCACACCGGACGCGGCTGTTTTTGCTCCGCTGTCCGGCACCGTCATCAGCCGCCGGATGGGTCCCGGCCAATATATCGCCGCCGGCGCCAACGATCCGGTCTTCGTGGTCGGCGATCTCTCGACGGTATGGCTGGTGGCCTATATCCGGGAATCAGACGCGTCGAAGGTTCGTGTCGGCCAGCCCATACGGTTCAACGTCCTTGCTCATCCCGGCAGGGAATATGAAGCGCGCATCGCCTATGTGGCCACGTCGATCGATCCCCAGAGCCGCAGGCGCGAAGTCAGGGCGACGATCGCCAATCCGGATGCCGCCCTGGCGCCCGGCATGTTCGCGACAGTCAGCGTCGCGGTCAAGGAGAGTGGGCCGGAAGCGGCTGTGCCGCGCGAAGCGGTTATCTACGAGGCGGGCCGGACGCATGTCTGGGTGGAAAATGATGACGGCTCGATGGAGCTTCGGGCGATAAGACTGGGCCTCACGAGCGGGCGTATGATCCAGGTGCTCGAAGGTGTCGCGATTGGTGAGCGCTTCGTCACCAAAGGCAACCTCTTCATCGAACGCATGGTTGCGAATGCGCGATCCTGAGATCGCGCAACGCTCCTCGACATCTGGAAACGAATCCCCATCATGAACGCGATCATTGCGTTGTCGCTCAAGCACCGCGCCTTGGTGGTGATCCTATTTGTGCTCACGCTTGGGGGCGGTATCGCAGCCTTTCGCGCGCTGAACATCGAGGCCTATCCCGACCCGGTGCCGCCACTCGTCAATATCATCACGCAAAGTCCGGGATTGTCCGCCGAGGAGGTCGAGCGATACATCACGATTCCCATCGAAACGCAGATCGCCGGACTGCCGAACACGCGCGTGCTGCGCACCCTTTCGCTCTACGGTCTGTCGGACATCAAGCTGCAATTCAATTACGAATACAGCTACGAACAGGCGCTTCAGCAGGTCCTGAACAGGCTGTCGCAGATTTCCGGGCTTCCCAACGGCGCCGAGCCGCAGATCAGCCCGGTCAGTCCCATCGGCGAAATCTATCGTTACCGGCTGCGGGGACCTGCGGGATACAGCGTCCTTGATCTGAAGACCCTCCAGGACTGGACGCTACAGCGGCGGTTCCGCGCCGTGCCGGGCGTAGTCGATGTGATCGGCTGGGGCGGGAAAACCAAGACGTTCGAATTGCAGGTGGATCTCAACAAGCTTGTTGCCTACGGACTGACGCTGCCGCAGTTGATCCAGAGCGTGACCAGCAGCAATGTCAATGTGGGTGGCAACACGATCACGATGGGCGCCCAGTCCGCGGTCGTGCGCGGCGTCGGCCTTATCAGGTCGATTGAGGATCTCGGCAGCACCATGCTCACGCAGGTGGGCGGCAATCCCATCCTCGTGCGGGATGTCGCGACGGTCGTCGTTGGTCACGCGCCGCGCCTTGGTATCGCGGGGATGAACGCGGACGATGATATCGTGCAGGGCATTGTGCTGATGCGTCGCGGGCAGCAGAGCTCCCCCACGATCCAGCGCGTGAAGGAGGAGGTCGAGCGGATCAACGCGTCGGGGCTCCTGCCGCCCGGCGTCCAGATCGAGCGCATCTACGACCGGCAGGAGCTGATCAACGTCACGACCCATACGGTGCTTCACAACATGGTTGTCGGCATCCTGCTGATCGTCCTGTTGCAATGGCTTTTCCTTGGAGATTTCCGGTCCGCGCTGATCGTTTCGGCAACGATTCCTTTCGCGCTGTTCTTCGCCGTCGGTCTGATGGTGCTGCGTGGGGAATCGGCCAACCTTCTCTCGGTCGGGGCGATCGATTTCGGGCTTATCGTCGATGCCACGGTGATCATGGTCGAACGCATCTTCCGCCAGCTAAGCGCTGCGCCCGGCGCTGCGATCCCGCATGCGATGGCTGAAGGACGGCACGGCCTTAAAGGAAAGATGCTGTCGATATTTGTGGCTGGCGCGGCGGTGCAGCGGTCGATTCTCTTCGCCGCCGCGATCATCATCGCCGGCTTCTTGCCGCTCTTCACCCTGAGTGGAGTGGAGGGGCATATCTTCGGGCCGATGGCGAAAACCTATGCCTATGCTCTTGTCGGCGGTCTGGTCGCGACCTTCACCATTGCGCCTGTTCTGAGTGCGTTCCTGCTGCCGGACCAGGT